>OLQH01000223.1_pt1 | contig 65851 bp, 50 predicted proteins | sample 1672671 | NCBI WGS metagenome assembly OLQH01 (sample SAMEA3136712, study PRJEB25190) | human gut metagenome
TTCCAGAACATAGTCCCCCTCTACTTAGTTTAATATTGAGTTTCCGAGACTGCTCTTTCAGTTACTTAATCATGAAAACTCCCTGCGGTTCAGCGTATTTCCTCCAGCTGGGAACGCGGTATCCTCCGGATTCTTGTTTTGGCCAGACAGCTTCCGTCCTCCGGCCCTCCTGCGCAGTAAGCCAGCAGCATAGCCTCTTTTGTAAAATGAATGGCACAGTAGCAATAACCGTGATCCTCTTCCTCTTCAAAGCTCACCGGCTCCGTAAAGGTCTGTCCGTTGTCTCTGCTGACTGCAATCACATAAGGTGTCCTGCCTCCCATAAAAACCTTCCCCGGCTCTTCTCTTCCGTTATACTGTGGGATAGGATTCCAAATGGCATACAGCACCCCATTTTCATCCCTTTTCATGCTCAGGGGACCGTTGGGCGAAGTAAACCGGGATGGCTGGCATGCGGTCCAGGTGTTGCCGTAATCCATGGAAAACATTTCATACTGCCGCCCCAAATCGGTTCTTGCCCAGCCCCACAAATGTCCGGGCGTAAGTTCCACAACTCCCGGCTCCTGCAGTCCGGAATAACAGCAGCTGGAGTAGGGCATACTGCATTTCCCGGACGCAGGCTTCCAGGTGGCGCCGTCATCCTCGGAATAAAAAAACATATCCTCCGCGCGGCTGTCAAAGAATCTGCTTCCTTCCTCCATATCACCACGCAGCCCCGACCTGTGGGATGCTGCCGGAATCAGTATCCTTCCGCTGGAAAGCCGTATCACCCTGTCATTATTTACAACAAAGAAACCTTCCTGCGGTGTGCACAGCACCCGTTCCCCCCAGGTTCTTCCCCCGTCCCGGGAACGCCGGAGAAACATCCGCAGCAGCGTATACGAGGTCCTGACCAGGTAAAAAAGTCCGATATCCCCGTTTTCCATATGCATCATGGACAGAGACATGGCGTTGACGCCGTCCTCACCCTCGCAGGTCAGAATGGTACTCTCCTCGCCGAAGGTTCTTCCGTCATCCAGTGACCGCAGAAGACATAAGTCCGTTGTAGCCTCATCCGAACAGCTCTCCCCCTTATAGCGACTGTACGCATACAGAATTTCCCCATCCGGCAGCGTCAGGAACGCGCCCTCACTGTTTCTGGGATTGTCCGGCCCGGGGACCAGATCCAGACTTACACTCCCCAATTCCATTCTTTTCATACTCATTCCTCCCTCGATATCGCATTTTCCTGCAATACCGCATCAAAATCAGCAATTTAAAAGAAGCTTTCCAACCGCCTCACAGCTGCGCGTTCCAACGCGCATTCTGCTGCAACTGCGTCCCAATTCAGATCAGCCCTTCACGGCCCCAATCATGATTCCTTTCACAAAATACTTTTGCAAAAACGGATAAACAAGAATGATAGGAAGCACGACAAGGACCGTTGTGGCCGCCTTTACCGTATCAGGGTTCATATCCACCATTTCTCCCATGGCCTCGATTTCATAAGGGGTATCGGGCGTCCGGTTGAGGCTGTCCAGCATTCTGCGCAGAAGGTACTGGAGCGTTGTCAGGCTGGCGCTCCTGCGGCAGTAAATCATGTTGTCAAACCAGGAATTCCACTGGCCGACCATCTGCCACAGGGCCACCGTAGCGATAACCGGCTTAGACAGAGGCATCATAATGGAAAAGAAAATCCTTGTCTGGGATGCGCCGTCAATGCTTGCAGCCTCCTCCATTCCCTTATCCACCGAAAAAAAGTAATTCCGGATGATAATGCAGTTAAAAATGCTGAACCCGCTGGGCAGGATATAAACCATAAAGTTATTCAGAAGATGAAGATTCTTCATGTTTAAATACGCAGGAATCATGCCGCCTGAAAAAAACATGGGAATCAGCAGCACCGCTGTGATAATTTTCCGGAACGGCATCTGTGTCCTTGTGAGCGAATACGCCGACAGGCAGCACACCAGCAGATGGAAAACAGTGCCGCATACAGTCCTCGCAACCGATACAAAGGCTGCGCCAAGTATTTCATTATTCTGAAGACAGTACTGATAGGCGCTCAGCGTCCATACTTTCGGGAAAAAATTAATATGCATGTAGGAAATATCCTGCGCCCTGGAGAAGGACCGGACTATCATATCCCAGAAAGGAATCAAAATGGTAATACAGAACAGTATCATAAAGATAACATTACAAGTATCGAATATCCTGCTTGCCTTTGACTTTTTTATTTTATTTTTCTTATTATAAGCATGCTTATTCATGGTATCCTCCCTCCCATAGCAACGGCCTGCCTCCGGGCAGCCGGATCTGCGCAGCCCGCAGCTCCTGTCCCGGACGGCTCCTGTGGCCTAAATTATTTTGTAATCCGGATTTGCCTTTCTGGCAAGCCAGTTCGCACCCAGCACCAGCACAAGGCTGACCACATTCTGGAACAGCCCCACCGCCGTGGAAAGATCATACTGGCTGTCCACCATACCTTTCCGGTAAACATAGGTGGAAATAACATCCGCCACCGGATAGGTCGCATCATTATACAGGTTGAAAATCGGATCAAAGCCAACGCTGATAAGAGAACCCACATTCAGAATCAGCAGTGTGCACATCGTGGGAAAAAGCGCCGGCAGAGTGATGTACAGAACCTTATGCAGACGGTTAGCGCCGTCAATGGCCGCCGAATCATACAGCTGAGGATCGATTCCCGAAATGGTCGCAAGATAAATTACGATACTGTAGCCGGTAGACTTCCACAGGTTGGTCAGCAGATATATGGGAACAAACATATTCTGCTGTACCATGAAAAATATGGGCTTCTCCAGGACTCCCAGCTTAACCAGCACTGCATTTATAATACCGCTGGAGGGAGAAAGCATCTGATATACAAACGCCCCGACAACAACCCAGGAAAGGAAGTGGGGCATATAGGTAATCGTCTGCACCACCCGTTTGAATTTCATATTCAGGATCTCATTTACAAGCAGGGCAAAGCAGATTGTAACCGGAAAAGACGTAACCAGGGTCAGTATGCTGATTTTAATCGTATTCCCCAGTACCCTGTAAAAATTCGGATCGGAAAATACTTTTTTAAAATGATAAAGACCCACCCATTCACTGCCCAGGATCCCCCTCGCCATCTTATAATCCTTGAATGCAATGACTATACCCCACATAGGAAAATAACAGAATACAACAACCAGAACGAGCGCCGGCAAAAGGAAGAAGTAAAAAGGGACATGCTTCTTCACCTGCTTCATAAGCTGCGCGTTTCTGGCTGTTTTGACACTTCTCATCATACTCATGTCTGCCTCCTCTGATTTTGCAGAATGCGAAAAAGCCGACAATCATCCCCGGGTGGATTATCATATTTTCAAACATTCATATACATTTTGTAATACATCAATTATCTTACCATTCCAAAAAAGAATTTGCAATACGCCAATCTATTTTTGGTTAACCATTTAACATATTGTACGTTTTTGTAGTAATTCCCAGAAAAATGTATAAAAATTTGTGCACTATTTAATGCGCATTATACTGTTCTTTCATTGTCTCACCATGCTGCGGCGCACTAAAAAAAGCAGCCGAAGTTCCGTTCCGCCGCTTTTTTTCAAAGGCTCTGCTTCTATCGTCCGGGCCCCTTATTTCACTCCATTCCCGCCGGTCAGCGCCACAATCAGCGAACCTGCAAGAATACAAAAATCCGAGATATTGAATACCACAGCTCTCAAAGGCGCCCATTTTACGCCCAGGCTGAAATAATCCACCACATATTTCCGCTTAAGCCGGTCATAGGTATTGCTGAACGCCCCGCCCAGCAGAAGAGACAGCCCCGCCTTCAGCCATGCATTTCCCTTCGCCGTAAGGGTAACGAGAAACACAATAGTAAGAACAGCCGTCAGAATCAGTGAAACTGCCGCCACCACGCTCCTCTTCTTTTCTCCCAGGTTCATGCAGGCTCCCTTATTGTGATACTTTCTCAACAATATCCTGCCCTGCAGTATCTCCTTCTCTTCCCCATCCTTCCTGTTTTTTTCCACATGATTTTTAATAAACAGTTCTCCAATAAATATCAATGCGATAATACCTGCATATATCATCCGGCCACCTGTACCTTTCCGATTTAAGCCGCAGCACCGCCGCCCAAATCTGTCCTTATCTTTCATCTGTCCCTCTTATGGCGGTATTCCGGCAATCCAGTTGAATACACCTTCCATATCAAGCCTCCCCATCCCCCACTGGCGGCTGGGATAGGTATAGGCCGCGTCCCTTGCAGCTCCTCTCAGGAAATAATTCCTTGTGGAAATTCCTCCGGCATACGGCGAATTATATTCCACAACCGCCCACTGCATAAACTGGGCGGCAGCGCCTGCCGTCAGCGCGGCGGCAAGGGAGGTTCCCGTTCCGGTTCCCACAACAGTTCTCCCCTGTATGGTGCCTGTAGCCACCGAGATATCCACCCCCGGGGCCGACAAATCCGGCTTAATTTCACCGTTTGCACCGAAACCCTGGCCGGAATTATAATAAAAGCTGTTGTTTCTGCTGTTATAGGCAGTGACCGCCATAGGCGGCTGCGCAAACGACGGAGATGTCAGCGTAGTCTCCGGGTTGGGTTGGAGGAACTCCGCAGTCCCATCAATAAACTGCCTTATCGGAAGCCACATGTTAAAATTCCCGCTCCCGTTTCCGCCCTCGCGGATGACAATAACCGTCCAAATCCCCTGGGTGGGATTTTCAAAACGCAGCACTGCCACTTCCTTTCCTGTTTCCGCTTCCACAGGCTGGTAATCCAGACGGATTCTCGTTTTTTCGTACACAAAGGTATACTCCAGGCTCTGCCCCAGCCGTCCGCTTACCGGAGGAATCACCTCCCCGCCCGGCGAACGGACGGAAATGGAAAAGAAGTCCGGCACGCTTCCCCAGGTTTCCAGAAGAAAGCCTCTCGTCCCTTCACTCACCCGTATCTCCACATTGACCGAACCGGTACCATCAATATGTCCGCTGAAATGATGGGCAGAATTACCTTCATTTCCTCCTGCCACCACCACCACCTGGTTAATCTGTGTCCCAACGGTGGAAATGTACTGGGACAGCGCGGAGTATCCGGTATGATCCCCGAAGCTGCTTCCCACCCCCAGGCAGATAACCGCCGGACGCTGAAAGGGGATGCAGAAGGAACTCAGGTATTTTACCGCAAGCATGATATCGTTGGTTCCATAAGCCGGGACTCCGGGAGGCGTCATATAATAATCACGCAAAAACTGCTTCGCCTGCTTCAGCTTAACCACCACAATATCCGCATCCGGCGCTGCTCCCAGAAAATCAATACCGCCGTTCAACGCACTTCCCGCCGCAGCGGATGCCATGGCTGTACCATGCCCGATATCATCGGTAACAGGCACCAGCTCCAGCGGATTATCCAGCCGAAGCGCTTCATTGATCTGCTCCCTTGTATATTCACTTCCATAAATAAGGCCATCCGGAGGTGTGCCGGTCTGCACACTTTGGTCCCAGATGGCCAGTATTCTTGTGCTTCCGTCCTCCCGTCTGAAAACAGGATTTCGGTAATCTATTCCCGTATCCGCAAATCCCAGAACAACATTCCTGCCCGTCAGATTCAGCGGCTCCTTCTGTACGAAGGAAATCCCGCTGCGTATCAGCGGCTGGGGATCGAAATTCCTGTCCAGCGCTTCCGGCACAAATAAATCCATCAGGCCGTACAGCCTGGGGATATATCTGTAAAAATAACTGGAAACCTCCAAAGGCGGCAGCATCGCTCTGCTGTAATAAATGGACAGAAACCTTTCATTAATCGGGATATAGCAGAAAACATCATCATTTCCCTGCACGATGCCTTCCGGAAGAATAAAATAGTTAATCAGATCCATGTAGTCCTCTGACAATATTTTTTCCTTACATGTCATAGATGTCAAGCTTTCCTATACCATTTTTATCAGTGTATGTCGCTTGCCCTTCCGGCATACATGCTTTTTCCGCAGTCTGTTATTCCGCCGCTTATTACTTCGCCGCCGTTGCTATTCCGATGCTGTCGTCTGTTATTCCGCCGCCTCAGCCTGCTTATCCTGGATGGCGTAGCCCGCCCCCCTGATCTGGATAGCCGGCCCTCCGGTCCCTTCAATGTAATTTTTCGTTATCGTCACTCTGCCGATGTTATCATCCTTCGGAATTTCATACATAATATCCAGCATAAAGTCCTCAATAATAGCGCGCAGCGCCCTGGCTCCCGTATCCTTCTTCGTGGCCATATCCGCAATAGCCGCCAGCGCCTCTTCCTCAAACTGCAGATCCACTTCATCCAGCGCAAGAAGCTTCTGATACTGCTTCAGGATGGCATTTCTGGGTTCCTTCAGAATTCTTACCAGCATCTCCTTTGTCAGGCCCTGCAGAGTGCAGACGATGGGAAGCCTTCCCAGGAACTCTGGAATCATGCCAAAGTTCCTTAAATCCTCCACAGTTAACTTAGAAAGAATATCCGGGTCCTTATCATATTTATCCTTCAGTTCCCCATTAAAGCCCATGGAGGTCTGCTTCGTCAGCCTCTGCTTGATGATGCCCTCCAGATCGGGGAATGCACCTCCGCAGATAAACAGAATATTCCTCGTATTCACGGTGGCAAGGGGAACCATGGCGTTCTTGCTGCTCGCGCCCACAGGCACCTCCACCTCGGAACCCTCCAGCAGCTTCAGCATCCCCTGCTGGACGGACTCACCGCTCACATCCCTTGAGGTTGTATTTTTCTTTTTGGCGATTTTATCAATTTCATCAATAAAAATAATGCCCCGTTCCGCCTTCTCCACATCGTTGTCCGCCGCGGCAAGAAGCTTGGATACCACGCTCTCAATATCATCGCCGATATACCCGGCCTCCGTCAGAGAGGTGGCGTCCGCGATGGCAAGCGGTACATCCAGAAGCCTGGCAAGGGTTTTCACCAGATAGGTCTTTCCGGAACCGGTGGGCCCGATCATGAGGATATTGGATTTCTCTATCTCAATATCATCCATCGTATTAGTCACAACACGCTTGTAATGATTATAAACCGCCACAGAAATTATCTTTTTGGCCTGCTCCTGGCCGATAACGTATTCATCCAGGCTGGCCTTGATCTTATGAGGGGCCGGAATATCATGGATATTGAATACAGGCTCAGTCTCTTTTTCCTTAGCTTTTTTCTTTTTAATCTTCTGCTTGTTGGGAATACCGTCGTTTCCCTGAAGATCAGCCAGATTGACAAAGCTGATATTGGGATATTTCCCGTCCTTGTTCATGTTGTTCAGCATGTTCATCATTTCGGGATTGTTCAGCATACCCTGATAATCATACTGGCTCACTGCATCCATAGTCCTGTGCATGCAGTCGTCGCAGACACAGATATTATTGGGCAGATGGTACATCTTGCCTGCCTTGCTTTCAGGGCGTCTGCAGATAAAACAAACATCCTCATATTCCTTTTCCGGCTTATCTGTCTTTTCTTCTTTTTTATCCGAAGGCTCCTTGCCCTTATTTTCTTCCAGGCCTGTTTCCTTCTTTTCTTCTTCGTCTCTATTATCAAAATCGCTCATCTGGCAATCCTCCGTTTGATTTAATTAGTGCCCTTCCGGCAGTCCTGTGCTAATACACACCGCGACACCGCCGCAACAGCATAAGCTCACGTTTCCGGCCAACAGACATTGTATCAGCAACTGTCGCAGCCAGCCCAATCAGTTGGGCAGCTGCAACTGTTTTCATTATAAATCATCGTGTATATCCATACAAGTTAAGTTTCTATAAACAAACTAAATAAAACAGGCAAAAACAAGGACAGGCGCCCTTACTGCCGGGCATCTGTCCTCATCTGACGGCTGTATTTTAAAAACAAGGCCGTTTCTTACTGTAATTTATTGCAGCTGCTTCAAAACATTAGATAACTTTAGAAAATCTACACTAAAATTTAAAACTCGTTATACATCCAAATAATTTCCCGCCAGCTTTAATTTCTGCCGGATGTATTCATGGCTTCCTGGGAAGTAAGGGTTACATTCACCTTCTGCTCCTGATAGCCTTCCGTCGGGTTACCGCGCATAATGGTTAACTCAACAGTGTCTCCTACAGCATAATACTGCATGGAATTGGTCAAATCATCCTGCGTTGTTACCGTAGCGCCCGCAAAACCGGTAATGATATCTCCCTTTACCAGACCTGCATTATCCGCGCCTGTGGCAGGATATACCTGTGCAACGTAAATACCCTCCGGCATACCATACGCCTCACCCATGGCCTTTGTTACGTTGATACAGGAGATTCCCAGGAATCCTCTGTTACTTTCATCTACCTTTTCCTTGGTTTCCCGGTTCATCAGCTCTTCTATAATCGGTTTTGCAGAAGAAATCGGGATGGCATAACCCATACCTTCAATGGTGCTTCCGCCGATTTTGTTGGAATTAATACCGATAACCTGGCCCTTGATATCCAGCAGAGCGCCGCCCGAGTTACCGGGATTGATCGCCGCATCGGTCTGAATCAATGCATTGCTGGTACCCGTTTCGCTTACCTCAAGCGTACGGTTCAGGGCGCTGACCACGCCTGTGGTTACGGACTGCCCATAGCCCAGCGCGTTGCCGATAGCTATAACAGGCTCGCCTACCTTCAGTGTATCGGAATCGCCCATGGTCGCAATGGCAATGCTGCCCTTGGTGGAGCTGTTGATATCCTCAAGCTTAACGGCAATCACCGCCAGATCCATGGAAGGGCTGGTTCCCTTAATCTGCGCTTCAACCACTTCATCGTCAATAAATTTCACAGAAAGCTTAGTGGAATCCGCAACCACGTGGTAATTGGTCACCACCAGCAGCTCCTTATCATTTTCACCGATAATAATACCGCTGCCCGCCGCTTCCTGCTCCTGTTCCATATTCTGTCCCCAGAAATCCGTGCCGGAAATAATCATCTGATTTGTTATGGAAACGATGGAAGGCATGGTAGCTTCCACCACCTTTGTCACATCCGTTACCACCGCGCTGGAGGTTCCCTGCGTTACTGTGGATTTGATTCCCGAATCATTCGCTGCGCCAGACTCCTGTGTATCCTGCGGGTTCTCCGCTCCATCCGCAGTGGCCTGGGTGATTTCCTTGGGCTGCTTATCATTTCCAAGAGAATTTACCGCAAGGAAGCTGACTCCCGCGCATACACCGAAAAATACGCCGCATACCACCACAGCTATCACTTTTTTCATCAGCGGGTTCATTGGCTTCCTGGGCTTTTTCTCCTTATGCTTCTTTCCCTGACGTCCGCCTCCGGCTGCAGCGCCATAATCGTTATTAGAAAAAGTACTGCCGTACTGGTAATTTCCCTGCTGGGACTGATAGCTGCCATAACCGCTGTAGCTGCCGTGTGGCTGTCCTTTCTGCCCCATGCCTCCCTGTCCGGCGCCGTTTTGTCCTGCCCCGTTCTGTCCCGCATTCTGATATCCGCCCGTCTGATAAGGGTTGCCCTGATATCCGCCCTGCGCTCCCACGCCGCTCCGGTAACCTGCGTTGTTCTGGTAACCACCCTGTCCGCCGTTCTGGTAGCCGCCCGCATTCATCCCGGAATAGCCGCCCGTATAGCCGCTTCCTGTATAGCTTCCGGTATTGCTGGTACTGTCCGTACTGCCAGCGGCGCCGCCGGCCGTCTGTCCGTTATTATGTTCTGTATGAGCAGCATCACTGCCGCTCTGGACAGTCTGCGAATTATTTTGTTCATTCACGTTTTCGTTTGAATAATTATTGTTTTCAAACATATCGCTTACCTCTTTTCTTCTTTATCATTTCAGGTTTATCCCAAGCTTTATTTAAAGTATATACAGGAATTGTGTTCTTTCTGTGAAATCTATAGAAAATATGTTAAATCCCCTATAAAAAAGAAAAAAGGCCGCTTTTTATTCCACAGTAACAGATTTTGCCAGATTCCTCGGCTTATCCACATCACAGCCCTTTCCAACCGCCACATAATAACTGAAAAGCTGGAGCGGGATAATCGCCAGCGAATTGGCGAAGAAAGGATTGGTCTGCGGGATATAGATTACATAATCCGCTGCTTTTTCGATTTCCCTGTTTCCTTCACAGGTCACGGCAAGCACAAATGCGCCTCTCGATTTTACCTCTACCATATTGCTGATGGTTTTCTGGTACAGCGAGGGCTGCGTGGATACCGCCGCCACAAGCGTTCCTTCCTCTATCAGGGATATTGTGCCATGCTTCAGTTCTCCCGCCGCATAGGCCTCCGAGTGGATATAGGAAATTTCCTTCAGCTTCAGAGAGCCTTCCATGGAAATGGCATAGTCAATTCCCCTGCCGATAAAGAAAACATCCTTTGCCGCAATATACCTGTTGGCAAATCTCTGAATCCTGTTTTTATTATTCAGAAGAAGTTCTATCTGATCGGGCAGACGGCCCAAATCTTCCAGCATACCCTCAAATTCTCTTTCCGTTACCGTGTGTCTCACCCGGGCCAGCTTTAAAGCAAGCAGATAGAGCGCAATCAGCTGGGCGCTATAGGCCTTTGTCGTAGCTACCGCAATTTCCGGTCCTGCCCAGGTATACATAACGTTATCCGCCTCCCTGGCGATGGAGCTTCCCACCACATTGACGATGCCCAGAACCTTAAAGCCACGTTTCTTCGATTCCCGCAGCGCGGCCAGGGTATCCGCAGTTTCCCCGGACTGGCTGATCACCACCACCATGCCCCCATCCTCCAGGATCGGGTTGCGGTAACGGAACTCGGAGGCCAGATCCACCTCCACCGGTATACGTGCCAGCCCTTCCAGCACATATTTCCCGGTAACTCCGGCATGATAAGCGGAGCCGCAGGCAACGATATGGATTTTCCTTACGGACAGAAGATCCTCATCACTCATTCCCAGCTCTTCAATGACGATATCATTCTTCCTGATCCTGGGGCTTATGGTATCGGTTACCGTCTTTGGCTGCTCATACATTTCCTTCAGCATAAAATGCTCATAGCCGGCTTTTTCCGCCGCTTCCGCATCCCAGTCGATGGTAACGCTTTCTTTTTCCAGCTCTTCCTCATCCACATTATAGATGTGCAGTCCTTCCGGAGTCAGACGGACGATTTCCTGATTGTCAATATAGGTGACCGTTCTGGTATACTTCAGTATGGCAGGCACATCAGAGGCGATAAAGCAGCCCTCCCCACTCTGCCCTACAATAAGCGGGCTGTCCTTCCTTACGGCAAACATTTCCCCGGGAAAATCCGAGAACAAAATTCCCAGCGCGTAGGATCCCTCCACACGATGAAGCACCTTTACGATAGCCCCCATTGGATCTCCCTTGTAATAATAGTCCAGCATATGGGCCAGAACCTCCGTATCCGTCTCCGAAACAAAATGATAGCCCTTGCTTTCCAGTTTTTTCTTCAGCGGAAGATAATTTTCAATAATTCCGTTATGTACGACGGCAATTGTGCCCTTTTCATTAAAATGCGGATGGGAATTCACATCACTGGGCGCTCCGTGGGTCGCCCATCTGGTATGGCCGATTCCAAGATTTCCCGGCATCGTCGCCCCGTCATGGGTAAGCTCCTGCAATACCTTCAGTCTTCCCACAGATTTGGTGATGTTGATTTTGCTCCCGTCAAAAATGGCCATCCCCGCCGAATCATATCCGCGGTATTCCAGTTTGGAGAGTCCATCAAGGACGATGGGTGCTGCCTGATTTTTACCGATGTAGCCTACAATTCCACACATACTTGCCTCCATTCAATCACATTACACTTGTTTCCAATAATCTTTATTCATTGCGCAGGCCCTTACAACGCCTGCGGGCAGGCTTTTATAACGCCTTCCCAGGAAAAATCCCGCATATTTGGCCGCGCTTTCCGCAAACAGCCGCAGTACAAGCCAGGGCTTATGGATACTGCACAAATGGGCCGCCGTCTGTTTTACCAGCTTAACCCCCTCCGACTCGGAAGGAAGCCCCTTAAAAACCTCCGGATGCTGCGCCTGAGATACTCCGTTGTCAAAATTACGGTGGAACTGCTCTGCGCAGGTATAATTATGGCAGTGGTACACCTTCGCCCCGGCACAATAAGCAATTTTCCATCCCGCCTGCACCGCTTTGGCCGCAAACAGCATATCTTCATTAAAATTCACATGCCGTTCAAAGCCTCCCAGCTTACGGAAAACCTCTTTTTTATAAGCAGCGCATACATTGGAACAGAAATAGGTCTTAATTCCCATTTCAGGCAGCTGCCCTTTCCCCTTTACACAGCTCTCCTCCGGATAGTTAAACTGCCTGGTGTATTTTTCTATCTCTCCGCTGTCCTTTTCAGGCAGCTGCCTTGCATAGGAAACAGCAATATCCTCTTCCGCGCTCAGTGCCGCCGTCAGCTCCTCAAGAAGCCTGTTGTCGGCCGGCAGCGCATCCTGAGTCATGCATACGAAAATATCCCCTGTGCTGCGGGCCGCTCCATCATTTCTGGTTCCACCATGATTGAATTCCCACTTGGAAAGATGGTGCACCTCGGCGTTCGGGTGCTCCCTGGCAAAATCTGTACCATACAGAAGAGCTTCAAAATATTTTTCTTCCGTATTCATTATTATGATCCGATTCGGCTTCAGAGTCTGTTTTTCCAGCCTGCTGATCAGCTCCAAAAAACGTTTCTCCGGCTTGTATACAGGGATAATAACATCAATCTTCATTCGTAACTTCCCTTTCCTTCCGGCCAGCATCATTCATTGCCGGATTAAAGCACATAAGAATAACTATAAACAGTTATCCTTAATTTTAGAAAAAGGGGCCTTGGACTGGCCCCTTTTAGCTCATTTCAGGTAATATCTTCTTTTTTGTCCTGATTTCCGGTTACCTCCCGGTATCCCTTGACACAATAGCGCTGTAGCTCTTCACAGACGGAGAAGGTGTATATTCCTCCTGCTCAAAGAAGAACTTGTGGAGAAGCACTACATTATCCTCCAGAGAGGTGGGGATAACACAGCTTCCAGCCTTACCGACCTTTCCGGTAACCCTGTTGGTTTCAAACGGGAAGCCGTCGGTTGCCACTACCTTATACTTGGTCAGTTCTCCCAATACCTCCAGCATCTCCGCCGTATTTAAATTGGTGGCCACATGCGGCATAACCGAATCCAGTATCGAGTTCAAAGTGGATACGGAAGCAGTCTTCGCCTTTTCAAAGCAGGCCAGCAGTACGGTACGCTGTCTCTCCGCCCGCTTGAAATCATCCCCTGCCGTATAACGGATACGGCAGTACGCCGTAGCCTGCAGTCCGTTCAGTGTCTGGAGGCCAGGCTGCGTAACCTTGACATAATTATCCGTTAATTTTTCCTTGCTTTCCGTACTGAACATACTGGCCTGGTAATTATTCAGATGCTTAATTTCATCTTCCTTAACATCAATCTGCACACCGCCCAGGCTGTCTATTGTTTCAATCAAACCTTCAAAGCCAATGCTGATGTAATTGGTAATGTTCATGTCCAGGTTCATGTTCAGCATATCTATCGCCTGCTTCGGCCCGCCAGCCGCATAGGCAGCATTGCATTTGCTGTATTTATCATTACCCAGATTCATATACGTATCACGGTATACGGAACAAAGCTTCACTTCTCCCGTATCCTGATTGATAGAAGCGATCATTATTGTATCGGAACGGTTTCCTTTATCCAGATTATCATTTCTGGCATCAATACCGAACAAAGCGATATTACGGTATCCCTTCATAGCTGTATTATTCTCTACCGTATCGTTGATTACAATGTCCTCTTCGTTAACATTGATTTTCTGAATGGAGGTCTGTTTCAGCACCGCCCAGAGAACAACTGCCAGCACAACAAGAGCGACCATTTCCACCGTAAACATAATGATCCTTCTTCTCTTTCTGGCCTTCCTCTTTTTGGACATGGACTTTTTTCCTTTGGAACTGCTGCCTCTTCCATCGGAATTCCTTCCGTCGCCATAACTGCCGCGGGAACTGCGGGGTTCGTCATATTCGTCACGGTAACCGCCTCTGCGGGGCTCTCTGTATTCATCACGTCCGCCTGCACTGCGTGAGCTGCCGTTTCGTGACGCGCTGTTGCGGGAGCCGCTGTTCCGGTTCCCTCCATTACCTCTCTGCGATGATGATGCCATACTTTTTCTCCTGTTTCCTGTATTTCTAATAAGCATTCTCATTGATAAATCCTTTGAAAAAAGTAAGAAAAAGGATTTTGATATCAAGGGCCATGCTCCAGTTCTCAATGTAGTATATATCATATTCAATCCGTTTGCGGATGGACGTGTCCCCCCGGTAGCCGTTAATCTGTGCCCATCCGGTCATTCCGGGGCGCACCTGATGCTTTATCATATAGCGGGGTATTTCTTCCCTGAACTTCTCCACAAACTGAGGCCGTTCCGGTCTTGGCCCCACCAGGCTCATATCCCCCAGCAGGACATTAAACAGCTGAGGCAGTTCATCCAGGCTTGTTCTGCGCAGGAATGCCCCAACTCTGGTAATCCTGGGATCGCCCTTCACTGTCCAGCCCTTCTTCTCTTCACCGGGCTGCTGCTGCCGCATCGTCCGGAATTTATACATCATAAAGGTTTTATTATGAAGCCCTACTCTTTCCTGCTTGAATATAACCGGCCCCTTGCTGGTAGCTTTCACCAGAAGCGCCACAACAAGCAAAAGCGGCGATATCAGGATCAGTCCGAAAAAAGATCCTGCAATATCCACACAGCGCTTCGCCAGCGCGCTGAGCGTATTGGAAAGCGGCACATACCTGATATTGATTACCGGAAGCCCCATCAGATCCTCCATGTAAGGCTTTCCTGGGATCAGAGAATTATAATCCGGTATAAATTTGGTATGGACACCCGATTTTTCACATAAATCCACCAGCTCCTCCAGTCTGTCATAGCTTTCCAGGGAGAGCGTGATGGCGATTTCATCCAGCTTGTTTTCCGGTAAAATATAGAGAAGGTTGTCAATTGATCCTAATACCTTCACTCCCTTATAGGTTGCTCCTCTGGGCACTTTATCATCCAGAATTCCTCTTACCACATATCCCCATTGAGGGTTGGAATTGATTCTGTTGATATATTCTTCCGCTGCCCTGGAATATCCTACCAGAAGAATGTACTTGAGATTGTAACCTTTTTTCCTTACATAATACAGTATATAGCGGATAAGGGCGCGCATGAGCAGGGTATTTACCGTATTGACGGCACAGAAAATACCAACCATGCCACGGGAAAAATCGTGCACCTGGAAGGAACTGAAGGTATTATTTACCGTAAACAGCACCGCCAGAAAAACTGTCACGCCAACGATGTTCGCCTTGCACACATTAACGATTTCCGATTCACTGCGCTGAACCCGTTTGGGTGAGTAAAGCTTGAACCAGTAATACAGAATCAGATATCCCGGCACAACAAAATACAGGGCGCTGAAATATATCTTCATATCCAACACGCCCACCTCAGGACCCGTATCTTTTAAATTGCTCCCTATTTTCAAATACCACGCAAGTATATAGGAGCCTGCAATAACAAATGCATCTACTATGACATGCAATCGGTTAAAGTATTGCTGGTTGTCCTTAATCATGGCTTCACCTGTTTCCCCATATACAAATTGTATTGTACAATAATAATCTTAAAAGCACAACTTAAATTTTCCTTAATCGCCATTTTACGACAGTGATGTTGTGTCTGTGGCGCATGCGTTAGGTATTGTTGCCCGGTCTGGGTCCGCTTCGGGTGGGAAGGGTCGTGGATGAGGGGAATTTTCAATTGCCATATCAGCCTTGGGCTGTTTCTAAAAGCCTGAAACGGCAGCTTGGACGACCTTGATACGGCAGGAACTCATCGCTGGCGCTCCTCAGACAGCTGCCGTATGGCAGGTTAAGCTGCCGTTTCAGGCTTTAAGAAACAGCTCCAAGGCTTCCCAGGCATTTGAAAATCCCCCTCATCCACGACCCTTCCCACCCGAAGCGGACCCAGACCGGGCAGCGATAGCTGACGTACCACAGACATAACGTCGGAAAGCTTTCGAAAGCCGGTTATGAGGACATTGCCGGGGCAAATTGAGGGGAGCTAAGGTATGTCTTATATTAAGATGTAATTGGTTGTCTGAAAGTTTTAAAAATAAATATTTTTTTTAATTTTTCCGGCGGTTTGAATGCTTGACAGGCCGGTGGCTTATATACGGCGGAACATATTGAGCCAGAGTTCCAGCTGTATGGTTATATAGTGCCCGAAATTGGCGGGTTTGAAACGGACTTTTCGGGCGCGGGCTTCGGGCGTTGCGCAAAGCCTGAAGCCCTGGCCCATGCCCTTAAGGTATACGCCTCCATAGCCTTTGGCGCAGAAGAAGAGGATTTTCATGAAAAATCCTGCGGCCAGGAAGGGGAGGTTCAGCAATAACTGGAAGAACGGCATGTTTTTGTAAATGAGGTATATGTTATTCCTGGAGGAGTGGGCAATTTTAAAAGGGTTGTAGCGGGAACCAGTGGTGGCGCTGCCGGCATGGTACACCCTGGCAGTGGGTTCGTAACAATTTTTGTAGCCCAGGATTCGGGCGCGGTAGCCAAGATCCACATCCTCCAGGTAGGCAAAGTGGATTTCGTCCAGCAGCCCGGTTTTTTCCAGGTATTCCCTACGGTAGAGGGCGGCGCCTGCACATGCGGAAAATACGGGCACGGGAGCGTTGTAGTCGGCGGACGGCCGTCCCTTTCCTATTGCATAGGCCCAGCCAAGGGCGCTGTAAAGATCCCCGGCGCCGTCCATGACGTCCGGCTGTGCCATGGAAAGCATTTTGGTTGCGACGGAAAAAAGGGCAGGATCGCTGTCCATACGGCGTTCCAGCCTGCGGATGCAGCCGGGATCCACGGTGGTGTCATTGTTCAGCAGGAAGACATAAGGAGTTGCCGACTGTCGGATTCCCTCGTTTACAGCCTCCACAAAGCCTCTGTTTTCCGGAAAACGGATAAGACGTACCCAGGGAAAAAGACGTTCCGCCATTTCCGCGCTGCCGTCGTCGGAACCGTTATCAACGATAATGACTGCAAATGTGGGTCCGCCGTGCTCCGGGAAGCAGTGTTCCAGGGAGCGGAGGCAGTTTTCCAGATATTGTATGCCGTTATAATTGGGGATAACTACGGTTGTTTTCAATGGATTTCCTCTTTCCTGTCCGGATCCCACAGAATGCGGAAGCCTCGTTTTCTTAAGGTCAGGCAGAAGGCAATGCTTGTCCTGACCGGATCGGCGCCGGCGCGTATTTCCTGCAGGGCCAGATCCAAATCCTTCCTGAATTCAGGCCGGACCTGCATGGTGCGGATGTCTGCGGCCTCCACATCCTGAGTGAGGACCGCCCGGTGCATGTACCCGCTGAAGCGGCGTTTAAGGCCGTCATAGCGCATGGTCACAGTAGAATCGGGCGATTCGTCGTATATTCCGCTCACCAGACGGCCATTCCTGGAAGGAAGGGGGCCGGCTACAGCGCCCAGATCACTGCGCTGGCTGAGCGCATCCGGCATAAACTCCAGGCGGTAAAAGCCCAGGTGCCTGGTATCTTCCGCCTGCACTTTCCAGCCGTGTTCCCTGCCAAAATCCTCAAGGGCTCTCCTCCCCGCTTCATAGGCATAGGTCTTGCTGGCAGGATTGGAGGCCGTGGAATTACGGTGGCAGCGCCAGTGGTAGAGGATCTTTGGGATATGGACATAGGCTTCCTCGGGCGTTCCTTCAAGAACCTGTCCCGCCGCGCGAAGCACCAGATCATAATCCTGTGCGCCGTCAAATCCGGTGCGCAGACGCAGACGTTTCATAACCGCAGCGTCCATCACCAGGAAATGACAGATATAATTATTAGACAGCAGCAAATCCAGGTTAAAGTCCGTTTTTCTGTGGGGCTCGTAGGTATTCTGCGCTTCGCCGTCACATTTATCTTCATCGGAATACAAAAATACGGGATGTATTCCGTTTTGTTCCTGTTTTTCCAGGGCGCAGGCCATTTCGTAAAGAGCGTCCCGGGTGAGAATATCGTCATGGTCAAGAAGGCCGATATAGGCTCCCTGTGCCAGTTCTATCGCCGCATTGGTATTTCCGGCAATTCCATCATTCGAGGCCAGCCTGATGTAGCGGATTCTCTCATCAGCCCTGGCTTCGGCCGCTTTTCTGACACTGTCTCCCGTGCCCGCATCCGCCAGGATGAGCTCCCAGCAGGGGTAGGTCTGTTCCTGAAGAGAATCCAAAAGCTCCTTCAGGTAAACAGGATCGGTTTCATAAGCCGGCACCGCAATGCTGAAGAGCACCGGTTCAGGCCAGCTGCGTCTGCGCTGGGCATCCAGTTCTGTCTCAGAGGGCGGCTGGTACCGGCTGCCCGTACCATTGCCTCCGGCCTCTTCCGCCAGGGAACGCTCCTGTAAAATACGTTCTTCCACGGCAGAAAATGCCGCGCCCAAGCCGTTTTTTTTCAGATAACGGAATGCCTTTGTGAAATTGGACAGGTTCAGAATATGTCCCATGCAACTCTCCTGTTTTTAAACTCTAAAGTGCAAGAAGCGGTGTCCACCCGAAAAAGAACGGATGGGCACCGATACCTGCCGGCTTTCTGCGCCGTGATATTCATTACTGTAAAAATAAGCTTCCGTCAGGGTACTGCGCATACACTGCGCAGTCCGTACACGCAGCATAATAACGTCCCTGCAGTTTCCCTTGCTTTATGCTTCGATCACTGCCTTCAGTTCTTCCGTCAGCTTTTCGTTCTTAGCCTTCGCATCCTCCAGGCTGGTTCCCTTAACGCCCATGTAGAATTTGATCTTGGGTTCGGTTCCGGAAGGTCTTGCACAGCACCAGGAATCGTTGGTCAGGTCAAAATACAGGACATTGGACTTGGGCAGTCCCGTAGGGGTTTCTTTCCCGGTTGCCAGCTCCCTGGTAATTCCTGTCTCGTAATCGCGGACATTTACCACCTCCAGCTCTCCAAAACGGGCGGGAGGATTCTTTCTCAGCTTATCCATCATTTCCCCGATCTGCCTGGAGCCGTCGATGCCCTTTAAGGTAATGGTGTACAGATCCTCTTTAAAATATCCGTATTTTTCATAGAGGGCAAGCATCTGATCCCACAGTGTCAGGCCATGCTTTTTGCACCATGCGGCAACCTCACACAGACACATAACCGCCACAACGGCATCCTTGTCTCTCGCGTGGGTTCCTGCCAGGCAGCCGTAGCTTTCCTCCAGGCCGAATACGTAGTTGTTGGATCCGGTCTGCTCAAACAGCTTGATCTGTTCCCCGATGAATTTAAATCCTGTGAGAACTTCAATCAATTTTACGTTGTAATCCGCCGCAATGGGGTCTGCCATATTGGTGGTAACGATGGTTTTCACCATGGCCGGGTTGACGGGCATGGTCCCTGTGGCGGTGCGTTCCCTCAGGATGTATTCCGCAATGAGCATGCCGGACATGTTTCCTGTAAACGGCACATATTCACCGCTCTTTGTATCCAGCGCATAAATGCCCAGACGGTCGGCATCCGGATCGGTTGCCATCACGATATCCGCATTTTTTTCCTTAGCAAGCTTAAGCGCCAGCGTAAATGCCTTGGGATCTTCCGGATTGGGATAATCCAGCGTGGTAAATTCGGGATCAGGCAGCTCCTGCTCCGGAACCACATACACATGCTTGAAGCCCAGCTCGGAAAGTACTCTTCTGACCGGCTTGTTGCCCGTGCCGTGGAAGGGTGTGTATACAATCTTGATATCGTCAGCCATTTCCTGAATCACTTCGGGATGGATGATCTGTTTTTTCAGCTCTACCATATAAGCATCGTCGATTTCGGAGCCGATTACCTGGTAAAGCCCTGCTGCCGCGGCGGCATCCTTATCCATGGTCTTCACATCGGCATAATCGGTAACCGCCTTCACCTCATCGATGATTTCCTTATCCTTGGGCGCGGTCACCTGGGCGCCGTCCTCCCAGTATACCTTATAGCCGTTATATTCCGGCGGGTTATGGCTTGCCGTTACCACGATTCCGGAAATACAGCCCAGGGTGCGCAGCGCAAAGGAAAGCTCCGGTGTGGGCCGTAATTCATCAAAAACATAGGCCTTAATGCCGTTAGCCGCCAGGCACAGAGCCGCCTCGTCCGCAAATTCAGGGGACATGAAACGGGAGTCATAGGCAATTGCCACGCCCTTTTTCTCTCCGCCCTGCTTTAAAATATAGTTTGCCAGGCCCTGTGTGGCCTTTCTTACCGTATAAATGTTCATGCGGTTGGTTCCCGCGCCGATTACGCCGCGCAGGCCGCCGGTGCCGAATTCCAGTTCCTTATAAAACCGGTCCTCGATCTCCGCTTCGTTTCCTTCGATTTCCTTCAGTTCCTCTTTTGTCTTCGGGTCAAAATAGGGAGCTTCCAGCCAGAATTTGTATTCCTCCATATATCCCATGTGTTTCTCCTCCTTTTCTTCCGCTTCCGCGGGCCTGTGCAGCAAATGTGCCGCCCCGCCGGGCGGTTATCTCTGATCTCAATCGTTGAAGAAGTCATACTGTCCTTGTTCAGTATACTACATTTTTTTATACCCGTAAAGAAAAGTCACTTTTATCCAGCGTAAAATTCGGGTTGTAATAGGGATCCCCCGCCTCCAGCTGCACCTTCCACTTTTCCCGGAAACGGGCGGATTCCTCATTATAGCGCGCCGCCTTTTCCCCGTCCGTATCCAGTCCCCTGGACACGGATTCATAATGATACAGCTCCGCAAAAGGGGTAAATACGTTCAAATAGCCCAACTGCCGCAGCTTCAGGCAGAAATCCACGTCGTTGAGGGAAACGGCAAAGCCTTCGTCCAGGCCGCCGGCCTCTTCATACAGCTTTTTTTTCACCATAAGGCAGGCCCCGGTTACCGCGGAAACGTCCTGCGCATAGCAAAGCCTTCCCATATACCCCAGGTTTTCCCGTTTCTGACGGTAATGTGTATGCCCCGCTGTCCGGTGAGCGCCAAGGCCGATTACCACGCCGGCGTGCTGGATGGTCTTATCCGCGTAATACAGCTTTCCGCCCACAGCGCCCACATCCTCACGCTGTGCGTACATAAGCAGTTCCTCCAGCCAGTTTACGGTTATGACCTGCGTATCGTTATTCAGAAGCAGAACGTAATCTCCCGTGGCCGCGCCCACTCCAAAATTATTCACGGCAGAGTAATTAAAGGCCCCCTTGAAGGTTACTATTTTTATGGAAGGATTGTTCTTAAGCTCCTCATAATAGGAGAAGATTTCCTTTGTCTCGCTGTTATTTTCCACAATGACGATTTCGTAATTGTCATAGGTGGACTTCTCTATAATAGAAGTAACGCATCTGCGCAGATCCTCCTCATGATCCTTATTGGGGATGATAATAGATATTTTCGGATCCCCGATGATTTCATAGGTGATCTTGAAAATGGTCTCAAAGGCCCTGGTGCTTGTGATGGTAAAATGCTCAAAACCATGCTTTCTCAGATGATCCGCCACCGCACCCCTTGCCGATTCAATGGCGTAGGGCTTGGCTTCGATTCCCGAGGCAACGCTGCCTGCGTGCAGTCTCCAGTAATACAAAAGCTTTGGCACATGCACCACATGCTCCGCCTTATCCGTAAGCCGCAGAATCATATCATGATCCTGGCTGCCGTCGAATTTCGTGCGGAACAGCTCGGTCCCGTCCAGAAGCTTTCTGGAAAAAACGCTGAAATGGCAGATATAATTATTGGCCCGCAGGTTGTCGATAGCGTAGTCCGGTTTAAAATGCATGGTAATCATCTGGTTGATGTCGCCGTTTTTAAAGGTGGCTTCATCACAGTAAACGTAATCCGCATTTTTCTCATTGATTGCCTTTACATATTCAAAAAGCACACAGGGATGCAGCATATCGTCATGATCAAATAGGCCGATATATTCTCCCGTGGCCATTGTCAGGCATTGGTTGGTATTTCCTGCAATGCCTTCGTTTTTTTCCAGCTTCCTGTAGTGGATGCGTTCATCCTCCTCAGCCAGCTTTCTGCAGATTTCTCCCACGTAAGCATGGGCATCATCCGAGCCGTCCGCCAGGCACAGCTCCCAGTTCCCATAGGTCTGCTTCTGCACGGAGCCGATCATGTCCCGCAGGAAATTTTCCGGCGTATTCCAAAGGGGGGTCAGGATACTGATTTTCACCATATTGGGAAAAACGGTTACCTCCTGCCGCTTCCTTTCCTCCTCCGAAGGAAAGCTCTCCGTACCGTAATGCTTCATGGCCCTGCGTTCATTGGCCTTATACTTCATCTTCGTCACAACACCGCCGATGCTGCCGCAGTTTTTCACACGGTCCACCTGACGGATGGCAAAATGCATACATTTACGCAGAGGGGTGCTCGCCTTCCACACAGGGTTGTTCTTAATTCTGTCCAGCTTGAACTGCAGGTCATCCACCTGATCCTCCAGCTCCGCCACACGGCCCGCAAGATAGGTGCTTTTATAATGCTCCTGCTCGTAAGCCTCTTTATAATCCTTTTCCGGCACGACCGATTCCTGTCCGCCGTTCTTTTCTTTCTTCTGATCCATACGAATTGTCCTGCTCCTCTCAAAGTACGCCGCGGCCGGCCGCCTTCCTTTTCATACAGCCAGACGGCCGCCGGCCGGCATTCTCACAGCTGCCGCTCAGTGTACGATCTCCATGGTTTCCGCCGTCCACTGATACAGCTTCTGCCTGGAACAGCAGTCCTCCCAGAGGAAACCGATGCGGTATTCCCCTTCAGGCAGCGCCTCTCTTCCAAACTGCAGGCACACGCCCGTAAGCGCCACCATCTGCAGATGGCCCAGATTTTCCTGGATATCCGGCCTGTACTGCCTGCTGACAGGCAGCTTCCACACAGCGCCTTCCTCCCCGCCATTCTCCGCCGACGGACCGTCGCCCCGATCCACCGGCTTTAACAGAAGGTTAAAACGATACTGGCTGTTGTCCACCTGAAGCGCATAGCACCAGCCCTGGATAAAATAATTTCCGCCGCCGCTGCGGCCGGTTTCCCACTTACACAGATCACCGGCAAATTCAATCCCCATGCGCAGCACCTCATTGCACCACTCTGGACGTAAACCATCCCGCAGGCTTTCAGGCTCCACGGTATCCAGCCGATCCGTATACTCATATCTGTTTCCGGCGTAAAATTCCTGATCCAACACATCCTTCACCAGATATCTGTGGTAAAAAGGATCCCGTCCGTAAATATCCGGATGCAGCTCATAAAGCATATTCAGCTCCTGATGGAGGCGTTTCAGCTTCTCCACGCTGTCGTCCATGCCCCGGCTTAAGGACTCATGATGATAAAGCGCCACATCATTACAGATCACATTATAATAGCCCATCTCATAGACATGATAGCAGAATTCCACATCATTAAAGGCCACTCGCAGCGCCTCGGACAGACCTCCGGCCTCCTCATAAATACTTTTTTTCACAAGCAGGCAGGCCCCGGTCACGCCCAGCACATCAAAGGCCAGGCGGTTCCTGAGGAAATAATAATCCGTCCTGTCATCCCGAAACTGCAGCTTATGGGCCGGGCCCAGACGGATATTTGTGATCCCGGCATGCTGGATGGTATGGCTGCCCGGATAGAAAAGCTTCACACCTACCGCACCCACATGGGGAAGCACGGCCTTACGCATCATTTTTTCCAGCCAGTCTTCCTGGATAATTTCTATATCATCATTCAAAAGCATTACATATTCGCCGCGCGCCAGCCCCACGCCTTTGTTGCACATGGCGGAAAAATTAAATTCCATCGGCTCATACACATAACGGAACCGGCACTCCGGCATCATCAAGGACAGCATGAGTTCAATGCGCCTCCGGTTCTTTTCACTGCTGCCGTTATCTACGACGATGATTTCAAAATTACGGTAGGTGCTGGCTTCCATCACGGAATGGATACATGTGGACAGGACGCCCGGATTGTCCTTGGAGGGAATCACAATGGAAACCATGCCTTCCGCCTTCAGGGGCCATCCCCGTCTTATGTATGCCGCGCTTTTGAGCTCTTCATATTTTTCTTCCATACCGAAAGGACGGATGGGGCTTGTATTATGGAAAAGCACGCTGTCAAAATGGCAGGCCTCCCCCGCCTTTTCCACAGCCTTCAAACAGAAATCATACAGATTGCTTCTGAAATCCCCGGAGCCCAGCCACGGGATATCCTGGAGGCTTTTGGTCCTCACCGCAAAGAGGTTCCCGAAATAAAAATAGGAAATCAGCGTATCCGGGGACCAGTCCGGCTTCAGCCATGGATTCCGGCGCCTGGGTTCTCCTGAAGCGCTGTCGATTTCATCCTCGTCCGCATAAACCAGCAGCGCCTTTGGATGTCTGGCAAAATAATCTGCAAGAAGGGCCATTTCTTCCTTCTCCGGTTTTCCGCCGTCCCCATAGAACACCGCAATGTCCGCCTCAACCTCCTTTAAGGAAAACTTTTCCCCGCAGCCGCTGTAGGCGATATATTCCATGGAAAGCTCCTGCCCGAGCAGGACAGAGCCTTCCCTTTCCTGCTGTTCTTTTTTCAGAATCCAGTCATGATAGGCAACCGTCTGACTCACGATTCTGTCTTCATATTTTAAAGTCTGTCGTCTCCGCATGGGAGCCTGTAATATTTTCTTCAGGTTCAAAACCAGTGCCTCCTTTTGAGATTGGCATCCACCGCGGACGCCGTTTCCTCCGACAGCCATTCTATCTCGAACTCCACCTCTAAAATCCCGTCGCCGCCCTCCGGCACTTTATCCAGCCGGATATTGATGTTGGGATCATTGCTGTGGAAAAAGAATACAGGATGGGGATCCTTTTTCGGCGTCAGCTCCCATCCGTTCATCGCCAGATAAGCCGGATCCGACAACGGCAGCTCCATGCCGTTCAGAACGGCGCTCTCCATGCGCACAATACAGGAGCTTTCCGCAGGATCGATACGGATTCCCCTGACGCCCTCCTTCACAGGCACACTGATACGCATGTGATCATCCACAAGATAGCTTGGAAAATGATGATAGGAATGCTCCGGGCTGTAGCCCGCGCCGTAATCCTCGAATATCTCCACCTTTTTGCGATCAAGCCGTGAAAAAAACTCCTGCCAGGGGATCGCCCTCCTGCCAAGCAGCACCCGCATATCGGAAACCGACACACGGTTGCCCGTAACGGCCTTTTGGAAACGACGTTCCCTGGCCCGGTATTCCTGCGCCCCCTCCTCGCTGATTCCCAGCTCCTTCAGGAATTCCTCCACAGGAAGTCCCTTACGCTTGCCGTCTCCCATCTGATAGCAGTACAACGCACGGAAAGCCAGCGCATTGGAATCCACACATTCCTCAAAGGTCCACTCATAATCAATCAGGTTCCAGCGGCCCTCTTTATCTACAATAATGTTTCCGAATACCAGATCATAATCCGATACCGGCACCTGCGCCCTGTAACGGATTTTATCCAGATATGCCCCGAAAAGGCTGCGGAAGCAATTCATGTCCTCCCGATCCAGGCAGTCATCCATCATTTCCTCCAGCGTACAGCCCTCCAGATATTCAAACTGTGCTTCCGGCAGGCCCTTCCCGTCCTTTATCAGATGACATTCATTTATAAAAAGTCCGCTTCCTTCGTATCTTTTTTTCAGTTCCTTATAAAATTTCGCTATATTTTCCACATGCTCGGCCGCTGCCGGCGAATCCGGTATTTTGCGGACGATACGCCTTTTTTCCTGCTCCACAATATCCGTACGGATAGCATAAATATCCGCCCGGTCATTGGAGAATTTCGTATAAACGGTGTCCGGCGCAGGTCCTGTCATCACCATGTAGGAGTTGCTGTACATGGGGAATATGCCTTCCCGGATCACCATATCAAAGGCATTTTTCTCATCGAAAAGAAGCATTCTGTCCGCATCGAAATTCCGCAGGTTCTTGCTCAGCTCGCCCACCTTGGGAAGGCGTCTGTCGGAATAAATGGTGTCGGCAAATTTATAATCCGGGTAAGGGTAGTAAAAATGATAGTCAGCAACACCGCATTTACGCATCAGCCTCTCCAGGCCGTTCCTGGTAAAGGTGCGCACTACGCCGCCGTCAGGATAATCCTCAATCCCCGCGAAAAACCGGGATAAATGATCCTCCACGCAGCCGGCCCAGTACTTCATCCCCATCTTGTTTTCTATGGCAATGACCAGGTTGCCGTCCTTTTTTACATGCTTCTGGTTAATGTTCAGGAAATCCTCAAAGGGCGTTTCCGTGGGAATGTAGCTCTGTCCGTATTCGAAAACGCCTATCAGCAGGACATAATCGTAATCGCAGGGCAGAATCGGTTCTATATCATTGAAATTCCCCACATAAATCGTTACATTGTCATATTCCTGGTTGCGATAGGCATTGATGAGACTCCTTTTTTTGGATAAATCCACACAGGTGACGCTGCCGGCCTTACGGGCCAGCACTCCTGTGACCGCTCCCATACCGCTGCCTACCTCCAGCACCTTCGTATTTTTATCCATGGGAAGCCAGGCCGCAATATTTTCCCGCTGCGGCGAAAGATGATAAAACACAGGCCAGCTGCGCTTTTCCTCTATTTTTTTCTGGTATTCCTCCGGCGGATAATTTTTTACAATATCCAATATTTCATCCTCTACCGTTCCGTCACAGTAGAAGTCTTCTCCGGGGTAAAAGGATAAGTCCAGTTTCACTTTTCCTATCTGCTCAGTCATCTTTGGCCCCTGCCTTTCGCACTCTATAATCTGGCAACCTTCACATCAGATTCCATATCGAAGTATCCCACCGTATCCCTGTCGGAAATCACGGTCAGGTTCATAATATCATACAGACGGTGGTATACCGTAAAGGAATCTCCCTTATATCCGGTCACTCCCAGAGACAAAAGGTAATCGCCGCCCTGCAGCCTCACCTTCTGTGAAAAAGTAATTTCCAGCTCTTCCCCGGCCTTTACCCCTTCCAGAAACGCCCGCTCCACCATGGTATTCGTCCCGGTAATTTCCACGCCCTTGATATTTTTAATGGAAAGCGCAAAAATCGGCGCGGGCACATCCTCGTGGATATGCACCCTCATATGCATGGTAAAGGGATCACCCTTCAGTATGGTTGTCGTCTCCACACCATTTCCGTCCGTCACATAATAATCTATAATCTCCGCTTCCTTCGTTCCGTATTCCAGCGCCTGAGGATTTACTCCCTGCGCCTGTGTGCGGGGATGCTTTTTCAACGCAGTCCGACCTGACTTTTCACTGGCGGAGGCTTCGTTTTCCGCGCTGTTGTTTTCTTTACTGTTGTTTTCCTGAGCGCTGCCGTTTCCGAAAACATTCTCATTGACCGTACCGCCGTCCGCCTTTGCCGCAGCAGCCCGTATGTCCTTATCCTGAAGCAATCCGCCTTTGCCGCCTGTTTCGGGCATTTCATACTGTCCCACCAGCACGCGCTTGTAGGCGTCAATCATTTCTTTGGGGCTGCCCTCACCCAGCTTTACGCCCTGATTGAGCAGTACGGCCCGATCGCAGTATTTGCTGATGGCGCTCAAATCATGGCTGACAAAAAGAATGGTCTTTCCCTGCTTCTTGAATTCTTCGAACTTATGATAGCACTTTGCCTGGAAAAAAACATCGCCAACGGAAAGCGCCTCATCCACAATGAGGATTTCCGGATCGATATTGATGGCCACAGCAAAAGCCAGCCTTACAAACATACCGCTGGAATACGTTTTGACGGGCTGGTATACATATTCTCCGATATCCGCAAAATCCAGGATATCCTGAAGCTTTTCATCTATTTCCTTTTCTGAAAACCCGATCATGGTTCCATTCAGATATACGTTCTCAATCCCGTTGTACTCCATGTTAAAGCCGGCGCCCAGCTCCAGCAGCGCAGAAATCCGCCCGTTGACTGCCACCACGCCGTCCGTCTCATTAAGCACGCCGGTAATGATTTTAAGAATCGTGGATTTACCGGAACCGTTGGTACCGATGATCCCCACGCACTCCCCCTGATAAATATCCAAATCCACATTACGCAGGGCATAATGCTCCCTGTACCTTTTCTTGCGGGCCAGGCCCAGGGAATCCACCAGACGATCCCTGTTATGATCATAGAGTTTATATACTTTATTTAAGCCCTCCACATGGATGGCAAGCTGTCTTTCTTCCATTTTTGCTCCCAACTGCGCGTTTTTGACGATACGGCGCTTACATGATATCCGCGAAATGTACCTTCAGGCGTTTATAAACAAGCGCGCCGATACAGAACAGCACCACCGTGATAATCCAGAAATACATCGTGGAATAAAAATCCTCCCAGAACCACTGTTTTTCATAAATGGAGCTGCGGTAGCCTTCCACAATATAGACAAGCGGATTGATTTTCACCAGCATCTGGGCCTTTTTGCTCAGAGTCCCCAGCTGCCAGAGAACCGGAGTCGCCCACATGCCAATCTGCAGGCCGATGCCCACTATCTGCTGAAGATCGCGGAAATAAATGACCACGGAGCAGGTGGTATAGCTGATAGCCAGCACCAGGGCAAACATACAGAAGCTGTAATAAAAAATCTGTAGCGTATACAGGCTGGGGGTAAAACCATAGAAAAATGCTATGATTAAAAGCACCAGCACAAAAAAGCCATGGATGAACGTGGCCGCAATAATTTTAATAATAGGCAGAATGCTTATTTTAAATACTACTTTTTTTACCAGATATTCATATTCCAGCAGCGCCATCATCCCGTTAGTGAGCGCTTCGGAAAAATAGAACCAGGGAACCAGTCCCGCCGTCAGGAATACCAGATAGGGAACTTCAATCCCATCTCCCAACAGCTGCGCCTTCTGCGGCATAATTACCTGAAATACCACATAATACATCGCCACAGTGACCACCGGCTGCACCATGGCCCATATGCCTCCCATATAGGATCCCGCATACCGGCGTTTAAAATCGTTCTTCGCCAGACGCCATATCAGCCGCCGGTTCTGGTAAAGCTCAAACGGGAGGAGGATTATCTTATCGTAAAATTTCAGTACGGCTACTACCGCCGCCGCAATTAACGTGCAGGCGATAATCTTCTTTATCAGCTCGTCCGTCTGGTTTGCCAGCGGATTATGGTAACACGCAATAATCACCCCCATGATTAACATTACGAGGGTGAATATGGTTAGTCCTGTCTTTTTGCTGATGCCCTGTCTGAGCGCGGGCTTCTCTTTTCTCTTCTTGTTATTCATTCCTGTTTTCCGGTTCACTCCGCTTTATACTCTTTGATTCCGCCCCATTTAGTATCCTTTTCAGACTGGATCAGCTCCATACCTTCGGGAATAGGCCATTCCACTCCGATATCCGGATCATTCCATGCAAGGCCGCCTTCATCATTCGGATGATAGAAATCCGTACACTTATAGGCAAATTCGGCATAGTCAGAAAGCACCAGGAAGCCATGGGCAAAATTCTTCGGAATAAAAAACTGCTTTTTATTCTCTTCTGTCAGAAGCACGCCGAACCACTTTCCGAAGGTGGGGGAATCAGCCCTTAAATCCACCGCCACATCATACACCTCGCCCTTCAGGACGCGCACCAGCTTATCCTGGGGATAATGTATCTGGAAATGAAGGCCTCTGAGCACTCCTTTTTTTGAAGCAGACTGATTATCCTGCACGAATATCTGATCGATTCCTGCCTCTTTATAATCATTATAATTATAGGTTTCCATAAAATATCCGCGGTTATCACCGAAAACGGTGGGCGTAATCACCTTCAGCCCTTCAATTTCACATGTTTCTACCGTAATTTTTCCCATTTCTGTAATTCCTCGTTTCTGATATCAATATTTTGCTTTAGCACAGCCGCCCGCTAAAGGAAGGCCTTTAGAGTCCGTTGGCAACCTCTACCATGTATTTTCCATAATCCGTTTTCATCAGCGGCTCTGCCAGCTTCAAAAGCTGTTCCCTGGATATAAAGCCGCGCTTAAAGGCAATTTCTTCAATACAGGAGATATACAGGCCCTGTCTTTTCTGGAATGCGGATATGAAATCCGCCGCATCCAGCAGGGAATCGTGGCTTCCCGTATCCAGCCAGGCGAAGCCCCTTCCCAGAGTTTCCACACGGAGAGTACCCCTGCGCAGGTACTCATTGTTTACAGCCGTAATTTCTATCTCTCCTCTTGCGGAGGGCTTTACGCTCTTTGCAATTTCCACCACATCATTATCATAAAAATACAGCCCGGGAACCGCATAATTGCTCTTGGGATGCTCCGGCTTTTCCTCAATGGAAAGTGCCTTTCCGTCCTCATCAAACTCAACTACGCCGTATTCTCTGGGGTCGCGTACATAATAACCGAAAATTGTAGCTCCCTTCTCCCGGGAAGCAACGGTCCGCAGCACTTTGGAAAAGCTCTGCCCATAGAAAATATTGTCTCCCAGTACAAGCGCCACGCTGTCTTTTCCGATAAATTCCTCTCCGATAATAAATGCATCCGCCAGTCCTCTCGGAGCTTCCTGTACGGCATAGGATAAAGTCAGCCCAAGCTGCTCTCCGGTCCCTAAAAGTTCCTTAAATATCGGAAGATCCCTCGGTGTGGATATGATGAGGATTTCCCGGATATCCGCCAGCATCAATATGGACAAAGGATAATAAATCATCGGTTTATCATATACCGGCATAATCTGCTTGGATATTGCTTTGGTCAGCGGATACAGTCTGGTTCCGCTTCCTCCTGCAAGAATAATTCCTTTCATGGTCGTGCTCCTCCTTTCAGAGGCCCTTTTTCCACCGGGCCGTTCATCACTTACCTGAAACCTTATCTCATAAAGCACTGCAGTGTTGCCGCAAAATTAAGGCCGTTACACTGCAGTGTCTGCACTGTCTTAACTAAATGACATTGCCCGCTGAACTGTTACGAACCGCTACCATTATTTGTACATCTCGTTGTAATATTTCTGGTAATCACCGCTGGTAACGTTTTTCATCCAATCCTCATGCTCAAAGTACCATGCAATGGTCTTCTTTATGCCTTCCGCAAACATGGTTTCCGGTTCCCAGCCGATTTCTGCCTTGATCTTATCCGGTGCAATGGCATATCTGCGGTCATGGCCCTTGCGATCCTCCACATAGGTAATCAGATCTCTGGAAACCAGCGTCCTTCTCGGATCGTCCTCAGCCAGCATTTCCTGGAGGGTATCTATGATAATCTCAATGATCTGTATATTCTGCTTTTCATTATGTCCGCCGATATTGTATGTTTCAAAAAGTCTGCCGTTCTCCTGTACCATATCGATGGCCTTTGCATGATCCTCAACGTACAGCCAGTCACGCACATTCTTGCCGTCTCCGTAAACGGGCAAATTCTTTCCATGAAGCGCATTGTTAATAATCAGCGGAATGAGCTTCTCCGGGAACTGATAAGGGCCGTAATTGTTGGAACAGTTGGTAATATTCGCCGGGAAATGATAGGTATCCATATAGGACTTAACCAGCATGTCCGAGCTGGCCTTACTTGCGGAATAGGGGCTGTGAGGCGCATAAGGAGTTGTCTCGTAAAAATACTCACCCTCATTTTCCAGGGAACCGTATACCTCGTCGGTAGATACATGAAGGAATTTCTTTCCTTCCTTAAAGCTGCCGTCGGGATTCTCCCATGCCGCCTTGGCACAGTTCAACATGACTGCAGTGCCCAAAACATTGGTCTGGACAAAAATTTCCGGATTGCGGATGCTTCTGTCCACATGGCTTTCCGCCGCAAAATGCACCACTCTGTCAATGTCATTTTCCGTAAAAATCTTTTCAATCGCTTCCTTATCACAGATGTTGGCTTTAACAAAGGTATAGTTCTCCCTCTCCTCCACATCTTTAAGATTTTCCAGATTGCCGGCATAGGTGAGGGCATCCACATTGATAATCCGGATTTCGTTGTCATATTTCCTGAACATATAGTGGATGTAATTGGAACCAATAAATCCTGCGCCGCCTGTTACCAAATAAGTTCTCATATTTTTCTCCTTTGTCTCCGCCTTAAAAATTAAATGCCCTGCAGCCGTTCTTTCTGCCGGAATCCGGCCGGTCTTCTTTTACACCGCAGGCTGCCGCCGCTTTAAAAAGCTGTTAAACAGGCAGAGGAACTGACATTAAGCTTAATTTTAATTAGTATACCACAAAATTCTTGTTTTACCAAATAAAACCTTGAAAATGGTAGTTATTCGTAATAGTTCAGGCAGGTTTGCGCAGTGAATGCGCAAACCGTGAGAAAACGTGGTGGAAGCAAACATCCGCCCCCTCGCCGAAGGCGACTTTTAATGGGCGGATGCAGTAACAGTTCGGCCGAAGGCTGAACTGTTACTGCAGTTCAGAACCTATACTGTAATGTTTCCCTGTCAAAATTTATGCTTTCGGCAAAAACAGCTTCCGCCGAAAGCAATCAAAGACCCCGCCGCAAGCAGCGGGATATCAGACTTGCAACGCTGCTAAGCAGCGGGGTCTTTGGCCCTTGCGGCAGTCGCCAAATAGCCATGCAAGCATGGCTACCTGGCTCGTTGCCCGCGGAAATAAATCAGTAGCCAAGATAGCTGATATTCAAATCCGTATAACCGCTGATTCCGCCGATTTTTCCTTTGGAGGAATACTGCCACATATCATATCTTCCGTTATACGTAGGTGCGGCAGCATACTGGGCCAGCCAGATTTTGTAGCTTCCCAGGGCGCCTACGTTCAGCTTGGAGTTGAGCCATGTTTTATTGGCATAAACTCCCGCCGTATAGCCGCTGTTGGCAATGGTCTGGCAATAAGCGTTAACAATCTGCGTTCTTGTTGCAGTATCCAGGCCGTCCGCACGGCCGCCGCTGGCTTCCACATCCAGAAATACAGGATAGGAGATCTTATAATTTTTGATCAGCGCCACCGTCATGGAGGCCTCCTCCACCGCTTCAATCTGGTTTACCGCCTGAGTGAAGAAATAGATTCCTACCTTCAGCCCCGCGGCAGTCGCCCCCTGAATGTTGGCCCTGAATTTCGGATCTTCAATCAGCGCTCCCGTGGAAGAACCACGGTATCCGCATCGGATAATGACATAGGATACCCCTGAATTCCTTACTTCCGTCCAGTTAATATTGCCGTTATGCTTGGATACATCAATTCCCAGGACACCTGAGCCTGCATTCAGTGCGCCGTCGCTTCCAAAGGTATATTTCACACCCTGGATAACCTGTTCGCCGGTTACCTTGTTGCCGTTCTTATCGAAATAATAGCGCCTGCCGTCTATGGTCTGCCAGCCGGTGTATTTGTACTCTGTGTTTTCATTGACTCTGTAGAAGGTATCATATTTGTAATAATCTGCAACCACTGCCGCCACGAATTTTCCATCAGCGGTTTTAACATAGAGGAGATTGCCGCTTCTGTCCTTTAAAGGCGTCTTGGTATCATTCCTGGGATCGTCTCCCGTTACCGTCACTTCACAGGTCGCGGTCTTGGAAGTGTCCTCGGAGCTCTTTGCCGTTATTGTTACCTTACCGGGCCTCAGGGCTTTGATGGTTCCGTTTCCATGCTCTTCCAGAGAAACAATGCTTTTATCCGAAGTATACCAGAGACAGCCTGTATATCCCGATGTGGTAATCGTGGGATTCAGCTTTACCGTATCCCCTACCTTCATGGTCAATTTATCCTTGTCAAGGACAATTTTTTCAACCTTGGCTGCAACTACGGTTAATTTCACTTTTTTGGACCTGGTATCGCCGTTTCTGTATTTCGCAGTAACCGTTATTTCCGTTTCGCCGGAGCGGATTGCCCTGATCTTGCCATTGCCATCCACCGTCGCATACTTGGTGTTGGCGATGGAGAAGGAGCGGCTTTCCACATCTCCTTTAATGGTGAAATAATCGTTTTTGGTTTCGCCTGCCGTTACCTTTACTTCTCTCACGTCAAACTCATTTTTTTCATCAGCTGTAACCTGGAAGGAAAATGTTGCTGTTTTGCCTGTGTCCTTCTTGGAGGTTGCGGTGATGGTAACCTTACCGGTATTGACGCAGGTCACTTTACCGTTTGCATCCACTTTGGCAATCTTTTCATCTGAGGATTTCCAGGTGACGGATGCATCTGCATTGGCCGGATCAGGAGTGATGGAAAGCTGAACCGTGGTTCCTTTCTTACCGCCGTCTGCACCGGTTATTTTAATGCTCTTTAATACGGCCTCCGCCTCTTTCACCGTCACGGAAATATTCCCTGATTTTCCTCCCGCTTCCGCTGTGATGGTTACGGTTCCGGCCTTTATGCCAGTTACCTTGCCGCCGTCCACGGTTGCAATACTTGTATCCGAGGAGGACCACCTGATGCTATCATAGCTGGCTCCATCAGGCGAGACTTTAGCCGTCAGGGTAATGCTGCCGCCTGCAGTTACGGCAGAATCTCCGGTAATCGTTACGTTTTGTACCGGATTTTCTTTGGCGGATACTGTTACATCCGCGGTTGCCGTCTTACCTCCGCTGTTGGTGGTTACGGTAATTGTTGCATTACCTGCGCCTACAAAGTTAACGGTTCCGCCGCTTACCTTTGCTACGCTTTCGTTGCTGCTGGACCATCTGATACTCTTATCCGCAGCATTATCCGGGCTGACCTGGGCACTGAGTGTTGCACTCTCTCCTACCTTTCCCGAAAGGCTGGACGGGCTTAATGATACGCCTGTTACCTCCACCGGGCCGGGATCCGGATCTGACGGCTCAGGATCCGGTTTGGAAGGATCCGGGTCAGGATTGGAAGGCTCCGATGGATTATCCGTAGACTCCGAAGGTTTGGAGCCGGGTTCCTCATCAGAAACAGACGGCTGATTTGTATCCGATGTTTTTGTGCCACCGCCTTCGGTTATTGGCTGTGCCGTATCATTTTCCCTCATTATCCAGGGCTTCTGTGACTTCATGCCGGACAATTTATCAAATGTAATGCTCGCCGAAGCAGAAGGATCCGGAATATCGGATTTCTTCACTTCCACATATTCCCCCTTGCCGTCGGTGCTGCCTATCGGTGTTTTGGTTGATTCCACCCATTCCACGGTATCCTGGATTACCGATTCCGTCTGGGTTTTAACCTGTGTATCCTCTTTGGCGGCGTTTACCTCAGATTCTTTTTTGACCTCATCACTGACATCGATTTTCTTATATTCAATATGATCCTTTACGGTAACCTCCTGGGCATCCGAAGGCATGGCATATCCATCCTGGTTCTCCGGGCCGGTTATTCTAACCGTATATTTGCCAGGGGTAATTCCGGTCAGATAAATAATTCCATCCGTATTATCATCATCTTTGTTATATGTTTTATCCGGTCCCTTGATCTCCACCTGGAAATCCACATGAGGAATCAGCTTTCCGGTCTTCCTGTTAACGAACTTGATTTTCAGATCCTTTTCCACAGAAGTCATGTTCAGGCCTACCTGAACGTCGGAATTATCATCCTTTTCGTTATATTCCTCCGATTCCTCCATAGACTCCGAGAAATCCGCCGCTTCCTGTTTCGCCTTATGCGCATCCGCAACGGCCATGAAAGTACTTTCCCCTGCTATATTGAGCTGTGAAAGATTTTGTCCCACAGAGGCAAAAGCATCCACCTGTTCATCTACAGACTTGGCATTCGCAAGTACGGAGAATGTAACTACGGCAAAAATGCATACGAAAATCCCCATGAAACCTACTACTTTGTCCATTGTATGCAGGCTGTTCCAAAATTCCACCACAGGATTTTCCTGTTTTTTATGGGATGCGCTTTTTCTGCCGGGATTCCGGGAAGAGGTATTTTCTGCATAGTCCCTGCTTTTACCGGAAGGCGGCTGGGTACGTTTTTTCGCATTGGCCGTGCGTACTTCAGCTTCCTCGTCCCAGTTGTCATTCTCACGGGGACGGCATTTTCCGGCATTTCTATCCGACTGTGAACGGCGTATATATTCTTCCCTTTCAGTTCCTCTGTATTCCGAAGCCCTCTTGCTTTTTTCCGGGCCAGCTGCCGCAGCTTTGGAGTTCGCGCTGCGTTCGGCGCCGTTTCTTGCAGCCATCGCAGCGGAGGATGTCCTGTTGGGCCGTTCGGAATCCGCCATACGGGGTGTCTGCGAGCCCTGACGGGATTCATATCTTTCCGAGCGCGGCGGGCGGGCGGCGGAATCTTTTCCAGAATCATGTTTCACCGGCTGTCTTTTCTCCGCAGGATCTTGGCGGCGGGATTCTCTTGTGTCCGTCTGCGGTTTCTGACGGCTCCGTTCAGCGGAGGTGTTCCTTTTATCGGCAGTTTTACCAGCTTCCTGGCGCCTGGTTTCTATCTCCGGGCGGTTAGAAGAGACTTTTCTTTCTCCGGTTCTCTCTGTCGCCGGACGTCTGCTTTCCGGCCGATTACTGCCTTCCGTCCGGTAACCGCCTTCCTTTCCGCTTCGTTTTTCTCCTGCGTCACCGCGGGGAGCCGCCGCTTCGCCTCTGGCAGCTGCCTGACTGCGGGGCACCGTCTGACTGAGGGGCCCCGCTTCTTCCCTGCGTATGCTGCCGGCTGCGTTCCCGTTGGAAGCGCCAGGCGCAATCTGCCTGGAAATACGCGCTGCCGTTTCCGTAAGATCCTGCGTATCCTCGAAATCATCTTCGCTGATTTCCCATTGGGACAGCAGGCTTTCTGTTACTTTTTCTATTTTCCCCGACAGCTGTTCTTCTTCGGTACCGGCTGTTCTCTGCGGCTTTTCATCGCTGGGATTCGACATTCTTCTTCCTGTTTTTTCCAGAACAGCTTTCTGATTTTTATCTGTTGGTTGATTAGGCATGATTCATTCTCCGTTTTCTGCAGTTCTGAATTAAAGGAAACCGGCGCATCGAACCTCACCGGAGCTATACAGAACCCGTTTACAGTAAAATCCGGGACATGCCGCTGCAACGGCATTTTTCCCGCAGAAACAGTATACCACACCCCTTCCTCACGGTTCAACCTTGCTTCCTCTTTTTCCAGCAATTACTTCCTTAATATTCTCTTAATTTTCTTTTTGTTCCTTGGTCGGCCGGGCGGATTTCATCCGTTTTCTTCTCCTCATTTCGTAAGAATCCGCATTTTTTGTCGAATACTTTTCATTGCGGGTTCTGGCATGATATGACAGAATAAGAGGGAAAGAAAGTTAAAAAAACAGCGTTTTCTGCTTTCCTGTGCGGTGCATGTCAAACACGGGGCGGAGAGTCAAAAAGAAAAGGAGTGATTCGTCATGATGTATATCCATTACTGCAAATATTGCCGTCGAATTCACATTCTCAACGGCCACAAGGTGTATTGCCCGGCCTGCAGCGGCAAGCTGACGGAGCTGGGGATTTCGTACATGAAATATGTGAACCTGAGCAAGGAGGAGCGCGGCCAGCTGAAAGAAAAATGTGCGGATGAAAAAAGCCTGAAGGAGCTTTCCGTGGAATACCGGATGCATCGGTACAGCAAATGGTTCAAGGCGCTGCCGTCCGGCATAAATTCTGACAAAGTCATTGCTGCGGCCACCGCTTCTACAGATAGTAAACAATCACGCCTGCCAGAATACAGCCCACGCCTGCGAGTTTCCGTTTCGTAATTTTTTCCGAGAAGAAAAGCCGGCTGAGCAGAAGGACAAGCACATAGCCAAAGGATTCAATCACCGGACCATTCATAAAGGAAAGGCCTCGGAGGCCGCTGACATTCAGTATGGTAGAACCTACAAGCAGTATATATCCGCTGATTACATAGGGATTCAGATATTCGCGGATAAAGGAGCCGTACTGTCTGCAGGCGGCTTTTTTTAAAAGAACCTGGGAAAAAGAGGCTGCCAGAACGCCTGCGAAAAGGAACAGGTAATAGATATTAAGCTTCATCGCACAGTTCCTCCTTCTGCTGTCCGCCGTTAACGATTATTGTCCCGGTAATTACCAGGGCTACGCCGATTATGTTTTTCAGGGTTATTTTGTCATGAAATATTACTCCGGCCCAGATAAGGGACCAGAGCAGGGCCATGGCCCGGTTTGTATAGGCAATGGATAATTCGAATTTTTTTATCATCTGCTGCCATAAAAGGGCGTAAATCGCCAAAATGGCGAGTTCGGCGCCGTAGAAGAGGAAGAAATTAAGTGATAATGTGGGGTGGCCGCTGGCCAGCTTAGCCATTACTGTGGAAAGTGTGTATATGGCGATTACGGCTTGAAGAATGAGGATGTCTTTCAGGGTGATTTTCTTTTTCATGGGGAGTGTCTCCTTGGCTTAGTTTTTTGGATGAGGGGATTATTGTGTGATTATAGCAGGTTTTATGGGGGTTGGGAAGATGTGGGGGAGGGGAAAATGGTGGGGAGAAGGGTTTGGGGTGTTGGCGGGCCTCAGCCATGCCATTCATAATTTGGCGGGAGGTTATGTTGTGTGTTGCTTTTTTGTTGTGGACGCCAAATTATGAATGAGGGCTGGCGCCCAATAGAAATACAGATAGAAACAGTCCTTAGTGAGCAAGCTCCCACGGGCTGTTTCTATCTGTATTTCTGCATGGCTTGGGGGTGTCAAAGTCTTAATTTTAACTATTCAGTACCCCTCACAGTTACTGCTAAAATCCATCCTAAATCGCCTTTGGCGATGGATTTTAGCACTCCTGAATCACTTTCTTACGGTCAGCGCAAAGCGCTGGCCTGCGCAGCTAAATGCGCTGACCTACTGAGCAGTTACAATTTTTCCTTATAATATGGACACTTGGGGCCTATAATGGTAGTATAGAGTCGGTAAAGGAGGTAATTTATGACAGATAAGGACAGAATGGAACAGTCGGGGGAGATTGATGAATTCTGGGAGTTGGATGAGGCTTCGGATACTGCTGCCCAGAAGGGTTCCGGGAAGCGGCAGGAGGGGCAGGATACTGTCGGCCGCAAAGCTTCCCCGCATAGTACTGCTTCCCGCCGGGGTGTGTCGGGTAAAAATACCGGCAGACGCAGAAAAAGGAAAAATACGGAAACCTACGTTCACTATATAATTGCTGCCGTTCTTGCGGCAATGCTGATATTTGCTGTTGTCAAGCTGGTTGTGTGGAATATTGGGAAGGATTCCGGGTATGACCCCAATGCGGATTCTTCGGAATTTGAAGTGGAAGCCCTGGATTATATCCAGCCGCTGGATCCAGAGCTGCTTAAAGGGCGGGAGGATGACGGCGTCAACACTATCGTCTGTCTTGGGAACCATCCTTTTTCCGATGAACGGGGAAAAGACGGCCTTGCGGAGTTAATTGCCGAGAAGTGTGATGCCACGGTTTATAACGGTGCATTTCCGGATTCCTATATTTCTATGAAAAATACCGAGTATACCGACAGCTATCCTCAGGATGCGCTCAGCCTGTATCTGGTAACAGCCTCCATATGCGGCGGGAATTTTGACCTTATGGAACATGCTGTGGATTTGCTTTCAGAATCTGACAAGGCTTACAGGGAAGCGCTGGATACCCTGAAAAGTGTGGATTTTTCCAAGGTTGATATGATCGTCATCATGTATGATCTGAATGATTACATGGATAAACGGCCTGTTATGGATGAAAATAATGACATCAACCTGCTTACCTGGAACGGCGCGCTGAATGCTTCTCTTCAGGAAATCCAGAAGACCTATCCTTACATCCGTCTGGTGGTCCTGTCTCCTTCCTACGGGCAGTTTGAGGATGGTGGCGGCAAGATGGTTAACGGGGATACGGAGGATTTCGGCAACGGCGTGCTTCCTGATTATGTGCTGCATGAAATTGATGTGGCTATGGCAAACGGGGTTAGTATTCTTGATAATTATTATGGGACCATTAATGAAGATGAGGCAAAGAATTGCCTGACAGACGGATACCGGCTGAATAAAAAGGGACGGGAAAAGGTTGCGGGGCGGTTTGCAAAGGAAATTTTTCATGTTGGGGAAGAAAAATAGGTTGTAAAGTAAAAGGGCATCGGTATTCGGCCGCAATTCGCGGCCGGGTAACGGCGCCCTTTCTTCTATTAATCACACAGTTTTAGTACCTGCCTGTTCTATTCCATTATATATACTGCCTTTTTACATCGGATACTGTTCTTCGTTTTAATCAAGAGGGATTCTAGGGCAAAGTCTGTTCTTTTTTCAATACCGGAACATTCACATTCCGGAATACATCATACCCTTCCACTTCCCCGATTTTTTCCAGCCCGTATTCCGCCGGATCCCCTTCCGTCTTCTTCGCCTTATTCAGAATAATATACTGGCATTTATAGTCATCTGCCAGCTCCGCAAGCAAATCGATTCTTACCGTATCCGCTTCCATCAGCGCATATATGGGATGTTCCACATGATCCCAGCTGGCTACCAGCATGTCACGGCCATAGGGCATCTGAATCTCCGACGAATACTGACGGACAAACTGCACCAGCTCCGACGGAAAGATCGCCCATACTCTCTCTTCATCCTCAGCAGGCATAATCATATCACAAATAGTTACCACAGACTGCGGAATATGGTAACGGTTCTGAGCCTGCGATATAAAAACATTCTTATATAAATATTCCCCGCTCAGCGCCAAAAGGAGAATTACCGCAACCAGGCCGATCCTTGTATGCCGGCCAATCAGTTTTACCCCTGCGTAAGCTATCACAATCGTCATAGGCAGCAGCCACAGTATACGGTAATAAGTTCCCGCCTCCTCCACCTTATCCATCACCAGCTTAAAAAGAGGGAAGAAAAACAGAACCGTTATTACCAGGGAGGACTCCAACAAAACCCTGCGTATTTTTTTATCCTTCTCCGTCGCAAGCAAATAAATAAGCGCCACCAGAAAAAGAAACGGATAAATACCGTCACCGCAATAATCCATAAAAATCGTCAGTATCTCTCTCAAAATATTTTCATCCTTTCAGACCAGAACCAAGTAAACCGCCAGATACACAATACAGGGAATGCAGCTTGCCGCAAGCTTGGGAAGCACTGCCGGACGCCTGTCTCTCACCGCCATAACAAGGCCTGTCACGGCAATCAGCAGCCCCGTCAGGAAAGCCCCCATAGTCGTCGCCATGGCCGCCACCACATTGACCGCACATAACAGAATCCACCAGCCGGCCTGACTCTCCCTTTTCTCTCCGTCAGTAGATTTCATATTCCACAGATTCAGCAGACACCATAGCACCGCCAACAGCACCATATTACACAATATGGACTTTCCCTGCCACGTACGCATCAGGAAAAACGTTGCATTGGTGTAAATAGAGGTATTCCCAAAAATCTGCAGCACACTTACAAGAATCATAAACACTGCCAGCCTGCGGTTCTCTTTGCCAAACAGCCTTCTTCCAATCAAATAATACAAAAGATAGGTTACCGGTATCAGCACAAGCGGCAGCACCGAATGAGCAATAATCGCCGGATGTATTCCCGTCATCCTTGCCAGATACGCCTCCCATATAGGCAGCGACGCCAACGCATGCCGCACATCCACCGTTGTCGTAAGGCCTGTATACGGCAAAATCCGGTAAAGTACATCCGACTGCTCCGCAATTACAGACTGCGCCACATAATACGCATCATCCCCGTCAAAGGACGCCCTTGTATATGCCATATAAATCTGAAAGAGTACCAGTCCGCCCGCCAGAATCCAGTAAAGAGCCGTTTCCACAGACGGCCTGCGCCTGCCCTCCCAAAGCTCTCTGCCGTTCTCCGCCAAATCCCCCAGCACATTCCTCCCGAAAAACAAACCTGCTGCCGACAGCAAAATAAGCGCGCCGGAATAAAGCTTTACTATTATGGGAAATCCCCAGGGCTTCATCAAAATGACAGGCACAGCAATTATCTGAAAAACTGCCAGCGCAAGGAAAAAACCAGCCAGATAAATCAGAATCGGATTCTTTTTTCTCCGCCCCCCGGGCATGAACCGGGCCGGAATCAGCCCCATGCAAAAAGGAGCCGCAAACAGAACCCCAAAGGTAATCAGTACTTTTGCAATCATGTAAAAACCTCTCTTTATCTTCCTGCAGGCAACTGCTCAGTTCCCTCACAGTTACTTCCCAAGTCACATAAACAACAGCCTAATCATACCAGTTGTCATAAATTGCTTCGTAATCATAACCCGCCGCTAACTCGCGCAGGTCCTCCAAAACCGCTTTATAATTATCCTCAGTCAGTTCTCCCTCTCCATTTTCAAAGCACTCCACAATATACCGGCAGACATCCGCATGATAATGCGTATAATCCGCATAATTATTCAGATTACATACGATATCCCTGTTGTTCTGAAAACAGAATACCCTTACATTATCATACGCAAGCAGTTTTTCCGTCATATAATCCAGTTCTCTGATAACCGCATCCAGCTCCTTCTGCCGCATCACATCATTCCAGTAAAGAATACTGTACGGCGGATACCAGAAAATGAATTCCGTTTCCGGATGAGCCTCAACAAAGGGAATAATATTGGCCTCCAGATTTGCCTGAATACCGGACACAAACGCATCCTCCGGCATCTCCTCCTCCGCTTCCTCCGCCGGAACATAATACATCAGCACATTGGCCTTCGTATAGTACTGATCCGTCCACCACGGCTTATACAGCTGTGTCCAGTCCGTCCTCTCCGTAGGATCCACCAACGGCTTGAAAATATAATTCAGCAGCACATCCTTATTAAAAAGATACTGCACATTATTAAAAGGATTTTTATCATACAAATATTCCGGAATCGGATATTTCGTCGTCTCCGTATCCGCTGAAAACGCCCCCTGATCCACGGCCATGAATATTTTTTTCACCGAATCCCCTTTCGCGTCAAAAATAATATCCATTATGTTGGCCTCATCTTTAGGAAACGCGCCGTTATAGCTCAGCTTCACCGTCTGCAGCCCCATCACCTCCGTAAACCAGTCCGTGTCAAAGCTTGCCGTCATGGAGGAGCCTAACAGAACACTGTCATAATCCAGCCGGCGGGCCATCCCCGGATTCTGGCTCAGCTGATTATCCACCTTATAGGGAAAATAAGCCAGGGGTTTATGATACTGAAAAAAAGGATCCACATATATCACTATAGCAGCTATCGCAAGAAAGCCTGCCAGGAGAATACTGCAAAACAAGAGCAGCCATCTTTTACAAGGTTTCATCCACATACCTCTCATACATTGTCACGGACAAGCCGCACTTCCATATATCCGCTTCTCTGAAAACAGCCCGCATCAGAAATTAAAATACAGGAAACTGCTGACCCCTGAAAGCGACAGCACACACCACAGAAAGAGCCCTGCCGTCACCAGCGCATTCCAGGCCTTGGGCCGGAACCTCACCGCCACTTCATCCGCATTCGGTGCAAAAAACACCACCGCCATAGTCACCACTGTAATGATACCTCCCAAATACATCTGACTGTATGGCAGGCTGTCCAAATGCAGCAGCTTTATCACATACCAGAATTCATCCAGATTGAAGGACTGCATCATCGCCTCCGCAGGAAGAGCAATCCCACCCGTAAACAAATGCCTGAAAATTTCCAGTGCCTGTCCCACTGTCTCGGATCGGAAAAAGACACAGGTCAGACTGAAATAAACAAAGGTAAATAAAACCCCGGCAACTTTAACCACCTGTCCTCTAACCGGCCCCGCTGCCTTTGCTTTGCCGCTCTTTTCCCTCTTTTCCTTCTGATGCAGCTGCCACATCCGGGTTACTATGTACAGAACCCCCTGCGTCACACTCCACAATACAAAAGTCCATCCGGCCCCATGCCAGATACCGCTGAGCAGATAAATCAGGAACAAATTAAAGTACATCCGTCCTCTGCCCTTTCGGTTCCCGCCCAATGGAATATATACATTTTTGGTAAAAAAACGGCTCAGTGTAATATGCCACCGTTTCCAGAAATCCACGATGCTCACAGCCTTATACGGCGAATTAAAGTTCACAGGAATCTCTATCCCAAAGAGCCAGCCCAGCCCCCTGGCCATATTACAGTAGCCACTGAAATCAAAATACAGCTGCAGCACATAAAAAAGAATCAGCAGCGCACTGTCCACTCCGCTTAAGTTCAGAACATTGGCATACCCCCAGTTCACCGCTTTCCCAAACGTATCCGCGACCAAAACCTTCTTCACCATTCCCAGTGTAAATAAAAATACGCCCCCGGCAAACCGATCCCAATCCAGCTTCTGCTTCCCGATTTTATCAAACTGCGGCATCATTTCATTGTGATTCACAATCGGCCCCGCAATCAGCTGCGGGAAAAAGGAGACAAACAGCGCATAATCCAAAAAACTGCACTCCCTGATTTCCCCCCGGTAAGTGTCCACAAGAAAACCAATCTGCTGGAAGGTAAAAAAACTGATTCCCAGCGGAAGCAGGATTCCCTTCAGCAAAAACGAAGTACCAAATACGACATTTACATTTTCAATAAAAAAGTCAAAATACTTGAAATAAAAAAGAATTCCCAGATTGCACAGAACACCCGCCGCCATCATTATACGGCTCCTGTTTGGCCCCGTTGCATTTATCAGCCGAAAGCAAACATAATTAAAAAGAATACTGAAAATCATAATCAGCAGATAGCTGGGATTAAAATACCCATAAAACCACAAAGAAAAGCCTGTCAGCCACAGCTTGGCAGGCACAGACTTCCCCCAATGGGCGAACAGATAAAACCCGCCCAGGCAAAATGGTAAAAACAGGAACAGAAATATATAAGAATTAAAAAGCATATGAGTACTCCATGGAATTTTAAATTTAACCAGTTGATTTGCCACTACAGCAAATCCCGCTGCAGGATATGCTATGCATAAATCAGTTTAGCCCAATCCATGGATTTTTACAAGAAAAAACGTAAAAACCGGAAAATATATACAACTCCTTTATTTTGTTTTCTCAGAAGCCAAACGCCAATGCCTGAACAGATTATAAAGCATCACTACCATACAAATATAAAACAGCCCCATATTATATATCGTATACCTGGTCTGGCAGAAGATTACAAGAGAAACAAGCGTCACGTTCCCTACAATTGCAAGAAGTGTAAGTCCTGCCAATACTGCTGTCTTTTCATGCCCTCTGATCCTCACATTCCAGATAAGCAGAATAACATAAATAATATAGAGGAAAAAACTATACCAGTTTAATAAAATATTCCGTTTAGCGACAGTCGTTATCAGACCGGAAAGAACATTATCCAAAAAGGAGCCTATGATATTCAACGCATTATGCGGCATAACCGACACATTAATCGTCCGCATAATCTGATCCACCTTTTTCCCTTCTTCCACCTCTCCTCCACCATAATTCGCCTGCACATATTGTGTAATCATCGGTCCCATGGTATCAATCTGTATACAGTCATAATAATCGCCAAAATGCGTTACCCGGTTAAACCATCCTTCTCCGGCACTGTGCTTCAGATATCCCTTTTCCTCGCAAACATCATAAATCTCCAGAAAAAGTGTTCTGACCTCTTCATCTTTGATATATTCCGCATCACTTCTATCCGCCGTATAAAACGCCATTGTTGTAACAAACCGGCTGTCATTGGTGTGGCGTACTGCATTTCCACGCAAAATATAGTTATATCCAACATCAAGAAGCATAGAACAGCCCAAGATTCCCAGTGTGCACAGTATTACAGTTCCAATCCCCCAAAGGGTCTTTTTGCGGAATATATTCACAGCCACCACACAAATAATCAGCAGCGCCAATGTCATAAACATCTGTTTTCTTGTTGATACCATAACAAAAACAAGTATGCTGCTTAAAATCAGACTTTTTCTGTTCTGATGCAGACAGTATTCCAGGAGATAGCGGAAAAACAAAAGATACAGCGCAATAACAATCCCTTCCGTCAAAATACTGTTAGAATACATAGATTCCCTCTTTGCGGCAAACCGGCACAAAAACGAAACCCCAAGCGGCATAGCCAGCGCAACAAGCGCCACAGCCTTCGGAAGCCGAAGCTCCTTCCAAAGATACCTCACCAACGTCCATGTAGCAAAAGCCATAAGCCCGCTTTGAAAAAAAGCAACGGCCGTCAGGTAAAAATCATTGGGAAACGAAGAAAAAAGCTTTCGAAAAAAAGCAAGAAACAGCGGATAAAAGGGTTCTCTTGAAAGCCGCATGCTGATGTAGCCCGGAGAGTCCACACAAATAACCGCACCATCATAAAATGCGAAGAAGAGATAAAAACACAGACATATGCCAAGTAAAACAGCTGAGAAAGAATCTGGCTTGTCTTTTCTCAGCATTTTTGTAGGGGAATAATCCTTTTTCATTTTGCCTCCTGTTCCAGCAGTGTATGAAAAAATTTTTTATTTAGTTTTCCCCTCACTTGTGTGTATTATAATCTGATTTACAGAAATGTCAAGAAATTTTAAGCAGCTTACTTATTAGTTTATCAACGATATATCCCATAACCACAGACAAAATTATAACTCCGATAATCCTCATTCCCATGTAAGCCAAACACCCCAGCCTTGAACTCAGCCAGCCATAGGAGAATGCAGCTAACAGTACCGCATATTCCAGCGGATCATGAAATAAATATATATGCATACTATGCCTCAATAACAAACGAAACCCCCACCGTTCACACAATTCTTCATATTTTTTAACCAAAATTATGCATAGCAAATAAACTGCATAGCTACAAATAATTATGACGAAAAACTCATTCAGAAAATCTATCTTAATATCTAATATCATTATTTCAAGCAAAAATAAAAACTTACACACTCCATACTCATAATATGAATATTCTGACAACTTCTTTCTCACCCCATCAAACCAATAGCCTAATACAAACCAAAACAAATACCCCATTCCTCTCTTAAAAAGGAAAAAATCAAATGGCAGCTGGCCATGGAAATACTGAATAAGCGCAGCAAGCACAAGGACCGGATAGATATTTCTTTTCCCGACCAATCGGTGAAGGCACCAAAAAATAATAAAACACCAAAATAAGGCTGGTAAAAACCAAAGATGTCCATCGCCTTTACCAACCAGAAATTTTACAACTGCTTCATTATAATTATCCGCATTATAATATCCTGTCATCAATTTTACCGGAAGCATAAATAACAGGCCACATAAATAATACGGTATTATCAGTCTTTTCAGTTTATTACATGCCAGCCTTTTTAATCCGTCTTCTTCCTTTAGACGATAAACCGCACCCGATAGAAGAAAGAAAAGCGGCATATGGAATCCATACACCCACCCGCTTGAAAATCTGATTATCCGAAATAAATTCGAATCATACACCCAAGAACTGTCTGCGGGAACTTCATAGTGTACGCCTCCCATAACCAGATAACAACTATGCCCGATTACTACCAAAATTGTTGCTATAACTCTAAGGAGATCATATTCATTTACTCTCCCTTTTTTTAACTCATCACCTTTAGCTTTCATCTGTCCCCCTCAACAGACTGAACAATTAATTAAGGATTATATCCTCCAAATAAATTGGTAACTAAAATTTTCATCAGTTCGTAATTCCCTTTAAAAAAGCTTATCTTGGTAGGTGTTTTTCCTTCTTTTGGATATCGCCGTGTTACAGGAATCTCACATGCTTTCATCCCAAGCTGAGTGGCCCGTACAGACAGATATGCAAGCAGCTCATATGATATAAAAATATCCCTCAATGGACAAACCTCAGGATTTTCCAGATATCTTCTGGAATATGCCCTGTAAGCATTTGTAGTATCCGTAAAACGCTGCCTCGCCGTTAATGATATAAGAGGCGCATGAATCAATCTGACTGATATCAGCCTGATTAAAGGCGTATTAATTGCATGCCCGCCCTTCAGGAATCGTGACCCCTGGATAAAATCATACCCATCATCCAGTTTTTCAATAAACCGGGGAATATCTTCTATACTGTCCTTATTATTTCCATCAATCGTTATTACCCCGTCATAACCTCGCTGAAGCGCCCACCAGATTCCCATTCTCAGCTGGGCTCCCTGACGCCCTTCATCACGCTTAATTAAAAGAGTATTTACACCCAGCTTCAGCAGCTTTTTCTGTTCCATAGAACCATCCGTCGAACCGCCGTCACACAGAACCACATCCGCACATGACATTACATTATAGTGCCTTGCCCTTTTTAACTCTTGAAGGATACGCTCCCCCTCATTAATTACAGGAATCAGAACACAATACCTGCTTTTTTTTACATCAAGCTCATATGCCTCAAATCGCGGAACACCATCCCGTCTCTCATATGCAATCATCCGAAAATTTCCCTCACATATTCTATTACTTTTTTCGTAACCTGAACATTTTCCTGGCGCCCCATTTCAATAGATATATAACCTGTATATTCCATATTTCTCAACAATCCGGCGATTTCTTTATGTATAGGATGTTCAGAAATTTTTTTCAGATTAGGTTCACTGATATGGACATGATTGATTAAATTGATATCCTCAGCTATCACGTGCAAAGCTTCCTTATTTTCAATCATAGTACCCAAATCCAGATTTACAAGAAAACCTTTGCTGCCTATTTTTTTTACCAGCGCCAATGCCTCTGTGGTGGTATTTATATAGTTGGTATTGTAAATCGGAGGGTTCGCCTCCATAGCCAGCACAGTCCCTTTTTCTAATGCATAATCTCCCAGCTCCTTAAAAAAAGGCTCTGCACTTTCCTTTAATTCTTCTTTTTCCGCCCACCGGTTTTTAGGACAGCCGAACACCAGATTGCCACATCCGATCTGTGACGCAAAATCGATTGCCTTCTTCGTATATTCTGTAAGAACCAACCTGTCTTCAACAGTACCGAACAACTTTTCTTTTCTTCCATACCATATTGACTGCATAGAAGAAACAGCCAAACCATATGTCTCTTTCAGCCAAACAGCAAAGGCCTGCGCCTCACCACAATGAGCATAAGGAGCATCTGGAAATAATCTGGTAGGAGCAATTTCAATCCCCGAGTATCCAGATTCCTGCAGAAAACGATACATCTCATCATCCACTTGCGGACTCCAGGCTATATTTGAAATTGACAGTTTCATAAAATTACCTCTTCCTCTTTTTTCTCAGAATATATCCCTTCAGTTTTATCCAAAGCATACGCAATGGTATATAAATCAGAAGCTGTATAAAACCAAAATACCACATCACAAAATTCATATGTGTATGGATATAAGAATGTGCTTTTCCTAAAACAAACCAGGAAACACTTGTCAAAAAAGCTGAAAGCAACAAAAAGAACATATAAAGTGTACTTTTGTCTATTTTCCCCCTTATTTTATCCTTCCAAATTCTCCAAAATAATGCCAACACTGATAAAATACACAATCCGCCAAAAAGTTTTCCACTTATACCCATAATCAAGGACGTGTCAAAATGAAAATACAGCTTTAAAACTGTCAAGGCAGAGGCTTCTAAAGAAGCTCTCTCCGATTCAGGAAAATCCTCCGGATTTCCTCCCCAGGTTCTCTCAAGCACGTTTTTCTCATAAATAGAACAGAGTCCTCTCCAGATATCACCATCGGCCCTGATATAGGCATGAATACAAACAGCAGCCAAAAATCCCAGCAATGCCGCAATACCAACTAAAAGAATCCGCTTAAAAATTTCAGGAAATTCTTTTTTATCTGTTAACAAAGCAGTTCCGGCATCTGCCATCAAAAAAAGGATTGTTCCCATCATAACTGTAGTTATGTATTCATAACCACATGCACTTTTCAAAAATACGGATAAAAAAACCCCAATACAGCTGATACCCACAATTTTTTTGTTATCCGCATAGACTGAACATAACAATCCAAATGACATTGGCAAAAACCAGGTAAATTCCACCCAATAAAGATTCCTTGCAAACTGTACTATCCATGGAGACAACAGAAAAACCGCGCCCCAAACCACCGCCATTCCTATACCAAATTTCCTGTTCAAAAGAAATAATATGACAACAGCAACCGAGGCCATCGCGGCAGCCGTTAATAAATGGAACCAGGTCACCGCGCTCTCATAAGGAAAAACACGTACCAAAATACGGAAAGCCCTTCCCTGAAGTCCTATCTGAGAAGGATACTCAGAGAATATCCCCTTTGGCAGTTCCTTTCCCGAAGCATCAAACAGCTTTATTTCTGAAAGGCTTCCGTTTTTCTCTCTGTCAAGTTTCATTCCGGCATTTACTGTTGTATAGCATATATTATCTTTTCTTTCTACTTTGGTGATAACAGCCTTGCTTCCATCCGAAAACAGAAAATAATTTCCCGGAATATAGTAGGTATCTGTATATAAATTTGCAGAAAATGCAAGGAGATCTCCTCTCAGCCCATATCCATCCAGAAAATCTTCATTACTTAAATATGCTGTTTCACCGCGGTATAAGCTCAGCGTATCCGTCCAATAGGATGTGGTATCTCCCGTATTTTCATGATAATACCCCAGGCCATAGCCCTCGTCCAGCGGCGATATACCCGATCTTTCCGCCACAAAAGGGCCAATAGCCAAGGCCTCCGAAACAGCCTCAAAGTTATTAAAATTATAATTCTTTTTATCGAACGGATTGCTGAAATAAGTCCATGTAAGCAATAGTACCATAGACAGGAGCACACATACATAAAGGCTTTCCCACATCCGCTTTTTTTTCATAAGACTATTTAAATTTTCCATATCAACAAATTTTTGTACTCTTAACAAAATTTTGGATTTCTAAAAGCACTTCTTCCTTACCCATAATATATCCACCGTCCCGTTTATAAAGCCCGCTATACCTGGTCCTATAGTCATATTTAGCCGGCACACCGGCAGTTTCATTCATAAATTCCCTTCCGTAAAGAAACTTATAAATTTCTCCTGCAGAAATAGGTTCTGTCGCCGTATGCAGCAATTCGATTTTATTTTCCAAAGCAATCTTAATATCAGACCATAACCTTTTCAGTGGATAAAACTGAAATTCACTTCTGCTATCCGTAAATTGAAGCGCACTGAAATTTACACGGCTTAAAATATTCCTCAGAGCATTTTTCTCTCCTTCATTCAAATTTCTGCATTTCCAGAACCCATTATCCTGTATCTCGTAGTACTCCTCAATCGCTGCCTCCTGGCTGCTTAATTCTCCCATTTTTGTTTCTGACAACATAAACGGGATGACATTAATAATATCATAAATAAAATTTTTCTTTATACCCTCACCAAACAAACCAGGAAGCCTGACAATCAAAGCCTCCGGATAATTTTCCCTCACCCAATTTTCCAATACTCTTCGGTTATATCCATATGGCTGCAAACCATCCATATCTATGGCAGAATCTTCATAGACCGCCAGCGGACTTTTAAATACATCTATTGTTGATATCAAAACCAGTTTTTGCGGCTTGATCATTCTGATATTTTCCTTCGCCTGTTCAATCATCTGCCAGTCTTTTTCCGGCTGCTGATTCGCCAGGTATTTTTCCCCCCGCAGTCCGGCATAGACACAGAGATCCGGTTTTGTTCCGTAAGCCTCCCGGACACTGCCCGAGTTTACACCCAATTCAAAACTGCCGTATCGATAAAGATTATTTCCGACAAAACCTGTATGTCCAACCAAAACATTCATCTTTTAATATCCTCTCATTTCGTAATCTTCTCTATTCTGTCAACCATATACTGCTGTCTTTTGAATACAAGATTAACTATCACAGACAGATATTTTACAATTATAGTCAAAATTCCAAACAGCCCGAAAAAAGCAAACGCCATAAACAGTATTGTTGTTGTCCAGCCCTCAATCGGATTACCACATATGTAAAACACCATCGCATATACCCCCATCAGTAATGCAATTACCATCATAATAAGCGTCATTCTGATTGAAAAAAGATAACCCAAATCCGTAAACAAAATCAGTGAGTCTGCAGCCAGATTCTTTCTGTATCTGTCCTCCAGCTTATCTCTTCCCTTCAGCCGTTCTCCTGTACATTCATACTGCATATTTTTTATAGGCAGGCCACTGGCTGCATATACTGCTTTTCTGTATGGTATCGTTTTATTCATACTGGAAACCCGGTTTATAACTCTTCTGGATAAAATACGAAAGCTTTCTGTCCTCATCTTATAATTGCCGGCTGCCCCCATATTGAATATTTTATAGAAAAATGAAGAAGTAAATTTCTGTCTTCTTGCAGGGGATGCACTTACAATATCATACCCTTTCAAGGATTCCATATAAATATCCATAATTAACGAAGATGGATAATCCATTTCTACCGTATCAAATTCTAATACATAATCGCCAATTGCAAGATCTGTCCCCGCATTCATGGATAACTCAATACCCTGGTAATAACTCATATGCAATAAGTTAACCGTCGTATCCGTCAAACCCGCAGCAACCTCCTTAATAGCTTCATGGCTTCTGTCACTTGATGCATCGTCAACACAGATTATTTCAAAATGCTCAAAATTATTTTTTAATACCTCATAAATCTTTTTCAGGAAAACACCTGCACAGTTTTCATTATTATGAACATATGCTACCGCGGAAAGAAAACATTTTTGCTTCTCATTCATTTGTTAATACATCCTCCAAATCATATACCGTATTGATTTTTCCTGAAAGGACACTTATAAAGGAAGGATTCTTACTGTGTACCCTGATTACCGTAGGTCTGGAATCATCAATCTCAGAACTTTTCAGGATTGGCTTCATCGAATACAACGAATTCTCATATTGAAATTCATACTCGCTCTTCATATATTTTCTTGCCAGCCCCGACATATATGGATAAGCCGAAGCAGGTTTTGCAGGACATTCATTACAATTTCCCAGATATTCCCTGGTACAACAGTTATGGCTCCTGCTCTGGCATTCAAAAACCGGTGTTTCGCTGTAGCTCGTATTATGAGGGGTAAAGGTAACAGATGTAAGTGAGTGCATTCCTGTTTTGCCAAATGGCATAATTGAAAAGAAGGGACCATCCATAACTGTTATTCCTTCTCCCTCCAATTTATGGTTCGTCCGGCATAAAATTATTTCACACAACTCATATTTTATTCCAAACTTCTCTTCTCCCGCCAGCTTTAATATCTGATTGGAAGACGCATACGTTGCATTCAGCAAAAAAGGGGCTGTGAAAATCCCCTGATTTGTATGTACCTCATAAACATCATCCCGTTTCGCTATAGACTGCGTATGACAGGCATATTTAATTTCAACATTTTTTAGCGCTGAGATCTTATCCAGAAAATAATCTTTCAAAATCATAGCATCATACGTATATTCTTTTGTTAAAAACGCACCATCGCACATCCCTTTATTAAAATATTTTCCGGGTTCTATTTCCTCACAGGGTATCCTGGCCGCCTCACAGAATTTTTTAAATTGCACAGCATCACTCCAGGACAGCCGCGCAGATGTAGCATACACCTGATTAAATTCCCGATTGATACAAAAAGAAAAATCTTTGTTAAATCGTTCAAAATACCCTGCTGATTTCATAGCTGTTGAAAGGGAGCGCGGATAATGGTATCCCATATGAACTCTGGCCTGATTAATATAAGTAGCCCTCCCAAAGGCTTTTGTATCACATTCAATTACCAGGATTTTTTCACCCCTGTTACCGCAAAATAAGGCCGCATATAAACCATATATTCCGGCCCCGAGTATAATTTTATCATATTTCATATATATACCGTTATTCCTATAATAATATTTACATATGTAATTATATCATACTACATATAGTATAGAAAACATTAATATCGAATTTTGGCATAAAAGATAGTATTTCTCGATATTCTGCGATACATGGAGCGCAATCTTAAAGAAATATTAAAGGTATGTTACTTGTATATTTTTCCAAGCACGTAGTATAATATAATACATTACTTTATACATCATAATTCTTTATCCTCTGAGATAATAACAGGAAAGGTAATTTTTATGCTATTTAACTCTTTCAGCTATGCCCTTTTTCTCCCCATTGTTTTTATTCTATACTGGATAATGCCGCAGAAATTCCGCTGGATTATTCTTCTTCTTTCCAGTTATTATTTTTATATAAGCTGGGGGCCTCAGTATGTTGCAGTGATACTTCTTACCACACTTGTTTCCTATGCTGCTGCTTTGTTAATGGAAGGAAGACATAACGGTACACTTTATTCCAGGACGCTGCTTACGGTCTCGGTAATAATTTGTATAGCAATTTTATTCTTTTTCAAATATTTTAATTTTTTTACAGAGAATATTGCTTTGCTGTTTCAGAAAATATCGATTCCCATACAGCCGTTTACGTTGAAGCTGGCGCTTCCTATTGGGATATCTTTTTATATTTTTCAGGTCATTAGTTATCTGGTAGATGTATACCGCGGTGATATTCATGCAGAAAAACATTTAGGCATTTATGCCGTTTATATTTCTTTCTTTCCCAAGGTTATGCAGGGACCTATAGAAAGAGGAAAAAAACTTCTTCCCCAGCTGCACTCCAGACATACTTTTCAATATGGACAGGCTTCATATGGCCTGAAACAAATGGCCTGGGGCTATTTCAAGAAACTGGTTCTTGCAGACAGCCTTTCCGTATATGTAAATCAGGTATATAATGATTTACCTTCCTATAAAGGCCTTTCGCTTATTCTTGCCACATTTTTCTTTGCCATACAGCTTTACTGTGACTTTTCAGGCTATACCGATATTGCGCTTGGTTCTGCCAAAATACTTGGAATTAACCTGACACAGAACTTCAAGGCTCCATACTTTGCCTCTTCTATTAAAGATTTCTGGGGAAGATGGCATATTTCCCTGTCCTCCTGGCTGCGGGATTATATTTATATACCTTTAGGCGGCAACAGAGTTGGAAAAGTAAGACATTCTTTAAACATACTGATTACCTTTCTGGTAAGCGGATTATGGCATGGCGCAAGCTGGAACTATGTATTATGGGGCGGACTTCATGGAGTATTCCAGATTATTGAAGGTTTTTTCCCATGGAATTCTAAAAAAAGCCCCTTCCAAAGGAATAAGCATTATCACTTTCTGCTATGCCTTATCACTGTTCCATGTACCTTCCTGCTTGTTTGCTTTGCATGGATATTTTTCCGTGCTGTTACCATCCAGGATGCATTTTATGTGATTTCCAATATGTTTGACGGTATCACACAATTTCCCACATATATCCAGGATTGTGCGTTGCAGATGGGACTGACCTTCAGTCATTTGTCATATAACTGCCTTCCGCTTGTTCTTCTGTTTTTGTATGATTTGGCATCCTTAAAAACTGATGTTATCACATTTATTTCCAGACAGCGCTTCTTTATCAGATGGCCTGTTTATTTATTCCTGTTACTGGTTATCCTGCTTTTTTCTGAGAAAGGAGTATCCACAGAATTCATTTATATGCAATTCTAAGATAAATAACTTATGAAATCTTTTATTGTTAAAAGTGTCCTTGCTGTTTGCCTTACACTTTGCTGCCTGTTTTATCTTGATATTATGTATGAACAGAAAACCAGCGATCCAATAGCTGAAGTCAATAAATTTAATTTTGTTCCGGAGGGCATACAGATTGCAAACATGGGAAGTTCTCATGGTGATGCCGCCTTTAACTGGGATTCCCTGACTAAGGAACGTAACTTTAAATGCTTTAATTTTGCACTTGCCAGCCAACCCTATAAATATGACTATGCCCTTCTTAACATGCATCAAAATGACTTAGCTGAAGGAGGCATTGTATTTATACCGGTTTCCTACTTCTCTTTTAACTCAGAGGCGGTAACTCCGGAGGATATTGAAGCAATCAGCGTACGTTACTACCGGATATTATCTCCGCAGTATAATCCGGATTACAGTCTGTACAAGGATCTTGTGGCAATTCGCTTTCCTATACTTTCTGCCGGTGATAAAATCTTTGAGCTGTTTAAACCGCCGATTACCTTCCCATCCTTGTCGGAAAACAGGCAGAATATTGTTTATGCCGCAGAAGCAAACATGGAAGAAGGGATGTCCGGCAACACGATATCTGACAACGAAATGGGGCTTTCCTCCGAAAACATACCTACCCCAGACCCTGCCCCGGTTTCCCCTGAAGAAATATATGGCGCCGAAAAAATACAGGAATTTGAAGCCAAGGGTTATGCCAGATATCAGAGGCATTTTGAAAATAAAACCGATTATTTTCAGGATGATAAAAAACAGGAATTAATTAATATGATTCTGCTATGCAAATCAAAAAAGGTTACACCGGTTTTAATCACCACCCCTTTTACTGTTTATTACAATCAATATGTCTCCGACCAGTTTTTATATGACTTTTATACTACTATTAATGAAATAGCAGTAACACAAGGAGTATCCTATTATGATTATTCTCATGATAAACGTTTTGAAACCAATCTCCAGTATTTTGGAGATGCGGACCACTTAAATCCGGAAGGTGCCATTTATTTTACAAATCTTTTAATGGAAGAAGTTCCTGAACTAAGCGCCTATCTGGCCTCTCATTGATTGCATAATAAAAGCTTACAGCCACGCCCAAAAGGGTCCTTGCTGTAAGCTTTTATTTTAAGATAATTAATAATAAACAGAGTTTCCGGAAACCTCACCAGGTTTTCCATATTTTAGACAGCTTGCAACTGCTTTTGCATATAGGGAGCGTCCTTCTATCGTAAGATGAACACCATCCTCCAAATACTGATCTGCCGTATATGGAGTTATCCCCATCGTACTGTATGCATCAATATATAATGTGTTATTTGTTTCCGCAACATTCCTTGCTGCATTCGCATACTGTGTCAGCGTTCCCTGTCCGTAATCCTTCATATTACTGTCGGTGTACATAGCCCCATCTTTATAAAACTGACAATAGGTAGGTGAAATCAATAGTACCTTAGCCTGCGGACTGATCTGACTTAACAATAAAATCGCATTCCGCAAAGCACCGGCATAGCCGTGTGCATCCCAACTGTCACTTCCCTCGACTGCTATCGGAGCACCGGAAAAATAATCATTCAACCCATAAGCAATAATATAATAATCAACGGTCTGAGGATTTACGTTCCGAATAACACCTCCGGCAGGATAACCTTCCAAAAATTCAGGATCAACCTTTCCGGCAAGTATATTGCACATTCCCATAAGTGATGAAGAATCCCACTTTTCAAAATTATCCGGTGACTCCCCATCCTTCAATGTTGCTCTGCTGCCGCCTACTGCACAATTATACACATCTGCATTCATATAATTAGCAACCTGGGCAGCAATACCCGTATCCCCTCTGTCCATATCCCAGATACTGTCACCAAACACCACAATATTCAGTCTGTCTTCCTGAGGAACCTCCTCCTGAACCGTTTCTTCCTGCGGCACGGTTTCCGTAGCCTGCACCATTTCCGTTTCTGCGGGCTGACTTTCTTCCGCAGTAAACTTCTCCAGCTGCTGCTTCAATTCTTCGTTCTCCGCTGCCAATGATTCAATCTGTGCCTTTAACTCATCAATGTCATCCGTATCTGTACTTGCCGTTTCTTGTTTTCCACAAGCAGAGAACATGACTGACACTACCAACAGCAAAGCCAGCAAGGTCTTCTTTCTTTTTATCCGTATATCCATTGTTCATCCTCCTGTCTGTAATTCCACAGACAATATATCTGTCTTTTCTCCTATATAAGTATATGCTTTTTTAAATTCGCCCGCAATGGTATTCATAAAATCTTAAGGTAACCAGATTTTCACATCTCCTTTATTTTAACCTGATATCTGTCTTCAATATCATTCAGCTGAAGTTCAAAATCTCTTCTTCCTTTTATACCGATATTGTGAAGAATCAAACCTGCAAAAACTGACTGCAGCGCCGCAAGCTCCACAAAGCCGCAGACAATAAGCGTGGGAAATTTATCCACCATTCCGGTTTTTAAAAAATCAATAAATACTGGGACAAAAAAACCAACGGAAAGAACCGTCAGAACCACAGCTACAATACAGAAAAATGCTAACGGCTTATATTGTCTGAACATTTTCAATATAGTATTCAAGACCTTTATGCCATCTGTATACGTATTCAGTTTGGATTCACTCCCCGCAGGCCGATCCCGATAATTCACCACCACGTTATCCACCTGCATATTATTATAGACCGCATGAATTGTCATTTCCGTCTCTATCTCAAATCCCTTGGATAATACAGGAAAGGTCTTAACGAACTGATAGCTGAAAGCACGGTAGCCCGTCATAATGTCCCTTATATCCGAATGAAAAAGCATATTAATGCTCGCTTTTACCAGGCCATTTCCCATGTTATGAAATGGGCGCTTGTTCTCCTGATAATAAGTAGAGGACAATCTGTCTCCAACTACCATATCCGAACCTTCCAGCAATACTTTATCCGCCATTTCCCTTGCATATTCCAATGGATAGGTATCATCCCCGTCAATCATGATATAACAGCGCGCATCAATTTCACGAAACATCCTCCGGATTACATTGCCCTTTCCCTGTTTTCGTTCATAACGGATAACAGCGCCTGCCTTACTAGCCAGTTCCACTGTCCTGTCACTGGAATTATTGTCATATACATAAATCACGGCTTCCGGAAGCGCCTCATGCGCATCCTTTACCACCTTTTCTATTGTTTTCTCCTCGTTATAGCATGGAATTAAAACTGCAATTTTATCCATATCCATCTCCTCACAGGTTACTGTGCCTAACCAATTCTAGAACCCCTGGTAAATAAATTCCGCCGTGCTAAAGCCCGGCCCATAATATCCCAGCAAAATCACATAGAATAGCAATGCATACCAGATGAGCCATCGGACAGGCATCGCTTTTTCCCTAATCCGTTCCCTCACATCGCCCTTACGCTGCATTAACGATACACCAAACAGAATCAGCAGGGATACGACCGCAATCGTAAACTCTATCCAGTCCAATCCCAATTCAAAAATCTGCCCTCCGATTAAAATCCCCGGATTAAACACAGTCGCAGCTGATTTCAGCATTTTCCATGCATCTCCCACGCTGGATGCCCTGAAAAACACAAACCCAATATTTACAAGGAAAAAAGTTCTGACAATCCGTAAAATATCCACTGCACGAGCTTTAGGATTAATGTGCAGTTTTTCCATACATTTTAAATACCAGGGTTCAAGCAATTCGCCGCTGACAATATAAAACCAGTGCAGCAGACCGGAACCAATAATATATTTCCAGTCCCCACCATGCCAAATACCTACTGAAAACCACAAAAGAAACATACCAGCAAATGTTGTTATCTGCTTTCCTCTCTTTTTCCCAAGCTTCTTTCTCATATCCTTACTCAGTCTGGTAAAAAAAGAAGAACGCAGCAATGGATAAAAAACATATTCTTTCATCCACACACCCAACGAAATATGCCATCTGCGCCAATACTCAGATATGTTCTTAGAAAAAAACGGCCTTCTGAAATTTTCCGGCAGCTTCAGTCCGAAGGTCTGGGCCAATCCTAATACAATATCCATACCACCGGAAAAATTCGTATATAGCTGAAATGCAAAAGCTACTGTTCCTAACCAGATATATACCCCGGGATATGCCTCGTAATTACCATAAATCGTATTAACAATCAGCGCCATCCTCTCAGATATCACCAGTTCCTTAAAAAAACCCCAAAGCATCCGCTGCATACCTTGCGTTACTTGTTTATAATCAAACGGATGCGGTTCAAAGAACTGTTCCCCATCCTCTCTGTAACGTAAAATAGGGCCTGACACCATCACAGGAAAAAACATCCCGTACAAAGCCAGCTTGGCTGGATTTTTCTGCGGCACAGCAATTCCAAAATAAACATCTACAACATATCCTATTAACGAAAGCGCATAATAGGATATGCCTAAAGGTACGAGCCAGTTAAAACCGGAAAGAATATCTTTCCCGGCGCCAAAGAAAGAAGCAGCGGCATTAATCGTATGAATACCAAAATTAATATATTTCAGAAAAAATAACGCCGCCACATTTGCAAAGATCACAAAAAGAAGCGCCGCTTTACGCCGCTTCGCCGCATCCTTCCCTCGTTCCTTCAGCAGGGCCTCTTCTTCCTGTGCTTTCGTCATCCAATAAATTCCGGCAAAGCTTACCGCCACAGCCAGAAGCGGATAAAGTATCAGGATCGCGTTTCCGGAACAAAGATAATAAAAAATGCTGGCTATAAGGAGAACTCCCCACTGCCACCTTTTGGGGAGAACATAATACAAAATTAAAACTATCCCATAAAATACAAGAAAGTAAAAGGATGTTATACCCAAAATTTAGTTCCTTTCCGGATTATTTCTCTTCTGTTCCGCTCAGTCATTTAACTGGCTTATTATAATATCTGCCATCTCTCCCACATTTTTCATAGACACTACCTGTCCCATATTAAATTTTACACCAAATTCCTGCTCCACTGCTGCTAAAAGATTAATATGCTCCAGGGAATCCCAGTCTTCAATATCATTTGATGTAGTGTTTTCTGTAACACTAATGTTTTCATCATCGAAAACATCCCTGAATACTTCATTTAAAGTTTCAAAAACTGCTTCTCTTGTCATTTTTTCCTCCATCCCACCGTATAACGGCCTATTCATTTTCCATAATTTTTATATATTTATTTTTATTCTCGTAGTCCTTTGCTATTTCAAACCTCCAGACCGTGTTTCCTTCTGTACTACTTATCTGTTCGAATCCCTGAAGGCCATAAAACTCTTTTACCATCCCATTCTTAGATGTAGGATAATAATAACCATAGACAGTAGTTATACCTCTTTTTTTGCATTCTCCAACCAAACAGTCCATCATGGCGAACTCCATATCACGTTTCAGAACCCTGCAGCTCATCAGCCAAAGATCAATATGAAGCGCTTTTACCGGCCCTTCTTCCTCATGGCCGATGATAACTGAGACCACGCCATTATCGCCGAATTTATCTTCCAGCTTGCCATACAGGGTAACATACTCCTTCTTTTGGGCAAGCAGCTCAATTTCCGCCTGTGAATACCGTCTGGTCGTCAGGTTAAACTGATTGCTCTTATTCGTTAACTGGGCAATTCGGGCCATATAAAGGGCTTCAAAGGGCCTTATAACCGCACGCATTCCCAAAGAAGTCAGATATTCACCATAATCGGTGAAGGACGCCTGCTGCTTTGTCCGCAATGCGTTAGCCTTATACATTTCATTCCGCTTCCGGTCATCCTCCGAAAGCTGTGTGACTTCAAAATATCCATTATGGTCAAGAACCCTGATATACTGTTCCGGAGTTCCAATTTCGGGAACCGCGGCACCCTGTGCATTTTCCCGGACAATTTCCCGCTCTGCCGGATTATCATCCGCAAACACAAGACTATCCGGCAATATGTTAAGCTCGTGAGCAATCGCCAGCATATTTTCACTCTTAGGCTCCCAATTCGCTTTAATGATAATAAAATCATCCGGGTTAACCAATCCGTCAGGATGGTTCAGGCCAGCAAGCGCATTTTCTTCCTCATTTTTAGAATTTACATTCAGCATAACGCCTATATCTTTCAGAGATTTAACATATCCCTGAAATTCCGCATATACCTGTCCCATCGAGGTTTCCGGTCCGATTTCCAGATTTTCCACCCCGTCATCTCCCACAATACCTCCCCATAAAGTATTATCAAGATCAAGCACCAGTGATTTCTTATTTTTACCATAAATAGACTTGATAATATTAGCAATATTGTGTGTAAGCCAGGGTACCGCCTTCAGGCACAGCGCATACTTATACATGTGCCAGTAAAAAGTATCCGCCCATTCATCCAGGCCGTAAACCGCTGACTGGTAATTAATGTCATTAATGTAAAAATTACTGTTTTCTCTGGCATATGCGGCAAATTTTTCATTCAAACGGTTGACAAAAAAGGTCCTGCCTCCAGAATTTACACAATCCTGATTTCCCAACAACCTGTAAAACGGGTACTCCATATTATTCTGAATAATAGGACAACTCCAGTTTTCCCTGATTTTTTCCCACATACTGCGGAAGTGTTCATATTGGTGCTCCAGCAGCTCTTCTATCATTTCCGGTGTATCCGTTACGGAAGGCCATGTGGAAATATTTCTGTTACTTGTATGGACATAAACTATATCCGGCCGAAAGGCATTAAGGGCTTCATTTCCAAATACAGCATCTTCCCAGTATTGCCCGTATTCCGATTCATAAAAAGAAGGCTCTATCCCCTGATTAAGAAGAAACAATTCCAATATGCGAATGACGTCATGGGTGGTACTGCCTCCCAAAACCGCAATATTTTTCTTAATACGGCGGCTTCCGTCGGATAACAGCTGTCTTTTCAGGCTTTTGGATTTCTTTAAAATGAATTCACTGTCAAATGGATATTCCAGTTCTTTTAACATTGGCCGCTCCCGTTTTCTTATACATGAATTAGGACAAGCATTGCTTCCACGCTTGTCCTATATTACCATATTTTATGCAATCCCGCAATTAATATTCCGTCCAGTCTTCCCTGGGGACACCGGAGACACTGTCAAATCCATAATATGTGGCATATGCATTATTCAGCCAATACTCCGGACTTTCTTTGATATCCGAATTATAACCATCACTGTATTTTGTCTCAAAATCAGGCCTGAGCATAGGTACCGTAACCTCCTGCACACCATTTGCCGCCTGTTCGGTAAGATACACATCCCGTTCATGATATTCCCTGTAAATTCTGGCAAGATTCGCCCCGCTTTCCATGTAAGTAAAAAACATTATCAGGCACATCACCGAAATTATCCCTGCCTTCAGACAGTGGAAAACAGCCTCCCCTTCATCTACGTGTACATAAAACTGAACTACAGCTATTATCAAAAAAATCCCTGCACCGAAATATGCTCTCGGCATGGGTTCAGGCGTCAGTATCAAAGCATAACAGGTAGCCAAAAAAGTAATTCCCCATAGGAAACCATCCCGGCAATCACTCCACAATACTTTTATATTTTGTTTCTGGTATTTAACAATGATAACCAGCAGCATGCCAATAATAAGCAATACCAAAAAATTATTCCTGACTGCTAAAGTTACTTTCTGGAACCGGGATACCAGTGCAAAAAGTCCGGTATGCTCTTCTTCCTGAGCCAGGGCACGGACCGCATTTCCCGGTGCCAGAATCATAAACAAAAATCCGATTGCCTGCCCTGCAATTCCGGCAGTCATCCACCATTTTTTCTTTTTGCTTCCTTTATTATTGTAAAAATAGAATCCGGTAAGCAGGAATGACATAAGAATTCCGCCACCGGAGGTATTCTCATTACACCAACCTGCTGCAATACCGGAAACAAATAGCAATACCACCCATATTATTTTGTGTTTTATAAAATCCACACGTTTAAGACAAAACCTGTATAATGTCAAAAAAGCAAGGATAATTGTCGAGCCCCACAAATAATTGCATGCCCCTGTTTCCCACAACACAGTCTGTCTGAAAACCACCCCAAACATCCATATCAACAGATTGATCAGAAGATAAACTGAAACATCATTCTTTTTTCTGCGCTCAATATTTAAATAAATTAATAGCGTAAGGCCTACGAAAACAAATGAATTAAAGAAATTAAATATTATTTTATCGCCAAGAAGAAAACATCTGAGAATAAGATGGCTTACTGAACGGCCCGACCATGTCATATACTGATGGTATTCCTGCTGAACCAGTCCTGCAAAACTTCCCGCTGACTGGGCTTCCTTTGCATAAAACAGATCGTCCGACATCATTGGTGTAAGCATATTAAAAATAAAGATTAAAACAGCTGATATAATAACTGTCATGATAAACAGTTTCTGCTGGTTTTTTTTCGATTTCATTACTTCTCCTCAGTCCTCATTGACATAACCGCATTCTTTTCAATCCACCTGCCATCTGAAAGATAAAATTGTTTTGCACCTTCACTTACAAATTCTTCCCCTGCTTCCTCTTCCAGCAGGCTTCCAGGATGAAACAATATTTCAAGGCAGCGTCCCTTGTCCTCCGCTTTTTTCTTCATATATGGCAGTAAAATCCCTATCCTGTCCCTGTCCATATGTCCACTCATCAGAACTCCCCAAAGAAACATCGGTGAATTTTCTGACTGCCAGGAAGGCCTGTTCTTCTTGATTGTTCTTTCCATTCCCAGTGCATAAAAATTCAGCAAAAGATTTTTAATCCAGTTTATTGGTCTGTAGCTTTTCCATAAGGAAACCTGCCTTAGATAAGGCATTATTGGTTCTTTGGTAATCCTGATATACGCTGTCCTGTAGTGTTGTTCTACGATAACCTCCAACAATGCCCAATAGCATAGTGGAATCATCTGTGTATGCTGGTGGCCGTCAAACCTGAGAGGCAAATCCTCACCAAACTTCTCCCTGAACCGCTCCGTCTGCGCTTTAATCTCTGCTTTTAACTCCTTTTTGATTGTCATGAACTTTTTAGGGGAATAATTCCAATGAAATAAATCCCACCAGGTAATATTAAAATATCCCTGTCCGTCCACCAAATGCTTTACTTCTTCCGGATCAGCCACACAATGCCCTTCCATAAAATTAAGATGTACCGCCAAAAGCGGCTGGCAGGGCCATTCTGCCTTTTCCTTCTGATATTTTTCTGCATATGCATCGTAACAGCTCATATTCGTCAGAACACTGATACTATTTAATTTACCAGCCCTCAGGCATTGTAGTATATCCTCCGATGTATTGGGGGACAGGGCATAATCATCCGCGTGAATATCTATTTTACTCACTCCGTGTCAACCTCTTCTTTTTCTTCCTGTTCATCAGTTTCCGCTTCTTTCCATATAATGGATTCAATTATATAGCGGGGACGAGCTTTGGTTTCCAGGTATATTTTCCCAACATATTCACCAACAATACCCAGAGAGAAAATTGTCAGTCCTCCCATCAGCAGTGATACCACCAAAGATGTCGTGTACCCGGGTACGTTTCTTCCTGAGAACCAGTCAACAATACAATATATAATCATGGCAAAACTGAACAAGCTGACCAGAACCCCCAGAACAGTTATTATCTGTATCGGCCTGGTACTCATGGATGTAATCCCATTTGTTGCAAGTGTCATCATTTTTCTCAATGTATATTTGGACTGGCCTGCCTCTCTTTTTTTTACATCAAAATACACTACATCTGACTGGAATCCCATAGTAGGGATCAATCCACGTAAAAACAGATTTACCTCCCGGTATTCTGCCAGCGCATCCAATGCACGTTTTGACAGAAGGCGATAATCCGCATGGTTGCTCATCACATTGCATCCCAGCAAGTGCATAAATTTGTAAAACATGTTTGCGCTGAGCTTTTTAAACAGCCCATCCGTATCACGATCATTTCTTACTCCATACACGATTTCACAGCCTTCCTGATAGCACTTGACAAATTTATCCAGCGCTTCTATGTCCTGCTGCAAGTCGGCATCTATGGTAACTACCATGTCAGCATGCTCCCGGGCTGCCATCATTCCCGCTAAAATCGCACTTTGATGACCATAGTTCCTTGAAAAACAAAGGCCGGAAAAAATGCTGTCACAGCGGCATAAATCACTAATAATTTTCCAGGTTTTATCACTGCTGCCGTCATTCACAAAAATAATTTTACTTTTTACAGATATAATATTCTGTATAGTCATTCGTCTCAGTTTATCCCGCATTACCTCGGCAGTGTGCGGAAGCACTTCTTCTTCGTTATAACAAGGTACCACCAAATACAAAATACCGCCGGCCCTTTTATTTTCCATTTTCATAATATCCTATCCTATTGATAAAGTACATTTTAACTAAATAATCATATCATCTGAGGTTTTATGCGTCAAGCAAGGGTAAGCACATACAGCGCCGAAAGGCGCTGGCAGGTTGTAAATAATCCTCTCGATACTTTTATACTTAAATATTCATTTTCCACATCGCTACGCCCTTTTCATGTTTTTATCCACACCCTTTAGGCATTCGTAGCCTTCGCTAGCTTCTTCGATGTTTTTTTATGTTTTTTC
>OLQH01000227.1_pt1 | contig 64847 bp, 56 predicted proteins | sample 1672671 | NCBI WGS metagenome assembly OLQH01 (sample SAMEA3136712, study PRJEB25190) | human gut metagenome
GTAGAGCACTTGACTTTTAATCAAGTTGTCCGGGGTTCGAATCCCCGCACGCTCACTATTAGATAAGAAGAGACAGAGTTCTAGATCATTTAGAACTCTGTCTCTTCTTATTTTTATATCATAGGAAATTCCATCGGAATCCCCTATGATATAAAAAGACATCAATGGAAATAAAAACAAAATTTACCAAAAAAGTAAAAAACATATTGAATATACAAAAAGAAACGAATATACTAAACATATCACATATGATCAATTGAAGGGAGGAAATACGTATGAAAAAATTACTCACAAGGCTGTTCATTGCAATGCTGATATTGACATTTACTCCAACAATGAACACTCAGGCAAAGTCAAAGATCAAATTGAACAAAACAAAGATTTCTTTACAAAGAGGGAAAACTTATACCCTGAAAGTAAAAGGAACAAAGAAAAAAGTAAAGTGGTCAAGCAACAAGAAAACGATCGCAACTGTAACAAGAAAGGGAAAAGTTACAGCTAAAAAGCAAGGAACAGCAGTGATCACAGCCAAGATTGGAAAGAAGAAATACAAATGTAAAGTAAAAGTATGGCAGAAAACAACAAAGAAACCGACAAACACTAATACAAAGCCGAATCCGATAGGGACAAGAGTCAATCCGGCTGATCCAAGAACAGGGATCACACTAGATACAACAGGAGGAACCGTTTACTTCAAACTGACAGAAGCTTTAAAGGGACAAGAAGCAGAAAACCGATTATTACAGATGAATCAATCATTAGAAGAAATCAAGCAAGGAGAATATGAACATACAGGAACAACCTTAGTACTGTTTGTCTATGATGTGCAGGCCGTGAATGGGTTTGCAGCTTATCCATTAAATGGTCTGGATATTATCAATTCTTATGCACTATATGATGGAACATGCTCGAAAAATATAAAGAATATAGAAAGTTTCTATTTATCAGAAGGTTATGAAGCAATGATACCAACAAATCTGAACTTATATACAGGAGCAAGCAGTAAAATGTACGAAGCCCTCTGGGTGCCAGATGAAATGACCTCATTTAGTAACCAGATATATACAAGAAATCTTACACCATATTGGGTGAAATATCAGTTTTAGAAGAAAATTGCATCATTCATATACAGATAAATCTGTTATAGCCAAAAACTATATCAAACTAAAAGAAATACATATTTTACAAAATTCTAATACACTGTTATACTAAACTCAATCAGTTAAAACAATACAATATAAATAACAAAAAATAATAGAAAGAGTATGAGGTGAAAGTATGAGAAAAGGAACATTGAAAAAAGCATTAGCATTAGCACTGACAGGAGCAGTTTTAGTCGGAGCATTCGCAGGATGCGGAGCAAAGAAAGATAGCAGTGATAAAAAAGAAACAAAGAAGATTGTTATTGGAGCAAGTCCATCTCCACATGCTGATATCTTAAAAGTAGCGAAGAAAGAATTAAAGAAAGAAGGATACGAATTAGAAATTAAAGAATACTCTGATTACGTACAGCCAAATACAGCACTCGAATCTGGAGATTTAGATGCAAACTATTTCCAGCACAAACCATATTTAGATGACTTCAACAAACAAAAGAAGACACATTTAGTATCCGCTGGAACGATTCATTATGAACCATTTGGAATCTTCCCAGGAAAGACAAAGACATTAAAAGCATTAAAGAACGGTGCAACAGTTGCAGTTCCTAACGATACAACAAATGAAGCAAGAGCATTATTATTGTTACAGGATCAGGGACTTATCAAATTAAAAGATGGGGCAGGATTAACAGCAACAAAGAAAGATATTGTAGAGAACAAAAAAGATTTAGCAATCAAAGAAATCGAAGCGGCTCAGATTCCAAGATCATTAAAAGATGTTGATATCGCAGTTGTGAATGGAAACTATGCTTTAGAAGCAGGATTAAAAGTCAACAAAGATGCATTAGCAACAGAAGATGCTGATTCTATCGGAGCTAAAACATATGGAAATGTTGTAGCAGTGAAAAAGGGAAATGAAAAAACAGATGCAACAAAAGCACTGATCAAAGCATTAAAGAGTGATACAGTGAAAAAATATATCAATGACAAATATGATGGAGCTGTTGTACCTCTGTTCTAAGAGTACAAGATTGATATAAACCATAAATAATTTATGGAAGTGACAAGAAATTATTGAAAAAATCAACTGAAATTGTTATGATGAAGCTATTGTCTGTCAGGAAAACTGATGGTCAATAGCTTATCTAATTTTACATGATAAGAAGAAAGTCCGATGAGGTGATCAAAGGACAATGAAAAATAAGAAAGGATAAAGTCATGATTGAATTAAAAAATATAGATGTTACCTTCCAAAATGGCAGTCATGAATTCAAAGCAGTTGATAATGTAAGCTTAAAGATCAACAAAGGAGAGATTTTTGGAATCGTAGGACCAAGTGGTGCTGGAAAGAGTACTCTGGTACGTGTGATCAATTTGTTACAGAGACCAACGAATGGAGAAGTGATCATTGAAGGATCAGATATTACAAAGTTTAACCGAAAGCAATTAAGAAAAACAAGATTGAATATTGGAATGATCTTTCAGCATTTTAATCTGATCAGTGGATCAACGATCGCTGAAAATGTTGCATTTTCATTGTATGCCAATAACTATCCAAAGGATAAGATCAAAGACAGAGTGAAAGAACTCTTAGAGATCGTACATCTTCCAGAAAAAGCAGATGCATATCCAGCAAACTTAAGTGGAGGACAGAAACAAAGAGTTGCGATTGCGAGAGCGTTAGCGAACAATCCAGATATCCTGTTATGTGATGAAGCAACCTCCGCATTGGATATTGAGAATACAGAAGAAATCGTGGAATTATTACGAGAGATCAATGAAAAAACACATATCACGATCGTATTTATCACACATGAGATGGATGTAGCAAAGAAATTATTTGATCGTATTGCATTTATGGAAGATGGAAAGCTGAAAGAAGTTACAGATATCTATTCTGCCTTTGCAAATCCAAAGTCAGATATTGCGAAGAGTCTGGTACAGCGTGTATTAAATGTAGAGGTTCCAGAAGGATTAAATATAAAAACAAATGAAGAGATCCTTCGTTTAAGTTATACAGGAGATGATTCTTATGATCCTGTGATCAGTGTTGCTTCTAAGAACTATGATATTACAATGGATATTATCAATGGAAAAGTTGATTATATCAGGAATAAACCGTTTGGTATGTTGATCGTGATCCTTAGAGGAGAAGATGTGGAACGTAAGAAAGCATTAGAATACATTAGTAAGAATGTATATAAATTAGAGAGGTTAGGAGGAAGATAATATGAATGAAACATTAGAGATCATCCAGTCAGAATTTGCCCAGGCATCTTTTGAGACTTTTGAGATGGTATTGATCTCCATGATCGCGGCAGCAATCCTTGGAACGATCTTAGGACTAGTATTACATTTAGCATCGAATCCGATTTTTTATAAAAACAGGGTAGTTAATGGCATTACAGGAACGATCATCAATGTGATCAGGTCTTTACCATTTATCATTTTGATCATTGTATTACAGCCGTTGGCAAGACTGGTTGTAGGAACAAGTATCGGACCGATCGCAGCATCTGTATCTTTGGCAATCGCAGCAATCGCATTCTATGCAAGACTTGTGGAAGGTGCATTTAGTGAGGTTGATAAGGGTGTGATCGAAGCAGCGGTTGCAACAGGAGCAAGTATGCCTCTTATTATTCGTAAGGTTTTATTTGTAGAAGCAACACCAGCATTGGTTCGTGCTTTAACTGTAACATTTGTTAGTGTGATCGGATATTCTGCAATGGCTGGAGCTGTTGGAGGCGGCGGGATCGGTAACCTTGCGATCATGTATGGATATAACCGTTATCAGACAGGAGTGCTATTAGTAACAGTTGTTGCACTTGTCATCATCGTTCAGGTTGGACAATGGATCGGAGATAAGATCGCACTGAAACTTACAAGAAAATAAGATCAGCCAAAATATAAAATAAAAATAAGAATTTTTCATATCAAAATAAATATTTTCTTTTCTTCTGGACAGAATATAAGTATCAAGATGTTAAAGAGAAAAGGAGATACAAGATGAAAAAGACGTTAAAACTTACGAGTCTTTTGTTTACACTGATCCTTGCAGTATCCGTTGTATTTACTGGATGTGGCAACGGCAGAAAGGATTCTACGACAAAAGGAACAACAGAAAATAATAATGCATCAGGTACAACGGAAGATAATCTGGTAGACGATGCTGAGGATGCCGTTGATGATGTGGCAGATGGAGTTGGAGATGCGGTAGATGATATCGCAAATGGTTTTGATAATTATGACGATGCACATGATTATTTATTAAACCGTCTGCAAAATGACGATAAAGATGGTAAGTATGAAGTTCGAAATGAGACAAAAGACGAACAGGAATACAGGGATGGAGCCAGTGGATATCATTTTGAAATCTATGATACATCCGATGATTCTGGGAAGAAATACGGAGATTTCTATGTAGATAAAGATACAGGAAAGATCTACAAACGAAATACAAAAACAGAGAAATTAGAAGAATATAAGAAATAAAAAGAAGGCACAGGGGTGTTAATCCTGTGCCTTCTTTAATGCATTTTTGATCGCTTGTTTTAATAATGTATACGTATACTGACTTTGTCCGTCAAATTTGATATCGTCAATATTTTGAACGTTTGGAAGTTGTTTATTGATCTCATTTAGAGAAGGCTCGATCAGAGGATACATCGTTTTGATCGATTTGTTTAAATGTTTTAAAGAAACCGATCTTGCTTTGCCGTCCTTTACCGTGACCGAAAGTTCTAATTCATTTTCTCCAAGTTTTAATGGAGAAGAATAGACACCTTGTGTGTAACCGGAAGTTTCTTTTGTTTTCTTTGATTTATGGGAAGGAACAAACATAAAGATCAAAAGTAAGATCAAAAGTATTCCAAGTAAGATAAAGATTCCGGTGTAAATAAGTTCCCGTGCTTTTAATACGACAATTTTCGTTTTTGATGACATAGTTATCCTCCTAAAAGATTCTATCTATATTTTATGAATGGAATGAGATATTTAGAACATCTTTACGGAAAATAAAGGATAAGATATAATGATAGAAAATGGAGGAAACGATATGGCATTACAGTTTATACTAGGATCTGCGAGATCCGGAAAAACAGATTTTATTTATGATCAGATGATCAAAGACTCCATGGAACACGAAGATGAGGAGTTCTTTTTTATTGTGCCGGACCAGTCAACGCTAAATGCACAAAAACAACTGGTCACAAGACATCCACGTCATGGAACGTTTAACATTGATGTGGTGGGATTTTTCAGATTAACTTATCGTGTATTCGAAGAATTATCATATATTCCGAAAGACCTTTTGGAAGATGAAGGAAAATCTATGGTGATCCGAAAGATCATGGAGCAGCATAAAGAAGAATTAAAAGTATTTGCGTCCAGCATGAAAAAACAGGGATTTATTGATGAATTAAAATCTTTTTTTGCAGAGGTCTATCAGTATGACGTGTCCATGGAAGATTTAAAGAAGATTACAGATGGGATGAAAGAAGAAGGATTACGCTCAAAGATGGAAGATATTCTTCTTGTGATGGAGAATTTTGAAGATTATATCAAGGAACGGTACTTGATCTCTGAACAATTGTTAGATGTTCTGGCACAGAAAGTGGAACGATCAGAGAAATTAAAGAATGCAACATTCTATCTGGATGGATTTACAGGATTTACGCCGATCCAGAGAAAAGTACTGGAAAAGCTATTAAAGATTGGGAAAAATGTATATGTTGGACTGACTTTAGATGGACGTTATGTGAGAAGTCAGTACCATGAATACGAACTATTCGCCATGTCAAAGAAAGAAAAATATGAACTGATCAAACTTGCGCAGGATGCAGGAACCCCGGTGATGCCAGATATCATCTGTTGGCCGGATGAGAGAGATTCTAAGGAATTACGCCATCTGGAGCAGAATATCGAGCGTTATCCATATGAGATATACAAGGATGAACCAGAAGATATTAAAATCCGTTGTTTTATGAATCCAAGGCAGGAAAGTAGAACAGTGGCAAATGAGATTGAACGATTTGTGAGGGAAGAAGGATATCGATATAAAGATATTGTTGTATTAACAGCGGATCTTGACAGCTATCAAAATGAATTGGAAAAAAGTTTTGATGATCTGCATATTCCATATTTCGTAGATGTGAATCGAAAACTGTTAAATAATCCATGTATAGAAACACTCCTTTCTGTTCTGAAGATGATCCAGAAAGATTTTTCATATGATATGGTATTTCGTTATTTAAAATCAGGTTTCTCGAATTTTACAATGGAAGAAGCAGATTTTCTGGAAAATTATGTGCTGGCTTGTGGAATCCGTGGATTTGCCAGATGGAACCGCCCATTTGCATCGAAGTTATTTTCCGATGAAGATGTTGGAAGAGCGGAAGCCTTAAGGATTCGTTTTATTGAGGAAGTTGGAACATTAAAAACTGGATTAAAGCGAAGAGGCAGTACGGTCAAGAGAAAGCTTATCTATCTATATGAATTTCTGGAAACATTGGATGTTGAAGGAAAGATGGTAAAGAAACAGGAGATGTTTGAGGCGTCTGGAGATCTCATTGCGGCAGCGACCTATGCAAAGGTTTATGAACAAGTTATTGATCTGTTAGAGCAGATGGCAGAGATTTTGGGAGAAGAAAAGCTCTCTTATGATGACTTTTTAAGTGTTTTGGAAAGTGGACTAGAAGAGATGCAGATCGGTGTGATCCCGCCAAGCCTTGATCAGGTCATGATCGGTGATATGAAACGAACGAGAACCGAAGAAGTAAAAATCTTATTTTTCCTAGGTATCAATGAAGGTGTGATCCCTGCAGCCAATGACGGAGGAGGGGTTGTCAATGACCACCAAAGAGAAATACTTGAAAATTATGGAATAAATCTTGCACCTGGCACCAAACAATCTGCCTATATGGAGCAGTTTTATTTATATCTTACAGTGTCAAAACCAACGGATCGATTGTATTTATCGTATCGCATGATGGATGCAGCAGGAAATAATAACCGGCCGTCCTATTTTATTGAAAGGATTCAACGCATTTTTCCAAAATTAAAGGTTACGATGCAGGAAGAAGAGGTGCAGACGGGCTATACAAGGGAAGAAGCGTTAGATCAGATGATTCTTTGTCTGCAGGAGATGGAATTTGATGAAAGAGACGATGATCCGGAGAAAATGAAATGGATGCAGACGTTATATCATGCTCTAAAAGAGTTGGAACCTGTGGGTGATTATGTAGATGCAAGATTTTACACCAATCAGGCGTTGCCATTGAGCAAGGAACTGATTCATGATCTGTATGGAGATACGATTTCAGGAAGTGTAACGAGAATGGAGAAGTTTGCCGGTTGTGCATTTTCTCATTTTATGCAGTATGGGTTAAGACTTCGAAAACGTCTGGTGTATGAAATTCTGCCGACCGATATGGGAAAAGTTTTCCATAAGACGATGGAATTAGTTGGAAAGCGCAGTGATTGGAAGTTTGCGGATGATGCATCAAGAGATGAATTTGTAGAACTGATGGTCGAGCAGGCAGTTACGGATATCCAAAAAGAATTGTTTGAGAGCAGCCACAGAAATGAATATGTCCTGGAGCGGATGAAACGAATCTCTAAACGAGCGGTATGGGCGATGGAACAACATATCAAGAGGGGTGATTTTACACCAGAAGAATATGAGATTGCCTTTGGAAAGGAAAATCATTTAGATTCCATGACGTTTGCTTTAGAAGATGGAGAGAAAATGTTCTTTTCTGGAGTGGTTGACCGTATGGACAGTATAGAAGATGATGAAAATAAATATTTAAAGATCATCGATTACAAATCAGGTAAACAGAAGTTTGATTTTGCCAAGATTTTTCATGGATTGCAGATGCAGCTGATCATTTATATGAACGCAATGATGGAATTATACGAAAAGAAAACAGGAAAGCGGGTATATCCGGCAGGAATGTTTTATTTTCATATGGATGATCCGATCGTCAATGTAGAACATGAGAATGAGGCGGAACATAAGATTTTAAAAGATCTTAAGATGAGTGGCGTCGTCAATGAAGATTTTCAGTTAATCGATCATATGGAACATACGGGATCAGAAGGATATCTGACACTGCCGGTCCGTGCAACGAAGAATGGATATGACAAGAGATCTTCTGTTTTAAATACAACACAGTTGTTCAATCTGGGAAGAATTGTGGAAAAGAAAATGACAGAGCTTGGGAATTCGTTGATGCATGGAGATATTTCTATAAAACCATATGAATATGAAGGAAGAAAACCTTGTGAGTATTGTGAGTTTAAGAATATCTGCGCCTATGAAGATGGTGTTGATCAGGTAGAGAAGATTAAGAAAGTATCACTAGAGGAGGGAAAACATGCCTTGGACCAAACAACAGCAGAAAGTCATTGATCAAAGAGATGCCGACATCTTAGTATCTGCTGCGGCAGGTTCTGGAAAGACGGCGGTACTGGTAGAACGTATTATACAAAAGATCACGGATGAAAAACATCCGATCGATGTGGATCATCTGCTTGTCGTGACATTTACGAAAGCAGCAGCAGGGGAGATGAAAGAAAGGATTATGGCGGCACTTGATGAAAAGGTGCGGGAATTTCCAGGAAATCAGCATTTTGTTAAGCAGCTGTCATTGATCCACAAGGCACAGATCACAACGATCCATAGTTTTTGTATGAATCTGATCCGTGATTATTTTTATGTGCTTGGTATTGATCCGAATACAGCACCGGAGGATGAAGGAAGATTATCTGCAATAAGAAAAGAAATATTGGATGATCTGTTGGAAGAAGCTTATGAGAAAAAAGAAGAAGATTTTATCAATCTGATCGAATCTTATTCTCCAGGAAAAAATGATAATATCATCAGTGAATATATTTTAAAGTTATATGAAAATGCAAGAAGCCACAGAGAACCAGAAAAATGGCTTGATCAGGCAGAAAATAATATTTCAGTAGAGACAAAAGAACAGTTTAATCAGGCACCATTTATGAAGATCATCTTAAGAGATGCAAGATTTTCGATAGATGGTGCATATGATACGATTCAGGAAGCATTAGAACTGGCACTTTCTCCTGGTGGACCATATTTTTATGAAAAAACACTGCGAAAAGATTTAGAGATCATCATAAAGATCAAAGAAGGACAGACATTTTCTGAATTATGTGAAAGCTTTGTAAAGATGGAGAAACCACGACTTTCTGGACGTAAGAAAAAAACAGATGAGATTGATGAAACGCTTCAGGATCAGTGTAAGTGTGAAAGAAATCAGGCGTACAATCTGCTTGATGATCTGAAAGCAGCATATTTTTATGAAAATGAGTCAGAAATTTTTCATGAATTAAGAAGAATCAAAAGTCCATTAAAAGGATTGATCGATCTGACGAGAGAATTTATGATCCGTTATGATGAGAAAAAGAAGAATGAAAATATCATGGATTTCGATGATATGGAACATTTTGCGCTGGAACTTTTGATCGATCATTATGATGAGGAAGGCAATCCAGTGCCAAGTAAGATCGCAAGAGAAAAGTCCGATGGATACGAAGAAATCTATATCGATGAATATCAAGACAGTAACTATATTCAGGATGCGATCTTAAGGAGTGTATCCAAAGAATCCGAAGGCGGTCATAATATGTTTATGGTAGGGGATGTTAAGCAGAGTATTTACAGTTTCCGACTGGCAAGGCCGGAGCTGTTTCTTGAAAAATATCATGGATATCAGCAAAAGGGGGAAGAATATCAGCTTATTGAGCTCCGTAATAATTTCCGAAGCCGCAGCGAGGTTCTTACATTTGTCAATGACGTGTTTTACCAGATCATGCATGAAGATCTTGGAAATATCGAATATACTCAAAAAGTTGCTCTTGTTCCAACGATGGAGTTTGAACAGGGATGTGATGCACAGACAGAACTGTTATTGTTAGAATCTAATGAAGTCAAAGATTCGGAAGAAGATGCAGTTGTTTTGGAAGCTAGAATGATCGCAACAAGGATTCATGAGATGATCGATGGAGAAGATCCAATGATGGTCACTGGAAAAGATGAAGAAGGCAACATGATTTTAAGAAAAGCCAAATACAGTGATATCGTTATTTTACTTCGTTCTATGAAGACAAATGCGGAAGTGATCCAGAAAGAATTGATGAATGCGGGAATCCCAGCATTTGCAAATAATCAGAAAGGGTATTTTGATACGGTGGAGATCCGCACGTTATTAAGTTTATTGTCTGTAGTTGATAATATATATATGGATATTGATCTTGCAGCTGTCTTAAGGTCTCCAATGATCGGGATGTCAGAGGAAGAACTAGGACGATTAAAGGTAGATGGAGAAAAAGATTCTCTCTATGAATGTCTTTGTGAGACGAAAGATAAGATGGAAAAATCAAAGAAAGCACTGGAATTGCTTGATCTGTTACGGGATGCCAAGACATATCTGCCATTAACACAGTTGATCTGGCTGGCTCTGGAAAAAAGTGGGTATTATCATTATGCAGGAGCCATGCCGCAAGGAAAGAAACGACAAGGAAATATCCTGATGCTCGTTGAACAGGCAAAAGCTTTTGAAAGCAGCCAGATCAAGGGATTGTTTCATTTTGTGCGGTTTATCGAACAGTGCAGGGAATACGATATGGATTATGGAGAGGCAAATACGATGAGCGAAGATCAGGATCTGGTCCGTATTTCTAGTATCCATAAAAGTAAGGGATTGGAATATCCGATTGTTTTTGTATCAAAGATCCATCAGAAATTTAATTTAAGGGATGGGAATGGAAGTATGATCTTCCACGGAGATTATTTTATCGGAGCAGATCATATTGATCCCGTTTATCGTACAAGAAAGAAGACGATCTTAAAGAAGCTGATCCAAAATCAGATGACAAGAGAGTCTTTAGGAGAAGAATTAAGAGTTCTTTATGTTGCAATGACAAGAGCAAAAGAAAAACTGATCTTGACTGGGATCAAGAAAGATGATATTGACTGGAATGCAAAAGGAGAGATCACAGCGATCGATCGTTTGAGCGGAAGGAGTTATTTTGATTGGATCAAAAAGGCACTTCCGATGATTCCAAAACAGGATTATCGATTGAAGATCTATACTTTGGAAGATCTTTTGTGGCAGCAGGAAGGAAATGAACTTCTTCATGAGATGAACCGCCAGATCTTCTATGAACGTCTAAATGATCAGATTCCAAAAGAAAATGTAAAAGCGCTGAAAGAGAGCTTTGCATATCATTACCGCAATGAGGCAGAGACAAAAGGTCGTTTAAAATATTCCGTATCAGAGATCAAACGTATGAGTCAGGCAGCAGATACGGAGGAAGTGATGTATTCATCTGTTCCTATGGAGAAAGAAAAAAGGATCCCTTCATTTATCAAGAAAACCGAAAAGATTTCAGCGGCGTCCAAAGGTACGATCATTCACAAAGTTTTTGAATTGCTGGATTTTTCCAAAGACTATACAATGAAAAGTTTAAACGAAGATATCGAAGAATGGATTTCTTTGGGGAAATTAAAAAAAGAATATGAAAAAGTGATCTATCGAAAAGAAATCCTCGCTCTGACGAGATCAGAACTTGGAAAGAGGATGAAAGAGGCAGCACAGAAAAAACTGCTTTATAAAGAACGGCAGTTTGTGACGGGGATTCCATTTGCTGACATGAACAAAGAAGCCAAGACGGATGACTTTGTAGTTGTTCAGGGAATTATCGATGTGTATTTTGAGGAAGAAGATAAAATTATTCTGGTAGATTATAAAACAGACCGGGTCAGAGAAGGGGAAGAGGATATTTTGATCAGACGTTATTATGCACAGATGGAATCTTATCAACAGGCATTGGAAAAGATCACAGGAAAGTGTGTAAAAGAAATTTACATTTATTCCGTAACCCTGCAAAAAACAATTCCTGTGCATGTATGAAATTTCTGATTTGTCATATTCTAAGAATGGAAAATGACAAATCAGAAAGGAAGAAGATCATGCCAAAGGAAAAGGATTTTATAGAAAAGACATTCGAAGAAATGAATGAGATGGAACGGTTAAAATATGAAACTGCTGTGGAACTTGGTCTGCTTGATCAATTAAAGAAGAGTGGATGGAAGTCATTATCAGCCAGTGAAACGGGAAGATTAGGTGGGATCATGAACCGTAAGATAAGAAAGCAGAAGGAAAGCCAGAAAAATACGAAAGGAAGTTAAAATGAACAAACCATGTTTTATTGCAGTGACAAATAGAAATCTATGTAAACGACCATTTTTTGATGTGATTGAGGATCTGTCAAAGAAAGATGTGAAAACGATCGTATTAAGAGAAAAAGATCTGTCGGAAGAAGAGTACTATGAGATTGCAGAGAAATGTAAGGAAATCTGTGACAGAAACGGTGCTTCCTTAACCATTCATAATTTTATCAATGTGGCAAGAAGACTTGGGGTCAAGAAGATTCATCTTCCATATCCGGTATTTTTAAAAGAAGCGGGGAATCTGTCTGATTTTGAATCTGTCAGTACGTCGATCCATAAGCCGGAAGAGGCAATGCAGGCACAGAAGCTGGGGGCAGATTTTGTGTTTGCAGGACATGTCTTTGTGACAGATTGTAAAAAAGGTCTGCCGCCAAGGGGACTTGAATTTTTGATGGATGTGGTAAATGCGGTCAAGATTCCTGTGTATGGAATTGGTGGAATTGATGAAGAAAATATTACAAAGATCATGGAATGCGGGGCAGCAGGTGGCTGCATGATGTCAGGGTTTATGAAATAAAAATTGAAATTGAATGGTATCTATGTTAAGATGAAAAGAAGTAGCTTTTGAAGAAGGTAAGGACGTAAGATGAAGATAGCAGAACATTTAGCAAAACCAATTTCAAAAATTCTTAAATTTTTACTTCGAAGACTGGTATTCGTGACCGTTGCGATCATTTTACAGATGATCTGGATGACCTATATGGTTGTGGTGATCGGAGAATATTCCAAAGTGATCGAATGGGTATTTCGTATATTCAGTATTGCTGTTGTGATCTATATTGCGAATAAAGATGATAATCCGGCGTACAAGCTTGCATGGACGATACCGATCCTGCTGTTTCCGATTTTTGGTGGATTCTTGTATCTGGTACTGGGAGATAAGCAGCCAGCGAAGAAGCTTCGTATGGAACTTGAGCAGTCAGTCAAAGATACAGAATTTCTGCTTGGACAGGATTATGGAGTGATGGAACGACTGGAACAGGAAGATTATCAGGTCGCAGGACAGGCAAAGTATATAGATCAGTATGGTGGATATCCGATTTATGAGAATTCCGATGCGAAGTATTATCCATCGGGAGAGGCAATGTTTGAAGAGCTGATCGAGGATCTTAAGAAGGCAAAGCATTATATCTTTATGGAATTTTTTATTGTTTCAAGAGGATATATGTGGGATACGATCCTGGAAGTTCTGAAAGACAGAGTCAATGACGGTGTCGAAGTACGTTTTATGTACGATGATGTAGGATGTGTGGATCTGCTCCCTTATAAATATTACAAAGAGCTTGAGCGTTTTGGAATCATGGCGATGGCATTTAATCCGATCAAACCATTTGTTTCAACGGCATGGAATAACAGAGATCATAGAAAAGTTGTTGTGATCGATGGACATACAGCATATACTGGAGGGTTGAATTTATCTGATGAATATATTAATAAGGTTGAACGATTTGGATATTGGAAAGATGCCGGACTTAAGGTGACGGGAGATGCAGTGTGGAATTTCACTGTTATGTTTTTACAGGTATGGAATGCGATCCGCAAGACAGATGAAGGATATGGAGCCTTCCTTCCACATAAGCATTATGAAGATGCCTTTCAAGGAAAGGGATTTATACAACCTTATGCGGATAATCCATTGGATCATGAGATCGTTGGAGAGAATGTATATTTAAATATCATTAATACTGCAAATCATTATGTTTATATTTACACTCCATATCTGATCATTGACAACGAGATGACAACCGCTCTTTGTCTTGCTGCCAAAAGAGGGGTTGATATAAAGATCGTAACTCCTGGAATTCCAGATAAGAAGGTAGTATTCTTATTGACACAATCTTATTATAAGCAGTTGGTGGAAGCTGGAATTCATATTTATGAATATACTCCCGGGTTTATTCATGCAAAGTGCTTTGCAAGTGATGATAAGGTGGCAACAGTTGGAACGATCAACATGGATTACCGAAGCCTTTATCTGCATTTTGAAAATGGTGTTTTTATGTATAAGAATGATGCAGTTATGCAGCTAAAACATGATATGGAGAAAACATTTGAGATCAGCCAGAGGATCACAAAAGAGATGTGTCAAGGAAGTTTAAGAAAAACATTGACGCAGAGTGTCTTACGATTACTGGCACCATTACTATAAGAGGATAAGATGGAAAGTTACAGAGATTTTGCAAGGGTGTATGATGAATTTATGGATCAGACCCCATATGATGAATGGCTTTTAAACATTTTAAATATATTCAAAGAATATAAGATTGATAAAGATGCACAGATATTAGACCTTGGATGCGGGACAGGAAAGATGGCACGAAAGCTTGCAAGAGAAGGTTATCAGATCACAGCTGTAGATAATTCTATGGATATGCTGGAGATTGCGGCCAGTGAAGAGGATGATCATATTCTATATGTATTGCAGGATATGGTGTCATTAGAACTTCCACAGCAGGTGGATGCAGCGGTTAGTATCTGCGATTGCATGAATTATATTCTTGAGGAAGAGGATTTAAAAGAAGCATTCAGAAGAGTCAGAGAATTTTTAAAAGAAGATGGTGTGTTTGTATTTGATATGAACAGTCATTATAAGTATAAAGAGATCCTTGCGTGCAATACATTTGCAGAAGACCGTGAGGATGCGAGTTTTATCTGGGACAATTTTTATGATGAAGAAGAACGTATCAATGAATATCAGTTGAGCCTGTTTATTCAGAATGAGCAAGGTACATATAACAAGTACGAAGAATTGCATTTACAGAAAGCTTACGAACAAGAAGAGGTTGTAAGCTTTCTTTATGAAGCAGGATTTTCATCTGTGCGTGTTCTGGATGCAGAGACAATGGATGAAGTTAAAGAAGATACACAGAGATTATATTATATTGCAAATTGAAAGGAAAAAAGATGAACGATTATATTATCAGAGGAACAGCAGCAAATGACCAGGTTCGTTTTTTTGCTGCATATACAAAAGATGTCGTAGAGACAGCAAGACAGAAGCATAATACAAGTCCGGTAGCAACAGCGGCACTTGGAAGATTATTAACAGCCGGGGCTATGATGGGAAGTATGTGCAAGAATGACAGTGATGTGATCACATTACAGATCCAGTGCAGTGGACCAATCGGCGGGTTAACAGTAACAGCTGATTCTAAGGCAAATGTGAAAGGGTATGTAAACAATCCAGATGTGATGCTTCCTCCAAGCAAAGAAGGAAAATTAGATGTTGGGAAAGCATTAGATCTAGGTGTTTTGACAGTGATCAAGGATATTGGATTAAAAGAACCTTATTCAGGACAGACACATTTAGTATCTGGGGAGATCGCAGAAGATTTAACATATTATTTTGCGGCCAGTGAGCAGATTCCAACATCTGTAGCACTTGGAGTTTTAATGAACAAAGATAACACGGTTCGTCAGGCAGGTGGATTTATCATTCAGATGATGCCATATGCAGAGGAAGAGACGATCAGCAAGTTAGAGAAGAAGATCGCAGAATTCAAATCCGTAACTTATGCATTAGAGCATGAACATACACCAGAGAAGATGATGGAAGATCTCTTAGGTGATATGGATATGAAGATCTATGAGAAAGTTCCAACACAATTTCATTGTAACTGTTCCAAAGAGAGAGTAGAAAAAGCAGTGATTTCTGTTGGGAAAAAAGAGATTCAGAACATGATCGATGATGGAGAACCAATTGAAGTAAACTGCCATTTCTGTAATACACATTATCATTACAGCGTGGATGATCTTAAGAGAATGTTAAATGAGGCAACAAGATAAGCTGTTTTAAATGTGGAGAATCCTGCTATGCAGGATTCTTTTTTTGAATAATGGGGGAAAACTGATGAGAATAGGAAAGAATATACTTTTGTTTGTCTTCATACTGATCATAAGTCTGAATGTAACAGTATATGCACAGGAGAATGGAGAGGAGACAGAAAATCCGGTCAAGGTAACACAGGAATCTGAGAATGATAAAGATGTGCCGTTTACGAATAGTAAAGGAGAGACAGTATATACATTGTCTGCAACTACAAGGGACAGAGAAGGTGCGATCATGATGCCGAAAGACCGTATTTTATGTCTTACTTCGGAGACGGTTAATCTAAGTGACATCGAAGTTTTGATCGATGATTCAAATGAACAAGCCAAAAAGGATCTTGAGGTTGAGGTTATATCTGCATCTAAGAATACTGCAAAGATTTGTGTAAATTTTTCGAATCGGTATGTTTCGACCGATTTAAACTGGGATGGGAAGATTCTTGTAAAAAAAGGTAATGACGTGATCAGGGAGATTGCGATCGCTTATATGACACCATACATAAGAGATGTGCATGATACAGGCTTTCAAACGTTAAGTTCATGGTCTGGCACATGGGGTGTTTTAGATGGAGAGCAATATCGCTCTTCTGGGATTGTTGATGTGTATCAGGATAATGCACAGATTTCTTTTACCTATCAGTCACAAGGAAATCAGGGAGTGAAAGCATTTCATTTATACCATAGTGGGAATTATACATTTTCGGATGGATCGTATGATATCAAGGCTCAGAATCAAAGTCCCAAGGCTTACAACACAGTGAATATCTGTCTGAAACCAACTTATATCAAACAGTTAAAAGAGGAACTGCTCAATGATCTGTATCAATACAGTTTAGATACAAAGCAGTGTGTGTTCGATGATCTGATGATTGAATATGAAGATGGATGTATCATTGGAGAAGTCACAGATTTTGTGAGACTAGGACATCAGGCAACGATCAAGCCGTTAGATAAGATGACATTAAAGGCAAATATGAAATCTACATCGAAGATCTGTCTTCAGTGGAAGAAACTTGATCGTGTCAGTGGTTATGCGATCTATCGTTATGATTCTGGAAAACAGCGATATGAAAAGATAAAAACAGTTTCAACACAGGAGACTTCCTATACAGATTCTAAGTTAAAATCTGGAAAGATATATTGTTATAAAATTGTGCCATATCGTTCCATTACGTACACAAATGCTGGGAATTTATGCAAAGTTGTGAATGGTTCATCTTCCAATATCGCAAAATGTATCACAAAACCGGGGAAACCAGTGATAAAGGCAAAGAAATCGGGAAGAAGAATAAGAGTCAAGATTAAAAAAGTAAGCGGAGCCAGTGGATATAAAGTGTATTTAAGGAAGGGAAAGAAAGGCCGGTATAAAGTTGTTAAAACATATAAAGGCAATCGGACCCGTACGTATAAGAGTCGAAAGTTAAAAAGAAAAAAGACGTATTATGTGAAAGTACGTGCATATAAAACATATCAATCCAAGAAATACTTTGGAAAATATTCAAAAGCGAAAAAAGTCAAAATTCCAAAGAAGTCATGATATGAGAAAAAAGACAGATGAGGTGATTCTTCTCATCTGTCTTTTTTGATTAACGAATTATTCTTTTTCGTCAGATTCTTCGGATGGAGTTTCTGTTTCTTGTGTTTCTTCTTCAGCTACGGATGGATCATCATCAGTATCTGTGATGTTGATAGAAACATAATCTCTGTCGTCTTTTGATGGTTCAGGGAAAATCTCATCATCATCAAAAGAATCATCATCAAAAGATTCGTCATCGAAATCATCGTCAAAATCATCATCGGATACTTCTTTGATCTTTGCAATGATCGCTTTGATCTGATCACGGGCAACATATAAAATACCAGCAACGGTAGCGATGGCAGTGATCAGTTTAAAAAGGTTTTTTATGGTTTTCTTCATAACGAAAAACTCCTTTCTTTTTTTATTATTATTTTATAATGAATCAAAAAAAAATGCAATGTAGGATTGACAAAATAAAATTTCATGATAAAATAAGATTATAAAATAAAACTTTGCAAAACACAAAGGAGGAATAAAGTGAAACGTTTATGTGCAAAAGCGGCGCTTGATCTTGTGCCAGATCATGGGATTATCGGACTTGGTGGTGGAGAGACGATCAGTTATCTTGCAGAAGATATCAAAGAAGCAGGGAAAGATGTCAAAGTTGTGACACCATCAGATCATACAGCACAAGTATGTAGAAAGCTTGGATTAGAAATTATTGATACCAAAGAAGTAAAAGAGATCGAAATTGCATTTGACGGGTGTGATCAGGTTGATTCTGATCTTAATGCATATAAAAGTGGAGGCGGAATTCACACATTAGAGAAGATTATTGCAAAGATGGCAAAAGAATATGTATTACTGGTCGATGAAACGAAAGTAACAGATAAGTTAAATAATAAAGTACCAGTTGTATTAGATATTATTCCAGAAGCAGTGAACCATGTGACAAGTCAGGTGGAAGCAATGGGTGTAACAGTGAAGAAACGTGATGAACATTTACTGGAAGTTTATTATGACACGTTACCAGAACTAGAAGAGATTGACAAGAACTTAAAGATGATCACTGGGGTGATCGAGACATCATTATTTTATCAGGTTGCAACAAAAGCATTGGTTGCAAGTGAAGCAGGAATCAGAGTGATCAAGTAAGAAAGAAGGAAAGATAAGATGAGTACATGGGGAATTTTAGGTTGTGGAACAATTGCGAATGAGATGGCAGCAACATTTCAGAAGATGGGACATGAAATTTACGGAGTAGCCAATCGTACACCAGAGAAAGCAGAAAAGTTTGCAGACAAATATGGAGTAAAACATGTTTTTAAAACATACGAAGAGATGCTGGCAGATGAAAATATCGACATCATTTATGTTGCAACACCACATAGTATGCATTATGAAAATATGAAGCAGGCAGTCAATGCAGGAAAGCATATCTTATGTGAAAAAGCGATCACAGTGAATGCAGCACAGTTAGAAGAAGTGCTTGAACTTGCAGAAGAAAAAGGTGTGGTAGTCAGAGAAGCAATGACAATTTCACATATGCCTTTATATAAGAAATTAAAAGAACGAATCAAAGAAGGTGCGATCGGTAATACAAAGATGGTACAGGTAAACTTCGGAAGTAACAAAGGTTATGATTCTACACAGAGATTCTTTGCATTAGAAGCAGCTGGCGGAGCTTTATTAGATATCGGGGTGTATGCAACAGCATTTGCGAGAACATTTTTAAGTGAGATGCCAAATACAATTCTTACGACTGTAGAATATTTAGAGACAGGTGCAGATGAACAATCTGGAATCATTATGAAGAATACAAAAGGAGAGATGGTTGTTATGTGCCTGACACTTCGTGCAAAACAGCCAAAACGAGGAGTTGTGACAGGTGATAAGGGATATATCGAAGTGTATGAATATCCAAGAGCATGCAAAGCAACGATCACCAATACGGCAACTGGAGAAGTTGAGACAGTTGAAGCAGGAAAGACAGAAGATGCTTTAAAATATGAGGTAGAAGCAATGGAAGCAGCAATCGAAGGAAACTTGGAGGATGATTGCCAGATCATTACAAAAGATACGATGCGGATTTTAACAAGTATTAAGACACAGTGGGGAATGAAATACCCATTTGAATAAGGATCTGAGCTGATCATATAAGAATTTATCAAAAAGAAATGTGCCAAACACACATTTCTTTTTTTACTGGACGAAGCTTTTGCTATCAGTTATACTTAATAAGAATGAAGCAGGAAGGAGCGGTAAGATGATCCAGATTTATAAGAATTATGAAGGACATAAGGAATTAGAAGAATTAGATCATATCGAATTGGAATCATGGGTGATGCTCACAGATCCAACGATGGAGGAACTCATGAATATTTCGAGAGATTATAAGATTGATATGGATGATCTTAAGGCAGCGCTGGATACGGAAGAACGTTCCCGACTAGAGAATGAAGATGATTATACAATGATCCTTGTGAATATTCCAGTTGTAGAGGAAGAGGAAGGAAAGAAATGGTACGAGACGATACCGCTTGGGATTTTTATTACCAATAAGATCGTCTTTACCGTTTGTCTGGAACAGACGAACATCTTAAAACAGTTTGTTGATGGATTGGTATCGAATTTTTATACATTTATGAAGACAAGATTTGTATATCAGATTCTTTACAATAATGCAGCATTGTTCCTGTATTATCTGCGTGTGATCGATCAGAGAGCAAATCAGGTGGAAGATCTGTTACATGAGACATATGAGAACAAAGACTTGATCCAATTGTATGACTTAGAAAAATGCCTGGTTTATTTTACAACAGCATTAAAATCAAATGAAGTAGTGTTGGAGAAATTAAGAAAACATATTGGCCTTAGACATTACGAAGAAGATGAAGAACTATTGGAAGATGTTATCATTGAGAATAAACAGGCAATGGAGATGACAGATATTTATCATAATATCCTGCGAAGTACGATGTCTTTGTTTGGATCAATCATTGATAATAACCTGAATCAGGTTATGAAATTCTTGGCAGCGATCACGATCATTTTGGAATTGCCAACGATGATCTCGGGATTGTATGGTATGAACGTCAATGGTGTTGGAATGCCATTTGCAACGAAAGCATATGGGTTTGCAGCGATCTCGATTTTTTCTTTGATCGTCTGTTTGATCGCGGTGTATATTTTGAAGAAGAAACATATATTATAAGATATTGAAGAATCACACTAAGTGGTTCTTCATGTGTTTTAGGGCGTTTTTTTCCAGACGGCTGACTTGTGCCTGGGAAATAGCGATTTCGTCTGCAACTTCTGTTTGTGTTTTCCCTTCAAAGAATCGCATTTTGATAATATCATATTCTCGATCTGGAAGATGTTCCATTGCTTCTTTTAAGGCAATGGATTCCACCCAGGTATCCTCTTTATTTTTTTTATCTTTTACCTGATCCATAAGGTAAAGAGTATCACCCCCATCTTGATAAACAGGTTCATAAAGAGAAAGAGGTGTTGCGATCGCATCAAGTGCAAATAAGACATCTTCTTTTTTCATATCGATTTCTTTTGCAATGACGTCGATCGTAGGCTCATGATTTAATTTCTTAGTAAGAACTTCTCTTGCGTTGATCGCTTTATATGCGGTATCTCGAAGAGAACGACTTACACGCATACTGTGATTATCACGAAGGTAACGTTTGACTTCACCAATGATCATGGGAACAGCATAAGTAGAGAATTTGACATTTAGATTCCGGTCAAAATTATCAATGGCTTTCATAAGACCGATGCAGCCAACTTGAAAAAGATCATCTGCATTTTCACTACTTCCTGAAAATCGTTGAATGATACTGAGAACAAGTCGTAGATTTCCTTTGATATAATGTTCTCTGGCAAGAAGATCACCTTGCTCGATCCGCTCAAATAAATCTTCTTTTTCTTCTTCGGAAAGTAAAGGAAGAGAAGAAGTGTTAACGCCACAGATTTCTACTTTTTTTCGTGCCATAATAAGTTCCTCCATTTGTGATTCGTATAATAAAATCATGCACAGATCGGGTGAAATTTATACGTTGAAAAAAATGGAAGAGGAAATTGACTTATATTTTTTCAGGTGCTATGATGAGGATAAATACGATCAAAGGAGAGTGAAGATGAAGAAGATATTAGCATCGCTTATGATGGTTGGGCTTATTTTTTGTCTTGGTGGATGCAATGTTCCATGGACGAAACAAAAGACAGAGAAAACGAAGGCGGCGAAAGTTATTCAGGCAGACAAAGTCGAAGGGACAATGAAAGGAATGAAATTAAAGGTTGGTGTATCGAATGATATGGCACCATTTTCATATTATGACAGTGAGCAGAAGAAGATCACAGGGTTTGATATTGATCTTCTTGATAAACTCAGTGAATATCTGGGATTTGAATATGAATTATATCCAATGAATATGAAGAAGTTAGAGCAAAAGATCAAGAACAAAGAATTAGATCTTGCGATCGCAGGAATTTCGATCACAGATGAAAGACAGAGAGAGTTTGCATTCACAGACACTTATTATGAAACATATCTTCAGATCGTGGTCAGAAAAGACAGCCAGATCACAGATCGTAAGGAGATTACAGAGAAGAAGATCGGTGTTGTAGAAGGAACATCCAGTGCACAATATGCGGAGGATTATCTGTCAGAGGATAACAAGATCACATATTATAAAAACATTACAAAAGTATGGAAAGATCTTGAAAAAGGAACGATTGATGCAACGATTTATGATACAACAGGAATCCAGAATTATATGCAAGAACACGCAGATAATACGAATCTTAGTGTGTTGAATGAACAACTTAATTCTGAGGAAAGTAATTATGGGATTATGTTTGTGAAGGGATACAAATATCTGGATCAGTTTAATGTAGCACTTCAGGTTCTCAATAATGATGGGACGTATCAGAAGCTTAAGGAGCAGTGGATCAAGACAAAAGAATAAAAGATAAGAAAATGGCAGGAACTGTATGTAAGATGAAAAGTTCCTGCCATTTTTGTCTGTTTAAGATAGCTGCATAAAATAACTATTTTTCATGAGGTCTAGAGTGTGAGTGTATGAAGCCATGCAGATTCTTCCTCGTTAAGGTGTGGAGAAAGTGTATCATATACGAACTGCTGGTAATCAGTTAACAATTGTTTTTCTTTTTCGTTGAATAAAGAAAGATCAACACCGTCAAGATCGATCGGTACAAGTGTCAGAGGTTCAAAATGAAGGAAAGCACCGTATTCATTTTGCTGCCATTTTTTACAGATCAGCATATTTTCTGTACGGATTCCGTATTTTCCAGGAACATAAACACCTGGTTCATCTGTGATGACCATACCTGGCTGTAGTACTGCGTCAAGATTTTCAGGATTTGATCTCCAACGAAAAGCATTTGGACCTTCATGAACACCAAGAAAATATCCAACACCATGTCCGGTTCCACAACGATAATCAATGCCATCTTCCCAGAGAGGTTCTCTTGCAAGAATATCAAGATTACTTCCTCTGCAGCCAAACAGGAATTTTGCATTGGCAAGAGTCAGCATAGATTTTAATACCAGTGTAAAGTATTTCCTTTCTTCCTCTGAAATTGGACCAAGAATAAAAGTTCTTGTGACATCGGTTGTACCACCATAATATTGTCCACCGGAATCAATGAGAAGCATACCTTCAGCTTTGACATCAACATCGGATTCTTCAGTGGATTGATAATGCATCATTGCAGCATGATCTTTATAAGCGCAGATTGTCTCGAAACTAGGCCCTGAGTAATCGGGCTGTTTTTCTCTTTCTTCTTCGAGCCGGTCAGATATCATACGTTCTGTCATAGGAATTTTTCCGACATTTTTCTTAAGCCAGTACATAAATTTAGTCATAGCGATCCCATCATTGATGTGGCATGCTTTCAGATGATCGATCTGAATGTCATTTTTTATAGCTTTCATTAGTTCTGTTGGATTCTTATCTTCAATGATCTTGCATTTGAATAAGAGATTATAATGCAGATAGTTTGTAAGATCTGGATTTAACAAAACAGTTTCATGTTGATCTTTTAAGAAAGAACTAACTTCTGAGTAATCGCGAATGGAAATACCATGTTCCTTAAAACGTTGAAAAGCAACTGCCGAAATACAATCCTTTCGAAGGAAAAGAAAACATTTGTCCATCGTGATCCATGCATAACTATAAAATAATGGAGTGCATGCAATGTCATCTCCGCGCAAGTTAAAAAGCCATGCAATATCAGGAAGAGAGGATAAGAAAAATGCACCGGCATTAAGTTCTTTCATTTTTTCTCTGACACGTGCAAGTTTTGAATCAGTATGTTCTCCACTGTACTTGATATCATGACGGTAAATTGTAGATTTTGTGATCGCAGGGCGATCATCTTTGGCCCAGAGTTCTTCTACAAAACGAAGATCAAAACGAAAAGATGCACCAAGCTGCTTCACTAGTTTTGCGACTTTTTTTCCATAAGAAGCTGAGATCGTAAAGCCATTTACTCCAAGTATGTCACCTTCCTGCAGGTGTTCTTTCAAAAATTCAAGAATCGTAGGAACACCGGAAACCCCTTGTTTCATCAATGTGATATCAGAAGAGATCTGTCCTTCGGCCTGCGTAAAATAACGTCCATCAGTCCAAAGCCATCCTTCTTCGCATCCAGCAAGAAAGGTACCGGCAGAACCAGTAAAACCAGAGATGTATTGTCTGCATTTAAAGTAATCATCTACGTATTCGGATTGATGTGGATCTTCGCTTGGAACAAGATAATAAGAAACCTTTTGATTTTTCATTTGTTCACGAAGTTTCATAAAATTTAGATTCATGTCCAAAAACCTCCATTTTGTCATATTAAAATCCTGAAAATATATGTTTTATATGGAATTTCAGGATCGGTTTATATTAATTATAGTAGATTAATAGGAATTCGTAAAGAAAAAGCAAATGTAAAAATATATAGTATTTTGTCAAAAAAGTTGAAATAAATAAAAGAAGTACGGTATAATCGGGATTGAACAAATATAAAAGTATAAAGGAGAAACTTATGAAAAATCTACTAGTTGCTCAGTCAGGAGGACCATCTGCAGCAATCAATGCGACGATCACAGGAGTGATCGATGCTGGAATTGAAAGCGGACATGTAGGTCATGTTTATGGTGCTCTGAATGGAATTAAAGGTGTGCTGAACGAGAATTTTGTAAATCTCGATGAAGTATGCGACACAAAAGAAAAAAGAGATCTGTTAGCGATCACACCGGCAGCAGCGCTTGGTTCCTGTCGATGGAAACTGGGTGATCCCAAAGAAAATGCAGAAGAATTTGAAGAGATCATCCGTATTTTAAGAAAGAATGACATAGGATATTTTATATATACTGGTGGAAATGATTCTATGGACACCGTATATAAACTGTCTGTTTACTGTGAAGAACATCACATTGATGATATTAAGGTGATGGGAGCTCCAAAGACGATCGATAATGATCTTGGAGAGACTGACCATTGCCCTGGATTTGGTTCTGCAGCCAAATTTATCGCGACTGCATTTACAGAGATCGCTTGTGACTGCTTTGTTTATGATGTTCCATCCGTAACAATCGTAGAAGTTATGGGAAGAAATGCAGGATGGTTGACGGCAGCATCTGCACTTGCAAGGATCGAAGGGCGAAAAGTTCCTCAGTTGATCTATCTTTGCGAGAAAGCATTCGATGAAGATCGATTTATTGAAGATGTAAATGAAGCATTAAAAAAGGAAAATAACATCATCATTGCGGTAAGCGAAGGTGTAAAAACCGCTGACGGAAATTACGTTGGAGAAGAAACCAAATCAGGAAAAGAAGATGTATTTGGACATAAGTATCTTTCCGGTGTTGGTAAATATCTGGAAGGACTAGTAGGAGAGAAGATCGGATGTAAAGTCAGATCTGTAGAATTAAACATCCTTCAGAGATGTGCTGGATATATGTTAAGTGAGACTGACATCATGGAATCAAGAAATCTTGGAGCATTTGCGGCTGTCAGTGCGATTCGCGGAAAGAGTGGAAAAATGTCTGCAGTGCGAAGAATTTCAGATGATCCATATCAGGTAGATATCGTACTTTCTGATCTGTCAAAGATTGCGAATTATGAAAAGAAAGTTCCGATGGAATGGATCAACGAAGAAGGGAATGATATTAAAGACGAATTATTGACATATTTAAAACCACTGATTCAAGGTGAAGTACAGATTCCATATGAAAATGGAATTCCCAAACGATTTATTTTATAAAAGACAAGAAAGAATCCTGCTGTGCAGGATTCTTTCTATTTAAGTTCATATGGAATGTCAGGCCTTTTGTTTCTTGGTTTTACAGGCTTTTTTGACAACTGTGAGATGAAATAATGATTGATCTCTGCACCGATAAAAAGCATCATCATACAAAAATACAACCAGAACAAAGTTAATAAGATACTTGTCAATCCTCCGTACATAGTACTAAAGAAAGAAAAATTATCAAAATACATTGAAAAGAAAAATGATAACACAAACCATGCAACAGAACTAAAAAATGCTCCAGGCAGGATCTGCTTTGTCTTGAAATTTTCACTCGGTAAAAAACGATACATAATGATAAAAACGATCATAAATGTAAAAAATGCAAGGAAAAAACGAATCATTGCAAAAAATACATGTTTATTCTCGAGGACCGGTTCAAAGCGATATAACTGAATGAGCAGCGAATTACCAAATAATAAAAGGATCAGACCGAATAATACTGCGATCGCGAAAAGTCCAATATAAATACTTGAGATAAAACGCAAAACAAAATAGTTTCTCTTTTCAGGAATTTCATGAATCGTATTAAGTCCAGTCATCAAGGATAAGATTCCTTTGGATGCGGACCACAATAATGTAAGGATTGTGATCGACATATACGTAGTAGTAAGTTTTCCATTTAAAGATCGGATGATCGGGACTACCATGCCACTGTACTTTGGTGGGAGATAGGTACGTACCAGTTCGATCATATCATTCGGTGTGATCGGAAAATATCTTGTAAGACTAAGCAATACGATCATAAATGGAAAAAATGACAGGATCGTAAAGAATGCGGCCTGTGCAGAAAACGCTGTAACGTGGTCTTTCTGAGCCTTATCAATGACAGATCCGATCATGGAAATTAATTTTAACATAATATCATACCTCGTAATTGATACCTCATAATATCATAATTTGATTGATTATACAAGCATTCTAAAAACAAAGGAATCTTGCAAAAAGAGAAAAATATCTAAAACAGACAAAAAGACCTATTGCATAGCAAAGAAAATTGTGATATAGTTCCTAACGGAGTCAAAAAAAGAATTATAATTATTTAAAAAGAATAAATAAATTATAAAATAATTCTTAAATATTCTATTGACAAATTGAAGACACCTTGTTAAAATGTAAACATAAGTTAACAGGAGATTACGAGGAGGATTGTTACTGGTAGTGCAGGCTAAACCAACTTATTGAATTTCACAGAAGGGAAGTTTATAAGTGTGGTTTATTTTTTTGTGGGATGCGCAACAGGAAGTCTTTTCGTTAGAGAAGTATGAGGTAAGGTTGTGCAGATTACAAAAATTGTAAATAATAACATTGTAATTTCAGAGGACAAGAATCATAAAGAAGTTGTACTGATGGGAAAGGGTCTTGGCTTTCAAAAGCATAAGGGAGATGAGATCAAGTCGAGTCAGATTGAGAAGACTTATGTCATGAAAGACCATGGTATGACACAGCGTTTTCAGGAGATGTTAACTGATATTCCGATCGAGAGAGTGAAGATCTGTAATAAGATCATTCAGTATGCGAAGGATACATTACAGAAGAATATTAATGATAATATATATGTTTCGCTTACGGATCACATCAATTTTGCGATCGAGAGAGTTGAGATGGGAGTACCATTCCAGAATCCGTTTTTATGGGAGATCAAGAAGTTTTATTATCAGGAATATCTGATCGGGAAAGTAGCGATCGGTATGATAGAGAAAGAACTGAAGGTTACACTTCCACAGGATGAAGCAGCCTTCATTGCATTGCATATTGTGAATGCGGAACTTGATCTGGATATGACAGAGATGGTTTCTATGACGAAGCTTGTGAATGATATTTTGAAGATCGTGGATAAACATTTTGGGGAGCAGATTGATAAGGAGTCTGTTTTCTATGAGAGATTTATCACACATCTGAAGTTCTTTGCACAGAGAGTTTATATCGGCAAAGAAGTGAAAAGTGATGATACAGAATTCCAGGAGATCATAAGGAATAAGTATCACGAATGTATTGAATGCGTAGACGAGATCAAAGACTACGTGAAGAAGACTTGCAATCATGATATTACAGATGAAGAACTTATGTATTTAACCGTACATATCAAGCGAGTTACGACAAGATAAAAGTTTATATTGTTGATCAGGATTGTTACTGGTAATGCAGGCTAAACTTGATTTGAATCATGGATTTTCCAGAAGGTCCAGGTTTCTTTGTGAAAGTGTTTTTGCAGGGGATTTGGATGATGGAGATTTGCGGATTTGAATCAGGTTTTTTTATTTATAAGAATTTTCTTATAATATATATAATTAATTAGCTTATGAAAATATAGAAAAGGAGGAATAAAAAATGGTAGGAATTATTCTTGCTACACATGGTGATTTCGCCAAGGGTATCTTACAGTCCGGGTCCATGATTTTTGGCGACCAGCCAAATGTTGCGGCTTGTACATTACAGCCAAGCATGGGACCAGAAGACATCAAAAAACAGATGGAAGATGCCATTGCCGGATTCGAAAACCAGGATGAAGTGCTGATTATGGTTGATTTATGGGGTGGAACTCCATTTAATCAGGCTAACGGATTAATTGCCGGACATGAGGATAAATGGGCAATCGTTGCTGGATTAAATCTTCCAATGTTGATCGATGCATACGCATCTCGTATGATGATGGACACAGCACATGAAGTTGCAGCTCAGATTTCCGGAAGTGGAAAAGAAGGTGTGAGAATTTATCCAGAATCTCTAGAACCTAAGAAAGAAGAAGCTGCACCAGCTGCTGTGGCAGCACCTCAGGGAGCGATCCCAGAAGGAACAGTACTTGGAGACGGTCACATCAAGATCGGTCTTACTCGTATCGACACACGTTTATTACATGGACAGGTGGCTACAACATGGACAAAGATGGTAAATCCAGACCGTATCATTGTTGTATCTGATGCCGTATCAAAAGATGATCTTCGTAAGAGAATGATCATTGAGGCAGCACCTCCAGGAGTAAAAGCACACGTTATCCCAATCTGGAAGATGATTGAAGTATCAAAAGATTCAAGATTTGGTGAGACAAAAGCAATGCTTCTGTTTGAAACACCTCAGGATGTATTAAAAGCAATCGAAGGTGGAGTTGACATCAAAGAAGTTAACTTAGGATCACTTGCACATTCAACAGGTAAAGTAGTAGTAACAAAAGCTGTTGCGATGGGTAAAGAAGATGTAGAAACTTTCGAGAAACTGATCGACAAAGGTGTTACATTCAACGTACGTAAAGTACCAAGCGATTCTCCAGAAAATATGGATGAAATGCTTAAGAAAGCGAAAGCAGAACTTAAATAATCAATTTAGAAAAATATATAGGAGGAATTATCATGTCAGTTATTTCAATGGTATTAGTTGTTATCGTTGCATTCCTGGCTGGTATGGAAGGTGTCTTGGATGAATTCCAGTTCCATCAGCCATTAGTAGCTTGTACATTAATCGGACTTGTAACCGGACAGCTTGTTCCTTGCATCATCCTTGGAGGTAGCCTTCAGATGATCGCTTTAGGATGGGCTAATATCGGTGCAGCCGTTGCCCCAGATGCTGCATTAGCAGCCGTTGCATCTGCAATTATTCTTGTTCAGGGTGGACAGGGAAGAGCTGGTGTAGATACTGCCATCGCAGTAGCAATCCCATTAGCAGTAGCAGGATTATTCTTAACAATGATCGTTCGTACACTTTCTGTAGTATGTGTTCATCAGATGGACGCAGCTGCTGCAAAAGGTAGCTTCAAAGGTGTAGAAGCATGGCATATCATTGCAGTTTGCTTACAGGGTATTCGTATTGCGATCCCAGCAGCAGCATTACTTGCAATTCCATCATCTGCCGTATCTGCAGCATTAAATAGTATGCCAGCATGGTTAACAGATGGTATGTCTATCGGTGGTGGTATGGTCGTAGCTGTAGGTTACGCAATGGTTATCAACATGATGGCTACAAAAGAAGTATGGCCTTTCTTCGCAATTGGTTTCTGTCTGGCTGCTGTTTCAGACTTAACACTGATCGCATTAGGTGTTATCGCTGTATCTATGGCACTGATCTACCTGAAACTGTCTGAGAATGCAGGATCTGGTAACGGTGGAAGCAATACTGGTGACCCATTAGGCGATATTTTAAATGATTATTGATTAAGAAGGAGGTAAGAAAAATGGCAGAGAAAAAAGTTCAATTAAGTAAAAAAGATAGATTATCTGTAGCATTACGTTCTACTTTCCTTCAGGGTTCTTGGAACTATGAACGTATGCAGAATGGTGGTTGGTGTTTCGCAATGATCCCAGCTATCAAGAAATTATATACAACAAAAGAAGATCAGATCGCAGCATTAAAACGTCATCTGGAATTCTTCAACACACATCCATATGTAGCATCTCCAGTTATCGGTGTTACACTGGCTCTGGAAGAAGATAAAGCAAATGGTGCACCTGTAGAAGACAGTGCGATCCAGGGTGTTAAAGTCGGAATGATGGGACCTTTAGCTGGTGTTGGTGATCCAGTATTCTGGTTCACAGCAAGACCTATCCTTGGAGCTTTAGGAGCTTCCCTTGCAATGGGTGGAAGTATCCTTGGACCAATCTTATTCTTCGTGTTATGGAATGTAATTCGTTGGGCATTCATGTGGTATACACAGGAATTTGGTTACAATGTAGGAACAAAGATCACAGAAGACTTATCAGGTGGATTACTTCAGAAAGTAACAAAAGGAGCATCTATCCTTGGTATGTTCGTTCTTGGTGCCTTGATCGAACGTTGGGTAAGTATCAACTTTACACCTGTAGTATCTAAAGTTACTTTAAGTGAAGGAGCTTACATCGATTGGGCTAAACTTCCAGCAGGAGCTGAAGGAATCAAAACAGCATTATCACAGCAGGCATCCGGTATGGCACTTGATCCAACAAAAGTTACAACTCTTCAGGATAACTTAAACTCATTGATCCCTGGATTTGTACCATTACTGTTAACACTGTTATGCATGTGGTTATTAAAGAAAAACGTTTCTCCAATCATCATCATCATCGCATTATTCATCGTTGGTATTGGTGGACACGTGATCGGATTATTATAAGAGATGATCTAGCACATATACAAAAGGCCCGGAAGTCCGGGCTTTTTGCTTATATAAGAAGAATATAAAAACATATCGGTAAGAATGAACAAAAAGTCATCTTGTATAAGCAAAGAAAATTGTATAGAATAAATAAAGAAGAACCTACAGAATCGGAGGAAAGTTTATGGCACAATCAATTAATACAAGAGTTGATGTTGTAGTGGAAGCAACATCGTATCAGGGACTTACAAACTATGGAAAGATCATGGTCGGAGACAAAGGATTTGAATTCTTTAACACAAGAAATGTCAATGATTATATTCAGATTCCATGGGAAGAAGTTGATTATGTGATCGCATCTGTGATGTTTAAAGGAAAGAAAATCCCACGTTATGCGATCCAGACAAAGAAAAATGGAACATTTTCATTTGCATCAAAAGAACCTAAGAAAGTGTTACGTGCGATCAACCAGTATATACCATCCGAACGTCTGGTACGTTCTTTAAGTTTCTTTGATGTGTTGAAACGTAATTTTATGCCATCAAAGAAGAATGCGAAGATTAAGAAATAAATGTAATTTTTGGAGTTACAAGGTGAAGAAGGAGAAGATGGCTATGGGACATATTTTAAGAATGAATCCAGTTTTTAAAGAAATGATCTGGGGCGGAACAAAATTAAAAGACATTTATGGATATGAGATTCCGAGTGATCACACAGGAGAGTGCTGGGCAATTTCTGCACATAAGAATGGAGATTGTACGATCGCAGATGGAGAATATAAAGGAAAAACATTATCCTGGTTATTTGAAAACCATAGAGAATTATTTGAAAATATCGAAGGAGACCAGTTCCCATTACTTGTAAAGATCATTGACGCGAAAAATGACCTGTCTGTACAGGTGCATCCAGACGATGTGTATGCGAAAGAACATGAGAATTCTTTAGGAAAGACAGAATGTTGGTTCGTTCTTCAAGCGGATGAAGGAACAAAGATGGTCATGGGACACCATGCAAAGACAAAAGATGAATTCGTCAAAGCGATTGAGAATGATGATTATGACAATCTGTTAAATTCATTCAAGATCAAAGCGGGAGATTTCTTCTATATCCCATCTGGAACATTGCATGCGATCTGTAGTGGATCACTGATCTATGAAGCACAACAGTCTTCTGATATTACATACCGTGTTTATGATTATCATAGAAAAGACGCGGATGGAAATGAAAGACAGCTTCATGTACAGCAGTCTATTGATGTAACAAATGTACCAGCAGATATTGAGCAGAACAAAGAATTTCCGCAGACAATTCTTGAGAATGGTACAAAGACAAGATATGTTGACAGTGAATTCTTTAAAGTAGATCGTTATCAGTTGAATGGAAAAAATGTGATCAAGAATGACGAACCATTTATGATGGTAAGTATCACAGAGGGAACAGGAATTTTTGAAGGAAATGAAGTAAAGAAAGGTGACCATTTTGTGATCTGCTCCGATCAGAAAGAAGTTACTTTTGATGGAGATATGGAAGTTATGATCGCGACATTATGATCATGACCATAATAGATAAAGAAGGATTATAAGAATATATAGAATAAGGAAGTTTTATATGAAGGAAACAGGAAAGGTATTTGGCGTCCTGCAAAGAGTCGGACGTGCGTTTATGCTTCCAATCGCTGTTTTGCCGGTTGCAGGTCTTTTGCTTGGAATTGGACGATCTCTGACAAATGAAACGATGCTTCGGACCTATCATCTGATGAAGATCATGGGTCCGGGGACTGTTTTGTATGGAGTGATTAAAGTTGGAGGCGACTGTGGAAGTATTATATTTGACAATCTTCCATTGATATTTGCAATGGGAGTTTCAATTGGGATGGCAAAGGCAGAGAAAGCGGTAGCAGCATTATCAGGGGCATTGTCTTTTTTTGTTATGCACGAAGCTATCTCATCGATGTTGTCATTGTATGGTGATAAATATACAATGCATGCGGGAGCAACGGATCAGATTCTTGGAATAACATCACTGCAGTTAGGTGTATTTGGAGGAATTCTTGTTGGACTTGGTGTCGGATATCTTCATAACCGTTTTTATAAAATAAAACTTCCAGAAGTTTTATCGTTTTTTGGCGGGACAAGGGCAGTGCCGGTTATTTGTACCATTGTATATGTTGGAGTTGGAATCTTAATGTTCTTTATCTGGCCTCCAATCCAGAATCTGATGTATTCCATTGGAGGAATTGTGAGAGCTTCCGGCTATTTGGGGACGTTTATTTATGGAGTGATGGAACGTGCATTGATTCCATTTGGACTGCATCATGTATTCTATCTCCCGTTCTGGCAGACATCATTAGGTGGAACAATGGAAGTTGCTGGGAAAATGATCGATGGGGCACAAAATATCTTTTTTGCTCAATTAGCAGATCCAGCAACAACACATTTTAATGTGGAAGCAACAAGATTTATGGCAGGGAAGTTCCCATTGATGATCTTTGGATTGCCAGGAGCGGCATTTGCAATTTACCGTTGTGCCAGACCTGAACAGAGAAAAGTTGTCGGTGGACTTATGATTTCTGCGGCATTAACATCAATGCTCACAGGAATCACAGAACCGTTGGAATTTACATTTTTATTTATTGCACCTGGATTATATGGAATACATTGTGTTTTTGCAGGACTTGCATATATGATGATGCATGTATTGAAGATTACAGTTGGATTAACATTTTCTGGAGGACTCATCGATCTGCTCTTTTTTGGAATCATGCAAGGACAAGAAAAAACAAACTGGATGATGGTCATTCCACTAGGAATTGTTTATTTCATAGTGTATTATTCCTTATTCTATTTTCTGATCTTGAAATTTGATATCAAAACACCAGGAAGGGAAGAAGAACCCGCACAAGAATATGAAGAAGAGCCAGAATATGAATACAGGGAAGATTTTTCAGAAGAATTATTAGCAAAGATCGCAGCGGGACTTGGAGGCAAAAAGAATATCGGTGATATCGATTGTTGTGTTACAAGACTTCGATGTGGACTGAAAGATATAAGCCTGGTGGATGATGCCATGCTCAAAGAAACAGGCTCAAGGGGAATCCTGAAACGAGGAAACAGCATTCAGATCATCTATGGTCCATATGTAACTGTGCTAAAATCAGAACTGGAAGATTATTTAAGGACAAGACGAGCAAAGAAAGAAATCAAACAATTGCTAAAAGAAAATACGCATTCCAAAGATAAAATGCAACAGGAAAGTATCGCCTGTCCGATCAAAGGATGTGTGATTGAACTAGAAGGAGTTGGAGATGAGGCATTTTCTGGTGGAATGTTAGGAGAAGGCTTTGCGGTCAAACCAGAAGAAGGAAAACTATATGCACCAGTAGACGGAATCATCGCAGCAGTATTTAGGACAAAACATGCCCTTGCTATGGAATCCAAAGATGGAGCAGAAGTTTTGATACATCTTGGGCTTGATACAGTAAAGCGAGGTGGAAAAGGCTTCTATATGAAAGTAGAAGCTGGCCAGAAAGTTAAAAAAGGAGAACTCATCTGTGAGTTCGACTTAGAAGATATGAGAGTAGATGGATATGTTATGACGACTCCGGTAGTTATAAGTAATAATGCGGAATACGCAAGTATTGCATTGAAACGTATTGGAGAGTGTAACGCAGGGGAAGAAATACTGACCCTTTACAAATAGGTAACTATAAAATTAAATATAGATACAATTCTTAAACTTAAAAAGAAAGAATGTATTTATGATCGATATCAGATCATAAATACATTCTTTCTTTTTACTTGCAGACAAAAAACTACCGTAGTAAAATAAATTCAATATGCTAACGAAAGAGAAGGTTTGAAAAGTATGAAAAAAGAACAGATCAAAGGATCATTATTATTATTTTTAGCTGCGATCATATGGGGTGTTGCATTTGTTGCACAAAGTGTTGGAATGGATTATGTTGGACCATTTACATTTAATTGCGTCCGTACATTGATCGGAGGCCTTGTATTGATTCCGTGCATTGCATTTTTAAACCGAGGAAAAGTAAAGAAGAAAACGGATTTCACGGAGAAAAAGAGATTGCTATTAGGCGGAATCTGCTGCGGAGTCGCATTAACTACAGGAAGCACCTTGCAGCAATTTGGAATCATGTATACAACCGTAGGAAAAGCAGGATTTATTACAGCATTTTATATTATCATTGTTCCAATTTTGGGATTATTTTTAGGAAAGAAGTGCGGAGTGTCTGTTTGGATCAGCGTTGTGATCGCACTTGCAGGACTTTATTTTTTATGCATTACGGACGGATTTTCGATTGGAAAAGGAGATATCTATGTATTTTTAGGTGCAATTGCATTTTCGATTCATATTTTAGTGATCGATCATTTTACACAGTTTAACGATGGGGTCAAGATGTCATGTATTCAGTTTTTTGTCTGCGGGATTCTTTGTTTTGTTCCAATGATGCTTTTTGAACATCCAGAGATCGGTATGATCTTACTCGCCTGGAAACCAATCTTATATGCGGGAGTGATGTCATGTGGAGTTGCTTATACGTTGCAGATCGTGGGACAGAAGAACATGAATCCTACGGTAGCATCGTTGATCCTTAGTCTGGAATCTGTGACCTCTGTGATCGCTGGATTTTTGGTACTGCATCAGAATTTGAGCCATAGAGAATTGATAGGGTGTGGGTTGATGTTTGTGGCGATCGTATTGGCACAACTTCCACAGAAATTGTAATTTGTGTGTTGGCCAACTGTAGATTTCGAGTATATGATAAAAAATAAATAAGCAACCGAAAGCGATGCGGTGGAATTTTGCTCATATTTTGAACAAATCGCTGATTCGCCCAATTTCCTACGAAAACTCGCTCTGGAGTTTTGTCTAAGACCAAAGTCTTTGAAGCTCAGACATTCGTCCAATTGGGCTGCGAATTTATTCAAAATATGGCAAAATTCCAATGCATCGCTTTCGGATGCTTATTTATTTTTTATCATATACCTGAAGTCTATAGAGTGGACAATGCACAAGATAGGAAAATTTAAGTGGTGTGCATGGAGGACAGCATTGATTGTATTTATATTAGGTTTTTAACAACAGTGTAACCATTGAAATTACATCTGTTTTTTGATATGATTATTGTTGAAGAGGAGGTGTTTATAATGCAGATTTCAAGCAGATTTACAATGGCAATCCATATGTTTGCCTGTATAGATACATTTTCAGATCAGAAGATGACTAGTGATTTTATGGCAGCAAGTATTGGAACCAATCCGGTGATCGTTCGTAAAATATTGCAACAATTAAAGGCTGCTGGTCTTATTGAAGTTGCAAGAGGGACAGGCGGTGTGACAATTATCAGACCATTGGAGCAGATTACATTCCTTGATGTGTATAAAGCAGTGGAATGTGCTCCAGATGAAGAATTGTTTCATTTTCATGAGAATCCAAATCAGAAATGTCCGGTAGGAAAGAATATTCATCATGTTCTTGATAAGAGGCTATTAGAGGTACAGAGGGCAATGGAGAAAAAACTTTCAGAAATGACACTTGCTGATGTGAAAAAAGATATTGCAGTGTATACAGAGAAAGAGTAGCATACAGAAGGCTTCGGATGCGTGATTATATCATCACAATTTCCGGAGCTTTTTTCGTTTGGTATAATTAATGTGATGATGTAAGTGTCAAAAGTATAAATTGCGTTTGTACTTGCACAAATAAGCAATTTATACTTATTGACACGCCGAACAACGAGAACGGAATAAAATGGTGTGAATACACCATTTTATGGGAGTTCGAGGTGTTCGAAAATTGTGGAATTGCGTAGCAATGGAACAATCTGGATACATCAGAGAGTGGCAAAATTTACTTTTGACACTCTCATCATAGTCTGATAGCCAAAAAAAGAATGGTAATACGTAAAATATTACCACTCTTTATCTTCGAATTCCGTATAATTTCATCAAAAATCTCCGAAATGGAATCAAATGCAGCCAGATATGTTCAAAAAACTCCCACCAAAAATCTCCAGGTGCGATCCATTTTCCTTTACGCTTTACCTTTGTAATGATCGCAAAAACCTGTTCTTTGTCAATCGGTCCTTCCATATCTACCTGTGCATCTCCGATAATAAACAGCTTTTCTTCCTTGTTGATATGATGAATCCGATGCATCACATAGGCCCCATCTCTTCTCTGAAAAAACACCATATCCCCAGCTTTCAATTCTTCTTCTGGCTTCTTCATCAAAATATAGTCTCTTTGATGAATCAAAAACGGATTCATGCTGCTTCCGCTGATCATCATACTGACTTCTTTTCCCTCCTCTACCAGATCTTTCAATACTGGGATGTAAACATCATTTGCAATCTGTCTCATTCATCCAATACCAGTCCATGTTCATAAAGTGCCCCGACAAATCCTTCTACATCTGTCCTTGCTGTTTCTTCATCTACTTCAAATTCATCCATGATCTTATCAACCAATGCTTCTTTTGACTCTGATTCATCTAAATTCTTCCAGATAAATGCTGCCACTTCATTCAATGTGATCATTCCATTAAACTGCTGAGTTGCAGCCCCTGTTGGTACAAGAATTACTTCACCTGCGATATCACGAAGCATAAAATCTGTATTACGTTTCATATGCTATGGCCCTCCGTTTCTTTTATTGTTATTTTAGTATAAATTCTCCAAAAAAGAAACCTTTCTGTCAAGAATTACCTTTGAAATAAGAAAAAAGGCCATTATCTACGGCCCTTTTTCTTATTTTTTCTTAATTTTATTTCTTTCCATGTATATGGATTGATCAGCAATAACATTGGAAATAATTCCAATCTTCCTGCTAACATATCAAAGATCATAACAATCTTGGAAAGATTCGAATACATTGAAAAGTTTCCAGTTGGTCCTACGATGTTAAGCCCAGGACCTATATTATTCAATGTTGCAACCACCGCCGTAAAATTACTTGTAAAATCAAAGTTATCAATAGAAATGATCAGTACAGAAAACATCAGTACAAATGCATATGCGATCATATAAACATTGATCCCTCGAATAACTTCATGTTCTACAACTCTTCCATTGAATTTGACTTTACGTACCGTTCTTGGATGTAAGTAGGAAAGCAGCTCTTTCTTGACAGTCTTTAGCATAATGACCAATCTTGATACTTTCATACCACCACCGGTACTTCCAGCACATGCTCCTGAAAACATCAGCATCACCAAAATAAACTTTGAAAATTCCGGCCACTGATTAAAGTCTGTCGATGCATATCCGGTTGTCGTGATCACTGTTCCTACCTGGAAAAGTGCATGACGGAATGCCTGCTCGATCGTTGGAAATAAACTATGGATATTATATGTGATCATTGCTACAGATGCACCAATAAATAATAAGTAATATTTTAACTCTTCAAAATGGATCGCATCTTTGAATTTCTTGATCAAAATAAAATAATATACATTAAAGTTTACTCCAAATAAGATCATAAAAATCGCGATCAAATATTGTATGTATGGTGAGTAAGATGCACACCCTGAATTCAATACCGAGAATCCACCAGTTCCAGCAGTACCAAATGCAAGTAACAGTGAATCAAATAATGGAAGCTTTCCTAAAAGCAGCAATCCTACCATCACAACTGTCATAAAAATATAAATCTTATACAAGATCATGGATGTCTTTCGAATCTTAGGAACCAGTTTTCCAACAGATGGTCCCGGACTTTCTGCTCTCATCAGATGAATATTCTGTCCACCAACAAGCGGCATAACCGCTAATACAAACACGAATACACCCATACCACCTACCCAGTGAGTAAAACTTCTCCAGAATAAACTACATCTTGCCAACGCTTCTACATCCGTCAAGATACTTGATCCTGTTGTAGTAAATCCTGAAACCGTCTCAAACATCGCATCTACAACTGATGGAATATCTCCATTGATCACAAACGGCAATGCTCCAAAAAAGCTCATCACGATCCAACTGATCGCAACGGTCAAAAAACCCTCTTTTGCGTAATAAACTGTCTTCTTTGGTTTCTTCATAACCAAAAGAATTCCGATGATCAGACATACAAATAACATGATCCAGAAAGAAAAGCCTTTCCTCTCATGATAGATTAATGCGATCAGACAAGGAAGTGATAAAAATGCACTCTCAAAGAGCATTACCAAGCCTATTACGTACCGAATCATTGAAAAATTCATTATACCCTGCCCCCATTATCCTCTCTTTAAGATGTCTTTGACATCGTGTAATCCTTTTTTTGTTGTTACAACAACTACAAGATCATCTTCTTCCATATGATCTTGACCATTTGGAATCATTGGTTTTCCTTTACGATAAATGCTGCAGATCAGCAGATTATCGATCAATGGCAGATCTTTAATTGGTCTTCCAATGACTGGAGAATCTTTCTGAATATGAAATTCCAGTGCTTCCGCTCTTCCATCCATTAATTTGTAGAGATTCTCAATATTACTTCCGATGGAATTCTGTCTAGCTCTTACATACTGAATAATATATTGTGCTGTCAGATATTCCGGATAGATCATACTTCCAAGATCTAATCGTTCGATCATGGCATCGTAATTTAATTTCTGTACCTTTGTAACCAGTTTTGCATCACTCTGACTCTGTGCATACAAAGACAAGAACATATTCTCCTCATCGTGATTCGTAAGTGCAATAAATGCATCTACATCCGTCAGCCCTTCTTCTAACAGCATATCATGGTCATTTCCATTTCCATGGATGATCATAGCATCTGGAATACTTTCATTTAATCTCTCACATTGATCTCTGTCTTTATCGATCAATTTTACATCAATTCCGCTAGAAACAAGTAATTTTGACAAATAAAATCCAATCTTGCTTCCACCTATGATCATTGCTTCATGAACCTGATTTTTTCTTTCTCCAATCTTCCTGAAAAATTCCATGGCACAATTTGGTCTTCCAACAAATGAAATTATATCTTTCTCTTTTAACTGAAAAGAACCATTTGGAATGATCAATTCTTTCTTACGCTCTACCGCAGAGATCAAGATCTCGCAATTCAACTGATTGCTGACATCGATCAGAGTCATTCCGTCTAATTTAGAATTATGTGGAATACGGTATTTTAACATCTCGATCCTTCCTTTAGAAAACTTATTCACTTCCATTGCAGAAGGAAATCTTAGTAATCTTGCAATCTCATAAGCCGCACTTAATTCTGGATTCAGTACAACAGAAATTCCCATCTCTTCTTTTATGAAACTGATCTCATCATAATAAACAGGATTTCTCACCCTGGCAACCGTCTCGCATCTTCCTGCCTTCTTCGCGATCAGACAACATAAAAGATTCAATTCGTCAGAGTTCGTAACTGCAATAATGATATCTGCTGTTTCAACTCCTGCTTCTGACAAAATACTATAACTTGCCCCATTTCCAATCACACCTAATACATCATGTGTTTCAGCAAGTTTCTGTACAACATCTGCTTTCTCATCAATAATGGAAATGTCATGGTTCTCCCCACTTAATTCCTCCACAAGCGTAGAACCGATTCTACCACACCCAACAATGATAATATTCATTTTTTACCCTCAATTCATTAACACTTTCTTAACAAATTTTATACTTTTTAATGCTTGTCCTATTCTATCACAGTCTATCAGAAATTACAATTTAAGAAATCGCACTTAATAAAATGATCAACATTTATTGTGTTGATCTTCCAGAAGAATGGCTTCTTTCTTCCGTTTTTGCGTAATTCGATCTCTGATCCTCTGCATTCGTTCATCAAGTGCTGCACTTTGTCTTGCACAATCATAAAGTTCTTCCTGAAGGATTTCCACTTCTTCATCAGACAACTCTTTCTTGTAACGCATCTTATGGTCAAGACTTGCCCAGAAATCCATGGCGATCGTTCGAAATTGTACTTCAACATTAACCATCTTCTTTTCATTTTGTAAAAAGATCGGTACTTGTACGATCAGATGAAGGCTTCGATAGCCACTTGGCTTTGGGTTCTTAATATAATCTTTTCGCTCGATCAGCGTGATATCATCCTGCTTTAAGAAACTTTCTGCTAATTTATAAATGTCATCCGGAAATGAACAGATGACTCTGACTCCTGCAATATCTTTTAAATTTTCTTCAATGGCTTGCAGGTTTAAAGGAATATTTTTTCTTCGGATTTTCTTTAAAATACTGTCATAGGATTTGACTCTTGTCTTAATACTTTCAATTGGATTGTTGTCATACTCTAAAGATAATTCATGATTTAATACCCTGAACTTTGTCTCGATTTCCATGATCGCACATTCATAATATGACATTAAAAGATCAAATGGTTTCTTATTTTGCTGCATAAAATTCAGGAATTCATCGGATAAAAGACTTTGTCTTACAAAATTATCTCTTCTTGCGTCCAATAAAGCTTTTCCCTGCTTCTTTAATTCATCGATTATCATGCTGTGTTTTCGCTCCTTTATTTCATTTCATATATAATGATCTATATTTAGAGGATAAACTTATCCAAATCCTTTTTTACACAGTTTGATTTTATCACTCTTTATCTTTGACTTTCAATATTTTCTATCATTTACAGCATGGAAAATCCAAAAACAACGATTCCAAGAATTACAAGAATGATTCCTGTTGCTCTGTTTAATGTCTCTGGTGTTGCTTTATTGGCAAATCTTGCTGCGATTCTTGCCCAAATCAGGGTAAATACAACACATAAGATAAACACTATCCAGTCTGGCGCCCCGCCGATCATAAAGTGGGATGCAGCTCCAGTAAATGCCGTAAATGCCATGATAAATACACTGGTTCCTACTGCTGTTTTTAGTTCATATCCTAACACACTGGTAAGGATCAGTAACATCATCATTCCACCACCAGCACCGACAAATCCACAGATCAGCCCGATCACGATCCCACAGATTACAGACTGAATCGCCCGTTTCTTTGCCGAAACACCCTGCATGGTTTCTTTTGTTGTCATAACTGGTTTTACGATAAATTTAATTCCTAATAATAATGTCATAAACACAGAAAAATTTCCCATCGTTGCTGCTGGCAGAAGGCTTGCGATATAACTTCCTACAACTGTAAATAACAACACTGTTACCATCATGATCATTCCATTTTTGATATCAAGATTCTTGTTTTTCCTGTAAATATAGGCTGAAACTGCACTTGCCAGTACATCGGAGGATAATGCGATTCCTACTGCCATATACGGATCCATCTTAAGAAATGTAATTAACATCGGACTGATCACTGCTGCAGCACTCATGCCTGCAAACCCAGTTCCAAGTCCTGCTCCCATTCCTGCAAAAAATGTTACTACAATTGTTAATAATATATTCATCCTATTGTCCACCTTTCAAAATATGATTCAGATTTTCATCCATAGTTTCCATCACCTTAACAAAAACCTGTTTTTCTTCCTCACTGATATTAACAAAAATCTGATCTACAAAATTCCTCTGTAATTTCTGCCCTTGTTTGATTACTTGCTGTGCCTGTTTTGTACAGATCAGTTTTGTCTTTCTTCGGTCTCCTTTGACTTCTTCTCTTATGAGATAGCCTTCCTGCACCAGTCTGTCTACATTGATCGATACGAGATTCGCCTTGATATTTCTAATCTTCACAATATCTCTGGCTGTCTGATACTGCGGATTGTTTGCTAAAAACATCAAAATATCGAAGGCCGTCTGTGGAAGTTTTAATTTCTTACACAACGGTTTACAGGCATCATTGTATACTTCTAATAATTTCCTTGGAAATTCTATGTTGATCTTCATTATTTATCCTTCCTTTCATTTTAATTCATATTTGAACTATTCATTTTTGATGTATTATAGCAGTTTTACGATTAAAAATCAAATTTTTGCATACGTAAAAGACGGGTTTGAATTTATTATCATTCAAACCCGTCTTTTTGATTTTATCCTATTTCTATATTCTTATTTATTACAATTATTACTGCAATCAAATGCTGGATTGATCGCATAAAAATTCTTAGAATCCAAGTGATCCTGTACATTTCTCAGTGCTTCACCAAATCTCTGGAAATGCACGATTTCTCTTTCTCGTAAGAATTTCAGTGGTTCTCTAACATCTGGATCATCAATAAGCCTTAACAAATTATCATACGTTGTTCTTGCTTTTTGTTCTGCAGCAAGGTCTTCACTTAAATCTGTAATCGGATCTCCCACAGACTGAAACGTCGCTGCGCTAAACGGTACACCGCTTGCTGCTTGTGGCCATACACCTGCTGTATGGTCTACATAGTAAGCTCCAAACCCTGATTTTTTCACCTGTTCCGGAGTTAGATCTCTAGTTAACTGATGCACGATCGTACAGATCATTTCCAGGTGAGCTAATTCTTCTGTACCTATATCAGTTAACACCCCACAAACATTTTTATATGGCATCGCAAATCGCTGAGACAAATATCGCATAGAAGCTCCTAATTCCCCATCTGGACCACCATACTGCGTAATGATCAATTGTGCCATCTTAGGATCTGTTCGTTTGATATTTACCGGAAATTCCAATCGTTTTTCATAATTCCACATATCAACAACCTCCCCTCTTCATCCATGGCCAGGAATCCGTTGCCCATGTAAAATGATCATCTATATCTGCACTATCAATCGTCAATGGTTCAAAATTTCTCGCATATTCTTTTAATGCCTGCTTTCTTGCCTTCTGATACTGATTAAAATGGTCCATTGCTTTTTTGTCATTTGGGTGTGTATCAAGATACAGATTCGTATCAATCAGTGCAAAGCTGACTGCGTCAATATAATTTAACAGCTTTTTCTTATCATACTGATTCATTACCGGCACGCCCCTTTCCCATAAAATGGTTTATTCAACTCTGGAAAGATCGTTCCACATTGCAATCCTTCTTCCGGACTATAAATCCTGCTCCAATGCTGCCATGGAACATACTGCATAGCAACCGGCATAGAATCCACTCCACCATGCCGATGACCATGATCACACATTCCTGATGATCGATCACAATAACATTGATTCATCTCTATTTTCCTTTTCTTTTTATACTATCATGGTATGTATACAAAAAAGAAAAGTGCTTTGAAATTTTAAGTTGTATGAATTGAAGGTCATCGAGTATTTAGAGAAAAAATAAAAGATAGCATATGAGCAACACGAATTCCATTGACGGAGTTTTGACAGAACGCCTATCCGCTGAATCTTCTGCGATAACTCGCGTTAAAAGTTACTGAAATCAGTAGTCTTTGACGCTCAAACAATCGCCCGATCCAGCTGCGATTCCATCAAAACTCCTATGGAATTCGATCGTTGCTCATATGCTATCTTTTATTTTTTCTCTAAATACCTGAAGACTTTCAATCATAAAATCAAGAAACTTCAAGCTGATGAATGTATGTTAAATATTATTGGCTTTCAATTTTTGTAACGATAGATAGCAAGTTATAATAAATACAAACACTGTAAAACATACACACTGTGTGGTGATTTGAATAACGTAAATTATTTGAATATTATAAAAAGAGATCATGTGTCGGCAACCGTACGGACACGTCTGCACTTAGCGAGTGGATGGTCGTTAGACCATTCAGGAGCTTAGTACAGCTACGTGGGAGTCCGAACGCGAGTGGGTTGCAGACACATGATCTCTTTTTATAATATTCCACCAATAATTTCCGTCTTCAAATCACAATTTATTTAAAAATCACAACACTATACTGATTCACAGTCGCATCATAACCATTAAAAATACTTGCTTCAACAGTCGCATTTTTCTTTGGCTTTTTCACAGATGCTTTATAAACAAAAGATCCAATACATTTAGAAATCTTCCCTTTATAACAATAATCAGTATGAGACTGTCCAAAATTCTTTTTCATTTTATATTTGATTGTTACTTTTTTATTTTTATATTTTTTGTAACTTACAACAGCAACATTTGTTTTTTTAAATTGCTTGGTTATATTTTTACCATTGATCGTTACTTTACTGTAAGGATTCTGATATTTTTTAACAATGATTTTTTGCTGGTGTGTAACACCTCCTACATCATAGGAAATATTTACGCTACCTGTCTTTTTAGGTGCAAGATATACGACATATTGTCCATCGGAATTCTTCTTGGATGATATGGTTGCTATTGATTTATTAGAAATTCCTAATGCTACAATTTTTTGATCATAGGAAGAGCTGACTGGCTCTGGTGGAATTTTGAATGCCTTTACTTTTGGGTAATAAGGGATATAATAAGTATCCTCCTTTACAATTTCATTGTCTGCTTTTACATTGATTGAGGCTGTGATCACGACCATCAATGTAAACAGTAGTGTAAAAAGTTGTTTGATTGTTTTTTTCATTTGTTTTCCCCCCCCCGAAATTTTTATTTATAGATGTTATATTTACTATATTATATAATGCAAGAGTTTAGGTATCAAGGTAAAATTCCTTAATGTGACAAAATATTACAAAAATAGACTAAATATTACGAAAATATTACAAAATAATAATCGAAAGTATTGACATACTACATATAAGTGCTATAATACACACATACTCGAGTTAACAAAATTGTAACATTTACAGGAGGGACATTATGATAACGAGGAAAATGAGACTGTCGATGGCGATGCTTACGATTGCTGCGAGTGTGTTGACGACAGGAAATATAAAAGCAGATGAGAAAGATACAACAAAAGAAACAAATACAGCAACGGAAAGTAAATATGCGAATAAAGCAGTTGCAGATATTTATTCTACAACAACATTAAATATCCGAAAAAAGGGTAGTACAGATGCAAAGATCGTAGGAAAAATGAAAAAAGGTAATATTGCAACTGTGCTGAAGAAAGGATCTGAATGGTCAAAAGTAAGATCAGGAAATGTTACAGGATATGTAAAAAATCAGTATCTTGTATTTGGTGATGAGATTGAGAACTTTGCGAAACAAAATGTGAAAAAAGTGGCGAAAGTTCAGACAGAGACATTGAGAGTTCGTAAGAAAGCATCCACAGATTCTAAGATTGTAACACTGGTATCTGAAGATGATAAATTAAAAGTGAAGAAACAGACCGATGACTGGGCAAAAGTCAAGGTTGATGGCCAGACAGGATATGTGTCAAAAGATTATGCAAAAGTAACATACTCTTTTGGAAAAGCAAAATCCATGAAACAGATTCAGGCAGAACAGGCGGCAAAAGAGGCACAGAAACAAGCAGCGCAAACAACAATCGGAAATGAGTCTGCATCAACATCAAGCAGTAATACTTCAAACAGCAGCACAACATCAGGAAGTACAAAAGCAAGTTCTGTACAGGCGGCAAAGAAAGCTTCCGTATCAGTATCATCCAGTGGTTCATCAGCAACAGGAAGCAGAATCGCAAGTTATGCCCAGCAGTTTATTGGAAATCCATATCGATATGGTGGAAACAGCTTGACAAGTGGAATTGACTGCTCTGGATTCACACAGCAGATTATGGCAAAGTTTGGATACAGCATCAGCCGCACGAGTAGTTCTCAGGCTGGTGAGGGAAGAGCAGTATCAACGAGTAATTTAAGAGCAGGTGATCTGGTATTCTATGGGAATGGTGGAAGTATCAATCATGTAGCAGTTTATATCGGCGGTGGTCAGGTGGTACATGCAAGTAATTCCGCACCATATCCAAGAGGAGGGATTAAGATTTCAAATGTAAATTACAGAACACCGATCTGTGCAAGACGTATCATAGGATAAATAGAGAATTATAAATACAGTATTTATATGGAAAGAGTGTAAAAGGACGATTCATGTCGAATTGTTCTCTTACGCTCTTTCTTTTTGATGGTACAATAACATTAAGGGGAACATAAAATCTTGCAGATGTTAAGAGTATGAAGCATAAGAATGATAAAGGGGAATATTTTGAAAAAATACAAAAAAGCGAAAATAACAAAAATTCAGATCATTCTTTTACGTTCTTGTATGATTTGCTTTGCAATCATTCTTTTTGGGGTTTTAATTTCCATGATTAACTATCGTATCATACAAAATTCCTATAAGGGCGAAAAAATTTACCAGCAGAATATCAATACTTTAACAGCTAGAAATATCGCTGTTGTACCAGGAACCGCTGTTTCAGAGGATACACCGAATGCGAAATGTAAAGAACGATTAGACACAGCGGAATTATTATATAAGAAAAAACTTGTTACTGCGATTCTTGTTTCTGGAACGAAGAAAGAAACGAATGTCATGTGCAGATATCTGCTCAGTCATAAGATTCCAGAAAAATGTATTCTTCGTGATGCGGCAGGAGTTTCTTCTTATGAAACGATCACTCGGGCTGCAGAGAAACTGTCAGGGAAAACAATTTATTTTTGTACACAGGAATTATATGCGGCAAGATCACAATTTTTCATGAATCGTGCAAAATTAAATGGGAAGGTCGTATGCGTGGATACCATGTTTTATTCGCACCCATGGAAAACGTTTTTGCGAGAGTATTTTGCTGATTCAAAAGCAATTTTGAATGTTCTGATCTATCATGGAAATCCAAAACAATCTACAAAAACGGTCGGATTTGCAAAGCTTCCTTCTGAGATGACAACAAATACGAAATATCATATTCAGGCACAAAGTCAATCTGTGCCAGATGATTATCGTGTAACAGACAGCAATCCGAAAGATTATTATGATGTCGAGAAGGCTGTAGAATATGCAAGAACCTATGCATTAAAAAGAAATCCGGACTACCCAGCATTTGAAAATAACTGTACAAACTTTGTATCACAGTGTCTTGCAGCCGGTGGTATTTCAATGACAGGAAAAGAAACGATTTCTAATACAAAAAGACTTAAAGTTTCGAAAAAAAGTACAGATTGGTACAGCGTTTCAAAACAAGACAGTAAAAAAATAAAACATTATGGAACATCTTCCGCGTTTATCAATACAGATGATTTTTTGAAATATTTTCAAGAAGAACTGGGTTATACACTATCGACATTTGACAATACTTACGAGGGGAAACTTAAATGTTATCAGACAATGGCTTCAGGGGATGTTGTAGTCTTATATGATTCAGATGGAAGTATTGCACATATTGGTTTGATCAGCGGAATGGGCGATATGAATGCTTATTATTGTGCAAATACGAATGACCGGCTTGATTATGGTGTATTCAATATTAATTCTACAATGTATCCGCGTTTTGGAATTCTTCATATGTCTAAGCAATAAAATGAGCTTTTGCTGTATTTGGGTACAGCTTGATATAGAGAATCTTATCATATGAAAGGGGGAATTATTTTGAAAAAAAATATTCGAAAATTATTAATTTGCTGTTTGGCAATTCTTTGTTTTGTTGGACTTTTGGCAATGGGAGTAAAAGCAACAGGGGATGAAACAGGAAATTGTACACTGGAATCTGTTACACTAAAAATGGATAATGTGGAGCAGACTTTTACAGGAGATTTAAAACCGTATAAAGTGCCGGCAGATGTTGACTGGAAAAATTTTATAAAAAATGTAGAATTAACGAAGTATTCTGCTCTTTACGATGAGGCCTGTAAAAAAACAGAGCATCAAATAGCAGGAGTATTAAAAATTAATGATAAATCTACAGAATTTATAAGGATGAGATTCTCACAGGAAAATTCAATAAAAATGGATATTGGATTTTCTATCGACAAAGTTGAGATTGATCCGAATAGTGAGTTTATAGATATGGTATTTAAGTTTAGATATCATGCTCGTGAAAATACTTCAGAGGTTAATATCAGATTCATCAAATCATACCCACTAACATACAACTTAGACGGCGGCACATTATCAAAAGACAGCGTCACATCCTACCATTCACAAGAAGAAATCACACTTCCAACACCAACCAAAGAAGGATATGATTTCGCAGGATGGACCGGCGAGGGTATTACGACACCAAATAAAAATGTAACGATTCCAACAGGTATCACAGGACCACGCAGTTATATTGCAAACTGGACAAAAAAACAGCAGGCATCGACAACAACAGTTAAAAATGATACAGTCCCAGTTAAGAAACAACTTGCCGTTGGCACAAAAATAACATATAAAAAGGCTGTATATAAAATCACAAAAAGTACAAGAAACTCAGCAGAAGTTACGCTTCTTTCTATCAAGAACAAAAAAGTAAAGAAATTTACCATTCCAGCGAAGGTCAAGTTGTCTGATGGAAGAAAAGCCAAAGTAACAGGAATTGCAAAAAAAGCTTTCAACAAATGTAAAAAGCTGAAGAAGATTGTGATCAAATCAAAATATTTAAAGAAAAAACAGATCGCCAAAAATGCTTTTTACGGATTGTCAAAGAAAGCTAAAATGAAAGTACCGAAGAATAAACGTAAAGTTTATCAAAGATGGTTTAGAGCGAAAAAAATTAAGATATATAGCTAGAATACAGAAGTCAGATACATATCATCAGTATCTGACTTTTTTGTTGAAATATAGGGAATAAACCATTTGATAAATAAACGACAGTTTTTATATGAATTAGGCTAGTATTATTAAATATTGATTAATAGGGGTGAAATTAGGAACATACTAATTAAATATTTTAGTTTAAGAATAACTAGCTTAATCAATAATCGCTTGTGATGACGTTAATTTCTAAATTTAAATTACATTATATCTTAAAATATTCTTGAAAACAATAAAAAGTTACATAAAATTATATGAATATGATGAGAGTGTCAAAAGTAAATTTTGCCACTCTCTGATGTACCCGGATTGTTCCATTGCTACGCAATTCCACAATCCTCGAACACCTCAAACTCCCATAAAATGGCGTGTTCACACCATTTTATTCCGTTTTCGGTGTTCGGCGTGTCAATAAGTATAAATTGCTTATTTGTGCGAGCACAAACGCAATTTATACTTTTGACACTTACATCATATCATAAGAAAGAAAAGGAGTCGACTGCTCTTCTTTACAGCCAACTCCTGCTTTCCTTTCTCTGTTATCTTCTAATTATTCACTTCATGATGCACAACCAGGCTTTCCCGATCGATTGCCTTAAAAGAATACCCCAGATTTTTATAGTACTCCATTACCGTCGGAAGTGCCTGAATGGTAGACTCCTTCGCCTCTGTGTCATGGAACAGGAGCATTACTTTGGTATACTCATCCGTTTCTGACTGTGCGATGATCTGATCTGCCGTAACCGTTCCTCCATCTCCACTGCTCACATTCCAGTCATAATACTGGTATCCCTTATCCAACACCTGTTGTGTCAACTGTGTCATGATTCCTGCCGAATATTTTTTTGAAATAGAATTCGATGCGCCTCCCGGAAAACGGATAAAGCATGGAACAAATCCAAGCTGTTCCTTTGCCACCTCTCCTATTTTCTCAAGATCATCAAAATAAGCATCCACAGATGCATAGACCTGATCATATTCATGCGTATAGCTGTGAAGTCCAATTGTATGTCCCTCATCATAAACCTTCTTGATCATAGGGAAATAATCCGGCTGCTGGGCGGTAATGAAAAAGGTAGCTTTCGCATCATACTGATCCAGAATATCAAGCACACGCTGCGTATTTGCAGACGGACCATCATCAAATGTCAGATAAACGACTTTCTCATCATCCTGCGGATCCATGGTTCCAACTGCAACTCCCGGCTGAAGAGACATGGACTTATCTCTTTCTACCTTTGCTGCCTCTTCTGCTTTTTTCGCCTCTTCTTCGGCTTTTTTCTTCTCTTGTGCTTCTTTCTCTTTCTGTATTTCTACCTGACGTAAAGCTGCTGCTTCCCGCGCATTTGCCACCATACATACACCTGTTCCGACAATCGCAAAAAACACAAGACCTACCAGTATGTTGAAATAAATATTGTTCTCCTGACGCATTCTTTTATAACTATGCCAGACACTCACCAGTACATCTTTTATCTTTATCAACATTTCCTTTATCTTTTGCTGCATTCTTTCTCCCATTCCCTTTGCATTACTGCAAAGAGTCCTCTTTTTCTTACGGATATTGCTGACATCACCATTTCCATCATCTTTAGCATACAATATCCATATGGTTATATTTATTATAAACCATACTTCTTAAATATGTAGTAATGATTCATTAAGAATTATTCGAAAAATATTACATTTCTGTTACTTACTATCCTGTACTACTGTTCACACTAACACGAGTTCAACAATGAATCACTCTCATCTGTATTTGACCATTTTCTTTACAGGTGTTAAAATAACTTTACAGATAAGTAATCACAGCATTCGTATGATCTGCCACAGAACACAGAAAGGAGAATATCCGCAATGGAGGATAAGCGTATCACCAAAACAAAACGTGCTTTAAAGTCTGCTCTTTTGGAGCTTTTAACCACACAGGCTTTTGATGTGATTTCAATCACTGAATTATGTAAGATTGCCAATGTCAGCCGGATCACTTTCTACACACATTATAAAGATAAATTTGCCCTCCTTGACGACATTTTCAATGATATGCTGATTATTGGAAAAGAAGGATACCATCGCAGACAAGAGGAAAACAATCCTGAAAACAATCTCACACAGGGATATCTGAACGTTTTGGACAGTATTTTGTCTCTTTACTATGAACGTTATGATTTTTTCCAGCATGTCGTACCGGAAACAAATCCTTACCTGGCTTTTCGATTTTATCGGATCCTCTTAGACACGGTAGAATCTCATACAGATAAGCTGAAAGCTTCTTATTCTTTAAAATATTCTGCAAGACAGATTGCCGGATTCATCTGCTTTGGTCTGTTCGGATTTATCAGTGAGTCTTATACATCAAAAGTACCGTTAGAACAGGTTCAGGCCGGAGCAAGACAACTTTTAACAGATCTTCTGCAATCCAAAATTCTTGTATAATGTTTTGCATTTGTAACTGTTCAGAGCCAAGCAAAATTTCAAAAAAAGATATAAAATGCTTGCATTTTTAGATTTAAACATGAAAAAGAACATGTTCCACAGTTTCAAGACTTCTTAAACAGAAGCTTTTATTCTCTGGTCATGTTCTTTTTTATTTTTAATAGTTACGCCTCTTTTTCTTTGTAATGATGCGCCTCTTCGAGCATCATATCTTTCACTTTCATCAGTCGGATCTGTGTACTACGCTCATTCTCATCCAGTTTCATCGTAATGTATTTGATACTTTCCTCTGTCTCTGGAATGATAACATGCTCCAGTGCATTTACACGACGTCTTGTCTTCTCAATTTCTGCCGCCATCAGCTGACATGCTTTTTCACATTCTGCAAGTCGGATCATATCCGGGAGGATATCTGATAAAGACTTCACTGCTCCATCAAGATCGCTGGAAGTAAACGCAAATCCATAAGAATAGATATCATTTTCATCCGCTGTTCTTGTTTTGGATGTGAAGGTCGGAATCTCAACACTCATAACATTCTTCTCATCAACTATAAGTCCAACTTCCTGCTTCGGAGCCATCAATGCAGTATTCAGTGCTGCCTCTGACATTCCGGCCCGGGCAATAACAAAATTACGGTTCGCAGAGAGAATTCCTTCTTCTACACGAAGTCTCACTTCCATATTTTCTCGGACAAGATCCAGATACTGGCGCATCAGCTCATCACGCTTATCTTTCAAAAGCTTGTGACCGCGAATGGCTGTAATCCGCTTTTTCTTCAAACGGGTTAGTTCCATACGGGTTGGATTCACTTGTTTCGCAGCCAATACCGCCACCTCCTCTTTCTATCTTCGATTATTCTGTCTGTTCTTACTCTTTGTCGTAATATTCATCCAGATATTTATCGTCAATTCGTTTGAGTTCGGTACGCGGCAGCATGCGAAGCAGCTTCCATCCGATATTCAATGTTTCCTCAATGCTTCGGTCTGTCTGATATCCCTGAGATACATATTCTTTCTCAAATGCATCTGCGAAACGTGCATATTTCAGGTCAATTTCTGTCAGTGCGGCCTCTCCCAGGATAACCATCAGCTCTTTTGCATCTTTTCCACGCGCATAAGCGGCAAACAACTGATTCATTGTATTGGAATGATCTGCTCTTGTCTTACCTGCTCCGATTCCTTTATCTTTCAGACGGGACAGAGATGGAAGAACATCAATTGGAGGTGTTACTCCTTTTCTGTAAAGCTCACGGCTTAAGATGATCTGTCCTTCCGTGATATATCCTGTCAGGTCAGGGATTGGATGAGTCTTGTCATCCTCAGGCATTGTCAGGATCGGGATCATTGTGATACTTCCCTTCTTGCCATTCTGACGTCCTGCTCTTTCATACAGTGTTGCAAGGTCTGTGTACAGATATCCCGGATATCCACGACGTCCAGGGACTTCCTTTCTGGCTGCGGATACCTCACGCAATGCATCTGCGTAGTTTGTGATATCTGTCAGAATAACAAGGACATGCATATCCTTTTCAAATGCAAGATACTCCGCTGCTGTCAGCGCCATACGTGGTGTTGCGATACGCTCGATTGCCGGGTCATTCGCAAGGTTTACAAACAATACTGTTCTGTCGAGTGCTCCTGTCTCACGGAAGCTTTCGATAAAGAAGTTAGACTCCTCGAAAGTAATACCCATAGCAGCAAATACAACCGCAAAGTTTTCATTTGTTCCAAGTACCTTTGCCTGACGGGCAATCTGTGCTGCCAGCTGTGCATGCGGCAGACCGGATGCTGAGAAGATTGGAAGCTTCTGTCCACGAACCAGTGTATTCAGTCCGTCGATCGCAGATACTCCTGTCTGGATAAACTCCTCCGGATAACATCTGGCCGCCGGATTCATCGGAAGACCATTGATGTCCATTCTGGCATCCGGAAGGATCTGCGGACCCTCATCAATCGGATTACCAAGTCCATCAAAGACACGTCCAAGCATATCTTCTGATACGCCAAGTTCCATGCTTCGTCCAAGAAATCGGACTTTGCTGTTGGAGAGGTTAATACCTGTTGAACTTTCAAACAGCTGTACAAGGACATCGCTTCCGTTCACTTCCAGAACTTTACATCTTCTAGTCTCTCCGCTCGCCAGCTCGATTTCTCCAAGCTCATCATATGTCACGCCTTCTACTCCATGCACCAGCATCAGAGGTCCGGCCACTTCCTGAATGGTTCTATATTCTTTTGGCATTTAACCTTCCTCCTTTACAAATGCTGCTGCGATCTGAGCGCTTAATGTCTCATCAACCTGTTTAAATTCTTCGTCAAGCTTATCTTCTGTCACATATTTAAAACGTCCGATCTGCTCTCTGACCGGCATTGAGATCAGCTTCTGAAGTGATGCACCATCTTTTAATGCATCGGTTGCTCTGTCAAAGAATTCGTTAACGAGAACCATCATCATGTGCTGTTTCTTCAATGACGTATACGTATCTACTTCATGGAAAGAGTTCTGATGCAGGAAGTCCTCACGAATCGATCTTGCAGCTTCCATCTTCAGACGGTCGGACGGTGAAAGTGCGTCCATACCTACCATCTTAACGATCTCTTCCAGTTCTGCTTCTTCCTGAAGCAGTGTCATCATCTTCTGACGGCCTTCCATCCAGTCTTCGGCAACCTGTCCGTTAAACCATTTTTCCATATCATCCAGATACAGGGAGTAACTCTTCAACCAGTTGATTGCCGGAAAATGTCTCTTGTATGCCAGGGAAGCATCCAGTCCCCAGAACACTTTGACGATACGAAGTGTAGCCTGTGATACCGGCTCAGATGTATCACCACCCGGAGGAGATACTGCTCCGATAACGGAAAGTGCTCCTTCTCTTCCTTCTTTTCCAAGAGAAACTACATGTCCGGCACGCTCATAAAACTGAGCCAGACGACTTCCAAGATAAGCCGGATATCCTTCTTCACCAGGCATCTCTTCCAGACGTCCTGACATCTCACGAAGTGCCTCTGCCCAACGGGATGTTGAGTCTGCCATAAGTGCTACAGAATATCCCATATCACGGAAATACTCTGCTATTGTAATTCCTGTGTAAATGGATGCCTCACGAGCTGCAACCGGCATATCTGATGTATTTGCGATCAGAACAGTTCTTTGCATCAAAGGCTGTCCTGTCTTCGGGTCCTTCAGTTCAGGGAACTCGTTCAGAACGTCTGTCATCTCATTTCCACGCTCTCCACATCCGATGTAGACAACGATATCTGCCTCAGCCCATTTTGCAAGCTGATGCTGGATTACTGTCTTTCCACTTCCGAAAGGTCCCGGAACGGCCGCAACACCGCCCTTGGCGATTGGGAAGAATGTGTCGATAACACGCTGTCCTGTTACAAGTGGCATCTCCGGTGGAAGTTTCTTCTTATACGGACGACCGCGACGAACCGGCCACTTCTGCATCATAGTTAATTCTTTTTCGCCTTTTTCTGTTTCAACAACTGCTACAATATCTTCTACTGTAAATGTTCCTTCTTTGATTTCCTTGATTGTTCCTTTAATTCCGTAGGGAACCATGATCTTCTGCTGTACAAGAACTGTTTCCTGAACTGTACCGATCACATCTCCTGTCTCTACTTCATCTCCAACCTTTACAGTAGGAACGAACTCCCATTTCAGATTTCTCTTAAGAGACGGAACTTCGACTCCTCTTTTCAGGTTATTTCCGGAAATCTTCATAATATCATCCAGTGGTCTCTGGATTCCGTCATAAATACTTGCGATCAGACCAGGTCCTAATTCTACAGACATTGGAACATCCATAGATTCAACCGGTTCTCCAGGTCCGAGACCTGATGTCTCTTCATATACCTGGATGGATGCCTTGTCACCGTGCATCTCAATGATCTCTCCGATCAGACGCTGTTCCGATACACGGACAACGTCAAACATATTCGCATCACGCATTCCCTCTGCGATAACAAGAGGTCCTGCGACTTTTTTAATCACTCCTGTGCTCATTCGCTTACTCCTCCAAACAGAATATCTGATCCGACGGCCTGCTCAACTGTCTTCTTCACGCCTTCAACTCCGGCTCCTGTATTCCCCGACACACCCGGGATCTGAATAATCGCCGGAAATGTCTGCTCACCGTACTTGTTGATTTCTGACGGAATCTGTGCAGCCACAGCCTCTGTAATATAGATAATGCCGTAATTTCCTTCTGCAAGCTGGCGAAGCTTTGTCTTCGCCTCATCCCGGTCCTTCACAGGGCAGATGCTAAGACCGAGGGTGGCAAATCCATAGATACTGTCATAATCGCCCATTACTGCAATCTTATACATACATCTCCCTTATCCTTTCCCGGATTGCTTCATCCGGAAATTCATTCTGCTTTCCGGTCAGTATAATCCGTACTGTCTTGATCTCATTTTGTCTGGCTAACAGATACGCCAGAAGCGGTCCAACGGAAAATGATTCATATTTCTGTGACCTCATAGAATCTGTCATTTTATTATCACACCAGCGTTCAAATGCAGACGGTGATATACGCAGTGCATCGGCACCTTCACGATAAGATGTTCCTTCCAGATACTGTGCGATCTCCTCCGCACCGGCCAATGCTGCCTGTGTCAGCTGATCCACATTGATCTCGGAACAATTTACCATTGCTTTTTTCATAAATTCTGCATTTTTTCCTGTCTTCTGAGATCTTACTGCAATCTTAATATCAGCGATTGCAACTGCTGTCTGTGCATACTCTTCAATGATCTTCTCACCTGATTTTTTCCCTGCTTCCAGCATAGCTTCCAGTGTTGCGTGATCAATAATAAGATCGCACAGCTGTCCATCTCTTGTGTGAAGCAGAGTGTCAAATGCTTCTCTTGCTGTTGCTGGCATATTACCCGGCAGCTTATCAAATTCTTTGTTCTGGACAAGTACAAACATCTCTTCTCCAGGAATCTCACAGTCATCGTAAAAAATGTTTTTATTCTCCACTTCCGTACACACTTCTTTGATTGCTGCTTTCAGATTGTGATAAAGTTTTGGAAGTGACAGAACATCGAATACATGCATATCCGGTGCCACCTCACGAATTGTCTGCCACATCTTCTCCTCTTCCTTATTCAGAACTTCATCTGCATCCAACGTTCCTGCTGTCAGATCTCCCCAGCCCTTTTCAACCAGAAGCTGCAGAGCCTGTTCTGCACTCTTGCACGCAAGAAGCTGTTCGATCACTGCATTCGTTAAAAGAGAGACTTCCAGTGCACGGATTCTGGCAACCGCATAGGTATATTTTGTCTTACTCAAGATTATCCCTCCTTGCGGCTACACTGCTGTAAACAGCTGCCGGTTCACTTTATCTGATAACTCTTCTCTTTTTGCATCAAACAACGCTTTGATCGTACAATTTTCTTCGATGCCGCCATAGGTCAGGATAAATCCCCCATCCATTCCGTCCGGCACTGTCTCTGTAAGTTCCAGGCTTCCGCCTTTCTTCTTCGCTGTTTCATATACTTTTTCCATATACCCTTGAGGCATACGTTTTCTGTCTTTCTCTGTAAAGCAGATGGTTCCTTCTTCCGGAAGTACATACTTCTCAAGAACCTTTTCAAGCATTGCAAAATAAGCTGCATCATCAAGCTCTCCGACTGCTTTGTAAGCATCTTCAAGAACTTCACTGATCACTTCCTGTTTCGCCTCAAGTACTGCCTTGCGCTTTCTCATATCTGATGAAGAGGCCAGGCGTTTCACAGAATCTTCTGCTCTGGCTTCTGCCTGTGCGACAATCTTCCGTGCATCTTTCTCTGCCTGTGCTTTTGCTTCCCCAATTATAGAATCCGCCTGTGCGTGTGCCTGTGCGAGTATCTCTTTTGCATTGTCCTGCGCCTCTGCGATTATCTGCGCTTTCATTTTGTCAAGTCCACTCATCTCCACGCTCTCCTTTTTATTTATTTCTTACAGCTGGATACCACTTACTGCGAGGAAGGAAATCAGAAGAGCCAGGATCGCATATGTCTCAACCATTGCCGGGAACAGCATTGCTTTACCAAACTGCTCTGGCTTCTTCGCTACGATTCCGATAGAAGCCGCTGCTGTCTTACCCTGTGCGATACCTGAAATCAATCCAACAATACCGATTGGGAGACAAGCTGCAAGGATCATAAGTCCTGACTGAACGCTAACTTCTACTCCGCCACCGCCGAGAATACCAATTTTAGAAAGTGTAATAAATCCAACAAGCAGTCCATACAGTCCCTGTGTACCTGGGAGCAGCTGCATGATAAGTACTTTAGCGAATTTGCTCGGGTCTTCTGTTACAACACCTGATGCTGCCTGTCCTGCGATACCTACACCTAACGCAGATCCTGCACCTGCGAATAATACTGCGATTGCTGCGCCTAATAATCCATATACAACTCCAAGTTCACCTGCTATATTCATAATGTTGTTTCCTCCTTAACATCAACATATTTCGTATTTTCTTTAAAAGGCTCGAATGCTTTTCCGCCGCCTTCATAAAATTTTCCGAAGAATTCCACAAACTGTAAACGGTTTGTGTGTACATAAGCTCCCAGCAGATTGATCGCCAGGTTCAATACGTGTCCCACAATGAAGATCACAATGAAAAGAATCACACCGATCACATTGTTTGGAAGCATTGCTCCCATCTGATTGATAACTGATGCAATAACTCCTGTTGCAAGTCCCAGTGCAAGAAGTCTTGAATAGGACAATGCGTCACTGAGCCATCCTGTCACGTTATACAAATCATACGCTCCAAGCGCAAGCCGAAGCGCCGGATTCTTGTTTGCTCTTCCTGACATCAGCACAATACCGATTGCTCCACCCGCAGCCATCACTTTTGCAGCAGTGTTCAAAGCTGCCGGGAACACGATCGTAGTCTGTGCGATCGATGCGAAAATGTCACTTGGAAGCAGCATCAGGATCAACCCAATCAGCATCACAAACCAAAGTACAACGTCACAGATAAAATCTACAACCTTACCATCTTTTAAACACAGATAACCTTTAATTCCAAGTCCTACGAACAAATGAATTGTTCCAAATAACAAAGAATAAACCAGAAGTTTCATTGGATCATTCAATGGAACAAACCAAAGTGCCGGAACTGTTACCGTATGTCCGAAGAATTTTTCTGAAACAATGTCTACGATATTTCCAAAATATCCTCCAAACAGAACGCCCCATACAAGTGTAGATACTCCACAGTAGAAGAACAGTTTCAAAGATTTTGCCATGCTCTGTGACATTCTTGGATATTTCTTCACAAGAATCGCACACACAATTGCAACAACTGCTCCATACGCTGCATCTGACAACATCATTCCGAAGAAAAATACATAGAAGAATGACATGATCGTTGTCGGATCGATCTCTCCGGCATGCGGTAATCCGTAAGATTCTACAATGCCTTCCATGTTTGTAGAGAATGGGTTATTCTTTAAAATAACCGGTGCTTCTTCACCTTCTTCAATGTCTTCAATATCTACCATACAGTTATATTTCTCTGTCAAAGATTTCTCTACCGGACCTGACTCACATGCCGGTATATATCCACTTATCACAAATGTACGCTTTGACTGAAGAAGATCTCCGAGAACTGCATACTTATCTGCTCGGACTCTGTAATAATCTGCTACGGCCTGAAGTTCTTTTCTTTTGGAAGCCAGGCTCTTAAGTTCTGCCTCGCACTGCGTCATCCGCTCTCTTGACGCTGCTATCTCTGTTTCCAGTACTTCCTTCTGCTCTTTTGGTGTCTTGCTCCAGTTCTGGGACGGTCTTGCAAATCCTGCACTCCGAAGTGCTTCTTCCACTGTCTGGAGTTGTTCTTTCAAACAGATAACTGCAATGCAGATCATATTAGATTCTGCTGAAACTAAATGTACATCGACCCCTGTTTTCTCCATCACTTCCGGAGTCTTCTCAAGTAGAATGGAATAAATGTTCTCAAGAGTAAGCTCTCCCGGCATTGTTCCCAGGATCAAAGCTGTCCTTTTTGTCTTCCCTTCCTGAAGCGGAACATCTAATGCCATCCACGGCATCAGACTTTCAATCTGATTCTCAATCTTTGCTATGCCTGCTCTAAGCTCAGCATACTCGCGATCAAGATCATAAATTCCGCGGGCTGTCTTGATCAATTCTGGTCCAGATATCTGAACCTTTTCTTCCAACTCGCGATCGATCAGTTCTTTTCCTTCCATCGAAGAAAGTAATGACTTTTTCTCCGGAGCGTAAGCATCCAGAATCCCCAGTGCCTGATCTGCTGCCGTTGCCGCTTTTTCAAATTTCATCCGCTGTCCGGTTGTGTCCATCTTTTGGAAGAATGCATCCTCTTCTTTGTCCCTGTCAACTTCAAGAACTCCAAGATGCTGTAACTGTTCCAGGATTGCTTTTCGATCTTTCTTCAGGGCACAGATGCTGATTTTCTGCATCTTAAGTACCGCCATAATCTTATCCCTCCTTTTTTGTTACGACCACATGGATCAGATTAATTCAGAAAGAACTAGCTGCACTGCTGCATCCTTTTTCTCTCTTGCAGAAACCTTCAGCTCTTCGATCACATCTTTGAGCTTCTCTGCTTCTTTATCTTCCTGATTTTTCGCCTCTTCTCTGGCTTTCTCATCCAGTCCACCGGCAGTTCTTTTTGCCTCTTCTACAAGTTCTTCATGAATCTGCTTTGCCTGAAGAGATGCATCTTTCAGAATCTGTTCTTTTTGTTCCTGCGCTTTTACAAGAATCTCTTCTGCCTGCTGTTCTGCTTCTTTAATTGACCGGATTGTCTCATCCACCATAGTATCTACACCACCTTTCTTGTCTTCCCCTTTTTTATTGTTCTTATGTGATTTTGAACAATAAGATTTCTTCGCTGCATGTTGTTACTGCACATTAATATCTAAGGATTACGCTGTTCGCAGCACGTATCAATATATTATTACCATACTTTTCTTTCCTATTCTCTTTCTGTTTGTAACTTTCGCACAACGATGTTATTTTAAGCATAGCATATTTTGTCGTAATAATCAAACTTTTTATTAGATTTTTATAAAAATTTTTTAGATTACTAAATATTTCGTCTATTTTTTGTAGTTTATTAAACGTTTTTTGTGCATTTGTATAAATATCTGATTATTTACCATTCAAAAAAGGAACAAGATCAAACCTTTTTCCAAATGATTTGACCCTGTTCCTTTTTCACTTTATTTCCAATGAAGTTCGTGCAGCTCTCCACTTAAATTCATTCCTGCAAATCCATTCTGTCGCAGTGCTTCATACAACACAATTGCCACCGAATTCCCAAGATTCAATGAGCGGATATCTCCGTTCATCGGGATTCTCATACAGTCTTCCTCATTCTCTACAAGAATCTCCTCCGGAATTCCTGCGCTCTCTTTTCCGAACATAATATAGCAATCTGACTCATATTCTACTTCTGTGTAGACTTTATGCGCTTTTGTCGTTGCCATATAGATTTTAGCTCCCGGATTCTTTTCAAGAAAATCCTGATAATCAATATAAGTTGTCACATCAAGATCTTTCCAGTAATCCATGCCTGCGCGCTTTAATGATTTCTCATTCAGCTTAAATCCCAATGGCTCGATTAAATGAAGTCTTGTCCCTGTTGCTACACAGGTTCTTCCGATATTTCCGGTATTTGCCGGAATTTCCGGCTCATAAAGTACAATGTTTAACATAATTATCGCCTCTTCTATCTTCTTATTCTTCTGATTCTTTTCGCTCTTTCCACCAACGGCTCAGTTCATCCGGTGCCGGACGATCCAGATAACGGGTTTCTTCTCCATTTACAAGTGTTCTTGCGTTCTGTTCTTTTACAAATCCGATTCGTACCGCCGGAACACCTGCATTCTTCAAGATTTCCAATGCCTCTTCTCCATGCTCTGTCAGCACAAGATAACTTCCGGCTGATGTGAGAAGATATGGATTCAGCTGAAAGAATTCACAGATTTCCACCGTTTCCTGTTTAAGTGCAAGTTTTGAAAAATCAATCTCAAACCCTATCTTTTCTACCTCTGCAAGTTCCCATAATCCGCAGAGTACACCTCCATCCCCACACTGTCTGCTCTTTGCTTCTTCCGGAAGCTTTAAAATCTGTTTCGGAAGTATAAGTGATTCCTTGCAACGCTTTGTTTTTTCTATAAAAGATGGTGTAAATCTTGTACGAAGATCTGCCTCTGCCTCTTCAACCAATCGCAACGTTCCTTCTAATCCTGTATAGCCACAAAGAATAATTTCCGTTCCCGGAATCCATTTTTTCGTCTGCTGTTTTGGATTTTCTTTCACGCCGACAGCAGTAATCTGAATCACTGTCCGCAAAACATACTCTGCACTTTCAGCCTGTACACAGGTAATAGCAAGTCCTGTCTCCTCACAGATCTCTGTCAGGATTCTCATGATATTTTTTAATTCCTGCTCGTCAGAACTTTCAGGAAACAAAATCTGTACCGAAACCGCTGTTGGTCTGACTCTCTTTGCTGCAAGATCTCCTGCTGATTTAATTACTGCATATTTCACCTGTGCCGGTGCTTTTCCGCTTACTGAAGTGCTACTCCAGACAAAATCCTTTTCGTCAGATATCAGTTCGGAACTACTTTCTTCCCACGCAGTCTTTCCTGTTGAATTCCTATTTCCTTTTTGGATCTGTTTCTTTACAGAACGATTCCAGATCGTCTGCGTTACTCTCCCTGTCCGCATCACACTCTCCTTAGACCAGATATGGAATCACCATCGTTGCAACCATTGCAACAATAACCACCAAAATAATAATTGACACCAAACGTCTTACTTTTTTATCATAAAAATTCATCTTTTTTCTCCATTTCCATTAACAAAACCATATGCAAATATCTTTCTAATATCTGCAACGCTATACTAGTCCTCTATTATATAAATCGCCGCATCCTGATTCAGCTTATTTCTATGTCTGTAATCAAAAAGATACAACTTTCCATTCAATCGCTCCAGATGAGTCATCTTTCGCAGTTGGCGGCTGTCGTATCCTTCATAATCCTTCAGATACTTGTGCTCTTCTGCCTCTTTCTTATAAAATTCAGACGCTACATCTTTTTCTACTTTGCTCTCTCCAAGAAATGCCGGACGATTCTTCACATTATCTCTCAGGTATAGATCTAAAGTCATGCTTTCAAGCACCTTCTCTTTAAAATCCGCTTCTTTCTTCTGCATTTTCTCCGAACATGTGAATTCTGCTAATTCTGATTCTACAAAGTCCCACAATATCTCATAACGTGCAAGTCTTGAATGATTCAACCCAAACAAGCCTTTCTTCTCATAATAATTGCCCATTTTCTCATACATGGAAAATGCAGATGGAAACAATTCCACAAGAAGTCTCATCGTATGACTAAACTGAAAACTGTTATAGTAAACTTCCACCATCTCTTCTACTTTCTTCAGACGGATCACATCACTGTATGGAAGCCATTTTGTTGAAAGCACTTCATACGGCGGACGATTCTGGCAAAGCAGCTCATACTCTTTCATCTTCTCATGCATCACAGATCCATGCAGTACTTTCAGAAATCCAAGCTGAAACTGATCCGGTTCCATAGCATAAACTTCATTAAAAGAATGAGCAAAACTATCATAATTCTCATATGGAAGACCTGCGATCAAATCTAAATGCTGATGCACATTTCCCTTCTCATGAATCCTTGCTACCTTATCACGTACTTTTTCCAGATTCATGGAACGGTTGATCTCTTTGATCGTCTGTTTATTCGTTGACTGAATTCCAATTTCCAGCTGAATGAGTCCTGGACGCAAACTCCGGATCAATTCAATCTCTTCCTCATTCAGAAGATCTGCTGCCACTTCAAAATGAAAATTTGTAATCCCTTTATCATGCTCTTTGATATAATTCCAGATTGCCATCGCATGATCATGCTTACAGTTAAATGTTCTGTCAACAAACTTAACCTGTGGCACTTCATGATCAATAAAAAACTGCAGTTCTTTCTTCACAAGCTCCAGGTTACGGAATCGAAGACATTTATCAATTGAAGAAAGACAATAACTACAAGAAAACGGACATCCTCTGCTCGTCTCATAATAAATGATACGGTTCTTGAAATTCTCAATATCCCCATAGACAAACGGTACTTTGCTCAGATCCATGATCTGTCGAAACGGTGTCGCAGCAATCTGTTTTTCCTTTTCCCGAAATGTGATTCCCTGAATATTGATCAACTCAGCTGCACCACGGCCTTCATAATATGCCACAAGTTCTGCAAAAGTCTCTTCACCCTCTCCGCGCATGATACCTTCTGCCATCGGATATTTTTCCAGAACTTCTCTTGCATTATAAGAAACTTCCGGACCCCCAAGCCAGATCTTCGTATCCGGCAGAATCTTTGGAATCTCCTGTATCAATTGTCCTACTTCTGTCACATTCCATAAATAACAGGAAAGGCAGAGAACATCTGGTGCCTGCTTATAAATATCCATCAAAATCTCATCAAATGGCTGATTGATCGTATATTCAGAAATTGTAATATTGCTAGCCGGATGCTGCTCTTTTGCATATGCGCGCAGGCAATAGACCGCAAGATTTGAGTGGATGTACTTTGCATTCACCGCTGCAAGCAAAATCTTCATCTTTTTATAAACCTCTTTTCCTGTCAATAATGTATATTTGTAAACATTTTCCTTTTTAGGTCTTACCTTTCTATTCTGAATGAAGATGTGAGAAATGTCAAGATATGTGAAGTTGTGTATATAACATAAAAAGGGAAAGCTGTTACTGTTCACACGATGTGCGACCAGCAACGCATCTCGCCATTTTAAATCG
>OLQH01000229.1_pt1 | contig 64561 bp, 66 predicted proteins | sample 1672671 | NCBI WGS metagenome assembly OLQH01 (sample SAMEA3136712, study PRJEB25190) | human gut metagenome
ATATCAGCGGCGTGGAGGAAAGCAAGCCGGAAAGTTGGGAAACGGCGGGATTGGCAACATGGGACAACAGCAGCCCGAAAAGAATTACCAGGTTGGTTCTAAACAGCAAAAGCCTATCCGGGACGCTGAACGTATCTGACCTGACGGCTCTAACCGATCTGCAATGCGGTAATAATAATGCGCTGACGGCGCTGATCGGGCTGGATCAGCTGGAGAACCTGACCAATCTGTACTGTAGCAATACCCAGTTGACGATGCTGGACGTGTCAAAGAATAAGAAACTAACCAGTCTGTATTGCACCAATACCCAGTTGAAAGTATTGGATGTGTCAAAGAATACAGGCCTGACCATGCTGGACTGCTCATCAAGCCAGCTGGAGGAACTGAAGGTGTCCGGACTGTCGAATTTGGATTATCTGGACTGCAACAGTAACCAGCTGAAGGAGCTGAACATGACCGGCCTGTCGAGCCTGACCAAGTTGAACTGTTACTATAATCAGCTGGAGGCACTGGATGTGGCCAACCTGTCGAACCTGACTACTCTGAGATGCCAGAACAACCAGTTGAAGACACTTGACGTGTCTCGCTTGTTGAACTTGACCTCTTTGAAATGTGAAAATAACCCCTTTACCTCATTCAAGATAAAGGACGGTACCCTGAACGTCAACACTACGACGGGCGGCACAGTAAAAATGACTGCATTTGATTTCAGCAGCAGTGAGATAACCCTGACGGCCACGCCTGGCACTGGCTTTTCCTTTAAGGAATGGAAGAACCCACCCGTCGGCGCGAATCCAAATGGAAATACGATTCTCTTTGACCTGATCGGCAGCGTGGATATAACCCCGGTCTTTACGGGGAATGATCCTGATGATTCAGACAAAGACGGTTACCATGATGGTGACGTAGAGGTTATCAACCATATAATTGACGACAACGGCCTTTCTGCCGCAAGGAACTCCCCGAAAGAATGGGAAGCAGATGGGCTGGTAACATGGAATGACAGTACAGTAAAAAGAATTACAGGATTATTTTTAACCGGAAAAGGCCTGAAGGGAAAGCTGGAGGTAGGCGGACTGACTAACCTGACTACCCTGAACTGCGCTGGGAACGAACTGACAGGAAAACTGGACGTGTCCAACCTGACTCAGCTGACACTCCTGAACTGCTCAGGGAATAAGTTGTCAGGAAAGCTGGACGTGGCTAACCTGACTCAATTGAAACACCTAGACTGTTACAATAACGAATTGTCTGAAACTCTGGATGTATCCAACCTGATTCAACTGGAGGATCTGCGCTGCTCCTTAAATAAGCTGACAGGAAAGCTGGACGTGGGCAACTTGATTCAGCTGATCCAATTGAGTTGCAACGATAACAATCTGTCGGGAGAATTGGATGTGTCCAACCTGACTCAGCTGGAGATACTGTTCTGTTCAAATAATAATCTGTCCGGGAAGTTGGATGTGGCCAAACTGACTAACCTGACCCAACTATTTTGCCAAGGTAACCTATTGTCAGGAGAACTGGATGTAGCCAACCTGACTAAACTGGGTGCCCTGAACTGCACCGGTAACCAGCTGTCTGGGAGCCTGGATGTGAGCAGGCTAAAGGAACTGATCTCCCTGCGCTGCGGCAATAACAAGCTGACAGGAACGTTGGATGTGACTAACCTGACTAAACTGGAGCAGTTGTACTGCAGCCGTAACCAGCTGACGGTGCTGAACGCGTCCGGCCTAAGGAACCTGACCTATCTGGACTGCAACTCAAATCCCGGGATGGAGACGCTGTACTGCTCCAATACCCAGTTAGGGAGTCTGGATTTATCCGGCCTGACGAACCTGACCGATTTACGCTGCGGTAACATACCCCTTACGTCTTTTACCGCACCAGACGGGAAAAAGCTGACCATGCAATCCGTCGGCGGAGGCAGAGTCATATTTGGAACCGGGGATCCCAATGACACGGGGAATAAGGGCTACGATATCGACACAAAGCAGGTGACCCTGACTGCCGTTCCGGATAACGGAAAAGTTTTTGACGGATGGGCGGGCCTGGTATCCGGCAGCACGAATCCTATTCTGTTCCCTTTGTTGGCAGACGGTATGGCAACAGCAAATTTCAAAGGGTATGAGACCGGAGGCACACCCGCAGACAATAGTGGCAGCTCTGCTCCCGCTCCAATCCCCACACCACAGCCATCGCAGCAGGTACAGCCGGATATGCCTGCGCTGTCTGTGATTGAAATACCTGTCACAGTAGAGGATGGCATAGCAGCCGGTACGGCAAGCGACAGCAGCACATCGGAAGCCATTACCCGGATTCTGAACGTGGCAAGACAAAAGGGACGGACAAAATATGGGATTACAGTACAGTATGACGTGACAACTGCGGAGGCCTACGATGGCTTTTCCATCATTATCAGCCGTGCAACCCTTGACAGGCTGATGAATCCGGACAACAAAGTGAAGTACCTGATTATCAACACCTCCATTGTGGATCTGACCTTTGACCTTGCGGCGCTTCGTGAGATTGCGGAGCAATCCACGGGTGACATTACGCTGACGGCCACACGGGTAAAAAAACTGGCCGGCGACATGCGGACGGCTGTGGGAGCCCGCCCGGCCTATCAGCTGACTGTGAGTTATACGGGGCAGGACGGCAGGGCAGCCACTGTCCGGGACTTCGGCAGGGGCAGAGTCACTGTGGGCCTTGCCTATACCCCCGCTGCCGGGGAACAGGACGGGAGCCTGTACCTCGTTTATGGAGACGATAACAACAGAGCGACGTGGTATTACCAGTCCGGTTATGACAAGGGGAGCAGCAGCGTGATTGGCTCCACCGGGCATTTCAGCATTTATGGCGTGGGATACAAACCAGCCCCGGCTTTCACCGACACGGTTACCCATTGGGCGAAGGCGGACATTGACTTTGCCGCCAGCCGTGGTATGCTGGATGGCACCAGTGACACCACGTTCAGCCCGGATACTGCCATCACACGGGGCATGTTCGTCATGGCTTTAGGGCGGCTTGCAGGGACAGACCCGACAGCTTATGCTTTTTCGGAACGGTTTTCCGATGTACCTGCCGATGCCGGTTATGCTCCCTATGCGGTATGGGCGGCATCCCAGGGAATTGTGAATGGAACCGGCACGGATACCTTTTCCCCCGACCGTGCCATAACCCGCGAAGAAATGGCAGTTATCATGCAGCGGTATGCAGAAAAGCTGGGGTACATCCTGCCCGTTTCCCGTGAAGCGGAGATTTTTACGGACAGCAATAAGATTACTGGCAGCATGAAAGACGCGGTACGTGCCATGCAGCAGGCAGGCGTGATGGGCAGTAAAGGAAACCGCCTGTTTGCCCCGAAGGATACCGTTACCCGAGCCGAGGCAGCTGCCATCCTGCGGCGTTTCGTGGGAATCGTTATTAACCCTGCCGCAGTTGGCAGATAGAGCGGTGCCGGGGGCTGGCTGTATGGCAAAAGCAGGCCCATCACCGGCTTGAAATCGGTCCGGTCAGGACCGGGATATTGGATCATATGGCAGAATATATTGGGAAGCCGCCGCTTTACCGTCAGGTAACGGCGGCTTCCAAGCCTCTTCTAAGGAGAAGAAGGTATATTATCGTTATAAGGATACTAGCAGTGGCTGGGAGTAGTTACAAACCTGTAATAGATAATTGTGTATAGAGAAAGTAAGTGTGGAAAGAAATAGGGGCGGCTGTTTTGATAGCCGGGAACAAGGGATGTGAGTAGTTATTCTTCATTAAAAAATAAATACAGGATTAGATAATAGCAGCGGAAGCTTATCATTAAGCAGAAGCTGTTTTTTTATGGAAATGTTTAGAAAGTATCTATCAGGAACAGAACAATCGGAAGGAAGATAATTTATGGGAAAGGGAAAATGGTATGAAAGTATATGTAAAGAGGGAAAATTGGGACGGCGGCATCTGGTTTTCCCTTCCGGCTTCGCAAGAATCTAAAAAGGAATTGATGCAGGAACTTGCTATCCATCACCCTTCTGCCATGCTGCCTTTTGCCGGGGGTATAGACTGCATGGAGGAGGGGCTGGGCTACCGGCTGGGCAGGTGCCTGGCAGGGGAGACCCTGTTTCTACGGGATCATTTTGAACTATGGAACCGTCTGGCGGAAGCCGTAGATGCCTTAACCAGGGAGGAAAGGGTAGTTTTGGAAGCAGCTCTCCGGCAGGAACAGCCTGATTCTATAGAAAAAGTAATGGAAACCCTGGCTCACAGGCAGTGCTATACCCTTCATCCGGATATCGGTACCTATGAGGCTCTGGGGAGATATGCGGTAGGACAGTTAAAAATGGAGATACCGGAAGAGTTTTCAAGATATATCGACTATCCACTGATAGGGAACGTATGGGAAAATTACCTGGGGTGTCTGACTGAAGAAGGCTTTGTAGAGAAGAAGAAAACAGAAAAACCGGAATATAAGCAAACGGAAAGGGGGGATAAAGAGGATACGGTGTTCGGGATTCGGATACCGAAAAAAAACAAGCCAGGCAGGTACCTCCTGTTTTCTCTTCCCGTTGATGAGCAAAAGATGGAAGAACTCCGGCTGGAATCCGGTTATGAACATCTGGAAGAAATGTCGGAAATGGAAGTGGTATCCCAGTTTTACTGTCTGTATGAGTATCTTCCTCCTGGCAGCACACTTGGGGAACTGAACCAGGCAGCAAAAGAGGTGCAGTCCCTGCAGGGGAAGGGAACGGTAGACCGCAGGACTCTGCTTGCCGCGCTGGAAGCGGAAGTCCCGGAATCCATGGAAGAGGCATGCCAGGTTATCCGGAACTATGCGGATTATGAAATCCTGCCTGTCAAGTCCCTGGAGCCAGAGTCGTATGCCAAATACATCCTGGGGAAAAAGATGATAAAGATACGGGAAGAGCTGGAGCCATTTTTTAGGTACGATATTCTGGGGAAAGAATTTATGGAAAGGGACGGCCCGGTAGAAACCAGCCATGGGGTCCTTATAAATAAGGCCAGGGCCATACCGGAAATGGCGCAGGACAGCAAAGCAATCCGCTGGTACAGCCCCCTTACCATCAGCTGCTACAATGGGGAGGAAGGAACCTTCCCGGAGATTTTATCCGGAGAAAAGGCAGTTCCGTTAAGGGAACGTATCCATAAGATAGTCCGGGAAAGTATGGAAGATTATGGGGAAAGTGGGCTGGCAGGTTGTTTGTCAAACCGGCTGTTACAGCGGAAGGTGGTATCCATGCAGCCGGATGTGGTGGAGTATGCCCAGGACCTTTTTTGTGTGCTGGACATTCAAACCAGAGGCAAGTTAAACGAACGGGAATACCATGCGCTCAGGGAAGAATGGAAAGAAATGATGGCCCTGGGATGGGGAAGACAGCTTTTTGAATCCCCCATGGATTTTCAAGGGGATGATGCTTTCCTCGGATTCTGGGATGAAGAAAATGGAAAAGAGTTATTTGTCAGGACAGAAGAAGAAATGGGAAATGAGCCGCCAGCCATGGAATTAAAACTGTGACTTGGGAAGAAAAATTCGCCTGACTTCCTTCTTTCGCTGGACTTGGAAACCGGTGTGGGGTAATGTGTGTGTTACCAAAAAGGAAAGGAGGAGGCAGCATGGGCAAAGAAGAAATATTCCGGAATGCATTGGTCGAATATCTGCAAACCCAGCTGGAAGGAGAACAGAGAAAATGTGGGAAATATGCGGAGGTGGTAGAAGCCCAAAAGAAAGCAAGTGATGAGGCCAGGAAAGTATTGGAAACCATGCCAAAAGAAGCAGGGGAGGCGGTAGAAAAGTATGTAGATTCTATTTTTGCCACAGCGATAGAGGACTGGCTTCTTATCTATCAAATGGGGGCCAGGGATATCGTGGAGCTATTCCAGGATATTGGTATGATAGGCTAAGAAAAGATAAGGTATGAGAAATAGCATACGGAAAAGGAGCCAATAAAATAAGAAGGCTGGAGGTTTACAAGGATTAGAAAGAATCCCGTAAACCTCCTTTTTTATGCAATGAAACCAACGAAAGGAGACAGAGTTCCGGCCGGGAAAAAAGATATCTGACTCTATTTTGGATGGATTTAGAGCAGAAGGCAATAGAACGGGTAAAGGCGGCTTCCGAAATGTCGCTCCGGTTATACGGGCAGCCCCTCATCATTACGGACAGCGGGGGGAAAGACAGCCTGGTATGCAGGGAGATTGCGAAGCGGGCAGGGATACCCTATGAAGTGCAGCATAACCTGACCACGGCGGATGCCCCGCAGACCATTTATTATGTGCGGGACACCTTCCGGAAATTAGAGGAACAGGGGATCCCCTGTTCCATAAATAAGCCAGTTTACCAGGGAATTTCCGTTACCATGTGGACCTTGATCCCGAGTAAGAAATTCCCGCCTACCAGGGGGCAGCGGTATTGCTGCCAGATTTTAAAAGAAAACCACTGCAGAAACCGTTTTATCACCACCGGCGTAAGATGGTCGGAAAGTATAAAACGGAAAAATAGCAGAGGGGTATTTGAAAATTATACTTCTCATATCGAAAAGAGAACCATCCTGAATAATGACAATGAGGAAGACAGGCAGCTGTTTGAAAGTTGCACAATCAAGGGAAAAAGGATCTGTAATCCGATCATTGACTGGAGCAATGCCAATGTCTGGGATTATATCGGTTCCGAACATCTGGAAGTGAATCCCCTGTATGGGATGGGCTTTTTCCGGGTTGGCTGCCTGGGGTGCCCTTTGGCAGGGAAAACACGTTGGTTTGAATTCCGTATGTTCCCGGCCTATGAACAGGCTTACCTGCGTGCCTTTGCAAAGATGCTGGAAGTGATTCACGCAGAAGGCCGGGAGACGAAATGGAAGACAGCGGCAGATGTGTTTTCCTGGTGGATGGAGGAGGGAAAGATGGAAGGGCAGATGTGTCTGTCCGACCTGGAGCAATGGCAGAAGGAAAATGAGGAGTATTGATGGAAAGGAAATACGTATATGGCGGCAAAATTTATGAGTGATACCCCACCTTATGCAGAACTGGAACGGGAAATGCAGAGAATACCCGGGTTCCAGCCCCGCAGGAGCGGCATGGTGATAAGCCATCTGTCTGGGAAAATTTGTAAAAACAAAGCATGTGTCTATGAAGATATCCTGCATGAGTTTATGGCAGAGGTAATAGAAGGGCCTTTTATGGAACGCGCAGAATCCCTGTCTTGCAGACTGCAGCCCCTTTTTTCCGAAGAAGGCCACAACAGCCGTTTCCAGAAATGCTGGGGGATACGGGAACAAAATGTGGATAAAGATGCCTGGTGTGGGGCTTTGTACCTGTTAACAGCGGACAAAAATCTCTGGAAGGGGGCGGAGGGTGCCGTGAAACCGGACTTTATCGATTTCCCTTCCGTATCTGTCCGCGGTGTGGATAGGGATGGCTATGTGCTGTACCATACCGCAAAAGACCTGTACCGGGGTACCATCCATATCAGCCTGGCGGATCTGACAGATGGGGAACTGGTGAGTGACAGGGCCTTCCGGCTGTTGCTCAACGCCTTCCTTGTATGCCGGTATGGGCCACACATTCTGCTGCAGGAAATAGAAGAGGGAAATGGAATGGGGAATGGAAATGTTTAAAATATATCTTCCGCATGACAAAGGCCCTGGTATTCATGTTATGGATATTCCAGGGGGATGACTCTGGAGGAATTCCAGCAGTACAATCCCGGGCAGATATCTGCATAACAGCCAGTATTCATGGAATGTTGGATATCCGAAGGAGGTGAGATATTATAAACAGTTTTATATCCTGGATAGGCGGGAAAAAAGCACTGCGCAAACGGATCTATACCATGTTCCCTGTGGAATTTGGCCGGTATATTGAAGTATTTGGCGGGGGAGGCTGGGTGCTGTTTGGGAAGCCGCCGGACCAGAGGTGCCTGGAAGTCTATAATGACTATAATTCGAACCTGGCCAATCTCTTTTATTGTGTGAAAAAGCGGACAGGTGCTTTTTTAAAGGAGCTGGGCTTCCTGCCGATCAACAGCCGGGATGAGTTTTGTGTGATCCGCAACTTTATTGAAAAGCAGGAATTCGATGCCCGGTTTTTAGAAGAGGAACTGGAATTGGCGCAACATAACCTGCCGCAGCCTGATTACGAGGAAATCAGGGAGATCCTGCAGGAAAATGCGGAAGTGACGGATGTGAAGCGGGCAGCGGCTTTTTTTAAATTGATCCGATACAGCTATGGGAGCGGCTGCACTTCCTATAGCTGCCAGCCTTTTGATGTGCGGAAATGTTTTGCTGCTATCTGGGAAGCGTCCCGCAGGCTGGCAGATACGGTGGTAGAGAATAAGGATTTTGAGGCGCTAATCCGGCAGTATGACCGGGAAGACGCCTTTTTCTACTGCGATCCGCCGTACTTTGAGACGGAAGGGCATTATGCCGTGGTATTTCGCAGGGAAGACCATGCAAGGCTCAGGGATACGCTGTCTGAGGCAAAGGGGAAATGGATGGTGAGCTATAATGACTGCCCCTTTATCAGGGATTTATATGCCGGGTATTCCATTACAGCGGTCAGCCGGCCAAACAATCTGGCTCAGCGGTATGACGGCGGATGTGAATATCCGGAAGTTATCATAACAAATTACAGCCCTGGTGAACAAAACAGGATGGAACAACTCAGCCTGTTTTCCCTATGGGAGGACGATGGATATGAGATGTCCGGGAAAGCCAGACCGGAAAAAGAGGAATCCGAATGAAGGCGGAAGAGGGAAAAGAAAAGGGGAAACCAGGAAGGGAAACGCTTCCTGTACCGGAGTCGGCGGGGAGTAGGAAAGACAGTCCTCTGTTCCCCCTGCTGGAAGAACTGGGAATTCCGCCCGAGGATGTGTGGCAGGCCCTGGAGGAAGGTGGGTATTTATGAATAACAGACCGATTTATAAGCTGGTAGACAGCAAGGGGCGTGTACTGATACCAAAGATGCTGCGGGATGCGGCAAAGATGGAATATGGTGACATTGTGCGCCTTGGGCTGGCGGACGGGAAGGTCAGCATACGCAAAGTTGATGTCATTGAGGCAGGTGATCAGTCCCCAGAGGCCGTAGAGGCCTATGTACGCGCTGCTTTTAAGTCCATGACAGATGGAACAAGGCTGGAACTGATTGCAGAACTGAGCGGCCTTGTTCAGAAAAAGAAGGAAGCATAATAACTGGGATGGGAGGGAAGAACTTATGGATTATGCGGAATCTAAGGAAGAAATTCCTAAAAGGGTGAAGGATGTCCTGTCAAACCAGGTTTACCATTACAACAGGGGGGATCATGAAAATGAAGTTATAGGGAGGGGAGGAAGCAATGCATCTTTATAACTATGAGGATTGTGTCCAGACGGGAGGAGAAATTTCCCTGTTCCAGAAAGTAGTAGTCTATTCCGGGAATAAACTGGCAGAGCTATCTCAGGGCCAGCTTTTTTTATGCATAGAAAAGGATAGGGCAGAATGCCAGGAACGGCAGGCAACTGTGGAATTGGTGAACTTGTCTAATGGGGAATGGTGCCATGGCCAACGTGAGGATATCCTTGGGACATTGAAACCGGAGCTTTTGCCAGTTGAGGCTAAGTTACATCTTTCGCAGATCTGTTTTCATGAAGGTGAGGAGTGGAAGCGGAAAGAACCCCTGTTTTCGGGTTATAGCTTTCTACCGGATGGGCGGTATACGGCAGGTGTCTGGCTGTATTCTTTACAGGAGATGAAAAACTATGTGGATTTGCAGAAACCCTACCAGTACCGTGTCTTGATTTGTGATAGGAACGATTTTGCCGTTATGGAGATAGTGGAAGGCCAGGTCCTTTTTCCTGCACCGGAGGATGGGGAGGCCTTCCTGCAAGGGCAGGAAGGGAACGGGATAAAGCTGAAATAGGAGGAAGGTATGAAACCAATACAGATAGAAAAAGGAGTGATCCTTTACTGCGGAAACCGGGTGGGACAAATCGCCGATGGGTGCGCCAAAGTTGACCCGATGTTCCAAAGAGAGGATTTAAGTGAATTCCTGGAATGGAATCCGGACATCCGGGAGGTGAAATGGGAGGAAGGGATGTTTGAACGGCTGATGGATTCTGTAAAAGCGGATCAGGAACAGCAGCCGTTAAAAGACTGCCGCGTCTGGCAGCTGAAACCTGATGTAAATATCCGTATGAAATTCATTGGATATGAAGAACTGTGCCATCTGTTTGGTTCCCCTGATTTAGCAAATTATGAGAAAGTCTATGAAGGGGCCGTGAAAACAAATGATTTGGAGGAATTATACGAGTTATTCAATATCCAGCACCCGGAAGATTATACCGGACATTCCCTTTCTATGAGTGATATTTTAGAACTCTATGATGATTCCGGCAGTACGTTCCACTATGTTGACTGGGTCGGTTTTCGGGAAGTGGAGCTGGAGCCAGTTGATCCAAATATGGCATATACCCAAAGTATGTAGTGGTAACAGGTGAAAAAATGCCTAAAAAGAAGAAGAACATTATCAGGAAAAAAACTAACGAAAAAAGGAGGAATTACCATTATGCCAACATTAGATATCCGCATTACTTCCATGTACCCGTCAGGGACACAGGGAGGGACAAGGGCCTATGCATCGGCAACCATGGACGGTTGTCTGGCCATCCGGGGAATTAAAGTCGTAGAAGGGGGCAGAAGTGGCCTGTTTGTTTCCATGCCTTCCCGGAAAACACAGGACGGCTATAAGGAAGTTTGTTTTCCTGTGACCGCAGAGTTTCGGGAACAGCTCTACCAGGCTGTGCTGGATGCCTATCAGCAGGCCATTACCCAGGTACAGACACCGCCTGCACAGATGGAGACTGCACCACAGGAAGCACCACAGCCTGGCCAGCAGATGTAGTAAAAAGGAGAGGAAGGAGAAAAGAGGAATGAAGAAAATCTTTCACGGGGACAAAAGCAGCTATCTGGAGGTTATACGAAAAAGAATTACCACTGTGTTGAGGAATAAGAAGGGATCTGGGTATGTCGATCAAGCGGTAGTAATCCTGATAGCTGTTGTACTTGGGGCTTTGCTCCTGGCAGGCCTTTATGCTTTATTTGGGGATGTGGTACTCCCCGAGATTACGCGTAGAATCCAGGAAATGTTTAACTATGCCGGATGATTTTTTACTGGATGCCAGGCTGTTTTCTCTGCCAGGGAGGATGGAAATTCAGGCAGCCTTATTTCTTTTCCTGCTGTTAGCAGTGTCCATTTGTGACCTTAAATGGCGGGAGATTCCGGACCGCCTCCAGCTTTCCATTGCAGCCCTGACCTTCCTGTGCTTTTCGCCAGGAAACCTGACGGGAGTCTTTGGCGCACTCCCATACCTTGTGGTAGCCCTGTTTTTCCCCAGGATGGAAGGGATGGGGGGCGGGGATATAAAACTGGCGGCGGCCACAGGTGTAGTGTTGGGATTACCGGCCAGCCTGGCTGCTTCCCTGTTGGGACTGCTGGCGTTTATCTTGTATGGAGTAACTTACACATTTATGAAAAGGATTCAGGGACAGAAAGAAAAAATTTCTTTTCCGGTGGGTCCGTTTCTCGCGGTGGGTTCTTATGCCGCCTATTTAATGAAGATTGGAGGATTTATCTTATGAAAAAGAAATTTATTATTATTCTTTGTACCATGCTTCCTGTGGCTGCCCTGGCTGCCTTTTTCTACCGTCACAGCCACAGAAAATACTCGACACAATAATAGTACCGGGCGGGCTTCCATTCATGGCCCGCCCATTAAATGGAAAGCAAGGAGGGCATATCCCTATGAATTTTCTGAAAAACAGAACGGTCATCGGTGTGATCTGTATTGTGCTGGCGCTCATCATCTGTTTTGCCGTCACGCCGCTGTTTAACCGGAGCATCAGCGAAAAGACCGAGATCGTCCGGGTGGTGAAGCCGGTCAAAATGGGCGAGGAAATCACTGCGGACAAGGTAAAAACCGTGGAGGTAGGCGGCTATAACCTGCCGGATGATGTGGTAAAGAACCTCGATACTGCTATTGGGAAGTTTGCCTCCGCAGATTTGGCCGTTGGTGATTATATCATCGCTTCCAAGGTTGCAGAGGAGCCTGCCGCCGAGAACGCCTATCTCTACAGCTTGACTGGGGAAAAGCAGGCCATGTCCATCACTCTGAAAGCCTTCGCAAACGGACTGTCCGGTAAGCTGCAGAGCGGCGACATTGTATCGGTTATCGCTCCGGATTATAAAAAGCTGGGCGCGACTGTGATTCCGCCCGAACTGCAGTATGTGGAGGTCATCGCGGCCACGGCCAACAGTGGCTACGACGCCAATACCGACACGCGGTCCGGGGACGGGGAATCGGATGAAAAGGAGCTGCCGGGCACGGTTACGCTGATGGTCACGCCGGAGCAGAGCAGAATCCTCGCGGAGCTGGAAGCAGACGGAAAGGTGCACTTGTCTCTCGTCTACCGCGGGGAAGCAGAGCAGACTGCTATGTTCATTACAGCGCAGGAAGCTGTGTTGTCAGAGCTGTATCCCCCTGTGGAAGAAATGGAGGAACCCACAGAAAGTGCTGAAGCTGAGCCGGCTCCTGAGAGCGCTCTGCCTGAATCCATGGAAAGCGAGGTTCCGGAAAGCACGGATGCGCCTGCCGAAAGTGAGGTGGAGTAAGCCGTGAACTTTTTGAAAAATAGTATTTTCAGCCGCGGCGGCCGTGAGAACGAAGCGGAACGGGAGCGGGAAAATGAAAACCAGATGCTGGCCGTCTGGGGCAGCCCCGGTTCCGGCAAGACCACGGCGGCGGTCAAGCTGGCTGTGCGGCTGGCACAGCAGAAACGGGATGTAGTCCTTCTGCTCTGCGATATGAACACGCCCATGCTTCCCTGCATCTGCCCGCCGAATGAGCTGGAGGAAGAACATTCCCTTGGCAGCATCCTCGCCGCCAGCCATGTCTCGGAAGTGCTGGTGCGCCATAACTGCATCACTCACAAAAGGTTCCGCCACCTGGCCATCCTTGGGATGCGCAAGGGAGAGAACGAGTATACCTACCCGGTATATGAACGCCAGCAGGCCGAGGAACTGCTGAACTGCCTGCGGGGAATCGCCCCTTATATCATTATCGACTGCGGAAGCCATATCGCCAACGATATCCTCTCGGCCATTGCACTGATGGAATCGGACGCGGTGCTGCGGCTGGTGAACTGCGATCTGAAAAGCATCAGCTACCTGTCCAGCCAGCTCCCACTCTTGAAAGAAAACCAATGGGACGCAGAGAAACAGTACAAGGTTGCCAGCAACGTGCGCCTGGGCGAGGCCAGCGACCACATTGAGCAGGTGCTGGGCAGCGTGGCGTTCCAGATTCCCCATTCAGAGGAAGTAGTGGCGCAGGTTCTGGAGGGCAACCTGTTCAAAGAACTGGGCCTGAAAGACAGCCGCGGATTCCGTAAATCCATCGAAACCATCACAAAGGAGGTGTTCGGATGTTAGGGGAAAACCGGAGTAAAGCCGCATTCTGTGCGGATTCTGAAGAAAGTATTCAGAAAGAATCAACTCCCAGTAAGAACCCAGACTATCCTGTGGGGGATGCCGGATGGAAACCACCGGAGCTTACTGCGGGGGAAATGGAGCAGTCTGTGGAAGATGAAATTCCCGTGCCTGTTACAGAGCCGGAGCTGCCAGCGGCCACAGAGGAACCGGAAGCTCCCGGCGTAAGGTTGGCCGTCCCGGAAAAAGCCAGGACGCTGCGCACCCATGACCTGTTCTTCGGCGCGGAGGATAAAAACCGGGATTTCACCTCGGTGCTGCGGGAAGTGCAGGCGTATCTCTCCAAAGAATACAGCAGCCTTGTAACGGAGGATGCCACGGAGGTAGTCAAAGCGCAGATCCGGCGCTTTGCGGGCAAGTACATTCAGGACCACCGCATCGCCGTGGAGGGAATGACCACCGACCAGCTCCTTGACGGTATCTATTCCGAAATGGCGGAGTTCGGTTTCCTAACCAAATACATTTATGGAGAGAGTATTGAAGAAATCGACGTTAATGCATGGGATGATGTGGAAGTGCAGTATGCGGGCGGTATTACCAGGAAACTGGACGAACACTTTGACAGTCCGGAACACGCCATCAACGTGGTGCGCCGGATGCTCCATGTGTCCGGCATGGTGCTGGATGACGCCAGCCCCAGCGTCCTCGGCCATCTTTCCAAGAACATCCGTATCGCTGTGCTGAAAAGCCCAATCGTAGATGAAGATGTGGGCGTGGCGGCTTCCATCCGTATCGTCAATCCCCAGAGAATGAAAAAGGATGACTTCGTAAAGGGTGGCACAGCCACTGGGCAGATGCTGGATTTCCTGTCTGAGTGCATCCGCTACGGTATTTCCGTCTGTGTAGCCGGGGCGACCAGCTCCGGCAAGACTACGCTGATGGGCTGGCTTTTAACCACCATTCCCGACAGCAAGCGTATCTACAGTATCGAAAACGGCTCCAGGGAGCTGGCGCTGGTGCGCAGGGATGAGGAAGGTCGGGTTAGGAATTCCGTGATCCATACCCTGACCAGGGATTCCGAAAACGAGCGCCAGCGGGTAGATCAGATTGCTCTGCTTGACATGGCATTGCGTTTCAACCCCGATGTGATCGTGGTCGGTGAGATGCGTGGCCCGGAGGCCAACGCCGCGCAGGAAGCCGCCCGGACAGGGGTAGCCGTGGTGACCACCATCCACTCCATGAGCTGTGATGCCACCTACCGCCGCATGGTTTCCCTGTGCAAACGCGCCGTGGACATGAGCGATGAAACACTGATGGGCTTTGTCACGGAGGCGTACCCTATCGTGGCGTTCTGCAAACAGCTTGAAAACAAAGACCGCCGCCTGATGGAAATCATGGAGTGTGAGATCCTGCCGGACGGGAGCCGGAAATTCCGCCCGCTGTTCCAGTACCAGATCAAGGAGAACCGTATTGAGGACGGGAAATTCATCATCACCGGCGAACACCGGCAGGTCAGCCCCATCTCGGACAGCCTTGCCCGCCGACTAATGGAAAACGGGATGCCGCAGGAAATGTTAAACCAGCTCTGTGCACCGAGGATATCGCAATAATAAGCGAAATGGGGTATTGCATATGAATGATTATGAAGTAAATAGTAGTATAAGTAATGACAAAAAGTTAGCTAAAATAACAATGGAAGGATTGACCTCATATGCGGAGTTGCTTGAAAAACAGGAATCTGCTTCCCCGGCAGTCACCCAAATAAGAAGGATCGTGGATGAGTTGGGCGCTTATTGGGACGTGGATGAAAAACACAATTGGATCGGTGAATTTGCCAAGAGGGCGCTGGGGAGAATTTCTGTGGATATCCAGGAAAAAGATCGGATTGCCACCATCAATGGCCTGTTTAGTTATGCTAAAGAAATGGGAAGCGCACAGGGGGCTGATGAATTGGAGAGAATCCTGGAGATACCACCTGTGATTAGACAGATTGGAGAAGCATGGAATATGGAGAAAGATTGGATAGATAACATTTGCAGCAGTATTGTAGAAATGACGGAATTGCTGCAAACACCGTTGGGGATGACGATGAAATATTAAGGAGGGAGCAGTCATGGAAGCAGATGCGGGGAATTTTCGGTATAGCTAAATGGTATTGTGTTGTCCTGAAATACGAGGAAGGAGGCAGAACACAATGCCGCAGGAGAGGAAACGAAAATGGAAATGGGATGTCTGGACAGGCTGGAAGGAATGTGGTTCGGATAAAAATCATATGGAAATAAATCTTATAATGCGGGAGGGAAAAAGCTATGATGCATTATGAACGTGTCAACACCGATTTAACGCAGGCAGAAAACGGGATGCCGCAGGAGATGTTAAACCAGCTCCGGGCACTGCGGGGAAAGGAGGAAATATCCGCATGATAGCCATACAATTATTGGCTTGCGCCGGGTTGATTATCGGCGCTTTTTTAATCCTTGGCTTAAAGCCGGTGGAATTTACAGACAGCCTGTTTGCCTTCCTCCTCAGGCCGAAACGCAGTATAAGAGAGGATATCCAGACATCTACCGGCAGAAAGAAAGACGGTCCGCTGCGCCGGGAAATCAAAGAGGCACAGGTCATACTTGAAATGACCGGGCGTGGAAGCCGCTTCTCGCTGGTGTGTGCGGTATCACTGGCGCTGTTCTGTATAGGCGGCTCACTTGCCATCCTGCTGGGGAATTTCTTTCTGGCACCAGTCATGGCGGTAGGGTTTCTGTTCCTGCCGTCCTGGTATGTGAAGTTGACCGCCAACCACTATAAACGGGACATCGCCTCAGAACTGGAAACAGCCCTGTCAGTAGTGACCACAGCATACCTGCGCACGGAGGACATCGTGACAGCTGTGGAGGAAAATATTGCATACTTGAATCCACCTGTTTCTAAAGTATTTCGTGATTTCCTAATGCAGATCAAGCTGGTGAACCCGGATGTGGAGGCTGCTCTGAAAGCCATGAAAGACAGGATAGACAACGAGGTGTTCCGGGAATGGTGCGATGCGTCCAGTGACTGCCAGCATGACAGGAGCCTGAAAACCACCCTTACCCCCATCGTGGTGAAACTGTCTGATATGCGGAACGTAAACGCGGAGCTGGAGTATATGCTGGCTGAGCCGCGCAAGGAATTCCTCATGATGGTCGTTTTCGTGGTAGGTAATATCCCGCTCATGTATCTGTTAAATAAGGACTGGTACCATGTGCTGATGCACACACCTCTGGGGCAGGTTATCCTTGCCATCACGGCGGCAGTGATTTTCGTATCGGCGGGCTATGTGGTGAAACTTACCCGTCCCATTGAGTACAGGAGGTGACGCCATGACAGGACTTTTATTTTTATTTGGGTTGTTTTTAGCTCTTGGCCTGTTCTTTCTGGCTGCCTCCCTGCTGAAGCTGCCAACCATTGGCGCGGCCAAAGCCATGCTGGGAACGGTGAAGCAGGAGAAAAAAGCAGCCAAAACAGCGGAAACTTACCTGATGACCGTAGCGGTGCGGCTGGCGAAGTATATCCGCATGGATGAGTACAAGCGGAACCGGATGAATAATATCTTAAAAGCCAGCGGTATGAATATATCACCGGAGGTGTATCAAGCATACGCCTTTGTAAAAGCAGGCGCCATCCTGCTGGGAATGATCCCCTGCGTGTTTCTGATACCCCTGTTGTCGCCCATGGTGATTATCCTGTCAATACTGACCTATTTTAAGGAGATCCAGAAAGCCGATGAGAGGCTGAAAGCGAAACGGGATGAGATTGAGGGCGAACTGCCAAGGTTGGTGGCGACCATTGAGCAGGAACTGAAAGCCAGCCGCAATGTGATCGGGATGCTGGAACGGTTCCGTTTGAACGCTGGGGAGTCGCTCACCGGGGAGTTGGACATTCTGCTTGCAGATATGCGTTCCTCCAACTATGAGGCGGCTCTCACCCGCTTTGAGGCAAGGATTAACTCGCCTATGCTTTCCGATGTGGTACGGGGGTTGATTGGCGTCATGCGCGGCGATGACAGCGCTGTGTATTTCCAGATGCTGGCACATGATTTTAAGCAGATGGAACTGCAGCGGCTCAAGGCGAAGGCGCAGAAAATCCCGCCAAAAATCCGGGTGTTTTCCTTTGCCATGCTGATGTGCTTCCTGCTGACTTATCTGGCGATTATATGCTATGTGGCAGTGACCAGCCTTGGCGAGATGTTTTAAGGGAAGGAGAAACCGATGCTGTTAAGAGAATTTATAGAGAAACATCCTGGTGGCAGGGATGATGGGGCAGGAAAAGGAAAGCCTCCTGCAGGAACAAGGGATGGCCATATGCTGAAGCGGATCGGTATGCTTTGGAAAGACCGGCGTGGGGAAGGATATGTGGATGTTATTGTACTGGTGCTGTGTGCGGTTCTGGTCATAGCCCTGGCGGTACGGGTTCTGCCGGTATATATCGCCAAGCATCGGCTGGATACCTTTGCTACAGAGCTGGTGAGGGAAGCGGAAGTAACAGGGAATATAGGGGCAGAAACAGACCGGCGTGCGGCGGTATTAAAGGAGAAAACAGGCATAGATCCGGAGATTGCCTGGTCAGCGGAAGGGAGGATCCAGCTCAATGAAGAAGTGACAGTAACGCTGACACTCCACCAGGAGATTGGCCTGTTTGGGAATTTTGGTTCATTCCCGATCCTATTGAGGTCCCAGGCAGCCGGCAAATCGGAAGTATACTGGAAGTGAGGAGGAGGCCGTTGACAGAAAAGATCAAAAGGATTTTAAAGGACCGGAAGGGGACATCTTTCCCACTGGTGATTGCGGTTACGCTGGCGCTCATCCTCCTTTTTTGCTGTCTCAGTGAGTATTTCCGGCTCCAGATCATTGCAGCCGGGGTAAGGGAGGCGGTACAGGATGCTGTGATTACTGTCGTTAACGACAACTATGCAGGTGTTTATCATGGGGTACGGGAAGGGTATGCAGGAGGGTATCAGGCTTCCGGTGAGACAGGATGGGAAGCGGATGTAATAGAAGGCGATATTTATACGTACCTGGACAGTACCCTGGGGATGGAGATGGAGGGGGCGCGGCATGTGAAATATGCGGGGGAGGAGGGGACAGCACTGGAGTTTGCCGTGGATGGGCTGCGGGTAACCCTTCGCAATGCGCCACTGGCCCCATCTGATCCCGGAAATTCCCAGCGGTTCGAAGCGGATGCCATGATCAGGCTGGAGGTACCTGTGCGTTATGGGGGCAGGATGCTGCCTTCCATGTTTATTACTTTAAAAGTGCGGGCCGGGTATACCGAAGTATTTTAAGAGGGAACAAAAGAAAGAAGGAATTACTGGACTTCCTGTAAATGTTATAGTATGTTTTAACTAACAGGAAACCACTCATAAGGAGGAGCCATCCTATGAAATGGACAGAAAAAAAGAAAAAATATGTGGCAGTTGGGGCAGGGGCCGTCATTTGTGTGCTTTTGCTTATTGCTATTAGCCTGCAGTTCACCAAAAAGCCTGCAGGGAAAGATAAGATTCCGGAAGAAAGCCAGGCGGAATCAGAGGTTGTAGTGGAACCAGCCAGTGTGTCCGCAGAAGAAAGCAGGGAAACAGAAATGGTAATCCATCCGAATACGGTAGATGATGGAGTAGAAACAGGCCAGCCCGTGGATAGCCGTCCAGCACAGACCGACCAGACAGAGCAGAGTATCCAGCCGGAGGTTACCAAGCCAGCCGAACCGGAGGAAGCGGTAAAAACCGATCCTACGAAAAAGCCGGATGGGACGAAAGTGGAAACCCCTCCTACGGCGGAGGAGCATGATTCTTATACGCCGCCTGACGATACGGGTTCAGAGAATAGCGGAGGCGGGCTGCCTGGGTTTGATAATGTGCCGGATGGTGGATCCAATCAGGTTATTGATGGTCATAGTGATGGGGACATTAATAAACAGGTAGGAATAATGGATTAATCCTATTTATTATAGAAAAAGTGCAGTAATATGCTGTGCTTTTTTTATTGTGTAGAAAGGTGTTCTATGAAGCGTTTTTATAGCATTTTGATTATTCTATGTATACTTTTGGGAGAAATCCATTTAACGGCCAATGCCGATACAGGGGGAAGTGGAAATATTGATACTGGTGGAGGCGGGATGGGACAGGGAACCAGTCAGAATAAATGGAGTACAGGGAATGAAGGTGTTCGTGTTACTGTGGTGAGGGCCAGTGACCATGCGGTAGTGGCCTTACCCATTGATTTGACCAATTCACCTCCGAATGCAAACCTATACCATTTTGGAAAAGTGAGTAAACTGCAGTATAGCGGTGGAACAGGGCTTACACCCATAAAAGGTGGATATACCTGTATAAAGCCGCCACAGCCGATTCCCCGAGTAATTAGTTCAAATGGTAGAAATAATGTGGAAGTGATAAAGAAATATTTCTGTTCAGAATTTCTTGCACAACTCGTAGCAAACCATACTGGGATGAATTATGATACTCTGATTGGAGGTGAGTACCGATTACTTTTGGAACCAATCGCATATTATACTTTCCAAGGTGTGATGATTGCTACGACAGCGACTGAAGCGGCCATGTATGATGAGCAGTTAAGCGGCGGCCTGCGTAAAAAGATGGTATCTCTGACCCATAAGAACCTGCCATTATCGATGTTTTTGGAAACAGCAGATTTGGGCTATCCTGCATGGGGAGGCAGCCGTAGTACAGCTGCATCGGATGCGGATATTAAATCCAGCCTTGGCCTTGGGATTGTACGTTTCAATGAAATGCCCCCGGAGGAACCGGAAATGGGAGCTTTTGACTATGAGTATCGGACGGATACAGAGGTCATTACAGCGGTAACAGTGAAAGGCGGACAAAGTGATCCGGATCATCCGATATCTGTCAATTTTAATATATTAGGACAGAATTATACAGTGGATAACGTCTACTATCCGGAAGGGGAGAGTCAGTTGGCCTGGATACGATGGACAACACCAACAGAACCACAGAAAATTACAATTTCTGTCCAGGTACATGGGGGCGGTTCTGTGAATAAGGGAAGTATCCAAGTAAATATCGTGGATTTAGATGAGAATCCCCCTCCGGATCCTAATGCGGATGACCGCAATGACAGTTTTTCCATGCCAGCTGTTCCAAGTAAAGAGCAGATGACGGCAGCAGATTGGAGCGTCTGGCGGCCAAAATGGCACAATGAATGGGTGTGGCATGAGGATCCAAATGATGAGGAAGACAGGGGATACTGGTGTGATCACGGCTGGTGGGAATTTGATCTTGACCGCTATTCAGCCGCCTTGACCGCTTCTATGACTATCCTTCCTGACGAGAAGTCCCCGACAGCCAACGGGAAAAATATGAAGTCAGGGTATGGCATCAACGAGAAGGTCACCACCCATGTCAGTACGAACCAAAGTTCTGCGGTTACTGCAGCGCAAAATGCAGTCACTTATTTCCCGGAATCCCAGTATCAGGACTTCTGGCGGCTGCTGGAACGAATGGGCGGTGGATATGACATGGTCCATGAATTTAAGAAAAACCGGTATAGCACCTATAACAGACGGACACATTTCGTACCGGTTTGGTTCCCGGATGGAAATTATATTCCATACACATGGCTGATAGACTGCTGGACCCCGGCTGGGATGCTGAGCATGAACCTGACGGATTCGATAATGATTGAGGGAAACGTTTGGGACGACTGGCATATCGCGCCTCAGAAACCGGATTAAGAGAGTAAAATAACAGGAAAAAAGAACTGTGGGAATCTGGATACAGGATCTGCAGTTTTTCTTTTTCCTTCCTATTTTCCAGAAAAAGAAGGGAAAAAAAATGAAACGAATTATAAAAATCCTCTGCGCAGTTATCCTGATAGCCAGTGTGTTCTGTATTCCGGTGTGTGCAGCAACTGGGGATGTGGCAAGCGCGATAGAGGGAACATGGGATACCGCTTCCCAACAGATTAAAACAGTAGTGAACAACGTGGTGTTTCCTGCTATCGATCTGATTCTGGCCGTATTCTTCTTTGCCAAGCTTGGCACTGCTTATTTTGATTATCGGAAACATGGCCAGTTTGAATGGGCGGCCCCGGCCATCCTGTTTGCCTGTCTGGTATTTACCCTGACAGCCCCGATGTATGTATGGCAGATTTTGGGTATGTAAGAAAAAGGAACCTGCTGGATGAGGGACTGGAAATAACATAGAAGGAGACACACCATAGGAAAATCCCGGTGTGTCCCCTGTTTTAGAAAATCATTCCTTATCTGGAAGGTTATCCAGCAGAAGCTGGAATACCTGCCTGCTGGTTTCACAATCCCTGTGGCTTAGCTTGAAAAGTAAATCATTGGTAAAAGCCTGCAGGAAGATGGGAATCAGGGGAGCGGCTAAAAAGTTCTGCCTGAGCTTTAGGTTTAAGGCCTCTGCCATGGATTCCCCTATTATATTGGAAATCTGCCTGTATAGGTCACTCAATTGGATAATATCCAATATGGTTGATATGGATTCTTTTTGCTCTGTTTCGAATTGTGTCACTGCGTCTGCAACGAACATGTCTGCGGCCAATGCATAAAGAAAATTTCTCTGTGTAACAGATTCCTGGAAAGAGGATATTACTGGATATTCTTTCAGGATACCCAGCAGCTTTGCATAAAGAGGGGAATCCTGTAAGTCATAGGAATTGTTTAACACTTGAACACATAAAGCCTGATAGGTTTCCGCACTTTCAAATCCCTTCTCGGATGCATTCACTGCAAGGTTATCATTAACAGCCTCAAAAAAGAGAGAGAGGTAGTTATCCAGCAGGTATCCCCGTTTCCCAAGCTGCATCCGTATCTGCCTGGCAAAACCATAAAAAGAAGAGAGGGAAGAATCTGCTGTTTTTTTGTCGTGGGTTCCTAGTATGTCACCTGTAGTTTTAAAAATATTCATTTGATCCCGACCTTTCGTTTAGGGTCGGGAATTTCCCGTATCTTCCAAAAGCGCATGCAAAGGCGGGGGTATCTGAATACCCGATAAACCCATGCAAGCGCGGTAAAACTATACTTGTGCCGCCACAAGAAAAGCAGTATACTGTTCTTGTCGTGGTGCCGTTTTAACGGTTGTACTGGGTGCTGGATTCACCTTTGTGCAGGGCTGGTGTGGTGCGAACACATCAGTCTGCCATGACTTTTTTATTGTCGGGGAAACCCCGCCACTGTTATATAAACTCGGAATCGTATAATTGTCAAGTAAGAGCCTTTCTTAACAGGGGGCTTTTTTGTATGGTTAAAAATGGAAAAGCAAGACATTCCATTATATAGGAGGAAATGAGATGGGCTGTTGGGGAATTACTGCATTACAATCTGATTCCGGACTGGATGCAATAGGTTATATCCGTGATAAGCTGCTGGAGGATGGGGTATTAGACTTGGAAATCATAATAGATACTTTGCGGATAAGCAGCTGGAACAGGCCGCCTAAAGCATCCGAGGGACCATCCCATACCAGCCTGATGGCGGTGGCGGAACTGATTATCATCTATCTGGATAAAGAGGCAGCGAGCCTGGATTATGAAGGGAAATGGGCTGCCAACGATGGAAAATTTGCATCCATCCACTCTTTTACCGCATCGAAAGAATCCCTTAAATATCTCCGGGACTATCTTTCGGATTCCCTGCACTATGCAAAAGAAAATGCAGTATTAAAGGCGGAAGAGGGAAAAAAGTGGGGAGGATGGTTCAAAGAGGCGGACTGGATTGGCTGGCAGGACCATATGCAGGCATTGGTTAGCCGCCTGGATACCCTTCTGGCATCCGAAGAAACGCTTCTGGAACTAGTTCCCCCGCAGGAAAATATCGAAGATAGGGAAAGAAAAGAGAAGGGGATGTTTCTTCCAGAGGACGGAATGACGGTTACTTTTTCTGTCATCATGCTAAGCGGCAAGGGGAAAAAGGGAGAACCCCAGCATGCTGAAATTTATACAGGCGGGTGTATTGGCTCCCGGTTTATCCCCCAAATGCCGCTTTTTAAGGAGTTTGCGGAAAAGTGCGGTCGGGATGCTTTTATCGAAGTGGATAATTATGCCTATGAACTGGATGGGGATAACTGGCATATACGAAAAGCAGCGAAAGAAGAAATACAACAGATTGTAGGGGAAAACTTCCCACACAATTATGATGCGGGGATACTGCATACGGTCAGCCATGATGGCCCTGACCAATTTTATATCAAGGAAGGGGTTCTGTACGATAACAGACAGAAGGAAGATTTAATAGAACAGTCCCTGAATCTTTAAAAGGAATGCCATTCTAAGGAGAACGGCGGAGAAAGGATACACATTTTATGAAAAGGAATTGCGTAAGTCACTGGGACATGGCCTACCGCTTGAGGAGCCCAGTTTTATTGGGATGGACTGTTTTGGCTGCCATAAAAGGAACGGATCCTATGCAGAGAAAGAAGGTAAAATACCATGACTTTTTTTGAACAGGAGCTGAGAAAGCTCTTTGGCCACGATACGGTGTTCGCGGATGCCCGTTTCGCCGGAAATGTCTGTTACGGCAGGCTCAATGAAGATGTGCGGATCAAGGCCCGGTTTGTTACCTGTGGCTATGCCGATCATTATGAAGCCCTCAAGGTAACGCTGATCAACCGGCGTGAGGGGGAAATCGACAGTTCGCTTTTACGTTTCCGTGACCTGTGGGGCATGAAGCAGACCTGCAACTCCAACTTTGGGGAGGGCGTGTCCCCGCACATCTGGAGTGACCACGGCAAAGTCGGCTGGTATGCATACCAGCCGGGCAAGGCAGATTACCAGCGGCTCAAGGATGCTGTGCAGACTTATCTTGCGGTATTTCAGGAGCCAGTGCAGGGCCAGCGGATAGGGCAGAAAATGTGCTGATAAAGCACAGCCAATACTCTGGATGGAAAGGAATGGACAAATCAAATGTTTATATGGGATTTTGTAGCGGATACCGTGCTGGGGCAGATCATTGACTGGATTTATAGCCAGGTCATAGGGTTCCTCGGGGACTTTTTTATGCAGATGGGAAACATGGGGGCCGATTTGTTTGAGATGGGCTGGGTACAGTCTATCGTGCTGTTCTTTTCCCACTTTGCCTGGGCACTGTATGTGACGGGCCTTGTCGTAGCGGCTTTTGAGTGTGCGATTGAATACCAGGCCGGCCGCGGCAGCATCCGGGACAGCGCCCTGAACGCTATAAAAGGGTTTCTGGCCGTCAGCCTGTTTACGACCGTACCGGTGGAACTGTATCAACTTTGTGTTTCCCTGCAGGGAGGGATTACAGCTGGAATCACCGGCCGGGGGCAGGACATTGGTGTTGTAGCAGCAGAAATTATTACATCCCTGCAGGATGCGGGAACCTGGGAACAGGCAGCAACTTCCGGCGCGCTGGGCGGGATAAATAGTATCAGTAACCCTGTTATGATGATTTTTCTCCTGATCCTGATGGGCTACGCGGTCATTAAAGTTTTTTTTGCCAACCTGAAAAGGGGCGGCATTTTGTTAATCCAGATCGCGGTAGGAAGCTTATATATGTTCAGCGTACCCCGGGGATATATTGATGGGTTTGTGGGCTGGTGTAAACAGGTGATTGGCTTGTGTCTTACTACATTTTTGCAAGCAACGATACTGACAGCAGGATTACTTGTCATTAAGGACCATGCCCTGTTGGGATTGGGACTGATGCTTTCTGCGGGGGAAGTCCCGCGGATTGCCGGGCAGTTTGGCCTGGAGACAGGCACCCGCGCCAACGTGTCAGGGGCCATATATGCGGTGCAGAATGCCGTAAATCTGACACGTACAATTGTGCAGACGGTAGCAAAATAGGGAAAGACAACGAAGGAAATGAGACTTTCTGTGTGCAGAAAAAAACGTTCCGCAGAATTTGTCTGGATTGTCCAGCTCCTTACCTGCAGCCGTATTTGTGCCTGGCTTATAACATTAGTACAAATGCATCCCTTTCCCCAAAAATCTTGTTGGGTATCGTCATAGATAATCCGTGACATTGCCGGTATACTTGGCTTGGAAACGAAGAAGAAAGGAGAGTCGGAGCATGGAACAAAAGAAGAATCTCTGCGCCATGATCCCGGAAAACCTGCATAGGAAAGTCCGGGAAGAGCAGGAAAAAGAGGAACTGACCTTAAGCCAGTACGTGGAAAACGTGTTAAAAGAGCATTTTGAAAGGGGAGGGAAGGCTATGGATGGCAAGACAAGGACACTGGCATTTCAGGTATCGGAGGAATTCTTCGAAAAAATCAAGGCCCATCTGAAGAAGACAGGGCTGAGCCAGAAGGATTTCATCCTTGGCTTGATAGAAAAGGCTCTGGAAGAAGAGGAAACTGTGAAGGCAGGAGAATCAGAAGTAGGGGAAGTGCCAGCGACAGGGGATCCAGCGGAAGAGGTATCCGAAGAAGGTGAAACCCCTAAGATATAAGAAATAGAAGAGAAAGAAAAAATAATAAATAATAAGAATGCCGGGGCAGGGATCCCCGGCATCTTTTGTAGGAGGGAATATGTATATTTACCCGGATAACCTAAAATCCAAAGCCACACTATGGCTTTGGCAGCTGAAAGATATTGGCATTGCAGGAGTGTGTGCGGTGATATCGGTTCTGGCCCTGACACAGACCGCATTTTTCCTGCCCATCCTCCTGACTGCAGTCTATGCTTTCCTGACCATCCGATTTGAGGATACCAGCATCCTGGATTTTATAAGCTATGCCTGCCGCTTCTTTTTCAGCCAGCAGCTTTATGATTGGAGGATAGGATGAGGAAAATAACAGAGAAAAATAGGGCCAGGGAAAAAGCTTCCACAAGGCAGCTTATCGGGGCCAGGGCGGTAACGGATTACAGCCTTGTGACCTATGGGCAGGGCGAACTGGTGTATTTTATGGTAAGGCCTTCGAACATTTCCGTCCTGTCCGAAGCCAGTGTAGGGGCACGGATTTATGCACTGATGACCGTGCTGAAGGGTGTGGCTGAAATCGAGATGCTGTGCTTAAACAGCAGGGAAAGCTTCGAAGACAACAAACAGTTCCTGCGGATCCGGATGGAGAGGGAACAGAACCCTATGGTGCGTAAACTCCTGGAAAAAGACCAGACACACCTGGACCGGATCCAGGTGCAGATGGCTACTGCCCGGGAGTTCCTGATCCTGATCCGGCTGAAAGGGGAAAAAGAGACAGAGGTGTTTCCCTACCTATCGCGGATTGAAAAGTCGCTAAAGGAACAGGGCTTCTCTGTTAAGCGTGCCGGCAGGGAGGATATCAAACGGATACTCGCTGTTTATTATGAACAAAATGTTACTACAGAACGCTTTGAAGACTTTGACGGGGAACGCTGGATTATACTCGGGGATTAAATGGCATAAGAGCGCTTCCCAGATATGCCGGATACAGAAATGTGTCCGGTTATTTTTAGGTCCAAAATAAGGAGGGAATCCGTTGAAAAAGGGAAAAAATGCCCCTGTGGCAGAGACAGAGACATATGTATCAAACGAGGAAACACATATCCAGGAATTCCTGGATATGATAGCGCCCTCTGTCATTCAATTTGAAACCGATTATTTTATCTGTGGAAATACGTACCGCTGTGTGTGGGCACTAAGGGAATACCCGACTGCCACCGATGAGCAGGCCATTCTGTCCCACCTGGGGGAAAAAGACGGGGTTACCCTGCGTATTTATACCCGGCATGTGACGCCTGTTGAGGAAAAGAAGATCATCAGCAATGCCGCCAACAAAAACCGAATGGACAGGAGCAGCACTAACGACCTGCAGCAGACGGTACTGGCGGAAAGCAACCTGCAGGATGTGGCTACTATTGTGGCACAGATGCACCGGAACCGGGAGCCTCTCCTGCATACGGCAGTTTATCTGGAACTGTGTGCCCATGACCTGGATCAACTAAAACTCCTGCAGACAGAGGTACTGACAGAACTAATCCGTGCAAAACTCAATGTCGATCGCCTTTTGTTACGACAACAGCAAGGCTTTCAGTGTGTGATGCCTACCGGCTGGAACCTGTTCCGGGAACAATTTGAGCGTGTGTTGCCTGCCAGTAGCGTTGCAAACCTGTATCCGTTCAACTACAGCGGCAAGACTGATCCGCAGGGCTTCTATATTGGGCGGGATAAATTCGGCTCCAACGTGCTGGTGGACTTCAACCGCCGCGCCGATGATAAGACCAACGCTAATATCTTAATTCTCGGCAACAGCGGCCAGGGCAAGAGCTACCTGTTAAAACTCCTGCTTACAAACCTGCGGGAATCCGGCATGAAAATAATCTGTTTGGATCCGGAAATGGAGTACGAGGATTTGACAAACAACTTGGGCGGCTGTTTTATTGACCTGATGTCCGGCGAATACATTATCAATCCACTGGAGGCGAAAACATGGGATGACAGCGGCAGCCCGGAGGATCTGGACGCGCCGCAGACCTTCCGTATCCGTTCCCGGCTTTCCCAGCACATCAGCTTTTTGAAAGACTTCTTCCGCACCTATAAGGATTTTACCGACCGGGAGATTGATGTGATTGAGATCATGCTCCAGAAGCTGTATACCAAGTGGGGCGTCACCGACCAGAGCGACTTTGCACGGCTGGGGCCGCAGGATTACCCGATTCTGTCTGACCTTTACGCTTTTATGGAAGCAGAATATAAAGGGTTTGATGAGAGCAAACGCCAGATTTATACTGCCGAGATGCTCCAGAGCATCCTGTTGGGCTTAAACTCCATGTGTGTGGGCGCGGAAAGCAAGTTCTTTGATGGGTATACCAATATCACGGATTCCAGCTTCGTCACATTTGGCGTCAAGGGACTGCTGCAGGCCAGTAGGAGCCTGAAAAATGCCTTGCTGTTCAACGTGCTTTCTTTTATGAGCGATGAATTACTGACAGGGGGAAATACAGCCGCCAGCCTGGATGAATTTTACCTGTTCCTGTCCAATTTAACTGCCGTAGAATATGTCCGAAACTTCATGAAACGGGTACGTAAAAAAGATTCCGCTGTGATTATCGCCAGCCAGAACCTGGAGGATTTCAATCTGGATGGTGTCCGGGAGTACACTAAGCCCCTATTCTCTATCCCTACGCATCAGTTCCTATTTAACGCAGGCAGTATCGATTCCCAATTTTATACCGATACATTGCAGCTGGAGGAATCCGAATACAATTTAATCCGCTATCCCCAGCGTGGCGTGTGCCTGTATAAAAGTGGCAATGAGAGGTATAACCTGATGGTCAATGCTCCGGAACATAAGGCAAAGCTATTTGGAATGGCGGGTGGCCGTTAAATAGGAGGTGACCGTGCATGGATTTAAAAGACCAGTGCTTCGGTATAGAAATTGAAATGACCGGTATCACCCGCCAACATGCTGCTGAAGTAGCTGCCGAATATTTTGGTACAAGTAACAGCTATATAGGTTCCATTTACAGTGTATGTGCTGTCCTGGACAGACAGGGGAGACAATGGAAATTTGTAAGGGATGCCAGTATAACGGCCCAGCGAAAGGAAGGGAGGCAGAAGGTTCCTGCCGGATCAGAATATAAAACGGAGATGGTAAGCCCAATCTGCCGGTATGGGGATATCGTCCCTATCCAGGAGTTAGTCCGTAAATTAAAGGAAGAAGGGGCTTTTGCGAATACCAGCTGCGGCATACATGTACACATCGATGCCCTGCCATTTGACTCCCGGACACTGCGTAATATCACGAATATCATGGCTTCGAAGGAAGACCTGATTTATAAAGCGTTACAAGTAAATGTCAGCAGGGAGCAGCGCTTTTGCAAGAAGGTAGATAGTGGATTCTTAGAAGAATTAAACTTCCGTAAACCGAAAACAACGGAAGAATTTAAAAATATCTGGTATGAACAGCAAAGGGACTATAGACATGGGATCTCGGAGCACTATCATGATAGCCGTTACCATTGCCTGAACCTGCATTCGGTTTTCCAGAAGGGAACCATAGAATTTCGGCTGTTCAATGGAACCCTGCACGCAGGAAAAATCAAAGCCTATATCCAATTTTGTCTTGCCATCAGCGCACAGGCTTTAAACCAGAGCTGTGCAAGCAGGCGGAAAACGCAGACAACTAATGAAAAGTACACCTTCCGTACATGGCTTTTGCGTCTGGGTTTAATCGGAGATGAATTTGCTACAGCCAGGCTGCATCTGTTGGCCAACCTGGATGGGTGCATTGCCTGGCGGGATCCTGCGCAGGCCGAAGCCCAAAAGGAACGGCTGAGGGAAAAAAGAGAACAGGAACAGCACAGAGAGGAAACACAGGCCGGGGAACAACAGAATCCCCCGGCTTTTATTATGCATTTCTAAATCGGAAGGAGAGAAAAATGGACAGGAAAATATACATCGCTTACGGGAGTAACCTGAACCTGCCCCAGATGGCTATCCGCTGTCCCGGTGCTGCGGTCATTGGAAAAAGCGCACTTAAGGATTATGAGTTAGTGTTCCGGGGAGGCCGCCGGGGGGCGGTGGCTACCGTGGAACCCAAAAAAGGAAGTTCCGTGCCTGTACTCTTATGGGACATCAGCAAAAGAAATGAAAGGAAACTTGACTATTATGAAGGATATCCCCGGCTCTATGAGAAGCAGATCATGGATGTGGAGTTGGACGGAAGGACTGTTTCCGCAATGGCCTATATTATGACGCCCGGCCATGCGTTTGGCGTCCCATCGGCTGGCTATGCCAGTGTGATCCGCCAGGGATATGAGTCTGCGGGGTTTGATATGGAGGTGCTGGACAACGCCATTGACCACGCGTTTGAGCTGGCACAGGAACAAGAGCAGCAGCGCAGCGAATCCAGCCGGCAGCCCCTGCCCGGGATGGGCGGCTGGGGCTGCCCAAAATAAAAAGCTGTGCCTTTCCGCACAGCTTTTACAAGTTTTCCAGAAAATCAATCAGTGACTTTCTCTGTTTGGGAGAAAGCCGTTCCCAGCCATCCAGCAGCCGCTTTTGCTCATCAGTTAAGGAAATGGACTCCCCGCCTTCATTAAAAAAGCATGATAGTGTGATGCCGAAACCTCTGCAGATTTTTTCAAGGGAACCAATGGAGGGGAGCAACCCTTTCCGGTACCAAGAAGATATCGTTGATTGTGAAATCCCAGACATCTCGGCTAATTGGTATTCACTCCAGCCACGCTCTGTACGCAGCTGATAAATTCTTTCTAGAACATCCAAAATAACACCTCCCAATGCTACGACTATCACCACTATAGTACTTTGAAATGTCGTTGCAATTTAATAATTATTGTCGTATTATTATTTACGACAATACGAAGTGATAAACGGAGGCACTATATGAAAGTACAACAAACCTGCTGTTTTACAGGCCACCGCCCGGAGGGGCTTCCTTTCAAAACGGATGAAACACACCCAGACTGCGTGAAGCTGAAGGAACGGCTCAGACAGGAGATAGAGCGGCTGATCACGGAAGAAGGCGTGCGGCATTTTATCAGCGGCATGGCAGCCGGAACAGGCTTAATCGCGGCGGAGCTGGTGCTGGAACTGAAGAAAAGGTACCCGCAGATTACGCTGGAAAGCGCAATCCCCTATGAGGAACAGGCCATCAAATGGACGCGGGCGCAGCGGGAACAATACTATAGGATCGCCGGACAGTGCGATGAAAGCGTCACACTGCAGAACACCTATACCCGTGGATGTATGAAAAAGCGCAACTGCTACATGGTGGATCACAGCGAGTATGTGCTGGCGGTATGGGAGGGAGTGCCGCGTTCCGGCACCGGGCAGACGGTCCGCTACGCCAGAAGCCTTGGCAGGCAGGTTACGATCATCAACCCGAAAACACTGGAAATTACCAGGGAAAAACAACCAGGTACGGCGCAGGGATAGGCCCTTTTATCAGGGCCGGGTTTCCCGCGCCCTGAAAGGAGGAAACGCCTATGGCAGCACCTGCCGCCGCGCTGGCGGTGAAAGCCGCCCTTGCCGCGGCAACGGATAAACGGACATGGATGGCCATTGCAACAGTAGTGGCGGCCATCCTGACACCCTTTATTTTAATCGTGGTAGTTATATTGAGCGCCTTGTCCGGCACATCCAGCCACAACAATGCCGCCGTGGATTTAGCGTTCCATGGCGGCTATTTATCATCCCGGCTCCCTGCCGACTACCGGTTATACATTGAGAAAATGCGGGAGAGCTTTGTGGATCTGGACACCGCACTCTCTGAAATCACTGGCATGGCTGAAGACGGGGAAGTGGATGCCTATCAGGTCAAGGCCATTTTTTATTCCCTGTTCTTCGGCGCGGACCAGCCCCGTATGAATGACGGGGATTACCGGGAATTTGCCGACTGCTTCGTAACGTATGAAGAACGGGAGGACGGGGACGGCGGAACCTACACCGTGGCTGTCCCCACCACAGACCTGGAAACGGTGTATGAAAACCTCTCTGCCATCCTTGGAAAGACGGTAACGGCAGAAGAAAAAGCAAACGCCCAGCGCATATATGTCCTTGCTAAGTATGGGCAGGTGTCTCCAGGAAGCGGCCTGCCGCCCGGTGCGGCAATGGGTGATGGCAGTTATGCCGCCCTGATTGCCGAAGGCGAAAAGTATCTGGGTTTCCCGTATGTGTGGGGAGGCTCGACGCCCCAGACCTCGTTTGACTGCAGCGGTTTTGTGTGCTGGGTTTACACCCAGTCCGGGGTATATAACCTGCCGCGCACCACGGCGGCCGGGATTTATAACCAGTGTGCTATTGTGCCGAGGGAGGAAGCCCGGCCCGGCGACTTGATCTTTTTTACCCAAACTTATGCCTGTGATGGGCCGGTAAGCCATGTGGGGATCTATGTGGGAGGAGGGAAAATGCTGCACTGTGGGTCACCGATCCAATATACCAGCACCGAAACAGATTACTGGAAATCCCATTATTATGCGGTAGGGCGTCTGCCACAGTAGCTGTCCGGGAATAAAAAAGTATGACAAATTCTGAAATAATCAGTTTTAATTATGGAAATAAAGAAATGGTCTGATAATAATTACACTTGATATTATGATAATAAAGTATGGCAATATCAGGATAAATGCTATATATGGTAATGACATAAATCAGAGAATGGAATAATCGGTTGGTTAGCTTGGAGTGTAAAGAATCCCAGGCGTTCCGATTGTCAAACTATTTTACCAAAACGTCACTTGTAAATGTATGGCCTTTTTAAGAAGGAACACCAATGCAGGGTGGCAGTTAAAGGTGGTAGCAACAAAATATTTTTCATATGTAAAGGAAATACCTGAATAGGAGGAACCGGAATGACAGATAAAAGGAAAGAAGAATTGCTCCGCCGGGCATTGGAATGTATCAGCCGGCTGGAAAGCGGGCGCAGGCTGTACGGTTGCCTGCATGATTCCATGGGAATGGCTAATACAGAAATAGAGGAAGCGGGCTATACTTTATGGGAATATTATGAAGAAGACACGCCGGAGCATATGGCAGCCGCCAGCGGCAGGCAGTATGCTGCCCTGGAGGCATGGGAATGGCGGCTGAAGACAGCAGTAGAGCGTACCGTACAGGATGGATTAAGGAACACTGTTAACGGAAACTGGAAGATACCTTATGCAGAATTAAAAAAGGAAAGCGGCCTGTGCCTTTATGGGGATCCCTCCCTGCAGGAAATATTGGGCGATATGCTGGCGGAACGGGCGGAAGTCCTCCTGGTGTCAACCGGTAAAACCTGCTTTGATGTGACTTTTTGTCCCGAGTACTGTGCCAAAATACAGAAAGGGAAAGAATCGGAAAAAGGACAGCAGGAACCGGAAAAGATACCGGTGCCGGTCCCGTTGCAGACACTGCGCTGCCTGATCGCTTCGCCTTTTCTTGAAGTTTGCCTCACATCTGAAGACGGTCCTTATAAGGAGCCGACAGCCATCCCGGAGCTTTGTATTGACATGCTTACCGCGGCTGGAAAAGAGGAATGGGCCGATGTGCTGGATGCAGAAGTAGGCCAGATTTATATGGGGATGAAGGGGCTTGAGGTATCCCTGGCGGGAGTAAGCACCGCCAGGCTGGAGGCGTTTTCTTCCGCAATGGTCGGCCGCTGCCCGGAAGAACTCTACGAAAAATGGGTGGCTGGGACGGAAGAAATTTACCAAGCAAGGATGCAGCAGATGAAGCGTTAAGGAGATCAAAAGGGGAGTTTAGAATGAAAAATACGACACTGAGTATTACTTTTAATACAGATAAGTTAGATGCCCTGGCCTTCCATATGGGGAAAAAGGATGCACAGTTGCAGAAAGAATTGACGGAAACCATCCAGAAACTTTATGAAAAATATGTGCCACAGTCCACCCGTGAGTATATTGATGACAAGGTTGCCCGGGAGATTTTGGCAAAGGAAACGAAGGACAGGCCCAGAAAGCCGGATGCCCCTGTACCGACAGATTTCCAGGCCTTAGATCCTTGACGGGAAGATGGGCAAACGGGCATGATAATATGATAAAAGTATATTTCAAGCCGGGCTGAAAATGAAGACAGGCCATATAGAACGGGCGAAGTTCAGGCGATGTTACAGGCGGGGGAAACCATTCTCCCGCCTTTGCCGCCCCCTGTATGCCCCTATGCCCGGTTTCGGGAAAGGTAATGGACAGAATAAGCAGGATGTGGGGGCCGTGTCAGCCCTGTAAGGGCTTATAAATGGCAAAATAGCACTGTGCCCCATCTCCACCCCATTTTCTCCGTGTTGGGCAAATGTGGAGGCCATATGAAAAGAAAGCCCAAAACCGGAAGGTCACCTTGCAAGGGCTATTAATGCAGGGTCGAAATGTGTGCAGGTTAAAGGGCGGGTGGCTTTTACAAGCCCCCTCGCCCGGAAAACACCGGCCGGCAAAGCCGGCCGGGGATTAAGTCTTGCCACCTGGTATCCCCGCTGAAAGCAAAATCAGGTGGCAGCCACGCCGGAAATGCCCATATATCAGGAAAGTAACAGGTGGCTTGTAACGAATCATCCCCAAAAGGAGGACTGCCATGAGCGGAAATGCTGATAAAACCAAGTTTTCTATCCGTGTGGATACGGAACTGCTGAAGCTGGCGGATCACTATATTGCTGATTCCACTGTACAGAACCGCACGGAATTGATCGAGGACGCCCTGCGGTTTTACCTTGGCTTTCTCACATCAAGGAAAGCAGAGGACTACTTGCTCCAGTCCCTCTCGTCCGTTATGACCAGTACGGTGCGGGACAGTGAGAACCGCATCGCCCGGATGGATTTTAAGCTGGCAGTGGAGCTGTCCAAACTGGCCCATGTGATTGCGTACACCCATGAGGTTGACGGGGAAGCCCTACGGAAGCTGCACTTAAAATGCCTGGAGGAAGTCAAACGCATCAATGGCGCGGTTGATTTTGAAAGCGCATATAAATACCAGAAATGCGAAAACTAAATCATAAAAAAATATTTGCTGGCTTGGCGTGTACAGCCATGCCGCATTCGTTTTTGTCTTGCCGGAAAGGAGTCCCGCTATGGCAAAAATCATTTTCACCTCGCGCTATCTGCGGGATGCGCCGCCCGCCCAGCTTGAAAACTATGTCCGCTATGTCGGAACCCGTGAAGGGGTGGAGAAGATTGACGAAAGCAAGCTGCGGCTCCCGGCAACCGTCAACCAGCGCAGCCTGATCCGCCAACTCGTCCGCGATATCCCGGCATCCAAAGATATGCTGGAATACGCGGATTTTCTTTCGCACCCGACCATCGGCACCGCATCGGAATTTATCTCCTGCGCACTGGAACAGAACCTCAATCTCGTGGCCAGAAAAGAAAACTATGTGGACTACATCGCAAACCGCCCCCGTGTGGAGCGTGTCGGGGAACATGGTTTATTTACAGATGCGGGTAAGCCGGTAGTGCTGGCAAAGGTGCAGGATGAGGTGGCGAACCACAAAGGCCCGGTCTGGACGCACGTTATATCCCTGCGCCGGGAGGATGCGGTCCGGCTCGGTTATGACAGTGCCGGACAGTGGATGGCGCTGCTGCGATCCAAACGGGCGATGCTCTGCAAGCACATGAAAATCGACAGCGCCAACCTGCGCTGGTATGCCGCGTTTCACAATGAGGTGCATCATCCCCATGTGCATCTGATGGTCTATTCGGCAAAGGACAACGATGGCTTTCTCACGGAGCCGTCCATCGAGGCCATGCGTTCGGAACTGGCACACGATATCTTCCGGCAGGACTTTGCCAATATCTATGAGAAACAGAATTGGGCCCGTGCGGAATTAAAGGCCGGGGCTGGCGATGTCCTTCAGGAGCTTCTGGATGCGCTGCGCTCCGGCACGATGGCCAGCCCGCGGATTGCAGAGCGTATGGAGCTGCTGGCCAGCCGGCTGCAAAACACCAGCGGCAAAAAAGTGTACGGCTACCTCAAACGGGATGTGAAGAATCTGGTTGACCAGATCGTGGATGAGCTGGCGAAAGACAGCCGGGTGGATGCGCTGTACCAGGCATGGGGCAATTGGCAGAATGAAATTCTGCTGACCTATCAGAAAACCGCTCCGCCTCTGCCGCCCCTATCCCAGCAGAAACAATTCAAAAGTATCAAAAACATGGTGATCGCCGAAGCAATGAAGTTGGGCGGCCACCATTTTACATTTGAGGATGAGGGAGCGCCGGAGCCGGAGAGCGCCGCTGATCCGGCCGAATTGGTGGAACCGACAGCGCCGGAGAATGAGGAAGTGCCGGAACCGAACTGGACGCCGTCTGAAAGTGAGTCCGGCCGATACACTGGCGGCTCCGGCAGCGACAACATGTGGAGCGACCGCTACAAAGAAGCGCGGCTGTTTCTGTTTGGCGGTACGGATACCGAGCAGGACTTTGGACAGGCATTTGCTTTATTCTGGCAGGAAGCGGAATCCGGCAACCCGCTGGCCATGCACGACCTCGGCAGGATGTATGCGGACGGTCTTGGTCGGGAGATTGATAACACTGCCGCGCAAGAATGGTACGCCAAGGCCCTCGTCGCTTTTCAATCTGCGGAGCAGACAGTCAAAGAGAAACTGCGCCCCTATCTGCAATACCGTATCGGAAAGATGTATGCCGTAGGTCTTGGCACAGAACAAGACTATGAGGCGGCGGTTCGGTGGTTCGGGGAGGCGGTCACCGCCAACCATAAATACGCGCAATATTCTCTGGCCAGATTGTACTACTGCGGCCAGGGTGTACAGCAGAGCTATGGGCAGGCGTTCCGTCTCTACGGCTGTTCTGCGGCGCAGAAAAATCCCTATGCAAGCTATGAGCTGGCGAAGATGCACCGGGATGGGATCGGCACACAAAAGAATACGGAAGCCGCTGACAAGCATTTCAAAGATGCGTTCAACGGTTTTTTTCAATTAGAGAAAGACAGCCATGACGATAAGCTCCAATACCGCCTCGGCCAGATGCTCCACACCGGAACCGGCACGGAGCAGGACGATACGGCAGCCGCCGACTACCTGGAACGCTCCGCCAGGCTGGGAAATGTAAACGCGCAGTATGCCCTGGGCAGGCTGTGGCTGGACAGTGAAACCGGCAATCCGGAGCAGGCCGTGGCGTGGATCACCAGGGCGTCAGACGGCGGAAACGCGGCGGCGCAGTATGCGCTGGCTAAAATCTACCGTGACGGCACGTATGTCCAGCAGGATATCAGCAAAGCGGTGGAGCTGTTCACTTTATCGGCAGAACAGAAAAATGAATATGCGGCCTATCAGCTCGGCAGGCTCTATCTGTCCGGAGAGGATATTCCCAAGGATGTTGCGGCTGCCGTGAAGTGGCTGTCTTTTTCTGTTGGCCTCGGAAATCAGTTCGCACAGTATGCCCTTGCCAAGCTGTACCTTGCCGGAGACGATGTGCCGCAGGATGTTCCCAAAGCCGTGGAGCTGTTCCGACAGGCCGCCGATCAGGAGAATCAGTTCGCACAGTACCAACTCGGAAAGCTGTATCTGTCCGGGGAGCATCTGACAAAAGATGTGGAAGCAGCAATCCGCTGGCTTGAAAAATCAGCGATGCAGGAAAATCAGTTTGCACAATACGCTCTCGGCAAGCTGTACCTCTGCGGCCACGATGTACCCCGCGACAAGGAAAAGGCGGTTCCGCTGCTGGAGGCGTCCGCCGCACAGGGAAATATCTACGCGCAGTTTTTACTGGATCACATAGACTCCTTCCGCGATCCCTCCCCGTTCCTTGCCGCCACAAGGCTGCTCCAGCGGTTGGAGAATCTGTTCAGGGCGGATATGCGTAAGGCGGCGGGCGGCACAGCATACCACATCGACCGCAAGCGCAGACGCAGGCTGGCGGAGAAAAAACAGGCGCAGGGCCACAAACGGGATGACCGGGAGCCTGTGCAGCAGACCTATTGATTAGGAGGTGTTTTTATGGGCTATGTTTATTTTACAGATGACCAGAAGCAGCGGGCCAACGCTGTGGATCTGGAGGACTTTCTCACAAGACAGGGAGAGAAGCTGCTCCGGTCCGGCCGGGAGAAACGGCTGACCAGCGACCACAGCATCACGGTGCGCGGAAACGAATGGTACGACCACGCCGCTGAGAAGGGCGGCTGCGCCATCGACTTCGTGCAGATGTTCTACGGCAGGAGTTTCCCTGATGCGGTAACGATGCTGTTAAACGGCGAACAGGGGCAGGCGTACCGCCCCAGCGAACAGCGGAAGTCGGAACCGCCCCGACCATTCGTACTGCCGGAGGCAAACCATGATATGCGGCGCGTGTATGCGTACCTCACCAGGACACGGTGCCTTGATCGGGAAGTGGTTTCCGCATTTGCCAGAATGAAGATGATCTATGAGGATGCCAGATATCACAACGCCGTGTTCGTTGGTTTTGACAAGGATGGTATTGCCCGCCATGCACACAAGCGCGGAACCTATACGCAGGGCGAACCATTCAAGGGAAACGTGGACGGCTGCGATCCCCGGTACAGCTTCCACCATACCGGCCAGGGCGATACGGTGTATGTGTTCGAGGCACCCATTGATATGCTGTCCTTTCTTTCTCTTTACCAACAGGACTGGCAGCGGCACAGCTATGTATCCCTCTGCGGCGTAGCGGAACACGCGCTGCTTCAACTTTTGGAAGAAAGTCCGCAGGTAAAGAAGATCGGTCTGTGCCTCGACAATGACAAGGCAGGTATCAAGGCAAGGAAGCGGCTTGCCAGTATCCTTGTGGGAAAGGGATACAGCGAAGTGTTCTCCCTCCTGCCGCAACAGAAAGATTGGAACGAGGATCTGCAGGAAATGTGGTATAAACCGGAACTAAGGATGGCCGAAAAGTCGGCGCTGGCAATGCTCCAAGAGTAAAATTTATCGACCGGCAAAATATTCTGTGGTAGAATATTATCAGAGAACAAATGGAATGGAGTACGCTTTTGGCTAAAAAGACGTACTCGATAAATTTCAAAGGGTGAGTTTTATGGTATTGAAGAGCGATGTATGTAATGTGAAGATTTCCATAGACAAAACATATACTGTTGGATCGGCAGATAATAAGGCCTATGACTTAGTGATAAATCCACGACATCTGAAACATAACAATATGTATAAAGTTTTTTCAATACAAATAGAGCTGTCTCATAAAATAATTAGTATTGCTTTAATTGGAGATTTTTATAGCTATGATACAGATTGCGCCGTGCTTGAAGGAAAAATCTTAACTATCTTACAAAATGATATGATCGTTCAGCTGGATATAAGCACGGGTGCTATGTTGTTTTTTAAAGAATTTGATTGTTTTGGTTGTAATTATGGAATTTATAAGGTAAAAAGCGGTTATATCATTTATGGAGAAATAGAGATAATAATGTTAGACTTTAATTTCAACAAAAAATGGTTATTTTCAGGCAGAGACATTTTTGTATCCGTGTCAGGGAAAAATGGATTTGAATTATGCGAGAACTCTATTAAGTTATATGATTTTGAAGATAATTTTTATGAAATTGATTTTATGGGAAATTTAATTGCAGGAACATAGATTTACGCATAAATCCCAGTTGATAGAATCAGAAAAATTGATAGTAGTGAAGGAGCAAATGCATGAAGTTTGATGCTAAATGTTTTGATGATTATAGGAATAATTGGAAATGCAACCCCAACAGCACCAATTTTAGGAATGGTTTCAAGTGTTTGTGTTTTATATCTTGGATGCCATATTTTTAAGAAGTGCAAACAATAAATTTTATAATTCAACTTGAGGGCAGCCACATGACGCGGCGGCTCTTTTTTTATGTCCGGAAAGGAGGATCGGATGCAGACACAACAGATAGTTATACTCATCTGTGCCGGCCTTGGGATGTTCGCCGTCATCGGCGGCCTGTCCCTGCTGGCTCACTACTACACGCTGGACGGCATCAAATCCAGGACGGTTGGTGACGGCCAGCACGGCACGGCGCGGTTCGCTACGGAAAAAGAAATCAAGGATACCTATGCCCAGGTGCCCTATGAGCCGGAACGCTGGCGGCGTGGCGAAGCACTGCCGGGGGAGCAGGGGCTGGTGGTTGGCTGCAAGAAGCATGGGACAGCCATTACAGCATTGGTGGACAGCGGCGATATCCACTGCCTGATGATCGGCGCGGCAGGCGTTGGCAAGACCGCCAACTTTCTCTACCCCAACATTGAGTATGCCTGCGCTTCCGGCATGAGCTGGCTCTGCACCGATACCAAGGGCGACCTGTTCCGTAACTACGCAGGGATTACCAGGGACTGCTATGGCTACCAGATTTCTGTGCTTGACCTGCGTAACCCCACCCGCTCGGATGGCGATAACATCCTGACTCTGGTGAATAAGTACATGGACGAGTACCTGGGGCACCCGGAGAACCTGGCCGCCAAGGCCAAAGCTGAGAAATATGCAAAGATTACCGCCAAGACCATCATCTGCTCCGATGGATCAGAAGCCAGTAACTACGGGCAAAACGCCTTTTTCTACGATGCTGCCGAGGGATTGCTGGCATCGGTCATCCTGCTGATCGCGGAGTTCTGCGAACCGGAGAAGCGGCACATCATTTCGGTGTTCAAGCTGATCCAGGATCTGCTGGCTCCCTCACCGGTAAAGAACCGCAGCCTGTTCCAGCTCCTTATGGATAAGCTCCCGCCCACCCACAAGGCCAAGTGGTTCGCTGGCGCGGCGCTCAACAGCGCGGATCAGGCGATGGCGTCAGTGCTGTCCACGGCCATGTCCCGGCTGAATGCGTTCCTCGATTCCGAAATGGAGCAGATCCTGTGCTTCGACAGCGCATTGGACACGGAAACCTTCTGCACCAGCAAGTCGGCCATTTTTATTGTGCTGCCGGAGGAAGATAGTACAAAATATTTCATGGCCAGCCTGTTCCTCCAGCAGCTCTATCGGGAGATGCTGACCATAGCCGATGAGCATGGCGGCAGGCTCCCAAACCGTGTGATGGTATTCGCCGATGAGATTGGTACCATCCCGAAAATCGAATCCATGGAGATGATGTTTTCAGCCGGACGCTCCCGCCGGATTTCAATGGTACCCATCATCCAGAGCTTCGCCCAGCTTCAGAAGAACTATGGCAAAGAAGGATCCAGCATTATCATTGACAACTGCCAGGATATCCTGTTCGGCGGTTTTGCACCTAATTCGGAAAGCGCCGACATTCTCTCCAAGGCGCTGGGCAACCGGACGGTGCTGTCCGGTTCCATCAGCCGGGGAAAGAACGATCCCAGCCAGAGCCTGCAGATGATGGGCCGGCCGCTCATGTCCCCGGATGAACTTAAAACGCTGCCCAAAGGCCATTTCATCCTGGCCAAGACCGGGTGCTGTCCCATGCAGACGCAGCTTCCCCTGTTCCTCAAATGGGGCATCCGCTTCGGCGATGCCTACGAGGTGGCGGAGCAGGCCGCAAGGCCGGTAGCCTATGCGGACCGGTTCGAATTAGAGCAGGAGATTGTCAGACGGAGTGAGGACTGCGAAGAGGCTTTTGACGGGGAACAGGCCGGCCCGCCGACAGCCGGCGCAGCAGACGGCCTGCGGCAGTCCCTGTCCACACTTTCAAGGGATCACCACAGAATCCCGGGGAAGCCGCTGCGGACGGATTGAAGGGAGGAAAGCCGTGGGATATTTTGCAGAGGTTTATAAACTGTCCCTCCCGCACCGTGCCAAAGCCGTCTACATGTACTTAAGGGACAGGGCGGATAAAGAGGGGACATGCTACCCTGCTATTGGTACCATAGCACGGGAGCTGAACCTGTCCCGCAGGACCGTGGAGCGTGCCATTTCGGATCTGGTACAGGCAGGCCTTATTGAAAAGGAACAGCGCTGGCGGGATAATGGCGGCAGGAGCAGCCTGCGTTATACGTTAAAAGGAAGGCCACCGCCCGTAGAATAAGGGAAGCCTGGTATTTTTTACAGAAATGCCCGGGGGGAGATCTGCCTTCCCCATGGCGTAAGGGATATGCCACGGTGGCGTAAGCAGGGAAGGGAACACCTTAAGAAGTTATTAACAGCAGAGAAAAGAAAACAAATCCGGACCGTTATCTTGGTGATGGGCTGGTTGAAGGGCGGTTTTTGCATCATTACACGGTTGGGCTTGAAAGGAAAGATAGGGAACTATGTTTCTTTTTTTATGCCTGTAGTGAGGGAAAAAAGGCAAAAGAGTCCGAAAATGGGAAGGAGCAGGAAATGGGAAAAAAGGAATGGAATAAAAAAGACAGGAAGGTTTTAGTAGGAACCGTTTTATTGGTTCTCTTTATAGCTGCGCTGTTAGGAGGGCTGTTTGTTTTTCGATCCAACAAAGGAAACGGTGATATTTCGTTAACTATGGCAGAAGCATTACAGGCAGAGGGTTTTCCCTGCTTGTCTGGTGAGGATGGAAAAATCCAGGCTGCTTCGGATGTGGCGGCAGAGGTACTGAGAAAGCTGCCGGAATCAATGGAGAAGGAAGGATGGACCGCGGCGGTGAGGGATGCTCTGATTAAGTCGGAGTTGGGATTGTCCCGAGAGGAAGCCGCAGGATTGGCGGAGTGGATGGTCGATTTTTACCTGAAGGAAGGGGGAGACGCTGCTACCAGGTTCCAGCAGGAGGAATTTCCTGATTCTGGGATGGAAAACACCTGGGTAGGGCAGATGAAACAGGATCTGGCCAATATCTCCGCATATTTATCGCAGCTTGACCGTATGGTAATCCAGCATAAAGAAGAGATCCTGAACCTGTCTGCGGCACAAGCGGGAGGATATGAAAAGGTAACGGATTACCTGAAGGATCTGCAGCTTACGGTGGCGGATTTAAAGGAACAGTTTATGGCTTATGAAAATAATTACTGTGGCGGGCAGGTTATCATTACCGAAGAATTTGGGAATATCCAGATGCAATTGGAACAGGTACAGAAAGAGATTGGGACAGCACAATCGGAATTAACAGATACCGTGCAGACATCGGACAGCAATAACGAGGAGAGAAAGGAATCCATAAAAAATAGGATAAACCAGTTGGAAGCTTCTGTCCGTGAGAATTTGGATGAAGTAAATAAAAATATCACAAAGATTATAGGGGATTTGAAAAAAACAAATGAGGATCAAAACGGGGAACTTACCATAAAGCTGCAGGAGTTTCAGGAGGAACTGCATACGCAGATAACCGAAACGGGATGCAGCCTGACGGATTATGTGGAAGAGGCCAGGGAGGAAATCCTCAGTAAGACAGGGGAGACCGGGCAAATACTGGAGCAGGAAATCAATGCCGGGGTAAACCAGCTTTTAACCAGCCTGGACAGTGTGCATACCGACATTTCAGATACCCAGCAGGAGATCAAAGAAGTATTACAGGATATGGAAAAGGTCAGTGCAGACAGAATGGAAGAAATGCTCCGCCGGTTTACTGGAATCAACGAGAAACTGGGCCAAATCCATTCAGCCATGGACGATACCCATAATGAAATAAAAGGTATGATGGAATCTCTGCAGAACTTGGAAAAGGGAAACCAGCAGGAGCTTCTTACCATGCTTACCAATATGGACACTTCTTTTTCGGAACAAAATTCCGGGAACCTGGAACAGCTGATCCTTACCCTGCAGACCCAGACAGAAGGGATACAGGAATGGTTTGAAAAACTGAGTAACCATGTCAGCCGGAATTTCGAGGATCTTACCGACACGGTAACCAGCATAGAACAGAGTGCGGTTACGAATAAAGAAGAGATGTTAGAAAATTTCCACCAGAATTTTTCGGAGTTATCTACTTCTATGGGCAATGTCAGCCAGGCGGCCTCAAGTAACAAAGAAGAAATATTAAACAGGATTAATGATTTGGAGAACAACATATCCGCTAACTTTTCCCAGCTCCAGCAGGAGGTACAGGCGGTTTTTCGGCGTGCGAGTGATGGCAAACAGCTGTTGGCATCCGCATTACTCGCCAAAAATGTATCGATATCCAAGGATGCCACTTTCAGGGAATTTTATGATGCAATCCTCCGTGTAGAACAGCAGCTTGTCATAGGGGTGGAACAGGTGCCGGGCTCCATAAGCTATGAATACCATTACCATACGGGTGATAGCATAAACGGGGGTGGGTGTTATACTAAAAAGTTATATCACCAGCATAGCCCAGAGTGTTATGCCAAAGCGACATGCACGGTAACCGTACACGCAAATGGCGGGTTCTGGTCGGGCGGGGACGACTGGTGCGGATGCCATGGGAATGTACACAAAATCCATCAAAATGTAATCCGTAAGCACAGCAGTTGCGGGGCAGCGGACAACTACGGGGAGATTACCTTCACGGAGCATCATGGGCCAGGGATCGATGGCTTTACCGGTTATGATAGTTCGACTCATAGCTATGACAAACTATCCTGCGGAAAGACAAATGCTACTTTTGTGGGATGGGATGTGGGGTGCGGCTTTGTGGATGGTCAGATCATAGGAGCCCATATCATGTATGATCCTGAGGTTCATGCTACCGCTTTATCATCACATGTAATGGCTGTGGAGAATACTTATATTCCTAAAAGATATGAGGATTATGCAACTGTTCCGAATTCAGAAAATGTGAATATAGAGGAAGAAACGGCAAAAGCAGAAGGGCAGGAAGCGGAAAAGCTGGAAACTGTTCCGGAAGAAACAGCAGAAGAAAAAAAAGAAGAAACAACAGAAGAAACAGAGGCAGAAGCCACGCAAGAACAGGAAGAAACAGAACTAATAGAAAGAGAAAGTGAGACAATATCCCCTTCTGCAGAAGAAATAGAGACAGAGCCAGAGGAATACCCAACAGAAAAGGTGGAGATCGAAGAATAAGACTGTATAACCAAATGATTGAAGGCTTAAAAGGCACAGGTGAAACCATAATCGCCTGTGCTTTTTTATGCTGATAAAGACAGTTTGTGTAACGAAGTATCTATAACAAAAGACGGGAGAAAGAAATGGGGATTCATACGAAGGTGAAAAAACAGTTGATGATAGTGTTATTTTTGATGGGTATTTCTATTTATGGTATTCAGTCAAGCGCTCAGGAAATGTACATGGACAATATAGGGGTTGTTATTCGGGATACGCAGATACTCACAGCGGCAAATGAAGAGGCAGTATGCCTGGGTTACCTGAAAAAAGACACTAGAGTGGCTGTTATCAGTGAGTTGTCACATTTTGTTATTATAAAATATGAGGATAAATATGCTTATTTGCCGTATGATGCGATACGTTTAGATATCGAGTATGAAAAAAACCTTGGAAGACAAAGAGTTTATGAGAATTCCTATGACATACTGATTACAGAGGGAGAAATCTATGAAAAATCTGTAGATATTTTGATGAAAGCCTATCAGGAGATACCTGAAAAAATCAGGAAAGCCTTTGCAGATAATGGATTTCTAATAAAAATGTCTGAGTGGGATGTGGCGGAAGAGGCCTATGCCCCGTATGGAGGATATGAGGGAATAGGAAAGGTAAAGGCAGTTTTTGATTATGAAAAAAAGATACTTTATGTGAATGATGAATGGCCAATGGAAATAGTACATGAGATGGGGCATTTCGTGAATGACTATTTAAATATGTATAGTTCGTTACCAGAGAATAAGGTGTTGTTCTACAATGAATCGGATAAAATTAGTATTTATGCAGAAACGAATGACAGGGAGTTTTTTGCTGAAGCATTCCGGTTATATATTATGGAACCAATATTACTGCAGTCAATATCACCTAGTGTTTATATAATGGTGGATGTTGCGGTAAATATTTTTATTTAATAGAAAAATAGCGCTAAAGCTGGTAAATTCTAGAGATTGTTTGTATTCAGCGTCTTATGGAAGTTGTTAAGAGTAGTTAGGAGTGACTTTTTATATAGAATAAGAGGTCACTCCTGCATTATTAGTATAACTGTTCAGCCGCCTCTTCACCGGTAGAGAACAGTTACAATATAATTAGAATTAATAAAAGAGATAATGTTATAGAAGGTGTTCTGATACCCATTAAAAAGGCAGAACATTCAGTATTGGTGGAAAAGGGAAATATTTTCATTTTCTGATTGAAAAACGAATCCGAAGTTGTCCTTTATTTAGATATAAAAATATGGTAAGCTTGACTATATGTAGAAGAAAATCTAATTTACTCTAAAATATATCTTTGAGCATACGTTTACGATGAGTTTTCTGCTGGATTACGGCAAGAATGTCATGCACTATCCTGTGGGCAGGATTATTACGACGGAATAAGTGCCGATGATCTGCTCAACGAGCCGGAAGTAAAGAGGGGGAGCGGGATGAAAGAAGCGTGGAAGACGAAGAAGATACCTCTTTTCCATCCAGGCGTCTCTTTGAAGAAACGGAATATGGCATCATCGGTAATCTGGGCGGCGGAGGTTTGGGCGATGCAGCATGGGTGCCCGGACCCAACGAAAAGCATCCCAAGGGCATCCGCAAAATGGAAGACTGGCTGATGGCGCATATACTTTACCCGGAATACATTAAAGCTGTATTTGCCATGCAGACGGAGGTCATGCTGAAAAATTTGGAGATTTACCGTCAGGCTGTGGGCGACCGGATTCAGATTGTTTGGATTTCGGGTAATGATTTCGGTACGCAGCAGGGAGAGTTCTTTGCTGTGGATATTTTCCGCAAACTATACAAGCCATTCTACAAGAAGATCAACGATTGGGTGCATGCGAATACGACGTGGAAGACCTACTACCACACCTGCGGCTCGGTCGTCAATCTGTTGGATGATTTTGTGGAAATGGGTATGGACATTATCAACCCGCTGCAGTTTTCGGCCAAAGGCATGGATCCTGTAGTAATCAAGCAGAAATACGGTGATAAATTGGTGTTCTGGGGCGGCGGTGTGGATACGCAGAAAGTGCTGTCCTTCGGTACGGCCCAGGAAGTGGAGGATCAGGTCAAGGAACGTCTGCAACAGCTTTCTCCTGGCGGTGGTTATGTGTTTAATACTATTCATAATGTGGTGGGTAACGTGCCCGCGCAAAATCTGCTGGCGATGTTCAATGCCTACCGTGAGTTTTGTGGACTGAAGCTATTGAATAAGTGATGCTGACAGCTCAGCCTGTATCTCCGTGTCTGGTGGATGCGGGCTGAGTTTTATTAGAGGTTCCTTTTGTCTGCTAAAACAAACGGAGTGGTATTGAGTGTCTGGATGTGATGGATATGGTTTGACATACTCGTCAGGTGCTCATTCATTCAATTTTCCGACAGCCCCTTCATATAAACAAACGTCGTATTTTGAAAAAACTTTCATGCAAACATAGGTAAAACCAAATCGTGGGGTGCCGTAAAAGGGAACCGGGTACATACCAATTTACGACAATACATAGTTATATAGACAGTCTCGAGCTGTTTTTATTTTCCTATTTCACAGTTTTCTCCGAACACGTAATTCAATACCAAACATAGATTGTATGCCAGTACTTTGTTTTCCAGCAGAGTGTATAGCCCTTGAAACGCTGAGACGAAAGTCCTCTTTGTATTTAGACTGTTTTTGGCTTTAAATGGGTATACTTCTCCCGTACCTCCAATCCTTTTTCATCTTCGAACTATGCCGCTTTTGCCGCTCTTTTGTACCATCGGTCGTTTTTCATGATTCCAAACGTTCCTTCTACCTGAATCGATCGGTTCATTTGCATTCATTGCCGCGGAGGGCATCAATGAAGAAGGAAAGCTACTGTCTTTCGGAAATATAAATATGAGTGCGCGCTTCACCTGCGGTGAAAAAAATTCGATAATCACTGGAGTGATTGCGGCTTGACACATTATTTCGTTACCGTAACAGGCAGACATATCGACACCATATGGAAGGTTGTAAGGATATTCAATGTGCCTTTCGAGATTATGACGGGATAAAGAAAGAAGGAAGCATCAATTTATTGTATCCTATGCAAGTGTTTTAGTATATGTTCGCAGACCTTAAAGCGCACGAATATACAGCATACCAAAACCCGTGATTGCTCAACGCAGCCACGGGTTTTGATATTGGAGACACTGAATTTAGATAACTGCAGGAAAATTCAAAACAATTCCGAATTTTTGAAATTGTATTCCGTACCTGCTTCCGTTAGGATGAAAAGCATAAAACAACGCTGTTCAATTACAAACGGGACGGGAAGGAACGATAGAATATGAGACCTGCAGAAACAGACAGTACTATCACATTGAATTATCACACCTATCCTCTGGTTGTGGGAAATTCCAGCAAATACACCTTTGAGGACTGGGAAACCTGCGGAAGTACCGTACAGCTTAAGGCAGCTGTACAGGGCGGCCGCTTTTCCGAACAGGATGTTTCATGGACATCACAGGCTCCGGAAACAGCAGAGGTGAATGACGGGCTGGTCAGAGCCAGAACTACGGGATTTACGCGGATATCCGCGACTTTGCCGGATGGAAATCAGGCCGTCTGCCATATTTGTGTTATTGATAACATTACAAGGAGTACGGTTCAGAGATTGGAATTAAATACAACTTATCTGGAACTGACACCGGGAAAAAGCGCCCGCTTATATGCGTTTCTGTATCCTGAAGATTTTCTGGGAAACGGGGCGATGAATCGGGAGGTTATTTTTCGAAGTGATAACAGGGAGATTGTCAGAGCGGATGAAAAGGGTATTCTGACAGCCGTCGGTGAAGGGGAAACGATCGTCACTGTCAGTTCCGCCGATATCGGAAGAACGGCAAAGTGCCATGTGCGGGTCACGAAGGGGCAAAAGGAAACCCTTCTGCAGGAAATTATCATACCGTCAGATCAGGAAGCGTTTCTGTCCGTGGGAGAAAGCCTGCTGTTACAGACGGTCCCGGCCATTGTTTCTGAAGAAATTGTCTGGAAATCCTCTAAATCTTTTCTGGCGGATGTGGATGCTTACGGAAGGGTAACCGCATATTCGGCAGGTACGGTATGTATTTATGCCACTTCCATATTTGGAGGAGAGAGCAGATACATAACCCTTACGGTATCCAGGCCGGAAACAAGGGTTTCAGAAATTCATCTGAGCAGAAACAAACTGTCGCTTTGTATCGGTGAAGGAGAAAGTATTTATGCGCTGGCGCTGCCGGCGTCCATCGCCGGCCCGGTTTTTCAATGGGAGGTTATTCCATCCGATATTCTGCAGATAACCGGTAAGCGCCGGAATGTTTTCGGCGCTGAGGAAATCTCTGTTAAAGCCCTTAAAGAAGGAAAGGCCATCATAAAAGCAGCGCTTGACGGAAAAGAAGGCTATTGCAGTGTTTCTGTCAGGACTCAGAAACCAGGGAATACCTTGTATTTGGAAAAGGTAAGCGCCCTGCAGAGGGATCAGGTATATCAGTTAACTGCAGTCTGTTCTCCTGAAGCCACTGAAGCTGAGCTTATGTGGCTGAGCAGCAGCCGGGAATGCATCACTGTGGATCAAAACGGATATATAAAGGCCTGTCAGCCGGGCAGTGCAAGAATATACTGTTTTATGAAAGCTTATCTTACTTCAAGGCAGCAGTATGAAATATGGCGGTTTTCCCGGGTACGCTGTCTGGAAAAGGATGCCGCTTGTCTGGAAAAACTGGAAGAATTACTGGAAAACAGCATCTATGATTCCATTAATATTCCCGTATCTCAGGAAAATGGGGAAAAATATCTCCGAAACCTTCATATTGTTCAGGAATCCATAACTGCCGACAGCATCAATCTGCTATGGAACAGAGATGCCCTGAGTGGCCTGGATAATTTCCTGCATTACAGAATCACCTGCCGTGGTCCTGAGGATATCACAATTAACACAGGGAAACTGGGCCATACTTTCTGTGGTCTGTGCCCGGGTACGAGATATGAATTCCAGGTGGCTGCGATAGACAGTAAAGGAGAGGAAATTGTCAGTCTGGGAGCATCAGCGTCCACAAAAAGCAGAGGGCCAGTGCTGGATGTAATGAAATATCCTTATAGTGCACGGGGAAACGGGCTTGTCATCGATACGGCGGCGCTGCCGGCGGCAATTGATGACTGTCCGCCCGGAGGAACCGTTCTTTTGCCTGAGGGACATATTTTTTTAAGTGGGGCACTTTTCCTGAAAAGTGATATGATTTTTCAAACAGACGGTATTTTGCTGGGAAGTACGAATCCTGATGACTATCCTCCGATTATCACACGCTGGGAAGGCTGGCGGAAGCTGGAGCAGGATGCTTCCGGTTGGCCCAATTCCACAAAGGAGCATCCGGAAAACCATATGCCCCATGCAAGCCTTTTGAACGCCGGGGTCTATGATGAAGGGAGGTGCAGTACCGATCATCCTTTTCATGCGGAGAATATTGTTATCTGCGGTAAGGGGATGGTGAATGGAAACGGCTTCAGGCTGGCGTATCATGAAGGCCCGAATCCCTATGCAGAGGAGGGCGGGCAGCCGGTACCCATGTCTCCCCGTACCGATCCGACTCTGCGCGGAAGGACCCTGCTGCTGCAGAATGCCAGGAATGTGTATGTCAAAGACCTGATTCTCTGTTACAGTCCCTCCTGGAATGTACATACGGTCTATTGCGATCATATTACCTTTGATCATTTGGAACTGATAACAAAAGGAACCGGGCTTACAGGAGCCGCCAATCATATCTGCATACTCAACGGGGATGGCATCGATCCGGATTCCAGCACAAATATTAATATCTTTGACTGTCGTTTTTTTACCGGAGATGATGCAGTAGCCGTGAAATCAGGGCGGAACAGGGAAGGCTGCGAGCTGAACAAACCCACCGCTTATATGAGGGTCACGGACTGCAGCAGTGAGAATTCAAAGGGCGGTTTCTGTATTGGCAGTGAACAGTCCGGCGGCGTCCATGATATTCTCTGGCAGAATCTGTATGTGAAAAATATCAGCCTGTTTGGACTCTGGATAAAATCCGGCGCTTCCCGGGGAGGATTAGTAGAGGATATAGTATGGAAGGATTGCTTCCTTACGGAGACACAGGGATGTATTTTTGTGGAAGACGGCTACCGCAGTTCGGATACCAATCCCGCCATGGTTCTGCCTGAAATATGCGATATCCTTTTTGAAAATATCGTATGCAGGGGAAACAATGATTTCGGAATTCATATAATTGGACTTCCCGACAGTTATATTCATGACATAATCTTCCGGAACGTTGATTTTGAAAATTTCACAGGGGGAAAAGAGCCGGGCTTTCAAGCGCTCTGTGCACAAAATATCGTGCTGGAGGATGTGAAGCTGCCGCAGGGAGAAAGCTGGCACATAGATGAAATATCAACTTTAATCGAAGAAAAGGAGAAAGACTGATATGTATCATGCAATTTACCCGGGACAGGTCTGGCTGGACACCAATGGCCGCCGTATTCAGGCTCATGGAGGTTCCCTGTATTATCTGGCAGGAAAATTTTACTGGTATGGAGAGAATAAAGAAAAATCACACCCGGGGAATGGAATTCTTCAATGGGGAGTCCGATATTATTCATCTGTGGATTTATATAACTGGAAGGATGAAGGGCTGTTGATTCCGCCTGATATCCGGGATGTCTCTTCCTTGCTGCATCCTTCTTCGAAGGCGGAACGTCCGCACATTATATATAATGAAGAAACTGCGAAATATGTCTGCTGGATGAAGGTCATTCGGAAAGGAGAGCAGCTGGCGCTTATACTGACGGCGGACAGCTTCTTCGGGCCTTATGAAATCGTGAGAAACGGCATACGTCCGCTGGGAATGTGTATGGGAGATTTTGATTTGGTAAAAAGGCCGGACGGCCGCGCCTGCTGTTATTTTGAACAGGTACATAAGAAAATAATCTGTGCGGATCTTTCCCCGGATTATACGGATGTCACAGGGGTTTATACAGAACATTTTCCGCATGATAATCCTCCTTATGTCAGGGAAGCCCCTGCTTATTTCGAAAGGAGCGGAAAGCATTATCTTTTAACCTCCGGAACCACAGGCTACCATCCCAATCCATCGGAAGCGTCGATGGCGGATTCTGTGCACGGCCCTTTTTCCATATTGGGGAATCCGCACCCGGAGGATGGTTCTCTTACTTCCTTTAATTCTCAGATAACCTCAGTATTCCGTCATCCCGGTAAACAGGATCTCTACATTGCGTTGGCAGATCGCTGGATACCCGGGCTTCGTGACACAGATGCGGCGGCTTTTGACAGCGGGGAAACATACCGGCGGATAAAGAATAATTTTGAGTGGAGTTTCTCGGATAATCCGGAGCTGAAAAAGAAAGTGAGCTGGACAGTACCGGCACCGGATACATCTCTTGCAGATTATGTCTGGCTTCCGATTTCCTTTGAACAGGAAAGGCCGGTACTGCATTGGCGGAGTGAATGGAAAATAGAAGACTATGAATAATAGAAAGAAAAGAGGGCTTACCGTCTCAGTGCTGCAGAGACGGTAAGCCCTCCGTTTGCCCGTCAGAAACTTGATAGACAAATCTGTTATAGACATCAATACGGCGGCTCCAAAAAACCTCATGGTTTTTCAAGGGCTCTGGTTTACCAATACCTTCAAAGCTGCCTCTATCAATATCTTTTAATAATGAATTGATACGTTTTAGTGTCTTTTTATCTTGTTGCTGCCAATATAGATACTCATTCCACGCTCTATCCGTAAATATCAGCTTACCCATCAGCCATTTCCTCTAGTTCTTCGATTGTTTTTATAACTACATTCCCTTCCTTTAACTGTTCTATGCTTTCATTAAGCGTATTTGTATTCTTTTCAGAATAAAAGGGATCAACAGAAACTTCAAAGGGTATTTTCTGTTAAGAGTGATAAAAATGCGTTATACGATATTTAAAATCTGCTATTTGTATTCCGCTGCATTATTTTTTAATATAACATAATGCACAACTCAACACAACTATTTTACACATCTTCCACAAAATATTGCAATGAGAACGGAAATTGAAAAGGATATCGTATTTTTAAAATTGTAAAATAACCAAATTGCTCCTACAATCAACCTATCCGAAAAACAAGGAGGTCGAACATTGAAAGCATTAAAGGAACAAAAGCCTGCCATATCCCATAAGGAATTAAGAAAGAATCTTTTTTTCTATCTTCTGCCGATACCCGGAATCATCTGTCTGATATTATTCAGCTATCTTCCGATGGCGGGATTGTATGTGGTATTTGAACGCTACACCTATCAGGGGGGACTTTTTGGAAGTGAATTTGTAGGACTGCAGAATTTTAAATTCTTTTTCAGAAGTATAGACGACGCTCTGCGGGCGACAAGAAATACCCTCATCATTAATGGCTTCAACATTATATTTGGCACAGTGGTTAATGTGAGCCTGGCGATTGCCATCAATGAAATAGGAAATAAATGGTTTCGTAAAATAACCCAGTCTGTTATGCTGTTTCCTCATTTCATTTCCTGGATTGTTGTGGGAATGATTTCCATCACTCTGTTCGATGAAAGCAAGGGGCTTTTCAATCATTTTATCCAGGCCTTTGGAGGCGAAGCGGTGTCATGGTATTCCAATGCGGCGCTCTGGTGGCCGATACTCATCCTGACCAGCGTATGGAAAGGCGCGGGCTATGGATCAATCGTCTACTTCTGTGCGCTCACGGGCTTTGATCAGAGTCTATATGAAGCGGCTGAAATAGACGGCGCCAACAGATGGCAGCGCATTACCAGAATAACCCTGCCCCTGCTGAAATCGACTGTCATAATCATGTTCCTGTTAAATATCGGGGGAATCCTGTTCGGCAGCGTAGACCAAATTATGGGTATGACCAATCTGAATCCGCTGCTTCTGGAGACGACAGATACCATCGCTACCTTCGTATACCGATCCGCAATCCTGAACGGGCAGTTTGAATCGGCATCCGCTATCACTCTGTATCAATCAATATTCGGTTTTCTGCTGGTTATGGGGGCAAATGGGCTGGTTAAGAAATTCGATCCGGATTATGCATTATTTTAAGAAAGGGAATGTGTCACATGAAGAGAAAACATATTAAAAAAGAGAGCTGGGTCTGCTATCTGTTCGTTGGACTTATGGCATTTGTCTGTTTCCTGCCGCTCTGGATTACCTTTTCCGCGTCTATTTCCAGCGAAGCGGATATTGTGAAAGAGGGTTTTGCCCTTTTTCCGAAGACTCCTAACCTGGATACCTATCAATACATAATTTCAAATAAAGGAACCATGCTCGTAAGGGCCTTCGGCATTTCCTTCCTGGTTATTTTTATAGGGACACTTTATTCCATGGTAATTATGACAACCTTTGCTTATGCTGCGGCACAGAAAAAAGAAGTATTCCGTTTTGCATCCGCCATTTCTTTCTTTGCATGGTTCACAACGGTGTTCAGCGGCGGCATTCTGCCCTGGTACATACTCGTTACCAAATACTATGGACTTCAGAATAACATTTTTGCATTGTTTCTTCCCTATGGAATGAATGTATTCTTTATGTTTATCCTGAAAAGCAATTTTAAAGCGATTCCGGAAGAATTAATTGAAGCGGCAAAGATAGACGGCGCCACGAATTCCAAAATATTTTTTATTATTGCCCTTCCGCTCACCAAGGTGGGACTGGTGACCATTATCCTGTTTATGGCGCTCCAATATTGGAATGATTTCCACCTGAGCCTGTATTTGATAACCAAGCCTGAGATGTATACGGTGCAGAAGCTACTTTATAATATGATGGCAAATATTTCAGCGCTTCTGAGCGGTTCCAAGACAGTGGCGGACGCGGCACATATTACCATTCCTTCCAATACGGCACGGATGGTAATGACCATGCTGACAGTATTGCCTGTGGTCGCATTCTATCCATTTGCACAGAAATATTTTGTAAAAGGCGTGACCATCGGAGCTGTAAAAGGCTGATATCCCGCTGGTACAGGAAAGTACCGGCATGATATAATAAAATATATTTATGGAGGTATTACATGAAAAAGAAACTACTGGCACTGGTACTCAGTGCGGCAATGACAATCGGAATGCTGTCCGGCTGCGGCGGTAAAGACACCGCTTCCTTGAACCAAACAACAGAAAACGGCAGTGAAGCCGTTAGTGAGGCAGGCAGCGATGCAGCAGCACAGACAGTAGAACCGTCGGAAAAGGAGACGGTAAGCCTGCGCATGATCATGTATGGTGACATGACGAGCAGGAGGGAGGAATTTTTCAAGAAGGATTTTCATGATGCCGTTTTAAAGGATCTGAATATCGACTTATCTGTTGAATTTCTGGCCTGGGGATCGGATTCCACGATTGCCACAATGCTTGCAAGCGGTGAATCCTTTGCCGTATGGAATATAGTGTCGGCCTTCGACTGGCCGTCCAAAGGCTATCTGGCTCCTATAGACGAAGCCATGATTCAGGAGCATTGCCCTAACCTGATTCGTATCCGCACAGAAAATAATGGATTTGACTGTGTAAAATACGATAATCAGATTTATGCCATCCCTTTTGGCTGTAAACCTTACGCCGGAAGAATGCAGACCTTCGCAGTCAGAAATGATATTTTGAAACAGGTTGGCTATGAGGCATCTGAAATTACGGCTTACGACCAGCTGATGGAGGCTATTTCAGCAGTCAGGGAGAAGTTCCCGGAAATGCGTATCCTCAGAAGCTCCGGCGCTATGATCAATGCCCTGAATTCCGAAATTTCCGATCAGCTGATCAACATAATCAGCGGAACACAGTTCGCTTATGTGGATGAATCGGAAGCAAATGATAAAGTATACAGCCTGTATGAATCGGAAGCATTTAAAAATATCTGTAAGCTGAATGGAGATTGGGCCGATAAAGGATATATTCAGATGGATGAACTGAGCAATCCCACCCAGGGAGCCGCTGACTGGGAAGCCGGCAACTGCCTTCTCATGTATGGGACACCCGGAGCCCTTATCGACACATCGCTGAAGGCCGCTGCGCCTGAGGCAGAAATGGGCCTGATAAAAATCGGTGATTTGCCTTACCTGAAGAGTATTGATTACGACTGGGGCTTCAGCATCTCCGCAAGCGATGCGGAACATGTTGACAGATGGCTTGACTTATTTGACTGGATGTATAAAGATCAGGATACCTATAACTTCTGTGTCTATGGAGTGGAAGGAACCGACTGGGAATACAATGAGGACGGTACTATTAAAAAACTTGTAACAGACAGCTTTTTCGACGGCTGGTTCATGGAAGCCATGGAGTACTCCGTTTATGATGCTTCCCTGTCGCCGGAAGCCATAGAAGCTTATGAGAACAATGATAACGGTTCCATACTTTCCAAGACTGCCGGATTCAGCTTTGACAGCACCCCGGTATCCGGCGAACTGGCTGCCATGACGGCGGTATGGACGGAAATGCTTGAGCCGCTTACCTATGGGCTTTTGGATTATGAAGGAAATTACGATAAGGCAATCCGGAAATTAAAGGATGCAGGTCTGGACGATTACATGGCAGAATATCAGAAACAGTACTCTGCATGGTATGCTGCGAACAGACAGTAACAGCAGGTCCCTTTAAGGCTGGCGAAAACTCACGGTATCCGTGGGTTTTCGCTGTTATAAAAACGGCAACAAGAGAGGGTGATGGTGTGAAAAAGAAGCTTTTAGCAGTAAAATATAAGAGTAATTCCCTGGTTACAAAGACCATATTTTATATTGCGGCGATTATCCTGGCAGTTTTGATGGCGGCATCCGTCATACTATTTTTCTGGTTCCGCCATCAGATGATGCAGGAATACCGTCAGCTAACCAATGCCGCCATCGCCAACGTGGACTTAAGCTTTGATTACTATATCACCAATACTAAGGATATGATGGTACAATGGTTCGATTCGGCGGAGGGAACCATGTGCAGAGTCAAGCCGGATTATAAAATGGTTGAAAATATGTCCCTGCTCATTACCATCAGAAATGCGATAGAAAATGTGCCATACCTTCATTCCGTTTACTTTTTGAACAAGGAGGGAAGGGTGTGTTTTGATGCGGGTGCGGGCACCAGCTATACGGCCAATATGGAAAAGCTGCTTCCGGAAAAAATACTTCAGGAGGAAAAGGGGAGCGGAGCATTTTTGTGGAAGGTTCCCAATCGTTTCCCTGCCAAAGAGGACATCATATTTCTGACTGTGTATTTTTCGGAAGCACCTCTGGGAAGGAAAGGCTACAATGGCTCCGCAGCGGTTAATATATCGGCCCTGCAGCTGGGGGAGAGTCTTTTTTCCCAGTCTTCCCAGGATAATCTCAGCATCATGATATTGGACAGATTCGGAAATGTTGTGGCTCACAGTGATCGGCAGTACTGCGGACAGAACTGGTCGGATAAAAGCTGGGTACAAAAAATTATGGCGGAGGGAACCTCGGTTCAGGAAGTAAAGGAAGAAAACTTTTATGGAGAAATCAGCAGCATCCCTTCCTCCCAAAAAGGATTTTATATAGCGGCACAGACGGAATATCTGAACGGGACCTATCAGATTAATGAATTGGCAAATGTGATTTTTATCATCATATTAGCGGCGGCTCTGCTTATTGTAGCGCTGATGCTGCCCGTTTGCCGGAGAACCTTCCGTCCTCTGCACAAGATGATATCGGATATCCGGCAGAAGGTCATGCTGGAGGATAAGGGGTATGATGAAGTACAGGTTCTGAATCTGTATTATGAAAAATTATCGGACAACATAAAACTGCTGAACTACCGGGAAGAAAAAAGCTTTATTGTTAAAAACCTGCTAGTGGGCAGCCAGAATCAGGTCATACAGTCTCTTCTCCTAAAGAACCATGTGACTTCGGAAAACAGAGGCTATTATGCGGTGGCTGCATATCTGTGCCCGTCAGGAGAAGAAACGTTAAGCATGCAGGCCTATGATATGCTCAAGGACACTATAAGCGATATTTACAGTACCGCACTAGAACAGGCGGGACACTGTACATATTTTGAAATCGGCCTGCGCCGTATGCTTTTTATTGTTTCGGAAACAGAAGAACAAAAGCTTGAGGAATCAGCGTTTCTTCAGATTCTGGAACGGACCGGAAGATCGGTTGAGGAGCTGACACAGAACAAGATTGCCGCATTTTTGTCTGCGAAGGCGGAGACTGGGAATGTCTCATGTGCCGGTTTGGTAAAGGAACTGGAAGAGCGTCTGAAAACAAGGCTGATTCTGGAAGAATATGAAGGGATAGGACGGCCTGAATCCCCTAAAGCAGCGGTGGATAGGGATAAGATTATTAAGGAGCTCCTCGATACGGTAAAAAAAGGAAGGAAAGAAGCTTATGAAAAGCTTCTTCAGCAGATGCTTTATAACTGCAGAGATATGGCCTACGAAGCATTTGCTGGCACTATTGTGGATACGGCAGAAAAAATTATCCGGATGCGTTGGGAAACAACGTCTGTAAACGGCCGGTCTGCCGATCAGAGAGAAAAAATAAAGGAACAGTTCGAAATGCTCTCCTCCCGGCAGGAGCTTCTGAACTGGCTGCTTTCTTTATTCGATGAGGCGGCTGTGCAGCTTGAAAAGGTTAATTGCCATTCTACCGCGGCCCAGATGGAGGAAGCCGTAGATTACATCCGCAGCAATTACGACGATTGCATGCTGAATGTGAATATGCTTGCTGATCGGCTGAATATAAGCGCTTCTTACTTCGGTAAGCTGTTCCGGGAATTTACCGGCAGCTCCGCACTGGAATATATAACCAGGACCCGCATGGAAAAAGCCCATGACCTCCTGCTTACAGAGCCGGATAAGGATGTGGGAAGAATTGCGGTTGAGGTAGGCTACAGCAATAATGCCTATTTTGCTACTGCTTTTAAAAAATATTATGGAGTATCGCCCTCTAAGCTGAGAGATTATCACGTGGTAACAGGCGCCGCCTCACAGTAAATATAATAAACAGGGAGAAGAGAAATGGATAAATTTGATTTGCCGCTTGCAGATATAATCTGTGATGGAGGGATGATGAATATTTTTCGTTCCATAGGCTGTATTGGTGACAGTCTTTCCAGCGGTGAGTTTGAGTATGATAATCAGGGAGAAAAAGGCTACTGGGACTGCTATGAGTATTCATGGGGAAAGCAGATTGAACGGATAACAGGAATTGAAATGACGAATTTTTCCCGGGGAGGGCTGACAGCATTCCAGCTTTATACAGAAGCGGATGCCGGGACGAGCCCGGTGGAGGATATCAACAGTCTGTTCAGCCCCAGTCACGTAAAGCAGGCCTATATTATTGCGCTGGGTGTTAATGATCTGAAGGGGAAAGATGTACTGAAAAAAATATATAACGGAGAGGTGGGAAATGCAAAGACAGATATCGACCCGGAGGATTATAATGGTAATCGGAACACTTTTGCCGGATGGTATGCTAAGATCATTCAGCGTCTGCAGTCTATACAGCCTGATGCCAAATTTTTTCTCGTTACCATGCCAAAGGAGGATGGCAGTGAGAAAGATTTTGTGCAGGTGATAAATGGGATTGCGGAGGAACTGAAAAACTGCTTTGTAATAGATCTGTATTCCTATGCACCGGCCTTTGATGCGGACTTTCGAAAAAAATATTTCTGCGGGCATATGAATGCAATGGGGTATCTGCTGACTGCACATTTCTTTATGACTTATATTGACTGGATTATCAGACATCATCCGGAGGATTTTAAATATGTTCAGTTTATCGGAAGTGATTATAAGCCTTATATGGAATAGGACTAAAGAGAGGAAAACAAAGTGAAAATAGAAATATTGTCCGATGAATACTGGTGGGGCGGCATAGTACATGAAGGTGTATATATGCCGATAGGAAGGAAAGATAATTTTGTATTTGATTTCAGAGATCAAGGCACGCCGAATCAGGTATCACCAATAATGCTGTCTTCTAAAGGAAGGTATTTGTGGTGTGATAACCCTTTCTGCGCTGTTATTAAAAACGGAATGATTGATACGGATGAAATTGTGGAGCAGGGAGAGGGATATGGGACGCTGAAGGGAGCATATCTGGCGGCCATGAAGCTTCATTTTCCCATGGATACGGATCTGGTAAATCCGTTGTTTTTTACATCTCCCCAATATAATACCTGGATTGAGTTAATGTACGATCAGACACAGGAAGGGATTCTGAGGTATGCCGGGGGAATTATTGAGAATGGGCTGCCGGCTGGAATTTTGATGATAGATGAAGGCTGGGCCGAGGATTATGGCAGATTCTCCTTTCGAAAAGGGGCATTTCCGGATCCGAAAGGGATGATGGACAGGTTGCATGAACTGGGCTTTCGTGTGATGCTGTGGATTACACCATATATATCACCGGATTCAGCAGTATTCCGCGAGCTGGATGCAAAAGAATATCTGCTGAAGGATTCCCGGGGGGAGACTGCGGTCAGACGATGGTGGAATGGACTGAGTGCCGTACTTGACCTGACGAATCCGGGCTGTTCGGGCTGGTTTGAGGAAAAGCTGCGGGACATGATGGAAATTTACGGAGTGGATGGCTTCAAGTTCGATGGCGGGGATCCGAATATGTTCCGGAATGGTGATCAGACGTTTCAGCCTTCGTCAGCCTGGGAGCAGACGAGGACATATGGCTTATTTGGAAAAGCATTTCCTCTGAATGAGTTCCGTGCAGGATGGAAGCTGGGCGGACAGCCATTAATCATGCGGCTTGCCGATAAAAAGCATAGCTGGGACAAGGATGGATTGAATATGCTGCTGCCTAATTCTTTGGTTCAGGGGCTTGCAGGTTATATTTATCATTGCCCTGATATGATTGGAGGCGGAGAATATTTAAGCTTCAGTGAAAATGCGGATTCCCTGGATCAGGAGCTGATAGTCAGATATACTCAGGCGGCAGCGTTGTGCCCTATGATGCAGTTTTCGGCAGCTCCTTGGAGAGTTTTGGATGAAGAAAATTTCCGTATTGTGAAGCAGGCGGTCAAACTGCATGTTCAGATGGGAGAATATATCCACAGCCTCGCGGTCCGGTCAGCACAGAGCGGGGAACCTATTCTCAGGCTTATGGAATATGAATTCCCGGGACAGGGAATGGAGCTGGTTACGGATCAGTTTATGCTGGGTGATGAGATTCTGGCAGCGCCGGTTCTGGAAAAAGGAGCTGTTGCCAGGGAGGTGAAATTGCCTCTGGGAAACTGGAAGGATGACCGCGGTGAATTATGGCAGGGCGGGAAGACAGTCTCGGTAAAGGCGCCGATTGACAGGCTGCCGTGGTTTACAAGAATGATAAACTGAATGAATATAAAAAGTATTTGTCAATGCTTCAATATATAGCGGTTATATCCTGACAAGAAGCCAGCTTGGGGTCATGACGGGCCAGACTGACATTGAGGATAATGGCTGGATCTACTAAGGAGGTCAGCGTCCGCATGGAAGCTGACCTCAAAGCACAGGGCGATGAACTGTTCAATGAATATGACATGAACTTAACTACGGCGTTCAATATTTTTGTTTGCTAGTCGTTCCGTGAGGGCGGGACCTCCGCCTGAAAGCAAAAGGAAACGCCCAAACAAAGCCAACCATCGCAGCCATGCTGGAAGCGGATAGGATTGTGAACCCCGTCGGAAAAGCACTATACCGATTTGGATAAACTGTTCGTATACTTGAAGAATTAAGAAAACCAAACTTGATGTTGTTTATCTACTTAGTTTAAATAAGACAATAAGCTGGCAATCAAGCGCAATCTTATTATTAATTTGCTGGAAGATGTAATTGTAATCTTTGCAATGGGCGGGAAATAACCGGGAAAAACAAAGACCACGCCCTTGTCTTAAACAAGAAGCATTGGTATGGCTTTGGTTTTGGGTATAAGCTATAACGACACTTGTTTCAAAAATCCAATAGCCTCTTTGCCATGTACCTATTTGCGTATCATACTTTCCTGATTCAGTAATAATAGTTACAAAATAGTCTCCCTCTGTTAACGGATTTCCTTCTCTGGCTACAGATTTCCAGTCAATTTCCATTCCCGATATCTCCTCAATGGTGTGGTAAGATAGAGTTGTCTAGAAACTACTAACCATCCACCAAAAAGGAGATGCATACTTATGATAACACATAAACAACTCTCTTTGGCAGAAGGTTTTGAAGTTTGCCATACGGTCATGGCGCCACCTTTGTGCTGGTTCCCCGGCAGGGACACGGCTTCTTTAAAGGACAGGGCTACTATGATATCGTACTTAATTTCTTCCGGAAAAAACTGGTTCCCTGCACGGATGACAGAAAGGAACACTTATGAGACAGCCTGTTTATTATGAAGAATTGAAAGAAATACAAAAACTTCCAGCGCCTCTTCCCGAGGCTGTCGGGCCGCTTCCCAATACCGGAGATTTGTATCCCTTTAACGCTGCGGGGCGCCAGCAGAAGCCGGTGAATCTGGTGGACTTCGGATATGTGGAGGAGGAATGCATTGTCAGCGGCTATGCGAATGTGTATGAATATCATGATGTGGGCCTATATCCGAAAATACGGTACAGCGGCGGCAGATATTGTACACGGATTTTAATCCGCCGCCCTGCCGCACCGCAGAAGCAGAGTGATTTTGCAATATTGGAGGTTTACAACTACGCCGGGGCCGAGCGTGCTTTTTTACAAATTCCGAAGCAGTTCACGATTTTTTCGCTCCAATGCTTTTTTCAATTTTTCATTTTCTTCCTGCAATTCTTCCTTTTCATTCTGTAGGATCCGAAGCTGTTTATGAAAAACTGCTATTTCGTTGTTCATGGCCATGTCTAGAATATTCTTTCTTGTATAATAGGAAAGTTCGCCAAATGGCGAACCATTGATTAAAAAAGCCCGCAAAATGCGGGAAAAGCAAACAGACGGTGATTAAAAGAGGTCAATATAAAATCCTTCTTCAAATTCATCGTCATCCAGATCATCGCCCGGTCACTGGTAGCCAAAAAGCGCAACATACGGCTGTGCTACCTGATGCCCGATCCGGACATGGGTCCCTTTTTTCAGCTGGTGTATGAAAGTGTGCAGAAGAAGGCGGAGGAACTCAAGGAATACGGTGTTGTAGTGGATATCGTTATGTATTCCAATGACATCTTCGATCCAATTTATGATGTATTGAAAAAAACCATTGCATCATCCCCAAGCGGCGTGGCCATAGTTGTCGCCCCTACATCTCCATTCACCGACGCACTAGCCCTTCTGCGCAAGAAAAATATCCCATTTGTAAACGTAAATATGGATATTGAGGATTCTGGTCGCATTGCATATGTGGGTGGCGATAATATCCGAAGCGGCGTCACTGGTGCTGGTCTCATAAGGATGATGGCAACTCCAGAATCAAATATTGCAGTGTTTGAGATAAATAATGACTACGACTATGGCTGCATTACCCAGCGTTCCCGGAGTTTTTTTGAAACCATGGTAAAATTCGGTCTGAAGGACAATATCCGAGCCGTATTGTATGAATGTAACGATGATTACGAGTCATACGCCATCGCCAGATCATATTTGGCGGAAATCCGGATACCGACATTATTTATGCCAACTGCGGCGGCGTGTATGGCATCTGTCGTGCCCTTGAAGCTATCCCTGAAGTCAGGCGGCCCAAGCTGGTGTGCTACGACCTGACCGCCCCAATGGAGCCGATGCTGAAAAAGGGTATAATCACCGCCACCATCTGCCAGCAGCCCGCAAAACAAGGAGCCCGCCCACTGGATATCCTGTTTGAATATATCGCTCTAGGTAAAAAGCCAGTTCAGGAAAAATTCTACACCAATACAGAAATACTGATTCGTGAGAATTTCTTCTAAAATCGTTTATATAAAAATCAATGCGTTCAATGCCGGGTATAAAATAAAAATCCCTGTGGATTTGATGCAATCAGCGAATAGCTGGATCGTGTAATGGTTAACGGTATTAAGCTATCAGATTTGTGGCTGAGTCACAGCTTACGCACGGGTGGTGAAAAAGCAAGCCCTCACGGTGCTTTTCTTCTTATTTTTTGCGCTCCTCTTGGCTCCGGCGACGTGATATGCTACTATCTGCGCGGAGGTGGGATTATGCGAAAAATCCTTGAGGACATCTATTATGACCGTCTATCCATGAACGCACAGATATATAGACCGGGCAGCAAATACGACAAGGCAATATCCGCGGTCACGCGGCTTGAAGATCGTTTGCAAAAGCTGTTGCCACCAGAACATAGACAAGATTTGAAGGACTAGGGCAGTTCCTCAATACCGGATGAGACGCCGGGCCTGCACCATTCATAGGTGTTGCGGATATGCTGCTGGTTCATTTCCTCAAACATATAGACCCGGTCACACGCCAGACGTTCCCCTAAAAAGCACAGGAGCTGGCGCAGCCCTTCCTCCGCGTCTCGGGCAGCCCTGATCTTCTTTAGGCATTCCCCGACAAACCGCTCGTTGCGCACGGCACTTTCCTGACTATGTTGATGCAGGGGGGATTCGGCGATACCTGTATTGCGTTCCATTGGCTTTCCCTCCTTCCTTTACACAAAGGTATTCTGGCAAGGTGTTTCGCATGGTTCACCCACCAGTCTGCTTATAAGTAGCAGATTCAAATCGCTTTTGAAAGCCATGGTGCCCATTGATTCTCACGTTTCCCTGCCATGTAAAGTGGTTATATTCCTCTATGCATACCTCAAATCTTACTGGTTGATGTTTCTTCTCTATTGTCGATTCCTCCTTGATTTTATGATATACCAAAAAACGGTAAAAACGCGAACCTGACAATTTAGTCAGGTTC
>OLQH01000231.1_pt1 | contig 64407 bp, 64 predicted proteins | sample 1672671 | NCBI WGS metagenome assembly OLQH01 (sample SAMEA3136712, study PRJEB25190) | human gut metagenome
TATCTATGTAAGATAGAGCCGCAAAAACAACTAATAAAAGCGTAAGCACTTCTAATGTGTTCATTGGCATCATCCCTCTTTCGTAATACTAGAGGGCATAACTCGGAAAATCACATCCTACTTTCTTTTCAATTACACAATAACAGTATAACATAAAGGGAACAGATGTTCAAACAAAAAAGAGGTAAATCTACTATATTATATAGAAGAGAAACCTCTTATTTTTATGACTGCTGCCGATTGTGAATATTATCAACAGCCTTTTCTAACTCTATTGTTTGCCAACGTTTACGGATCACGTCACTTTTCAGTTGTGCAAGTCGTTTGTTGGTGTATTTCTCAAACCAACTCATAAGGGATTTTGGGATGAATCTGTCTGGTGTGTGCTGTAGAATGGAAAATAATAAATCTTCCAGTTTAGAATGAATCTTATGTAACAGGTCTTTGAAGTGGTTCGGCTTCTGTATCTCAATGTAAATATAAATCAACTCCTTCCATATATAGTATAAGGTAAGAACAGGATATATACAAGGAATAAGGCAAAAATGACCTCAATTATTTTTTTAATATAAGGGGAATATTACTGAAAAAATGTGCATTAGTAAGTAGGAAGCAAAAAGAAATTTCAATAAAATTTCTGAAAATATGCAAAATAATAATTCAATAAAATTTCTAGGAGGTGTGCGTTTATGGATGAACTGATAAGGGATTTTGAAAACAAGATGCACTTAGAGGGAAAATCCGAAAAGACAATCAAAATATATGTTGCATCGGTAAAGGAATTTTTCAGATGGTTTAATGACAGCTTCGGGGATGTAGAATTTAAGAAGCTGTATAGGGAAAATATTCTGGAATATAAAAGCTATTTGAAGAATGTGAAAATCTGTAAGAGGACAGGACAGAATCTAAATGCAAAGTCCATCAATGCAAAGTTATCTGCATTTATTAAATATAATGAGCTGATGCAATCAGATAATATTGCAATAAGCAAAGCAGACTTGATAAATGTACAAGCGGAAATAATCAGTCCTACCAATATCACGAAAAAGGAAGTTGAAGAGTTCAGACAAAGAGTGTTGCAATCTGAAGGTTGTTCCGCAAAACGGAATTATGCAATAGTTACCATTATGGCTTATGCAGGATTAAGAATATCAGAAGTATTGCATTTGAAAAAGGTAGATGTAAACACTGCTGCGAGTCAGATTAGAGTAGCAGACGGAAAAGGCGAAAAACAAAGAACTGTTATTATCAATTCTAAGGTTATCTCGGCAATAAGGGAATACCAGAGATCAGATAATGTGGAATCAGATTATTTATTCCATAACAGCAAAGGAAAGATTCTGAATCCGTCCACCATAAATAAAGTATTTGATGAATTTAGTGTTGATGGCTACCATATCCATCCGCATATGCTTAGACACTTCTTTTGTTATAACGCATTGGAGAGCGGAGCATATAGCATCAATGAGGTATCAAATCAAGCTGGACATACAAGTATAAAAACCACATTGAAGTATTTGAACCCTAACTTAGAGCAAATCAAGAAAAAAAGCGAATTATTATAAATTTTCTGATAGGGTGGGGAAAATAATTCTCAAAATGTGCATCAGAAGAAGATTTGGTGCATATTCTCACAGAGCCTAAAAATGCTATTACAAAGCAGTATCAAGAATTGCTGTCAATGGATGGCGTTAAGTTAGAGTTTGAGGATGAAGCATTGAGAAAGATTGCAGAGTTGGCTATTAAAAAGAAAACAGGGGAGAGAGGTCTTAGAAGTATCATTGAATCCACTATGCAGAAAGTCATGTTTGATGTTCCAGATATGTCAAGTGCAAAGAAGGTTGTTGTAACTGCTGATTGTGTTGAAGGAAAAGCGGATGCGTTGGTTTATGGTGCAAGGAATAAAAAGATTGCGTAAGTGGTAACATTACCATTTTGTAAGAAAGGAATATTGAAATATGAAGAATGGTAACATTACCACAGAAATGAAAACTAAAAAAGAGTTGGCTGCTGATTTACAGATAAATGCGAAAACAATGAGAAATGCTTGTAGGTATGTCGAATATTGTAAAGTCATTGAAAACAATATTGGTAAGGAAAAAGCAGAGATATTTGAAGAGATTGTTCATCACTTAGAACTTAACAAAAAGGAAAAAATAAGTGCAGAACAAATATATCAATTAAGTAAGGTATCAGCCCAAGAACAGAATAGGATTATAGATATTATAATCAAACATCCGCAAAATTCAAAACGTATTATTAATAATGCAATTCCATATTGCAAAGTAAGAACAACGGTAACATTATAAGAAATGATATAAGGAGGACAACATGACTCAAGGGGATTTAAGAGAAAAAATGTCTGAAATTATATCAAAGGGTTTGTCGGCGGTTGCAATTTCTAAAGCAACTGGAATCAGCAAAATTGATTTGAGCAGATTCAAAAATGGACAAATCAATTTGATAGATTCTGATGCAGACAAGCTTGAAAAATACTTATCGTTGGTACAGATTCCAACATCAATTTAGGCTTTCTAGTTTGCCTATAGACATAATACCTCTATAGGATTTTACTATTTTTACACTATAAGTGGGGGTGTAAGTCCCACATGATAATATCACTCGAAAGAGTGTTTATTATATATTTTGAATATCATACTATGGGCAGGACGTTGATGCCTGCCCTACAAAAACGATAATAATGATTGTCACCTTGAGCAAGTGATAATTTTTATTATAAATTAGCTGATGCATTGTCCTCAAACAGCAGTGTGTTGGTAGAGTACCGAATGTATTCAAAACAATAAACAAAATGATTGATTAAGCGGACGGGCTGACTTCAAACTAGGTCTGTTCGGGAAGTACGAAAAACGAAAGAAATAGAAAAATGAATAGTATTCTGTCGATTATTGGTATATAATGGAAATACAATCAATAGATTGAATATTTCCGAAGGAGGTAAAATGTTAATGTCAAGACCATTTGTATTTCCTGATCCAGATGATCGTTCTAAAAACAATCCTGGTGTAATTGTGAATAGTGAACAGGTTATAGGTTTGTACAATCAATATAATAAAGACGGTGACGATGTACAGAAAGTTACAAACAACGTTAAAGAGTGGTTCACTAATGAAGCAACAAAAAATCAAGGATGGGATGAAGCAAAATTTATTGGGAATCAGTGCATTCTGGAAAATAAACTTTGGGAAAATGAATAAGAATCATTAATAAGGGGCAAGAGCTAACAACTCCTGCTCTTTTAATATGCACGAATTCATTTATAGAAGCCAGTGTGATTGATTTTTGCACTGGTTATTCTTTTTTTGTCAATAAAACTAGATATATCAAGAGAGGAGGAACAAGGGTGACACAGGCAGAATTACGGAGCCTTTATAAAAAGATGCTTGAACGAGAGAAGCAAACATACATTTCAAAAATGGTCAAGATTGATCCAAGCATTTTATCAAAATTCAAAACAGGGAAAATTGATTTGTACCCTGATCTATTTTTGAGATTAGAAGACTATCTCACAAATTCATAAAATTCAATTCAAATATATCTCAGGCGAAAGCCACAATCTGATTATTCAATCAAACATTCAGAGAGAAAAAGCAATGAAACTTAATAAAGGTGACAGGATCAAATACAACGATTCTATTTATGCGGTTGTTGCGGTTATATGGTCAACCGTTTATTTGCGGGCAGTCGATTATGGCACAACAGACTATGATTACGAAATCAATGAAGTTTATAAAACATACAGGGACATTTTAAAGGTGGAAAATATGGTTGTACTTCGTGAAATTGAATTATACAAATGTCTCAGATGAAGGTATTGTTTATTTACTTGGGAATAGCTTATCAAAAGAATAGTAACAGAATATATTATTTTGATTAGGGCAGAGGTTGTAATGACTTCTGCCTTTTATATTAAGGAGCGTGATTATTATAGATAGTATGGCAATTACATTAGATAGTAAAGTTTTATTGAATATAAAAGAAGCATCCGATTTATTTGGAATCGGGCAGCACAGACTTAGAGAGATAGTTCGTGAAGATTATGGAAATAAATATCATTTGATGCTGGGGAGAACTATCAAGATTAAAAGAAAACAGTTTGAGGAATTTATAGATAATGTTGAACAGATTTAAGAAATGGACAATGTGCTTTGGATGTGGTAAAATTCAATGTGGTATGCATTCGAGGCACTCTGATTTAAGGAGGCTCAAGAATGGCAAATAAAACTACGTCAGAAAAGAACAAGCCTGCGAGAAAAACACTAAGACCTAACGAATATTACAATCCTAAAACAAAGAGGTATGAATACCACTATAAGGATTGTTTTGGGAAAGAAAGGGTTATTAGTTCATATAGGCTTGAAATGACAGACCAATTACTTAAAGGTAAAAAGTCAACAAAGAGTTTGCGTGAAAAGGAGGCAGAGCTTAACGCATATCTCAAAAACAACATTGATATTGATTGAGCAAAACTTACTCTGTTAGAGGTTGTAGACAGATACCTCAACTCATTATACAACAGAAAGAAGTTAGCACACAATACTAAAGTTGGTTACAATGTTACAGTGAATACGCTGAAACAATATAAACTGGGTTATATGGAGATTGGAAAAATCAGACCAGAACATTGTGAAGAGTGGCTTGCTGATATGAAGAAAAAGTATAGAGGTTCATCTATCCAGACACAAATTAGTCTTATTAAAAGAACCTTTGAATATGCTTTAGATTATGATTATGTAGTAAAGAATCCATTCAGACGCATTACAACAGACAGGAGTGACAGTAAGAAGATGGAAGCTCTTTCTGTAGAAGATATGAACAGATTTCTTGATTTCTGTTCAAAAGACACGCATAGTTCACATTGCTATGATATGTTATATATATTGTTTTGGAGTGGGTTAAGAGCATCAGAATTATGTGGACTTACTCTTGATAACATTGATATGGACAATCGAATGATAACCGTTGATAAACAGTTACAATGTATCAATCACACTCATGTTGTACTGCCTACAAAAACAACGAATGGTGTAAGAACTATTCCTATGACAGATGGTGTGTATGAAAGTTTCCAGCGTATTATTGAGAATCGCTATTTAAAAGGTGATATAGAACCTGTATGTTACGATGAACAGGGCAATGCATATGAAGGATTTGTATTTCTTGCAACGAGAAGCAGAAGAACTATTGTAAGAGGTCATGTAGAAGAATATCTACAGAATTGTATTAAAAGGTTTAATAATGCGAATCCAGAAAATCCTATTCGTAAATTTGAACCTCATATTTGCAGACATACATTTGCTACGAATATGCAATATTTACCACCAAAGACATTACAGTACATATTGGGGCATGGCAATATATCTACAACGATGGATAACTATGTGGATGTTAAACCAGGAGTTGAACAGCTTACACAAATCAATGCGATAGCAAATCAACTAAATGCTAATTAGTATGAATTTTAGTATACTAAATATTTGCTAATTACGATGTGTGATGAGATGTAACGAAACATACAAAAATGTAATAAAATGACAGCAAGAATTGTTGGAAATGTACGCAGGCATTGGGGAAATGCATGATCTGAAAGGATTTGATAGAATGATAGCAATTATTGACTATAACGCAGGAAATTTAAAAAGTGTCGAAAAAGCGCTTTCGGCAATAGGATGTGAGAGCGTGATAACAAGAGACAGACACGAGATATTAAAGGCAGACAAGGTAATACTTCCAGGAGTTGGCGCTTTTGGTGATGCCATGGCGCAGCTTAAAAAGTATGAGCTTGACAAGGTAATACATGAGGTCGCAGATATGGACAAACCATTTCTTGGGATATGCCTTGGGCTGCAGCTTTTATTTGAAGGAAGTGATGAAAGCCAGGGGGTAGAAGGGCTTCATGTACTAGATGGACAGATACTTAAGATACCTGACAAAGAAGGCTTAAAAATACCTCATATTGGCTGGAACTCACTTGAACTGCAAAATAATGGCAGGCTTTTTGAGAAGCTGCCGGAAAATCCATATGTGTATTTTGTACATTCCTATTATCTGAAAGCAGCAGATGAGTCGATAGTAAAAGCGACAACAGAGTACAGTGCCCATATACATGCATCAGTAGAAAAAGGTAATGTTTTCGCATGCCAGTTCCATCCTGAAAAAAGCAGCAGTATAGGACTTTCAATACTTAAAAACTTTGCACAGATAGGGGAGGCATAATATGTTTACAAAAAGAATAATACCATGTCTTGATGTCAATAACGGACGTGTTGTAAAGGGAATAAACTTTGTCAATCTCCGTGATGCCGGAGATCCGGTAGAAATTGCTGCAGCATACGACAAAGCAGGTGCAGATGAAGTTGTGTTTCTGGATATAACCGCATCGAGTGACAATAGGAATACAGTTGTCGATATGGTAAGAAAAGTGGCTGAGAATGTATTTATACCTTTTACGGTTGGTGGTGGAATACGTACTGTCGATGATTTTAAAGCACTGTTGCGAGAGGGCGCAGATAAGATTTCTATCAATTCTTCAGCAATAAATACACCACAGCTTATAAGTGATGCGGCTGATAAATTCGGAAGCCAGTGTGTGGTTGTGGCGATAGATGCCAGAAAACGCACAGATGGAAGCGGCTGGAATGTATACAAAAATGGTGGAAGAATAGATACAGGGCTTGATGCCATAGAGTGGGCCATAAAGGCTGATAAAATGGGAGCAGGAGAGATACTTCTTACAAGCATGGACTGCGATGGAACAAAGAACGGATATGATATTGAACTTACAAGACTGATATCAGAAAATGTATCTGTTCCTGTTATTGCCTCAGGAGGAGCTGGAACGAAAGAACATTTTTATGAGGCATTGACAGAAGGAAAAGCTGATGCAGCACTTGCAGCATCACTTTTTCATTATAAAGAACTTGAGATAATGGATCTGAAAAAATATCTGGCAGATAAAGGCGTGTCAGTCAGAAGATAGGTGGTGTGATATATGAGTATGCTCGACGGAGAATGGGCAAAGGCGGTCGGAGACGAGTTCAGGAAGCCATATTATAGAGATTTATATAATTTTGTAAAAGATGAATATTCAAAGCATATTATATATCCACCGGCTGAGGATATTTTTAATGCAATGCATTTTACACCTCTGGATAAGGTTAAAGTACTTATTCTGGGTCAGGATCCATATCATAATGTAAATCAGGCACATGGATTATCATTTTCGGTACTGCCATCACAGAAGGATATACCACCATCATTACAAAACATATATAAAGAACTGCATGATGATCTGGGATGTGTAATACCAGATAACGGATACCTTAAAAAGTGGGCAGACCAGGGGGTGCTGCTTTTAAACACTGTGCTTACGGTAAGGGCACATCAGGCTAATTCGCATCAGGGACATGGCTGGGAACAATTTACAGATGCGGTGATACGTGCCGTAAATGAGCAGGATCGACCTATAGTATATATGTTGTGGGGAAGACCTGCACAATCAAAGATACCTATGCTTACAAATCCTAAGCATCTGATACTTAAGGCTCCTCATCCAAGTCCGCTTTCAGCATACAGAGGATTTTTCGGATGCAGGCATTTCAGTCAGGCGAATGAATTTCTGCAGTCGCATGGCATAAAGCCTATCGACTGGCAGATCGAAAATATAAATGATAATTGACAAATTAGTAAAAACAGACTATATTTTACTTAACAGTTAACAGACAATATCAAAGGAGTGATATTATGGTAGGAATAAGTGGATGGGACTCTTCATCAATTTCAATGCTTTTTTCGAGTGTTGGCAATTCTAGAAGAAGTACTGGCACAACATCGTTTTTATCAAACATTGATATCAGTACATATAGCAGTATAAAAACAGGAAGTTATTATAAGCTGCTCAAAACGTATTATTCGGAGGGACTGGATGACAAGGCATCTTCACTTGTTCCAAGTTCAGTTTCTACATCAAAGGATTCTGCAAAGACTTTGGGAAAAATTGAGTCAGCTGCGGATGAGGTGGCAGATTCAGCAAAGGATTTATATAGTGTATCATCTAGAACATTTTCAAAAAACTCCAAAGGAGGGTATGATACAGATGCAATCTATAAAAAGGTATCTAAATTTGCATCTGATTATAATGACTTTGTTTCAGCAGCTTCAAAATCACAAACTTCGAAAATCGATTCATCGCTTGATTCATTGAAGTCGTACACGAAATCTAACGAGCAGGCGTTATCAAAAATCGGCATTACAATAGATTCGAAGACAGGAGAGCTTTCTGTTGACGAGAAAAAGTTCAAGAGTTCAGATATGGCAAATGTCAAGAGCCTATTCTCAGGAACTGGTTCTTATGCATATGGTGTCAGTGCAAAAACATCAATGATAGGATATTATGCAAAAAACGAAGCACAGAAATCAAATACATACTCTTCCTCTGGAAAATACACATACAATCATAACACTGGATCAGTATACAGTTCTGAAACATAAGATATAATGAGCGGAGCGAATTATATCCGTGCGAATGCGCATAAGTATCAGCCGCAGGCTTATCATGTGTGTTAACACATGATAATATGCTTACGCACATTTGCAAATGTTGGTGTCGCTGGATCGTTATCGGAAAATAATATATAAATATACGAAAAACCGTGGATGTTATTCCACGGTTTTTTCGCATATACTATATAGGGTTTAATTATCGCTTTCGTCATCTGATGACATAGAATAAACCTGACGTTTACGTGCCATTTCATCGCTTTCGAGATATTCGTCATATGTTGTGATCTTATCGATCATTGTGCCGTTTGGCAGAAATTCTATAATACGGTTTGCTGTTGTCTGGACTACCTGATGGTCACGGCAGGCAAAAAGTATAACACCAGGAAATTTGATCATGCCATTATTAAGTGCAGTGATCGATTCCATATCGAGGTGGTCAGTAGGCTCATCAAACATAAGTACGTTGCTTCCCATGATCATCATACGGGACAAGAGAACACGTACTTTTTCACCACCGGAAAGAACACGCATTTTTTTGACACCATCCTCACCTGCAAAGAGCATACGTCCAAGGAAACCGCGTACATATGTTGCATCTTTAATTTCAGAATACTGTGTGAGCCAGTCTACGATAAGCTCATCTGTATCAAAAATTGCTGTGTTATCCTTTGGAAAATAAGACTGGCTTGTTGTAACGCCCCATTTAAATGAACCTTCATCAGGCTCAAGTTCTCCTGCAAGGATTTTAAAGAGGGTAGTTTTTGCAAGCTCATTTCCACCAACAAATGCGATTTTGTCATCGTGGTTTACAGTAAACGAAATATTGTCGAGTACTTTTACACCATCTATAGTTTTTGAAATGCCTTCAACAAAAAGTACATCATTTCCGATTTCACGTTCAGGGCGGAAATCAATGTAAGGGTACTTACGGCTTGAAGGGCGGATATCATCAAGCTGGATCTTTTCAAGCGCTCTTTTACGGGATGTAGCCTGTTTTGATTTTGAAGCATTGGCAGAGAAACGCTGTATGAATTCCTGCAGCTCTTTGATCTTTTCTTCTTTTTTCTTGTTAGCCTCCTTCATCTGGCGGACAAGCAGCTGGCTTGATTCGTACCAAAAATCGTAGTTTCCGGCATATAACTGGATCTTTCCGTAATCCATATCTGCTATTGAAGTACAGACTTTATTGAGAAAATAACGGTCATGAGATACAACAATTACAGTATTTTCGAAATTGATAAGGAATTCCTCAAGCCATGCTATAGCATCAAGGTCGAGGTGGTTTGTAGGCTCATCGAGAAGCAGGATATCAGGGTTTCCGAAAAGTGCCTGCGCAAGGAGAACCTTGACTTTTATTGCACCCGGAAGATCTGCCATGAGTGTGTAATGATCCTCTACAGCTACACCAAGTCCGTTTAAAAGTGTTGCTGCATCTGATTCTGCGTTCCATCCGTCCATATCTGCAAATTCAGCTTCGAGTTCACTTGCGCGTATGCCATCCTCATCAGAAAAATCTTCTTTCATATAGATCGCTTCTTTTTCTTTCATGATATCGTACAGACGTTTGTTTCCCATGATCACAGTGTCGAGTACAGTATATTCGTCGTATTTAAAGTGATCCTGCTGTAAAAATGAAAGACGCTGTCCGGGTGTTATTACGATGTCACCATTTGTAGGCTCGAGCTGTCCGGAAAGGATCTTTAAGAAGGTTGACTTTCCGGCACCATTGGCACCGATAAGTCCATAACAGTTTCCTTCTGTGAATTTTATGTTTACGTCTTCAAATAAAGCTTTTTTTCCAATTCTTAAGGTAATATTATTTGCACTAATCATTATTATTGCCTTTCTATATTTATATTAATCGCTTGCGCATTATATTTTATCGTAAAATCAGTATTTTGCAAGTCTTTCTGTAGAAAAATACCTATAAAATGTGATATAGTTATAATGAACTATTAAATAAATGATTCACGATTACAGATAAAGCATAAAAAAGCAGCTTTGGATAAGGCGGGATCAATAGAAAATTAGGGGTTTTAAAATGAATGATTGGTCAGAAATACTGGACATTCCTGTTGGAATGGCGATGCTTGATATTATAGAAGATAAGGCACACTTTAATACTGTAAATGAAGAATTTTGCAGGCTTACAGGATACACAGGCAGCCGGCTTTTACAGATGGAAGTCGGAAAAATGATTTTTGCTGATGATCAGGTCAGATATTCAAATGCGTTGTGTACGGCTTTAAAAGGGCAGGAGAATGCAGAATGTGAAGTAAGGATCTACACAAGCAATGATATCTACAAATGGGTGACGATAAGATTTGCAGGACATTTTATAAAAAATACACGATCACGCATATTGATGATCGCCATTGATACAGATGACAGGAAACAGCTTGAACTACAGCTTGAACTGCTGAATCATCAATACGAGGTTATGGAGCAGGTCTCAGATGAAATACCATTTGATTATGACATAGAAAGCAACAAGCTTCTGCGTTCATACAGGATAATGCAGATGAGAGGCGAAAAAGAATGCTCAGATGAATATTATGATTTTGATGAAGAAGTAAAAAACTTTCATCCACTTGACAGGGAAATTTTTGTAAGTGCAATGAAAGAGGCGGTAAACCAGAAAATCACAGCTTCCATCGAAGTAAGATATAATATGGCAAAACACGGGCTGCCACCACATTATGTATGGCTTCGGATCCTATATAAAAGTATAGTAAACAGTAAAGGAAAAATTGCTCGCATAATAGGGCGCAGCCACAATGTTGAGAGAGATATGATGCTTCAGGATCGTGTCAGGCGTGATCCGCTCACAAAGCTCCTTAATAAGGTGGAGGTTCAGATAGAAGTTGATAAGACTCTGGAAAAATATCCAAACGATACGCATGTTATGTTTGTGATAGATATCGACAATTTTAAAAGCATAAACGATACATTTGGACATACATTCGGGGATACTGTTATATCAGATGTTGCAGGCGGCATAAGATCACAGTTCAGAGGAAATGATATAATAGGACGTGTCGGTGGTGATGAGTTTTTAGTATTCATGAAAAAAGTAGATGCACAGAAGGCGGCTATAAAGGCAAGGAATCTGTGCAATGCACTTGCAAAGGAATATAGCGGTGATGATGTTGTAAGATGCATAACGACAAGCATAGGTCTTGCGGTATCAGGAATTGATGGTGATACATATGAGGAGCTTTTTGAAAAGGCTGATCATGCAATGTACCGTGCAAAAAAATCGGGAAAAAATGGCTTCAGGGTTGCTGAGGAAGAAGATGTAGGACCGCTTGAAAGAAGTGAGCATGCAGCTGAAAACAGGGGACAACTTGAGGGCAGGGACAGGGATTTTCTTGCCTTTGCCATAAATATCCTGTCACATGCGCGCAATATAGATGGTTCGCTGAATCTGCTGCTTGAACAGATGCTTTCTAAATATAGGCTGGATGAGATTACGGTATGCGAGGAGATGGCTGACGGCAAAAATTTCCTTCTTACAAACTCCTCCGGAGAAATAGAGTTCTTTTCAAAGATGGTTTTTCCGGCTCAGGGATTAAAGGATAAGCTTAACTACACGGACAACATAAAACAGTTTGATGGCAGATATCTGTATGGATGGCAGAGTGTATCGGCAAAACAGGGAGTTAAAATCCCGGCAGAATATATAGACAGGGCAAATATTCTGATCGGTAAGTTTGAAACATCTAACGGAAGATGTGGAATGTGTTGTTTTTATGCATTTGATAAGGAAAGAAAATGGTCTGAAAATGAACTCAATATTTTAGGGGAACTGACAAGGATAATAGGTGTGTTTGTTTCTCTTAGGACCAGGATCGATGAGAGCAATACACTTCTTAGAAATATCCAGAACAGGGATATTCTTACAGGACTTTTAAATCTTGACCCGTTTAAAAGCGAGTATAACAAGGCACTTGAGGAATATAAGGGAAAAAGTATGATGTGCCTTGTATATTTTGACCTTAATAATTTTGGATATATTAATGAAAATTACGGATACCAGATAGGCGATAAAGTTTTAAAATATCTGGCACATGATATAAAGGAGACTGATGGGGCAATAATTGCATGCAGGCTTTATTCAGACTTTTTTATTCTTCTGGTGAGAGGAAAAAGCAAAGAGACAATAAAAGAATCAGTGCTAAGCAGGCAGAAACATTTTGTAAATCTGCACAATCATCAGTATCCAAGCTGTGGGATCGGAATAACGTCAGGAATGTATTTTATAGAAGAGGAAAATACTGATCCGGACGTTGCAATTGAAAATGCAAATCTTGCATGGAAGAAGGCAAAAAGGAGCAGAGGCGGTAAATACAGAGTTTTTGGAAACCGTCTCCGTGAAGAAAGAAGTGAAGAGCAGCATATAGTAGGGGAATTTTATGAAGCCTTGTACAGAGGTGATTTCCTTATGTATCTGCAGCCAAAATTTAATATCATAACAGGGCAGGTGTATGGCGCAGAGGCACTTGCAAGGTGGAAAAAACCAAATGGTTCGGTCATACCACCGGTGAAGTTTATTGATTCGCTTGAGAGGATTGGTTATATAACAGAGCTTGATTTTTATATATTTGAGCAGCTTCTTAAAACATTTACAAAATGGAAACAGCAGAATAAACGTGATATGGTAATATCTGTTAATTTTTCAGGAAAGCATTTTGAACTTGAAGGAAAGGAATTTGTGCGCAGGATCAATTCAATAATGAATAAGTATCCTGTAAAACCATCACAGATAGAGATTGAAATTACCGAAAGCATAATGATCAAAAACCATGATGCCTTATCCAGCACATTAAATAAGCTTCGGAGCATGGGATTCAGGGTTGCAATAGATGATTTTGGAACAGGATATTCTTCATTATCGGTGCTTACAAATATTCCAGCAGATGTGATAAAAATAGACAAAAGCTTTCTGGAGAAGGAAATGTCAGAACAAAATGCCGATATCCTTAAATGTATCGGGGAGCTTGTAAAGATTTCCGGAAGGGAGATTATTTTTGAAGGAGTGGAAACTGTAGAACAGGAACGATTTCTAAAAGAATGCGGATTTGAGTATGCCCAGGGTTATCTATGCAACAGACCGATTACAGTATCTGAATTCGAAAAAATGTATTTATGAGAAATAAGTGTAAATTTACCAAATGTACTTCCAAAAAAACTTGATTTTTTGGAAGTATCATATATTATTAAATTAGAGACATTCTGATTCATGTCTATAAATTGAACATTTAAAACAGGAGGAAATATCATGTCTAGAGCAAAACAGTCAATGGATGGAAATACCGCTGCAGCTCATGTAGCATATGCCTACACAGAAGTAGCCGGAATCTATCCTATCACACCTTCTAGCCCAATGGCTGATACAGTTGATCAGTGGTCAGCAGCAGGACAGAAGAACATTTTCGGAAGCACTGTAAAAGTAGTTGAGATGGAGTCTGAGGCAGGTGCCGCTGGTACAGTTCACGGATCTCTTGCAGCCGGTGCACTTACTACAACATTTACAGCTTCACAGGGACTTTTACTTATGATCCCTAATATGTACAAAATCGCAGGTGAGAACCTTCCTTGCGTATTTGACGTATCAGCACGTACAGTATCTTCACATGCACTGAATATCTTCGGTGATCACAGTGATGTATATGCTTGTCGTCAGACTGGTTTCGCAATGCTTTGTGAGACAAATCCACAGGAGGTTATGGATCTTTCACCAGTTGCACACTGTGCAGCACTTGAGGGAAAGGTCCCATTCATCAACTTTTTCGATGGATTCCGTACTTCTCATGAGATCCAGAAGATTGAGAAGTGGGATTATGAAGATCTCAAAGAGATGTGTCCAATGGATGCCGTTGCAGAGTTCAGAGCACATGCATTAAACCCAGAGCATCCAGCAGCTCGTGGATCACACGAGAACGGAGATATCTTCTTCCAGCATAGAGAGGCATGTAACAAGTTCTATGATGAGCTTCCAGCAGTTGTTGAGAAGTACATGGACAAGGTTAATGCTAAGCTTGGTACAGATTACAAATTATTCAACTACTACGGAGCTCCAGATGCAGAGCGTGTGATCATCGCTATGGGTTCTATCAACGATGTAGCTGAGGAAGTAATCGATTACTTAACAGCAAAGGGAGAGAAAGTCGGACTTGTTAAGGTACGTCTTTATCGTCCATGGTCTTCAGAGGCTCTTCTTAATGCTATTCCAAAGACAGCAAAGAAGATCGCTGTATTAGACCGTACAAAAGAGCCAGGATCACTTGGTGAGCCATTATACTTAGACGTTGCTACAACACTTCGTGAAGCAGGAATGAACGATGTTGTATTAGTAGGCGGACGTTACGGATTAGGATCTAAGGATACACCACCTTCATCAGTATTCGCTGTATATACAGAGCTTGAGAAGGATGCTCCTAAGCACAGATTTACAATTGGAATCGTGGATGATGTTACAAATCTTTCACTTCCAGAGGTTAAGCCAGCTCCTATCACATCTGCACCTGGTACAAAAGAGTGCAAGTTCTGGGGTCTCGGCGGAGATGGTACTGTAGGTGCTAACAAGAACTCTACAAAGATCATCGGTGACCACACAGACAAATACATCCAGGCATACTTCCAGTATGACTCAAAGAAGACTGGTGGTGTTACAATTTCTCACTTGAGATTTGGTGACAACCCAATCAGAAGCCCATACTACATCAACCAGGCAGATTTCGTAGCATGCCACAACCCTGCATACGTTATCCAGGGCATGAAGATGGTTCAGGATGTTAAGCCAGGCGGAGTATTCATGATCAACTGCCAGTGGTCAGATGAAGAGCTTGCTCATCACCTCAACGCTGACGCTAAGAAATATATTGCTGACAACAACATTCAGCTTTACACAATCAACGCTATCGACAAGGCTATCGAGATCGGAATGGGTAAGAGAACTAACACAATTCTCCAGTCTGCATTCTTCAAGCTTGCAGATGTAATGCCTATCGACGAGGCTGTTGAGTTCATGAAACAGGCTGCTAAGAAGTCATACTCAAAGAAGGGTGACGCAGTCGTAGAGATGAACTACAAGGCTATCGATGCAGGTGTTGATGCTGTACATAAGGTAGAGGTTCCTGATTCTTGGAAGAATCCTGAGGCTGATGCTCCTAAGGCAGAGCGTACAGGACGTCCAGAGGTTGTTAAGCTTGTTAACGAGCTTCTTGATCCAATCGCTAAGATGGATGGAGACAGCCTTCCAGTTTCAGCATTTGCTGACAAGGCAGACGGACAGTATGTAACAGGTGCTTCTGCATACGAGAAGAGAGGAACAGCCGTTACAGTTCCAGAGTGGGATCCAGAGAAGTGTATCCAGTGTAATAACTGTGCATTCGTATGTTCTCACGCTACAATCCGTCCATTCTTACTTACAGATGACGAAGTTAAAGCAGCTCCAGCTAACATGAAGGTTGCTGATATGAAACCAAAGGCAGGCGCTTACAAGTATACAATGAGTGTATCTCCACTTGATTGTATGGGATGTGGTGAGTGTATCACAGTTTGTCCTACAGCTGCTATCTCAATGCAGCCACAGGAGTCTCAGTCAGCTGAGCAGCCAGTATTTGATTACTTAGTAGCTAATGTTTCTAAGAAGACAGATGCTGGAATGGTTGATACAACACCTAAGGGATCACAGTTCAACCAGCCACTCCTTGAGTTCTCAGGATCATGTGCAGGATGTGCTGAGACATCTTACGCTAGACTTATTACACAGCTCTTTGGTGAGCAGATGTACATCTCTAACGCAACAGGATGTTCTTCTATCTGGGGTAACCCGGCAGCTACATCACCATACACAGTAAATATCAACTCTAAGAAGGGACCAGCTTGGTCTAACTCACTCTTCGAGGATAATGCTGAGCATGGTTTAGGTATGGAAGTTGGACAGAGATATCTCCGTGACCAGGCTATCGAGCTTGTTAAAGAGATCGCTGCATCAGACAAAGCTACAGCAGAGTTCAAGGCAGCAGCAGATAAATTCCTTGAGACAAAGGATGATACAAAGGCAAACGTTGAGCCAACAACAGCTCTTATCGCAGAGTTAGAGAAGGCAGCAGCAGCCGGATGTGAGAAATCTAAAGAAGTACTTGCTAAGAAGGATTACCTCGGAAAGAAATCTGTATGGATCTTCGGTGGTGACGGATGGGCATATGATATCGGTTTCGGTGGATTAGACCATGTACTCGCTTCTGGTGAGAACGTAAACGTAATGGTATTCGATACAGAGATGTACTCTAACACAGGTGGACAGGCTTCTAAGGCTTCTAACATCGGTGAGGTATGTCAGTTCGCAGCAGCTGGTAAAGAGACAAGCAAGAAGTCACTTTCAGAGATCGCTATGAGCTACGGATATGTATACGTTGCACAGATCGCTCTTGGAGCAAACCCAGCACAGGCTGTTAAGGCTATTACAGAGGCTGAGGCATATCCAGGACCATCACTTATCATCGGATACGCACCTTGCGAGCTTCACGGTATCGCTAAGGGTGGTATGAACCACTGCCAGGATGAGATGAAGAAGGCTGTTAAGGCTGGATACTGGAATCTCTTCTCATTCAACCCAGCACTTAAGGCAGAAGGAAAGAATCCATTCACACTTACTTCTAAAGCAGGTGATGGATCTTACCAGGATTTCCTTAACAACGAAGCACGTTATACACGTCTTATCAAGCCATTCCCAGAGAGAGCAGAGAAACTCTTTGCTAAATCTGAGGAAGCAGCAAAAGCACGTTACTCACACCTTGAGAAACTTGTTAAGTTATATGGAGAGGATTAATTTAATAATTAATGATCTCAGTATTAAAACCACAGGGCTATGCCCTGTGGTTTTTTGTATTTAATAATAAACGAAATCATCCGTTTACAAATTTAAAGTGTAATGGTACAATATCTATGGTATTATATCTCCTGGGATACATCAGATAGGGGATATGTAATAATACCTTATCGGAGGAAATTAAATGGCAGGCTTTATGGACAGGCAATCCAAAAGGTTGCATCATGACAGGTCACCATTAGTGAGGCAGAAGGAAAAATCAAAACAGGCTGCACAGATGGTGGATGATGATGTTAATCGACATGAAAGGATGCACGAAAAAGTGGATAAGGATGATTTTTTATTAGCACAGATAGATGAGTTTCGAAAAAAGGCACAGAAGCTTCAGGAAATGCTTGATACAAAAGAGACAAAAGCAAAGGAGCTTGCTGATATTGTCGAAGAACGTGAGATAAAAGCAGAGGAGTTAAAACAGATTTTAGACGAACGTCAGGTAAAAGCTGACGGTATAACTGCACAGGTAGAGCATCAGATAGATATACTGATAGACCGGGTTAATGCCAAAATGCAGGAGATTGAAGCTTCCATGACAGATAATATGGAAGGGTTTGGCAAAAACATATCCGGAAATATAGATGATTTTAAAAATAAAATTTCAGTCAGGATAGATGATTTAGAACGTTCGGTCGGTGAGGATATTTCAAAAGCAGGCAGTGAATCATCTGATATGTTAAGATCATTAGGTGAACTTAATAATCAGCTTATAGCTTTAAAGCAGGAAATATCAGAAAAGGTACATACAGAAAACGTAAAATGCTACAGAAATATACAGGATCTTTTTAAGTCGATGGATGAAAAAGTGGATTCTGTTTATGCTATCGAAAAACAGATCAGGTCTGCAAAGACATTTTCAATCCTTACATTTGTGTTTGCATTGATAAATACATTTGGATTGATAATGTTTTCATTATACGTATGTGGCGTATTTGATAATTTAATTTAGATAATATAATGCAATTCCCAGATGGGAATTGCATTTTGCACCTTTATAGAATGGCAGTAATTGAAATACATGCCGGATGCATAAATAACACATTATAGGAGAAAATATGGCAAAGAAAATAGTACGGGTTGTTGGACATAAAAATCCTGATACGGATTCTATATGTGCAGCAATAGCATATGCAAATCTTAAGCAGCAAACAGACGATACAATGGATTATATTCCTATGAGAGCGGGGAGTGTCAGTGCTGAGACGGCATTCGTGCTTGAGTACTTTAAGGCAGAGACACCGGAGCTGCTAAAAGATGTAGGAACACAGATAAGAGATATCCATATAAGAAAGACAGAAGGTGTCAGCAGTCATATTTCCATGAAGAGAGCATGGGAAATGATGAAGATCCTCAATGTAGTAACACTCCCGGTTGTAAATAAAAAAAACAAGCTGGAAGGCCTGATCGTAACAGGGGATATAGCAAAATCATATATGGATGTATATGACAATTCAATCCTGTCGACAGCAAGAACCCAGTATAAGAATATAATCGATACATTAGAGGGAACTATTGTTGCAGGAAATGAGCATGGATATTTCGTAAAAGGAAAAGTAGTAGTCGGGATTGGAACACCTGAGGTACTCCAGTCTATAGTCGAGGATGATGATCTTGTCATAATAGGAGACAGGGAAGATGCACAGCTTATCTGTATAGAGCAGAACTGCAGCTGTCTTATAGTGACAAATGGATTTGAAATTTCGCAGGAAGTACTTGAAGCAGCAAATGCAAAAGATGTCGTTGTCATAAGTACTCCATACGATACTTTTACAGTTTCAAGACTTATAAATCAGAGTATGCCTATTAAATTCTTTATGACAAAAGAAAATATAGTACACTTTGAGATGGATGATTACGTTGATGATGTGCGTGATACAGTGGCAAAGATCAGACACAGGGATTTTCCTATAGTTGATGAAAACCAGAATTATGTTGGTATGTTCTCACGCAGAAACCTGATGAATACAAGGAAGAAACAGGTTATATTAGTGGATCATAATGAAAAGTCGCAGGCTGTTACAAATATTGATGAGGCGGAAATACTTGAAATAATAGATCATCACAGAATAGGAAGTCTTGAAACAATGGCACCTGTTTATTTTAGAAACCAGCCATTGGGATGTACGGGCACAATTATATACCAGATGTATCAGGAAAAAGGGGTAGAGGTAAGTGAACAGATGGCAGGACTTATGTGTGCAGCCATATTATCTGATACACTTGTGTTCCGGTCGCCTACGTGTACTGCAATAGATAAATCGGCAGCAAAGTGTCTTGCGGAAATCGCAGGAATAGATATTGATGAATTCGCACAGAAGATGTTTGAAGCCGGAAGCGATTTTTCTAATAAAACAGAAGATGAAATATTAAATCAGGATTTTAAAATATTCCATTCGGGAGATTATACATTTGGTGTATCACAGATAAGTGCGCTTGCAAGAACAGAGCTTGATAAGGTGCAGGCAAGAATTACACCGCTCATGGAAAAAATGCAGGTAGATAAAAAAATTGATATGTATTTCGTCATGCTTACAGACATACTGGACGAATCGACATACCTTATATATGCAGGGCAGGAGGCAGCAGCTATTGCGGCTTCAGCGTATAGCCAGCCACAGAATGGGCAGGGACTTATGCTCAAAGGTGTTGTATCGCGCAAGAAACAGCTGATACCTGAGCTTATAAATGCAATAAACGAAAGAGCATAAATAATGGAAGATAACTGCCAGATGAGCGTAAGATCAGTAGGGGAATGATGCAGATGGCAGAGTGTCAAAAGATTTTTTATAAGCACGTATAAATGCGGAATAACTTTTGAAACCACATTCATAGCATGCGGTTTTTACAGGAGTGCCATTCTGGATCAAATCCCTTGCGAGGAGCAGGCGTTTTGTGGATACATAATTTCCTATAGTGTAGCCGGTTGCTTCCTTGAAGCTATGCATCAGATAATATCGGCTCATAAAAAAGCGGTCGGAAATATTGTCTATAGATAGTTCTTTTGTTAAATTATGATTTAAATAATCTATTATTTCAACGATTTTTTCGTTGGACGAATAAGTGTCAATATATTGAGTTCCTCCGCTTATGGAGATTCGGTTGAGCTGTATCATAAACTCCAGAAAAACGAGTTTGCGGTGCAGCTCATTTGCGTATCCGGTGTCATCAAATGAATTATATAATTGTTTTATTGAATGCCATATGGGGCTCTTGTCTATCGGAGAAAAACGCAGGACGTGAGACTGGCATGCTGATGCCTTACGGAAACATATTGTCAGGTCATCATCAAAATATAAAATATTTTCATTTGCAAAATTTTTGGAAATATATATAATGATCCTTTCATAAATTGAATCATCATTTAATATTGGACGATGGACTTCGCCTGCATTAACTAATACAATATCATATGGCTGGAGCTTATAGTTTCTTCCTTCTATACAGTAAGAAACATTTCCCTTGATGTGTATAAGTATCTTATGGAAATCATGATAGTGAAATGGGATATCGAGCTTTGATTTGTCGGTAATATGAAACATTTTATATGGTTTGGTGAGGTATCCTGTTTTTTCGTATGAATCCATCTGTATCTCCTTTTATGGCTGCATTTATTTGTCATGATTTATATATCATTATTTATATATCAGTCTTTATAAAGATAATCGCTTTGTGATTTCCTCTATAAGAACCTATATAATGGAACGTAGTTCTATAAGCATAATAGTTTAAAATAGCACAATTTGCAACCTTAAAAGCACTTTATTAACTTCCAAAATTAAAAAGTGCGGAGTATAATGATAATATACTGAATAAATGAGGTGAAAATATGAAATTTACAAAAATGCATGGATGCGGAAATGATTATGTATACATAAATTTATTTGAGGAGAAAGTTGATGATCCGGCAAAGCTTTCTACTATAGTAAGTGACAGACATTTTGGAATAGGATCTGATGGTGTCATTACGATCGGCCCGTCAGATATAGCAGATTTCAGAATGAGAATATATAATGCAGATGGTTCAGAAGCCGAAATGTGCGGAAATGGGATCAGATGTGTTGCAAAATATGTCTACGATCATAAGCTTACAGATAAGACAGAAATATCCGTTGAATCAGGAGCCGGTATAAAATATCTTACACTCTATACAAAAGACGGAAAGGTTGAACAGGTAAGAGTAGATATGGGAGAACCGATTTTAGAGCCGGATAAGATACCTGTTATTGCAGATGGAAGCTGCGTTGTTGACGAACCTATAGAGGTCGGGGGAAAACAGTGGAGAATGACATGTGTGTCTATGGGAAATCCGCATGCTGTGATTTTTGTTGATAATGTTGCGGATTTTGAACTTGAAAAATATGGACCATCATTTGAAAATAACCCTCGCTTTCCGAAACGTACCAATACAGAATTTGTTCAGATAATTTCAAGAAACGAAGCGTCAATGAGAGTATGGGAGCGTGGATCAGCGGAAACATGGGCATGTGGTACAGGAACATGTGCGACAGTAATGGCATGTATATTAAACAAAAAAACAGATGACAAAGTGCTTGTGCATTTAAGAGGCGGGGATCTTGTGATCGAGTATGACAGAGATACAAACCATGTGTTTATGACAGGACCTGCAGCAGAAGTATTTACAGGAGAAATATTTATATAAATATAATCGGGATTTAATCATTGCGGTTGTTTGTAAAAGAAATCTAAGATAAAGTAGGAGAAAGAAATGAAACTTAGCAAATTATTAGAAAAATTAGAATACACAGTTTTAGCTGGAAATACTGATATGGAGATATCAACTCTTGTATATGATTCGAGAAAGGTACAGAAAGATTCTGTGTTTGTTTGTATTTCTGGAAGTGTAAGAGATGCACATGAGTTTATACCTGATGTTGTAAAAAATGGTGCAGCAGCAGTTATTGTCGAAAAAGATGTGACTCCGGTTGACGGCGTGACATATATTAAAGTAGAGGATACAAGACTTGCGCTGGCATATATGTCAGCTGCATATTTTGATTACCCGGCAAAAAAAATAAAAACCATAGGAATTACCGGAACAAAGGGCAAAACAACTACAACATATATGGTTAAGTCTATACTCGAATCAGCAGGAATAAAAACTGGACTTATAGGTACGATTGAGTCCATATGTGGTGATAAACATACTCCGGCTGCGAATACTACACCTGAATCATACATGGTTCAGAAATTATTTGCCGAGATGGCAGATGAGGGAAAGGATGCGGTAGTTATGGAGGTGTCTTCACAGGCATTGAAGCTTCACAGAGTATCAGGATTTACTTTTGATATAGGTGTATTTACAAATCTTGAACCGGATCATATCGGAGAGAATGAGCACAAGGATTTCGAGGAATATATGCATTGCAAGAGTCTTCTTTTCAGACAATGCAGGCTTGGTATTTTTAATGGGGACGATGAACATCTTGAAGGAATAATGAAAGGTCATACATGTGAGGTTGAGACTTTCGGGTACAAATCAATAAATAATCTTGTTGCAGAAAATGTTGAACTGAAAAAAGAGCATGGTGCACTTGGTGTTAAATATCATGTTTCAGGTCTGCTTGATTTTGACGTTGAGGTAAATGTGCCGGGTAAGTTCAGCGTATATAATTCACTCACAGCTATAGCGATCTGTCATCATTTTAATGTTGCAAAGGAGGCAATAAAAGAGGCTCTCTGCCATGTTAGTGTAAAAGGAAGAATAGAAATCGTCCCTGTAACAAAAAGATACACGATAATGATAGATTATGCGCACAATGCAATGGCACTTGAGAGTCTGCTTACAACATTAAAAGAGTATGAACCGGGAAGACTTGTCTGTTTGTTTGGATGTGGAGGAAACCGTGCAAAATCAAGAAGATACGAGATGGGAGAAGTTTCTTCACGCCTGGCAGATCTTACTGTTGTAACATCTGATAATCCAAGGAATGAAGAACCTATGGATATAATAAATGATATTCTTGTCGGGGTAAGTAAGGCAGATGGCAGATACGTTACTATACCGGATCGAAAAGAAGCTATCAGATACTGCATGGAGAATGCGCAGGCTGGTGATATAATAGTTCTGGCAGGAAAGGGACATGAGGATTATCAGGAAATCTGTGGTGTAAAACATCATATGGATGAGAGAGAGATTATTGCTGATATTATAAAAGAAAATCCAGATCTTAAGCTTTAGGGCGGGAGGAATTTATGTCATTATTTAAAGGTGCCGGAGTAGCACTTATTACTCCGTTTAATAAGGATAAAAGTGTAAATTATGATGAACTTGGCAGAATAATAGACAGACAGATAGAGGGGAAAACAGATGCACTTATTGTATGTGGGACTACAGGTGAGCCGGCTACAATGACTGAAGAAGAAAAGTTATCTGTCATAGAGTTTGCAGTAAAAAGAACAGCCGGCAGAATTCCGGTGATCGCAGGAACAGGTGCAAATTCTACAGCTGCTGTTATAGATTTTTCAAAAAAAGTACAGAAGCTGGGAGTAGACGGTTTCCTTATAGTAACTCCATTTTATAATAAGGCAACCCAGGGAGGCCTGTATGAACATTACAAAACAATAGCACAGTCGGTGGAACTGCCTATTATAATCTATAATGTTCCATCTCGCACAGGGTGCAATATACAGCCACAGACGGCAGTAAAACTTGCACATGATTGCAAAAATATCGTCGGAATAAAAGAGGCAAGCGGAAATATTTCACAGGTAGCAAAGCTTGCATCGCTTGCTGAGGGAACATTGGATATATATTCTGGAAATGATGATCAGATAATACCTATTCTGTCACTTGGAGGAGTTGGAGTTATATCGGTGCTTTCAAATGTAGTACCGCAGGAAACTCACGACATGGTTACAGAGTATCTTAATGGGAATCACAGGAAAGCGCTTGATATACAGCTGAAATATTTAGATCTTATCAACTTGCTGTTTTGCGAAGTGAACCCGATACCTGTAAAAGCAGCCATGAACTATATGGGGTTTAATGTAGGTGGGCTTCGCCTGCCTCTTACGGAGATTGAACAGCAAAACGGGGAAAAATTAAAGCAGGAATTAATAAAAATGTCCATTATATAGCTTGGATACAAAGGAGTAGAATATGGGAAAACAACACTGGAAAGCAGGGAATATGCTAAATCCTGTTCCGGCAGTTATGGTAAGTGTTTCAGATGGAAATGGCAAAAATAATATAATTACAGTTGCATGGGCAGGAACCATATGCACTAATCCACCTATGCTATCCATTTCGGTAAGACCGGAGAGGTATTCATATGAAATGATAAAAAGCACAAAAGAATTTGTCGTAAATCTTACGACAAAGGATTTGGTGAGAGCTTGTGACTACTGTGGAGTTACGAGCGGAAGAGATGTCGATAAATTCGAAAAAATGAAGCTTACACCAATAAAGCTTCCGAATGTTTCTGTTCCGGGAATAAAGGAAAGTCCTGTAAATATAGAATGCAGGGTAAAAAAGATAGAAGAACTTGGAAGCCATACAATGTTTATAGCGGATGTTGTCGGAGTGACAGTAGATGATGAGTACATGGATGAAAAGGGAAAGTTTAATATAAACGATACTGGACTTGTAATGTACTCCCACGGAGAATATTTTGTTATGGGCGAAAAGCTTGGTAAATTCGGATACAGTATTAAAAAATAAATATCAGGATTACTAAAATGATCTGAAATAAAAAGTCCTCCATCTATCATAAAGATAAATGGAGGTTTTTTAGATGGCTTATTTAAGAGCGTTTATTTGAGCAGCATATCCATAAGATATTCGTAAACATCCTCATTTTGTTTTTTCCAGTTGCTGCATATGGCTTCAGCCTGCTCTTTTGTTGAAACCGTTAGTGTAAGATCAACTACGGTACTTCCCTCGGAACGTACCTGACACCTTACAGCATATTTATGGCCGGTTGTTTTGTAATAATCGGCAAGGATGGAATTTTCCTGTTTGAATTCGAGTTTATTAGATTCGAAAAAACCTTTGACATCCGATTCAATACCATCGGTTATTTTATCCTTGAAGAATCCAAGAGTTTCTTTTCCTGCCGCTGTCAGGGAATACTGGGTATTAGAATGCGTTGATTCAAATTTAATTAAATCTGCATTTACTAAATCGCCGATTACTTCCTGGACACGGAAATAATCGGTGTATTCCTTTTCCAAAAAGAAATTGGAAATCTGTGTATTGGACAGCGGAAAACCTGCCTTGTCAAGCATATATAAAATTGTTAGTTTATATATAGTAAATGGTTCTGCCAAAGTTGTCTCCTTACATAAAGAAACGCCCCTGATAGGTATTTCTTTTAATTAAATTTTGATTTATGGTGTTAAGCACCCGTTTTTTGTCTGTGCTCCACATTGGAGCGATCAGAAGTTTCCGTGGACCATCTCCGGTCATTCGGTGGATGACCATACCGGGTGGAAGCCTTTCTATACAGTCTACTATAAAATCACAGTATTCCTCAAGCGAGAAAAGAGGAAAAGGATCTTTTTCATACAATTCGGCAAGCTTTGTGTTTCTTAGAACATGTAAAAGCTGCAGCTTTATACCGAAAATATTACTTTTTGCTGCAAAGTCAACTGATTCGAGCATCATTTCTTTTGTTTCGCCCGGAAGTCCTAAAATAAGATGGGCGATAACTTTGATACTGCGTTTGTTTAATTCATTACAGACAACTGTAAAATCACTTACTTTTGTGTGAGTGTTCATTGCATCAAGTGTAGACTGGTGTATTGACTGAAGACCAAGTTCAATCCATACGGGTTTGATATTATTTAATCTTGATAAAAGATCATATATTTCGTCATTGAAACAGTCTGTCCGTGTTCCGATAGAAAGAACGCAGACAGAAGGATCTGATATTGCTTCATAGAATATTTTTTCTAAATATTCCACTGGAGCATAGGTATTTGTAAAAGCCTGAAAATATGCAATAAATTTACGGCAGTCTGTTTTTGAAGAAAGCCTCCTTCTGGCCTCTGAAAGCTGTGCGGCGATCGGGAGTGAGCTATCGGAGGCAAAGTCTCCTGAACCGCCCTCGCTGCAGTAAAAGCAGCCGGTATATGATAAGCTGCCATCACGGTTCGGACAGGTCATACCAGCGTTAAGCGATAATTTATAAATTTTTTCGCCAAATGTCTTTTTACAATAGTCATTTAAAGAATAATATCGCATAGATTTATTTTATGTGTGATTTGACAGCTGCACTTACAACGTCTGCAACTCTTGGGTCAAATGCTTCAGGCATGATAAATTCATCGGACAATTCATCATCTGAAACAAGGTGTGCAAGTGCTTCCGCAGCCGCCAGTTTCATTTCTTCGGTAATCTGTGCTGCACGTCCTTCGAGAGCACCCTTAAAAATTCCAGGAAAAGCAATCACGTTGTTTACCTGATTAGGAAAATCGCTTCGGCCGGTTCCGACAACCCTTGCACCGGCAGCTTTTGCAACGTCCGGCATGATCTCAGGAACAGGGTTTGCCATTGCAAATAGAATAGAATCTTTGTTCATGGAAGAAACCATCTCGGCGGACACGATATTTGGAGCGGAAACACCGACAAAAATATCTGCGCCTTTAAGGGCATCTGCTAAGGTTCCGGATTTGTTTTCGAGGTTAGTTACCTCTGTCATTTTTTTCTGCATCCAGTTAAGGTCAGGATAATCTTTACCTATTATACCATGGCGGTCGCACATTGTAACATTCTTAAATCCATATGTAAGAAGAAGTTTGGTTATTGCTACTCCGGCAGAACCTGCGCCGTTTACGACAACTTTACAATCTTCCTTTTTCTTTCCGGTAAGGCGGAGTCCGTTTATTATACCGGCGAGAACAACGATTGCAGTACCATGCTGATCATCATGGAATACCGGGATATCAAGTATTTCTTTTAATCTTTCTTCTATCTCAAAGCAGCGTGGTGCAGAAATATCTTCAAGATTTATACCACCAAAGCCTGGAGCAATATTTTTTACACATTCTATTATTTCGTCTGTATCCTGTGTGTCAAGACAGATAGGTACAGCGTTGACATTTCCGAATTCTTTGAAAAGTACACATTTACCCTCCATAACAGGCATAGCAGCATATGGTCCGATATTTCCAAGACCGAGCACGGCACTTCCGTCAGAGACAACAGCGACTGTGTTTGATTTCCATGTATATGTGTAGGCTTTTTCTTTGTCTTCAGCTATGACTTTGCATGGCTCAGCTACACCTGGAGTGTATGCGATTGCCAGATCTTCACGGGAGTTAACCTTTGATTTTGCAATAGTTTCAAGTTTTCCATTCCATTCTTTATGACATAATAATGCTTTTTCTTTGTTATCCATGGTGGCTCTCCTTAATTTTCTTATTTTAATAAATGATAGCATTACTTAACTTTTAAATCAAGAAAAAAGGGGGTTCCTATTTTGTACATGATGATGTATAATGTAATCGTTAATAATTGTTCGATGGTCGTTTCAGACATTAATTCCCAAATAGGAGAAAATTATGATGAGAGAAAGATATGAAAGTCTTTCTGCCTTTGTATTAAAGGATCTGGCAAAAGCCCGGGGAATAAAGGGTGTTTCGGCAATGAAAAAAAGCCAGATTATAGAACGTATGCTTGAAGAAGATGCAAAAATGGCAGAAGCAGACGCAGCAAAACCTAAAACTAAAGCAGAAACGGAAGAAAAAAACAAACCAGAGACTAAACCAAAAGCTGGAAAAAAAGCAGAGCATAATGCTGAAGCCAAAAATGAAAATGATGAGAAACAGACTCAGTATGACTCAAAGGAAAATGATGCCGCAGTGCCGGCTGTAAAAGATGAGGTAAGCAGCCTTGACAGTGGTATTACAGCAAATGGAATACTTGAAGTTATGTCGGATGGATTTGGATTTATACGTTGTGAGAACTATATGCCGGGTGAGAATGATGTATATGTTGCTCCTTCGCAGATCCGCAGATTTAACCTTAAAACCGGAGATATAATAACGGGAAACACAAGGATAAAAACAGACAAAGAAAAGTTTTCTGCGCTTTTATATGTTGGTTCAGTAAACGGGTATCCACCGGCTGCAGCACAGCATAGGAAGAATTTTGAAGATCTTACACCTATATTCCCTAATCAAAGGCTGAGGCTTGAAAGACCGGGAGCAAGTGTTGCCATGAGAGTTGTTGATCTTATATCGCCAATAGGAAAAGGTCAGAGGGGCATGATCGTTTCACAGCCTAAAGCAGGAAAGACAACACTTTTAAAAGAAGTAGCAAAATCCATTAAGATAAATAATCCGGAGATGCACCTTATCATTTTGCTTATTGATGAGCGTCCGGAGGAGGTTACGGATATAAAAGAAGCTATAGAGGGCGATAATGTTGAAGTTATTTATTCTACATTTGATGAGCTCCCGGATCATCATAAGCGTGTATCAGAGATGGTTATAGAAAGGGCGAAACGTCTTGTGGAGCATGGACAAGATGTGATGATATTACTAGACAGTATCACACGTCTTGCAAGGGCATACAACCTAACAGTTCCACCAAGCGGACGTACATTATCAGGAGGACTTGATCCGGCAGCACTTCATATGCCAAAGCGTTTCTTTGGTGCTGCGAGAAATATGAGAGAGGGAGGAAGCCTTACGATCCTTGCTACAGCTCTTGTCGATACAGGAAGCAAGATGGATGATGTGGTTTTTGAGGAATTTAAGGGAACAGGAAACATGGAGCTTGTGCTTGACAGAAAGCTCTCAGAAAAACGTATATTCCCAGCTATTGATATCGTAAAATCAGGTACAAGAAGAGAGGATCTGCTTTTAGATAATGATGAGCAGGCTGCTGTTGACAATATGCGCAAAGCATTCAATGGAATGCGTACGGATGAGGCAGTAGAAAATGTTTTAAATATGTTTGCACACACAAAAGGAAACAAGGAATTTGTCAATCTTGTAAAGAAAAACAGAATTTTATAAAAAACTATTGCATTACCATATAGGCTATGCTACAATTATTAAGCTGTTTATCGGGATGTAAACGGACGTAACGTGTCGCTCTTGCAGTAAGTATCATATGCGGATCGGGCATACGGGTATAAAGAGTGTAACTAAATAAAACGATAAGAAAATGAAGAGGTGAAAATCATGAGAGAAGGAATCCATCCAGATTATTATCAGGCAACTGTTACTTGTAACTGTGGAAACACATTCGTTACAGGATCTACAAAACCAGAGATTCACGTAGAAATTTGTTCAAAATGCCATCCATTCTATACTGGACAGCAGAAAGCTAACCAGGCTCGTGGACGTATTGAGCAGTTCAATAAGAAATATGGTATGAAATAGAATCCATACGGTTACTAAAAAGGTTGAGGTTGCAATATACCTCAGCCTTTTTGAATTAAAGGACAACTGCTTTGATAATTAAAGGCGGTTATGAAAGGTATGAGATATAATGAGATATTCAGGTGTTGGCGGTCAGGCAGTCATGGAAGGTGTTATGATGAAAAATCAAAACAAATATGCCGTGGCAGTCAGAAAACCGGACCATAAAATAGAAGTCAAGATATCGCAGCACAAAATGTCAAAGCCGTGGGAGGTTATGCGGAAAATACCTGTTTTAAGAGGTGTGGTGAGTTTTGTTGACTCACTGTATCTGGGGATGAGTACGCTTATGTATTCGGCTTCGTTTTTTGAGGATGAAGATGAAGAAAACGAAAAGAAACAAAAAAGAGAAAGTCTTTCTGCGGAACAGATAAAGGCATTAGATAAAAAAGAAAAGAAGCAGGATGATCTATTGATGGGCGGAACGGTTGCTTTTTCGATAGTTATTGCTCTAGGATTATTTTTTGCACTGCCATATTTTTTATCAGGAATATTCCACAAAATCACACAATCACAGATGATGATCGCATTGTTTGAGGGGATTATCCGTCTTGTGATATTTATCGGATATATAGCAATAATTTCGATGACACCGGATATAAAGAGAACCTTTATGTACCATGGGGCGGAGCATAAGTGCATAAATTGCATTGAGCATGGAATGGAATTAAATGTTGAAAATGTGCGTAAAAGTTCAAAACTCCATAAGCGCTGCGGAACAAGCTTTTTGCTTATAGTTATGCTTATAAGTATTTTGTTTTTTATGTTTATAAGAGTTGATTCAAAGCCATTACAGTTATTGCTGCGTCTGGTGCTGATACCTGTGATCGCAGGAGTATCATTTGAATTTATAAGACTTGCCGGAAGGTATGACAACTGGTTCATGAATATATTGAGCCAGCCGGGGTTATGGATGCAGCGTCTTACAACAAAGGAACCTGATGATGATATGATAGAAGTTGGAATTGCTTCTGTTGAAGCAGTATTTGACTGGAAAGCATGGCAGAAAGAAGAAGGATAAAATGACATATAGGGAAGCAATAAAACTGGGGGAGAGCATTTTGCAGAAAGCCGATATAACAGATGCTAAAAATGATGCATGGCTTTTGCTTGCTATGGCGTGTAAGATAGATAGGACTTACTATTATGTCCATATGGATGAAGAACTCACAACTGAACAGACGAGGGAATTCCAGTCTGTTTTAAGAAAGCGTGCGGAACGTATTCCACTCCAGTATATAACAGGTGAGCAGGAATTTATGGGGCTTACATTCCATGTAAATAACAATGTACTTATTCCAAGACAGGATACAGAAACTCTCGTTGAGGAGGCTTTAAAGATTATAGAACCTGGCATGAAGGTACTTGATATGTGTACCGGCTCGGGATGCATTATAATAAGCATACTTAAAAATACTACAGATGTGGCAGGTTATGCGTGTGATATCTCAAAACATGCCATAAATGTTGCAAAGGAAAATGCCAAGATCAACAATGTTTTTGTCGACTTTGAGAGAAGTGATCTGTTTGAGAAAATAAATGATAAATTTGATGTTATAGTTTCAAATCCACCATATATAAGGTCAGAAGAAATACCACATCTTATGCCGGAAGTTGCAAGGTTCGAACCGATGGAGGCGCTTGATGGCAAGGAGGATGGACTTGATTTTTACCGTAGGATCGTAAAAGACAGTAAGACACATTTAAATGATAATGGAATACTTCTTTTTGAAATCGGGTATGATCAGGGAACAGCGGTATCAGATATGCTTAAATATGCAGGATATTGTGAGGTTAAGGTCATAAAGGATCTGGCAGGAAATGACAGAGTCGTTATGGGCCGTATAGAAAAGAGGTAAAAAATGTTTGATAAATTAGAGGATTTAATCCATCATTATGAGGAACTTATGAATCTGCTCAGCGAGCCTGATGTGGCAAATGATGCTAACAGATTTAAGAAGCTTATGAAGGAGCAGAGTGATCTTGCACCTATAGTTGAGACATACAAGGAATATAAAAACTGTAAGCAGAATATAGAAGACTCACTTGCTATTCTTGACGAGGAATCAGATGAGGAAATGCGTGAGCTTGCAAAAGAAGAGTTAAAGGAATCAAAAGAGCAGGTAGAGGAACTTGAACAGAAATTAAAGATCCTTCTTCTTCCAAAAGATCCTAACGATGATAAGAACGTAATCGTCGAGATACGTGCGGGTGCAGGCGGAGAGGAAGCTGCACTTTTTGCAGCAGAAATCTACCGTATGTATGTCCATTATGCGGAGAACCGAGGATGGAAGGTAGAAACATTGGATGCGGATGAAACCGGAATCGGTGGAATGAAATCCGTTGAGTTTATGGTAAAAGGTTCCGGTGCATATTCAATACTTAAATATGAATCCGGTGTTCACCGTGTGCAGCGTGTACCGGAGACTGAATCACAGGGAAGAATCCAGACATCTACATGTTCAGTTGCAGTAATGCCGGAAGCAGAGGATGTAGACGTAAAAATAGATGATAAAGATATCCGTATCGATGTAATGCGTGCGTCGGGAAATGGTGGACAGTGTGTCAATACAACTGACTCTGCCGTTCGACTTACACATTATCCTACAGGAATAGTCATCTATAGCCAGACGGAAAAATCACAGATCCAGAATAAGGAAAAAGCGTTTGCACTCCTTCGTACAAAACTCTATGACTTAGAGCTTCAGAAGAAACAGGATGCCGAGGCAGAGGAACGCCGCAGCCAGATCGGAACAGGAGATCGTGCAGAAAAGATCCGTACCTATAACTTCCCACAGGGACGTGTGACAGATCACAGGATCAATCTCACGCTCTATAAACTGGACAAAATATTAAACGGAGATATTCAGGAAATCATTGATGCGTGCATCGCAGCCGACCAGGCGAAGAAGCTTGCAAATATGAATGAAGAAGCCTAAAGACCTTGATTTACGGGCTTTCTAGCATTTTAAAAAGTTATATGAATACCTAAAAAGTGGTTCGATTTTTGAAAAATTATCGAACCACTTATTTTTTATAAAAAATAGAGGCACTAATTGCCTCATTTTTATATGAAATATATACTAATTGCCTTACCTTTTTAACGTTTTAAGCCTAAAGATAATGGGAATTCAAAGTATAGTGCAACTCAGTACCCGAATGGTACAGTTGTGGAAACAAAAGTGACTAAAAGAAAGTAATTCAATATATTAGAGGTTTGCAATGTATTCTGTATAGGCAAAGAATATTAATGTAGTGTATTTGCATTATAATGAATATTGAAATTGGGTATAATTATGGTATAATTGATCCATAGTTAGGAGGTGTTACTTATGCCACAAATTATTCCAATTAAAGATTTAAAGAATACATCAGAGATTTCTGATATGTGTCACAGAGCAGAAGAACCTATCTATATTACTAAAAATGGTTATGGGGATATGGTTATCATGAGCATGGAGATTTATGAGTCAATGATGAAACAAATCACTATGTACAGAGATATTGAGATATCTGAAAAGCAGATAGAGGCAGGACAGGTAAAGGATGCCAGAACAGCATTGAAAGAAACGATGGCAAAGTATGGTTTATAAATTAGATATTTCAGAGCATGCAGATTAGAAGCAGAAGGGAGACTGGAATGAATATTGAATTAGTAAAACTGACGTCAGAGTATCAGACACAATTGTCTGACATGTTGACAGAGTGGAAAGCGGATATTGAGAAAAACGATACCAATCATTCGCCATGGGCGATTTTTAGAAACGATTTTCATGATTTTGACAGTTATCTTGAGAATTTAGAGATAAAAGAAGGAAACCAAGACGGACTTGTGCCGGATACAACGTTGTTTTGTCTTGACAAAGACAGGAATATTTTTGTTGGGGCGGTCAACATCCGTCACTATTTAAACGAATATCTCCTGCAATGTGGTGGACATATCGGAGATGGAATCCGTCCAAGTGAAAGAAGAAAAGGATATGCAACCGCAATGATTGGACTTGCACTTAAAGAATGTAAAAAGTTAGGAATAGACAAGGTTTTAATGTGCTGTGACAAAGAAAATATTGGATCGGCAAAATCAATTCAAAAGAATGGAGGCGTCCTTGAAAATGAGATAGAAAAGGACGGAACAATAGAACAAAGATATTGGATTTCTTTGTTATGAGCATAGAAAACTATGAGCAAATAGTGGAAACTCTGGTTAATCACTTAAAGAATAAACAGGCGGCTGTGATCATGTGAAAACAGCCGCCTATTTTTTTCGCAATCCTTTAAGATATGCCTGAAGTAACATTTTATCCTGAGAAGATAGTTCATTATATGAATTTAACAAATCCTGTTGTTCAAATGTTAGAGATTCATCACGCAAAGGATTTGTGTCAAATGAAAAAAATTCTGAAAGACTTATATTAAATCCTTTACATATTTTTTCCAGGGTAACAACAGTTGGACAGGTCTGGCGGTTAAATATGTTATTAAGACTTGAATATGCAAGGTTGGATTCTTTAGCCAGTTTGTATAGTGTCCAATGCTTGAACTCAAGTAACTGTTGTATCCTGTTTAATACATCTTGTTCAATTATATATATCACTCACTTTCGTCTGCTTTATGTAATTGTAATTATTTTGAAAAATAATACCTAGATATAAAAATGAAAGATGAATTGAAAATATAACCCAGATGAGTTATAATATAAAAGTATTATACAAAATTAAAAAGAGAAAGAGAGGTAACTTTATGAAAAAGAAAGGGTTAGCCATTAGCGCAGTGGCAGCTTCACTTGCAGCAGCGGTGTTTGCAGGTGGCGACTGTCAGACTGTTAAGGCTGCGGATGTAACTGACAAATCAGCAATAAATATTGCTGTAGATGGTGATTGTGAAGAAAAGTCACTCTCAAAAGCTGATAGGGAAGCAATTGCTAATCAGTTGGGATATGAATACTTTGACGGTGATGTTGCTGTATGTGGTAGCAATACAACAGCATATGTTGATTGGGAAAACAGCAGTATTCCATACTGGAAAGCATATGATTCATATGTAATAGTTCCGGTTTTATCAAGGGATGATAATGGCAATCTTGTAATAGAGAAAAATGAAGATGGCTCAATTAAAGAAAAAGTTAGCGGGGGTATGGGCTGGTCAGGTTCAAATAAAGGTCCAGCAATAATATATGATGCTGAAGGAAAGTCATTTAGTATCCTTCCAAAAGAATACTTAGATACACAATCAGTACCATATTGGTATGACTTGTGTATAAATGAAAATATGGGTTTAAAACAAATGGGATTATTTGACAATATTGAGATTGATGATGCATATATTGTCAGAATATACTATACATCAGATAATCTTGGGAATATACAGGCAGCAGCGGGATTAGACAATAGTACATATAATACAGATCCATATGGTGCAACTCTTGATGGTGATGATTGGAATAATTATTATACACTTAAAGACAGAGTTCGTGGTTTTGTAGATTTTTGGTTCCTCCCAGAAGGTGTATCAACCGTCTTAAATTATGCAAATGGCATTCAAAAAGATGGCGATGCATGGTATTACTACAAAGATGGTGTAGTTGATACTTCGTACACAGGTCTTGCAAAATACAATGGCTCATGGTGGTATGTGAAAAACGGAAAAATTGATTTTTCAGCTACAACGCTTTGCAAGTATAATGGAACCTGGTGGTATGTAAGCGGAGGAAAAGTTAACTTTGGAGCAACAGGACTCTGCAAATACAATGGAACCTGGTGGTATGTAAAGAATGGAAAGGTTTCGTTTACAACAACACTTTGCAAGTATAATGGAATTTGGTGGTATATAAATAACGGAGCTGTCAATTTTAATAAAACTACTCTTGTTAAATATGGCAGCAACTGGTATGCAGTAGCCAAAGGACAGGTTGCATGGAAATACACAGGAAAGTTGGCATACAACGGAAGATATTTTAACGTAGTAAATGGTGTTGTTAAATTTTAATAAAACATGATATAGAACCCGGCACGAAAAATGTGCCGGGTGTTTTTTATTAACAATTTTTAATGTCAGAAGTTATAAGAATTTATTGTATTTTGCATGGAGTGTGTTAAAATATATAAAAAGCAGTTTTTCTATAATTGCCTGCACAGTCGTTGGCACATTTATAATGTGAGACACAGGGGGGTCGTCTGGCGATAAGGGGGTGCAGTGATCGTATATCTTTAATTTCTATCATATTTTCCTGAAAGTTCTGCTTTTATTGTACCAATTAACAAGTTAAAGCAGGATTTACAAGTGTATATGCAGTTTGTATGGCGATGATATATCAGTTATACTTGTGGTGTTTTTTGTATTATCATAAGGCTTATCATTTATAATTTCCGGCTTTAATGGATTCAGATTTAGGAGAAAATTTTATATGAATGGTAACAGAGAGTACAAAAGTGACGTGTTTAGTATGTTGATGCAGGACAAAAATAGAGCATTGATGTTGTACAATGTGATGAACGGGTCGCATTATGACAATCCAGATGATGTGGAGATGGTCACACTCGATGGAGGAATATCGCTATCAGTGAGAAATGATGCAGCGTTTGTCGTGGATGCCCGGCTTAGCATATATGAGCACCAGTCGACGATTTGTCCCAATATGCCGGTCAGAAGTCTGATTTATTTTACAGTTATACTTAGTGAAATACTTAATGAGAAAAATAGCAGAAGCAAGACTGGAAAAAACATATATGGTAAACGTCTTGTCAGGATACCTACACCGCATTTTGTGGTTTTTTATAATGGAGAAGAAGATCAGCCTGATGTTCAGGAACTAAAGCTTTCGGATGCCTTTGAAAAACCGACAGATGATCCGAAACTTGAGTTAAAGTGTATCGTATACAACATAAATGCGGGTAAAAATCGCCAGATCCTGCAGAAATGTGTATGGCTTGATGAATACATGATGTTTGTCAATAAAGTAAGAGAATATCATTCAGGTAAGTCATATGAGGAACTGGGAAATGATATAGAACTAGCGATAGATTATTGCATAGATAATGATATAATGAGCGTAAGCGAATTATATCTGCGCGAATGCGCATAGGTATCAGCCGCAGGCTTATCATGTGTGTTAACACATGATATATTAAAAGATTTCCTGAAAACTCATAGAAGTGAGGTGACTAAGAATATGCAGTTAAATTATAAATTTGACAGACAACTTGAACTTGAAAGAGCCGATGCGCGTGAGGAAGGCCGGGAAGAAGGTCGAGAAGAAGGTCGAAAAGAGGGCCGAGAAGAAACTCTAAATCTGATTAATAAATTAAATGATATATTATTGTCTGAGGGAAGAGTTGAAGATTTGAAAAGGTCGATTAATGACAGAGAATATCAGGCGCAGCTTTTAAAAGAATATAGATTGTAAAAGTCATACACAGACCAGTAGATTATATCGGATTTACTGGTCTTTATTAGTCTTTTGACTTAATATTGATTAGAAAATTATAAGTACTTATAGAAGTTTTTTTGCGGTAAACAGCGTGGAATAGCAGAAAAGCACATTATTGCGTTGATAGGGAAATATAAATGTGATAAAATGCAAACAAAAAGGGAGGTGCTATTATTGATAAAGGTTAATCCTTATAGACCGGGAGCTGGATTGAAACCTATGTATATCGCCGGGAGAGATGATGACATTAAAGAGGCCAGACAGATTTTTGAAGCGATGACTATTGGTGTTCCGGTGAGATCAATGATATACAGTGGATTAAGAGGTGTTGGAAAAACAGTTTTGATAAATAGATTAGAAGAGATTGCTGATGATTATGGAATATTTCATAACCATATAGAGATAGAAGAAAAAAATGATTTTATTTCTCAAATTGCAGAGTGCGCTCAAGATTTCTTAAGAGAGGTCAGCACAAAAGAAAAATTTAAAAATTTGATTAAAAAGCCATTAGAGGCGATAAAATCATTGGTAATTTCTTTTAATCCGAGTAATACTACTTTTTCAGTTTCATTACAAGATAGAGAATTATACTTGTCAAATAATTTAACTCAAAGCCTGACGAAAGTTTTTGTGACAATTGGCGAAACCGCCCAAAAAGTACAAACACCTGTTTGTTTTTTTATTGATGAAATTCAATATATGAAACAGGAACAGTTAGGATCATTAATTGCTGCATTGCACAGAACAAATCAATTAGGCTATCCGGTTATGGTTATAGGAGCAGGACTTCCTAGAATATATAAAATGTTATCTGATGAAAAATCATATTCAGAAAGATTATTCGCATATAAGCAAATTGGTTCACTAACACTTGAACAGTCGAGAAAGGCAATAGAAGAACCGGCTAAGAAATTTAATATTGATTATTCAGATGAGGCAATTGAAAAAATTGTGGAAATAACAAAAGGATATCCATATTTTATTCAGCAGCTGTGTCAAATCGTATATCAAAATACAGATAAGGACTTAATAGAAGATTCTGATATTGAATATAATACAAATAGTTTTTTAAATACATTAGATAGTGGATTTTTTAAAGCAAGATATGAACGATGTTCAGAAAGCGATAAAAAATTTGTCTTTGCTATGGTAGAATGTGGCGAATTGCCATGTACAATTTCTAATGTGGCTCATAATTTGAATAAAGACGTAGGATCTATATCTACGATAAGAGCACAGTTGATTAATAAGGGTATTATTTATCCTGTAAGATATAAAGAACTTGATTTTACTGTTCCGGAATTTGCAGGATTTATTCAAAGACTTGATGAATACAAACAATGGAAAATTCAAAGGTAAAAACGAAAAATACTAAGGAGAGATGATACAAAAATTTATTATGATAACGATAAAGTGATGTTCCAGTATACATCTGACAGACGCATTTATATATAATAAATACAAAGATGATAGAAATGGCCATTCGGGCATAACATATACGGTTAATGATAAACAGTACAGTGAGTCAGAGTATAATGAGGCATTGCAGCAATTAGTACATAAAATATCGTTTACAGATATAAACTTTGAAACGATGGGGAGAAGTGAATCTCCACGGGATTCAATAAAAGGTTATCATCAGGCTGAAAAATAAGTGAAAATAATAATGGTGGACATATCTGTATCATATGGTATACTTCTTGTATAAATATACAGAAACGAGGAATATTATGAAATTTACAAAAAAGAAGACCTCTATCATAGCGTTTATGCTGTTACTTACTGTTGTGATAACCGGCATCAGTGCATGCGCAAATGACAACAGTAAAGCAGGAAAAGAGGTAAAAAGTGCCGGGGATCTGTCCGGAGCAAAAATAGGAGTGCAGCTTGGCACGACAGGAGATATCTATGTTTCGGATTATGAGAAGGATGGATCGGGAACCAAGGTTGAAAGATACAATAAGGGTGCCGATGCGATCCAGGCACTTAAGCTTGGAAAAATAGACTGTGTGGTAATTGATGAGCAGCCGGCACTGGAGTTTGTAAAGCAAAACACCGGGCTTAAGATTTTAGATGATGAATTTACCAAAGAGGATTATGCATTATGTATAGGAAAAGATAATCCGGAACTATTAGAAAATGTAAATACAGCCATTGAAAAGCTCCAAAGCGATGGAACCATAGATTCAATCATAAACAATTATATAGGTTCAGATTCTCAGATAGGAAAGACTCCTTATGAGAAAAAGGATGTAGAGAGAAAAAATGGTACATTAAAAATAGGAACCAATGCTGAGTTCCCACCATACGAATATTATGAAGATAATCAGATAACAGGAATAGATATAGACATTATGCAGGCTGTATGTGATGAGCTTGGAATGGATATGCAGGTTGAGGATATGGCGTTTGACTCGATCATAGCTGCGATCACATCAGGTAAAGTTGATGTCGGCGCATCTGGTTTTACTGTAACAGAGGATAGAAAGAAAAATATCAATTTTACAGATTCATATATTACAACAAAGCAGGATATTATTGTAAAGGACGGAAGCAGCAGTTCAAAAATCGGGTTAAAAGAAAAGTTATATGACAATTTTGTGAAAGACAGCCGATATATGTATATCGTAAAAGGTCTTGGAAATACCGTAGTGATAACACTATTTGCTGTTATGCTTGGAATAATCCTCGGATTTCTTATAGCGGTTGTAAGGACAAGCCATGACAGAAACGGCGGTCTTACAATTTTAAACGGCTTATGTCAGGCATATCTTACGATCATACGTGGAACGCCTGTCATGATCCAGCTTCTTATAATTTACTATGTGATCCTTGCATCGGTTACAAACAAGATCCTTGTTGCGGCAATTGCATTCGGACTTAATTCAGCAGCATACGTTGCTGAGATAGTGCGTTCGGGAATTATGTCAGTTGAAATCGGACAGTTTGAGGCTGGACGGAGTCTTGGACTTGATTACAAACAGACGATGACGTCTATAATTTTGCCACAGGCAGTTAAAAATATCCTTCCGGCACTGCTGAATGAGGTTATAAGTCTTTTGAAGGAAACGTCTATAAGTGGCTACATCGGACTTATGGATCTTACAAAGGGCGGCGACATCATAAGAAGTAACACATATGAAGCGTTCCTTCCACTTATTGCAGTTGCAATCATATACCTTGTGATCGTCATGATATTAAGCCGCTGCGTGAGCAGACTTGAGAGGAGACTTAGAAATAATGAACGATAATGTTATTCTTGAAATAAAAGATTTGCACAAAAATTATGAAAAACAGGAAGTACTTAAAGGAATAAGCACAAATGTGAACAGGGGAGATGTCATAGCGGTTATCGGACCATCCGGATGTGGCAAATCTACATTTTTACGTTCACTTAATCTTCTTGAGGTGCCTACAAAAGGTCAGATACTTTTTGAGGGAACAGACCTCACTGACAAAAAGACAAATATAAACGTAGTAAGACAGAAAATCGGAATGGTTTTCCAGCAGTTCAATCTTTTTCCAAACATGACGATAAAAGATAATATAATGCTTGCACCTGTAAAGCTGGGAATCCTTTCAAAGGAAGAGGCTTCACAAAAAGCGGATGAGCTTCTTGAGAGGATAGGACTTGGTGATAAGGCGCAGGCTTATCCGATGCAGCTTTCAGGAGGACAGAAACAAAGAATTGCTATAGTGAGATCTCTTGCAATGAATCCGGATGTGATATTGTTTGATGAACCTACATCTGCTCTTGATCCTGAAATGGTAGGTGAGGTGCTTTCTGTAATGAAAGAGCTTGCCAGGTCAGGGATGACTATGGTTGTAGTTACACATGAGATGGGATTTGCAAGGGAAGTGGCAAACCGCGTAATGTTTATAAATGAGGGTGTCATAGCAGAAGAAGGGACACCGGACGAAATATTTTCAAATCCTAAGAGTGAAAGATTAAAAGAATTCTTATCCAGAGTATTATAATTTTTAAATAGACAGGCTGAAACATAAAGTCTGTCTATTTTTTATGTTTTTTTGACAGAAGTATGCTGTTTGATATATAATAATAGTAATAAAGTCACTGTTTCACATAGGCTGATGGTAATGTTTTATGCATATAATATAGAGCAGATATAAGAACAGATATAATGGAGGGAATGCGATGGTACTTCAGGAACTTGAAGTGGGAGAAGAACTTGAGCTTAATATAAAATGGGGCGGTCTTAAATACGAACTTAAATCAAAGGTCGAGATCGTGGATGCAGACAGCGTCCTTATCAATCCATATACATATGGAGGAAACACGGTTGATTTTTCGTCAAGTTCATTCAGGGGAATAGTCATAGATGTGATAGCAAAAAATCATAATGGAAAAAGATATAAGTGGCCGGCTGTAAATGTTTCTACAGTAAAACGTTTCGGCAGATCATATTATCTCATAAATACAAGCGATTATAAAAAGCTTGCAAAAGAAAGCGAAAGGAGAAACCAGGATAGGGTAAAGATAGGACTTCGCTGCGTACTTTCGATATATGGCGATGATGGCATGTATTATGGAATCATTAAAGATATCAGTCAGGGAGGGGTGGCATTTATCCCTGAGATGGATATCGCATACGAGGGAAAGCTTATAGAACTTCAATTTGCAGATTCCGTAAGGGGACATGAATTCCAGATACGTTTTAAGATAAGAGTTGTCCGCAAGGATATGGAGGATGGAAAGATCCTATATGGATGCAGGATCGTAGAAGCGCAAAGAGATGCACTTGCGTATCTGTACTTAAAAACTGTTGATTCAAGAAGCAAAAAACAAAGCATGAAGGAATAGTAATGGATAATATGGTGACGAAAGAAGAACGTGTAAACCAGCTGCGAACAAAGATAAATTCACGTTTATATAAGGACAATGAGCCAAAACTAAAAAGAGCAAATAAAATATTCTATATTACATATCTTTTAATGCAGCTGGGGATGCTTGGCAATATATTTTTTCTTATTTTTGAATATGGTGGAACTGCATTGATGTATATAGGTACAGTGTGGTCAATAGCCGGTATGGTGGTTTGTACAGTGTTTTATTTACGTGATCAGGCGAATCCAAATATGAGCAATATATGTATTCTGCAGTTTGTCGTTACATATTTTATAGCAATAATAATAAATGGAAATAATTGCATGATGTTTTTCCCAATTCCGCTTCTGATTGCGCTGATGACATACATGAAGCGCAAAAAGATGTATATTGCAGCAGCAGGAATAGCTATTGCGGCATTATTCCGCTATATCGGGGTAATGGCAGGCGTGATAGCCAGCGATAGCAGTGGAAATGCAGAGACAGTCATGTTTATGGTTTTGTGTTTATCACTTGCTGTATTTTGTATCGCAACAAAAATTTCGTGGAAGTTTAATCATGATGCAATGTATTCAATGCGTGATGAACAGGAAATCCAGAAAATTATAATGGAAGATGTGCTTGATATAGCAAAAGGGGTAAAAGAACAGACAAAGGATGTAAATGCAGCGCTGGATGAATTATATGATTCGGCTCAGAATATTGATTCGGTTGTTGGTGAAATTTCTACGGGAACAAATAATACTACAGAAAACATTATGAACCAGACTGTAATGACACAATCCATACAGGATGCGATCAATGATGTGGCTGCAAGAAGCGAAAGGGCAGCCGGCAAGGCAGCAGATTCAATGGATAAGGTTATTGAGAATACAGATAAGGTAAAAATCCTAAGCGAACATTCGGAAAGCATTGCGGACACAAATAGAAAAGTTATCGTTTCAATGGAAAATCTGCAGGAAAAGGCAGGAGATGTAAAAACTATAACGGATATGATACTTAATATTTCAAACCAGACCAATATGCTTGCACTTAATGCATCCATAGAGGCGGCAAGAGCTGGTGAGGCTGGAAAAGGTTTTGCGGTAGTTGCAGAGCAGATAAGACAGTTAGCAGAGCAGACAAGAAAGTCTACAGAAAATATTACGGAAATTGCAGAGCAGCTTAGTGCATATTCAAGAGAGGCTTCAGATTCTGTGAATGAATCAATAGAGGCGGCTAAAGAACAGAATGCCATTATCGATGAAGTATCGGAAGGTTTCGGAATTATTGATGACAATATGAAAGAACTGACCGAGGAAATGACCAACATAAATGACATGATAGACGAACTCAAAAATTCAAATAATGCTATTGTTGACAGCATAAACCAGCTCTCTGCCGCAAGTGAGGAGATCACTGCTAATACAGAGGAAGCGTCGGAGATTACCGAAAATAACAGAAAGAGTTCGAAGAACGCAAAGGATAAACTCCAGAGTGTACTGGAGTTCTCAGACGGACTGGATAAGTACATAAAATAGCTTGTAAGAACTTGACTTTATTTATTTAAAGTGCTAAAATTATGCACTACAAATAAATGTACTCTCGGAATCTTCTAAATGAAGCATTTTGAGAGTACATATGATATTCCGGAGGAAATTTCTTTGAAATACTATGCAGTAAAAAACGGCAGGAAGCCGGGAATCTATAAAACATGGGATGAATGTAAAACTATGGTAGATAAGTTCCCGGGAGCTGTTTATAAGAGCTTTAAAACATTAGGAGAAGCAAAAGAATATTTCGGGGATACAGATCCTTCAAAAGGAGAACCGTCAGAAAAGAATGATGCAGGGGCATATGCATTCGTAGATGGTTCGTTTAATAAAGCAACAGCAACATATGGCTATGGCGGATATCTTTTTACGGGAACAGAAAAAATAGTTCTACAGGGTAATGGATGTGATCCTGAAATGGCAGCCATGCGTAATGTTGCAGGAGAGATACTTGGCAGCCGGGCGGCAATAGAAAAAGCTTTGGAACTCGGCATAGAAAAACTGTCGGTATATTATGATTACATGGGAATAGAAATGTGGGCCACTGGCGGGTGGAAACGCAACAAGGCGGGAACTATAGGCTATTATGATTTTATTCAGTCCGTTAAGGACAGGATAGATATCCGCTTTGTAAAAGTAAAAGGACATTCAGGAGTAGAGGGAAACGAAGAGGCGGACAGACTGGCAAAACAGGCGGTTGGAATCGAATAAAAAGGAATAGGAGAACAGGATGAGCACATTTAACGTAGAACTGAAAAGAGTGGTGGATGATACATACGATATAGAGATAGGATATGATTTATCGTCGAAGCTGGTCAGTGATATAGACGCAGGGCTTGTTGGAAACATCAGGAAGTTTGCTGTGATCACAGACACAAATGTAAAAGATGGATATGCACTCCCGCTTTGCGAGAAAATAAAAAGAGCAGGATATGCGGTTGATCTGTTTGTGTTTCCAGCTGGCGAAAAGAGTAAAACACGCGAGACAAAGGCGAAGATCGAAGACGCTATGATAGAAAAGCATTTCAGGCGTGACTGCTGTATTATCGCTGTAGGAGGCGGAGTAGTTACAGATCTTGCCGGATTTATTGCGGGAACATATGCACGAGGTATTCCATTTATAAATTATGCTACAACACTTCTTGCAGCGGCAGATGCATCTGTAGGAGGAAAGACTGCGGTAGATACACCGGTAGCTACGAACCTTATCGGACTTTTTAATCAGCCGGCAAAGGTTTATATTGATATTGCTGCATGGAAGACACTTCCTAAAAGACAGATGTCAAGTGGTATGGCAGAAACGATCAAACACGCATGTATGGCAAGCCGTGATATGTTTAAGTTTATAGAGGAAAATCTTGATGACATATTCTCATTCCAGAAGTTTGCCTGTGAGTACATAGCAGAAAATAACTGCAGAATAAAATATAACGTTGTCATGAAAGATGAAAGAGAGAGCGGTTTAAGAGAGATATTAAATCTCGGACACACTGTTGGAAGGGCTATAGAGACAGTTAGTGATTACAAACTTCTTCATGGAGAAGCATTGAGCATCGGTATGATTGCACAGGCACAGCTGTCATCAACCTTAGGATATATGTCAGATGAGGAAGTAAAAAGGGTTACAGAACTGTACGAAAGAGCAGGACTTCCTACAAAGATACCTGATTATATAGATCGGGAAGCCCTTGTAAAGAAGCTTTACACTGATAAAAAAGTGCGTGACGGAAAACTCAGGTTCGTTATCCAGAAAGGAATCGGAGATATCGTTGAATTTGCACCAGGAGTATATGCAAAACCGATAAGCGAAGATCTTGCGAGAGAGATTATCATGGAAATTTAATGTCCGGCGATCACATGATCACCGGACTGTGGGTAAATTCATTAGTTGCATCATTTTTGCAAAGTCTGTTGTAAATATCTGCGGCAAATATATCCTTTGAGATAAGTTCATACGGAGCATCAGCTACCTTTGTTATTATTGGAGCTGATGCTTCTTTTTTTATAGCATGAAGAAGTGGGGCAGCACTCTTTTTGAATCCAAGGATACGGATATATGGATTTTGCAGCAGATCATCATCTTTTATGTCAAGCATGATATGGATCAAGACCCTTGAAATCCTCGAATATGTGTAATTTTTACTTTTGATCAGTTCGCAGAATTGGGTAAAATTTTTATATTTATAAAGGTTTTTACTGATCTTTCGGGATAACTCCTCATTGCAGTCACTGAAATTTCTGTAGCCTTCATTCTTTAAAGAAAGAAGCTTATAGTATAAAAGCTCACTGATATCATTTTCGAAAACAAATGAATGATCTTTTGTATATTCGTCTATTATAGCAGAACATTCTTCCGGGATCATGTTTTCCGTAAGCCCTGCACCGGACGAGGATAAAAGATTACGGATTGCCGTTGCAGAAGGAAAGCTTTTCATATGGTCAGTATCGTGATAGCCGCTTCCTATGCGTTTAATCGGAAAACCTGTGATCTTAGTATCAAGCAGTGCTTTTTCGTATTCGACCGCAAGGATATTGTTTGGAGAAGAAATGATTTCTGAAACCGCAGATTCACATACAGTGTCATATCCACGTAAAACATGCAGAAGTGATTTTGTGCGGGCAGCAGGGTAACTCATGCCTGATTTCATATATTTTTTGAGGATATCAGAAAAAAGCCGGGGTTCATCATGAAGAACGGAAGCGATTTCCCTGATAAGTCCGTGCTCATTGTTTTCAACACCATAACAAAGAGTATCGATAACAGAACAGCTGTCAAGGATAGAGATGGCACCTTTTGCAAAAAATTCGGCAGATGATGATGCAAAAGAAACAGGAAGTTCGAGAACAAGATCGGCACCACATGATAATGCCATTTTTGTCCGTGCGTATTTGTCCATTATGGCAGGCTGTCCGCGCTGGACAAAATTGCCGCTCATTATGATGACTTTATAATCGCAGCCTGTGTCTTCTGAAAGCTTATTTAGCTGATATTTATGTCCATTGTGGAATGGGTTGTATTCAGTGATAACAGATGATACTTTCAAAATAAATCTCCTTTGCTTACGTATGTGATACGTCTGGGCTGATATCTGTGCGCATTTGCACATGATACAGATACGCTATGCCCATTGTATCATATTTAAGACTTGTATGCTAAAAAAAAAAGGGTATAATGAATATAAGTATGTAAAGCAGTCTGCGGTATATTTTGACCCGCAGATTGTAAATGTAATTAATTTTGGAGGAAACAAAAATGAACGTTTTAGTAATTAATTGTGGTAGTTCATCTCTTAAGTACCAGCTTATCAATTCAGACTCAGAGGAAGTCCTTGCAAAAGGTCTTTGCGAGAGAATCGGGATCGATGGAAGACTCGTATATCAGAAAGAGGGTCTTGACAAAGAAATAACTGAGGCACCAATGCCTACACATAAAGAGGCAATCCAGATGGTGCTTGATGCACTCGTAAATCCAAAGACAGGTGCATTGGAGTCACTTTCACAGATCGATGCTGTAGGACATCGTGTAGTGCACGGAGGAGAAAAATTCTCTGACTCAGTAGTTATCACAGAGGAAGTTATAGCACAGGTAGAAGAGTGCAATGATCTTGCACCGCTTCACAACCCTGCAAATATCATCGGAATCAGAGCATGTCAGGCACTTATGCCAGACGTACCTATGGTAGGCGTATTTGATACAGCATTCCACCAGACAATGCCTGCAAAAGCATACCTCTATGGACTTCCATATGAGTACTATGACAAATACAAAGTAAGAAGATACGGATTCCACGGAACAAGCCACAGCTTTGTATCAAAAGAAGCAGCAAATTACCTTGGAATGGATTTAAATGATTCAAAGATCATCGTAGCTCATCTTGGAAATGGTGCTTCAGTAAGTGCTGTAGTAAACGGCAAATGTGTAGATACATCTATGGGACTTACTCCACTTGAGGGTCTTGTTATGGGAACACGCTGTGGTGATATTGATCCTTCGATCATGGAATTTATCGCAAAGAAAGAAAATCTTGATATCGAAGGCGTAATGAATGTACTCAACAAAAAATCAGGTGTAGCAGGAATGTCAGGTGTGTCAAGTGATTTCCGTGATCTTGAGGCAGCTTACAATGAAGGAAACGAGCGTGCGATAGAGGCAGTAGAAGTATTCAGCTACAGAGTTGCAAAATACATAGGAGCATATGTTGCAGCCATGAATGGTGTTGATGCAATAGCATTCACAGCAGGAATTGGAGAAAATACTTCATTCGTAAGAGAAAAGATCATGGCATATCTGGGATATCTTGGAATAAAGATCGACCACGTACGCAACGACAAGGCACATGGAATAGAAACACTTATCTCAACAGCTGATTCTAAAGTTAAAGTATGTGTCATCCCTACAAATGAAGAACTTGCAATCTGCCGCGAGACAGTAAAACTTGTCGGTTAATCATAAATGTGAAAAAAATGTGGATAAAGACAAAATAAATGTTGACAAATACCACACTCATATGTATAATTTTCAAGGTGTGGATAGGAGAATACTGTGATGATTGATATATCAACCATTGTAAAATCTATTAATAAAGAAACAGATTTAACTGCTGTATTAGGATTTGAATCTTTTTCTTCGAGATTAGGAGATTTTCCTATTCTGAAAAAGTCCCCGATATCACTTCATATAGCAAATCAGGAAAACGCATGTGTGCTTATTACCGGAAGTGTTGATATAGAGGTTTCGATACCGTGTGACAGATGTTTGGAAGAAGTTCCAACAAAAATACATCTCGACATAGACAAAAAGCTTGATATTACAGACGGCGGACTTGTGGATGGAGAGATGGAGGAAACTGACTACCTGATTGGATTTGAACTGGATATAGACAAACTTGTCTATTCCGAAATTCTGGTGAACTGGCCAATGAGAGTTCTGTGCAAAGACGATTGCAAGGGCATTTGTAAAGTCTGCGGGATGAACTTGAATAAGGGCACCTGCAATTGCGATAGTTTTGTACCGGATCCAAGAATGGCAGCATTCCAGGATATATTTAACAAGTTTAAGGAGGTGTAAACAAATGTCAATTTGTCCAAAGAATAAATCTTCTAAGGGAAGAAGAGATAAGAGAAGAGCAAACTGGAAAATGTCTGCTCCTACTTTAGTTAAATGCAGCAAATGTGGAGAGCTTATGATGCCACACAGAGTTTGCAAGAACTGCGGATCATACAACAAAAAAGAGATCATCGCTCAGGACTAATAGTAGTGAATATGTAAAACAGGAGGATAAGCAGCTGCTTATCCTCTTTTTATGTCATAAACTTGATTTATATGTGAACTTATAGTATATTTTCATATAGATATAGGAGGAGTACCAATGCAGACAATTACAAAAATTGCACTTGATGCGATGGGTGGTGACAATGCCCCGGCAGAAGTCGTAAAAGGTGCAGTAGATGCGGTTAAGGCTAGAGACGATATAAAAGTATTTCTTGTTGGACAAAAAGACAGTGTACAGGCAGAACTTGAAAAGTATACATATCCGTCAGAACAGATAGAGCTTATTGATGCACCGGAGGTTATAGAGATGGCAGAGCCACCTGTTATAGCAATAAGGAGAAAACGCCAGTCATCAATTGTTGTCGGAATGAATATGGTAAAACAAAAGGAAGCAGATGCTTTTGTATCTGCCGGAAGCTCAGGAGCAGTTTTAGTAGGCGGACAGGTGATAGTAGGAAGAATAAAAGGAATCCAGAGACCGCCGCTTGCCCCTCTTATTCCGACAGAAAAAGGAATATCGCTTCTCATAGACTGCGGGGCAAACGTTGACGCAAGGGCAGAGCACCTTGTCCAGTTTGCAAAGATGGGTTCTATTTATATGGAGCATGTTGTAGGAAGAAAAAATCCAAAAGTAGCAATAGTAAATATCGGTGCAGAAGAAGAAAAAGGAAATGCTCTTGTAAAAGAGACTATACCGCTTCTTAAAGAATGCGATGATATTAATTTTGTCGGAAGCATCGAGGCGAGAGATATTCCAAAAGGTGATGCGGATGTTATAGTCTGTGAAGCGTTTGTCGGAAATGTCATATTAAAGCTGTATGAGGGCTTGAGTTCAACACTTATAGGTGTAATAAAAAAAGGTCTTATGAGCACATTAAAAAGCAAAATAGGTGCAGCGCTTGCACTTCCTGCTCTTAAAAAGACGATAAAAGCTTTTGATGCCACTGAATATGGCGGAGCACCATTGCTTGGATTAAATGGGCTTGTGGTAAAGACACATGGAAGCTCGAAGGCAAAAGAAATCACAAATTCGATATTCCAGTGTGTTACATTTAAAGAAAAAGAAATAAATAACAAAATCAGAGAGAATATAACAAAAGCTCCTGATACAAATAAAGAAAATTAAACTAGGACAGAGAGGTAATTATCATGGAATTTGAAAAGCTTAGAAAAATTATTGTTGAGGTTCTTAACGTAGACGAGAACGAGGTAACTATGGAATCTACATTCATTGATGATCTTGGAGCAGATTCACTTGATGTATTCCAGATCATTATGGGACTTGAGGAGGAATTTGATATCGAAATTCCAAACGAAGAAGCAGAAAAGATCGTGACAGTCGCAGATGCTGTAGAGCAGATCAAAAACGCACTCAATGCATAAAAGGCACAAATCCGGTAAAAGCCCTTTTTATAAGGGCTTTTACTTAATATAAAAGATACAAGGAGTATAGAATGTCAGACTTAGCAGAATTTCAAAAAAAAATCGGATATCAGTTTAACAATTTAAATCTGATAAGACAGGCTTTGACACACAGTTCATATGCAAATGAAAAACATATGAAAAAACATTCAGATAATGAGAGACTTGAATTTCTAGGTGATGCAGTACTTGAGATAGTCTCAAGTGAATTTTTATATATAAATTATCCGGATAAGCCGGAAGGTGAGCTTACAAAGCTTCGTGCAAGCATAGTATGTGAACCTACACTGGCACTTTGCACGGAACCATTAGAACTTGGTAAATATCTTTATCTTGGAAAAGGTGAGGATCATACAGGTGGAAGAAAACGAAAATCAATACTTTCAGACGCATTAGAGGCAGTTATAGGAGCAATCTATCTTGATGGTGGTTTTACTAATGCAAAAGAGTTTGTACTTAGGTTCATAATGACAGATATAGAAAACAAGCAGCTCTTTTATGATAGCAAGACTATTCTGCAGGAAGTTGTCCAGGGAAAACATGAGAGTCTTTCATATGAACTCGTGAATGAATCAGGACCGGATCATGACAAGAGTTTTACGGTTGACGTTCATATAGATGGGAAAAAGATAAGCTCAGGGACTGGACATACAAAAAAGGCTGCCGAACAGCAGGCGGCATATCAGGCACTTCTTGTGCTGAAGGATAAGGAGTAATTTGATGTATCTTAAGAGTTTGGAAGTACATGGATTTAAATCATTCGCAAATAAAATAGTATTTGATTTCCATAACGGGATAACCGGTATAGTAGGTCCTAATGGAAGTGGAAAAAGTAATGTTGCGGATGCCGTCAGATGGGTGCTTGGAGAACAGAGTGCAAAGCAGCTGCGAGGTGCATCGATGCAGGATGTGATCTTTGCGGGAACAGAAAACCGTAAACCTCTCAGTTATGCTTATGTAGCTATAACACTCGACAATTCGGATCATAAGCTTCCGGTAGATTTTGAGGAAGTTACGGTTGCCAGAAGGGTGTACCGGTCAGGAGAAAGTGAGTATCTTATAAACGGAAATCCTTGCAGACTCAAAGAGGTTTCAGAACTTTTTTATGATACAGGAATTGGTAAAGAAGGATATTCCATCATTGGTCAGGGACAGATAGACCGTATATTAAGTGGAAAACCAGAGGAAAGACGTGAACTTTTTGATGAGGCGGCAGGAATCGTTAAATTCAAAAAACGTAAAAATACAGCCCAGAAAAAGCTGGAAAGTGAAAGAGACAATCTTGTACGTGTAAATGATATATTAGCGGAGCTGGAGCGTCAGGTAGGTCCCCTGCAGAGACAATCAGAAAAAGCACATACATATCTGAAAAAGAGAGAAGAATTAAAACAGTATGATGTGAATATGTTTCTTCTTGAATCAGAAAGAATCGGTGTGCAGCAAAAAGAAGTCGAAGAAAAATATCGTATAGCTGATGAACAGTTAAAAGAAGCAAATGCATCATATGAAAAAATAAAAAACGAGTATGAAAAGCTTGGAAATGATATGAATGCCATGGATCTGCAGATCGAATCTATAAGAGAATCGATAAACAACTCGTCATCAGCAAAACAAAAGCTTGAAAGCCAGATCCAGATTTTAAAGGAACAGATCCACACTGCACAGACGACAGATGAGCATTTGCAGAATCGTCTGGATTCTATTGAAAAAGAAAAGCACGAGAGGCTTGAGAACCGCAAAAAATATGATGATCGTAAGGCAGGGCTCGATGAACAGCTTTCTGATATAAAAGAAAAAGAAAAGCAGGCGAGGGAATACTACGAAAATCTTCAGAAAAAGATATCTGAATGTAATGCGGGCATTGAAAAGGAACAGAATGAACTTATCAACCTGTTACAGGAGAGAGCATCTATACAGTCAAAGCAGCAGCGTTTTGACACAATGCTTGAGCAGGTCAACATAAGAAAAGCGGAACTGACCAAAAGACTTTTGGATAGAAAGACAAAAGAAAGCAGTCTTGATGAAATCTTAAGCAGCACAAAAGAACAGTATGACTGTGTTACGTCTGAGATAGAAGACATCAGAAAAGAAGAAGAAAAGCTGTCCAAAGCCGATAAGGACTGGCGCTATAAATCAAAAGAAACCTCAAGGCTTATCGAGGATGCGCAGGCCAAGTTCCATAAGGCTGAGTCAAAGCTTGAATCTTTGAAAAATATCGCAGAAAGATATGATGGATATGGAAACAGTATAAGAAAGATAATGGAGCAGAAGGCTGGCAATCCGGGAATACTTGGAGTTGTGTCTGATCTTATCCAGGTTGATAAAAAATATGAGACTGCCATAGAGACTGCTTTAAGCGGTAATATTCAAAATATCGTTACAGAAGACGAAGCTACCGCCAAAAAGATGATAAGCTACCTTAAACAGAATCATTTCGGTCGTGCTACATTTTTGCCGCTTACAAGTGTAAAGGCAAACCGTAATCCCAAAAATGAGGCTGCACTTGGGGAAAAAGGTGTGCTTGGGATTGCAAACCGTCTTGTGAAATGCGAACCAAAATATGACGAGGTGGTTGCATATCTGCTGGGCAGGGTTATTGTTGTTGATACTATTGACAATGCTATCGCACTTGCAAAGAAAAACCACTATTCACTGCATATTGTGACTGTTGAAGGGGAATATCTGGCTCCGGGTGGATCGATGACAGGTGGAGCATTCAGAAATTCATCAAATCTGCTGGCACGTAACAGAGAAATTGAAGAACTCGAAAAGATTGTGGCGGATACAAAGTCGCAGCTGGAAGAACTGCGTAACAGAAAAGATGAAATAGCAACAGCTATCGCTCTTGGAAGTGACGAGCTTGCAGAAATAAGAGAAAAACTCCAAAAAAAATACATTGAGCAGAATACTGCCAGATTAAATGTAGAAAGAGCAGATCAGCAAAGACGCGAGAGCGAATCGGCATATGACGGACTGAGAAAAGAAAATGAAGAAATAGAAATACAGCTTTCTGAGATAAATCAGGGAAAAAAGCAGACATCAGAGCTTTTAGAACAATCAAAACAGCGTGAGGCAGAACTTGAAGAAGCAGGCAAAAAGTACAGTGAGGTTCTCGAACAAAACAATAGATCAGAACAGGAAGCTTCCGACAAGGTGGCAGCAATATCGCTTGAAAGTGCAGACATTTCAAAAACTCTCGAATTTGTAACCGAAAATATAGAGCGTATCAATTCAGAAATTGAAAAATTTGATGCCGAAAGAGATGAAATCATAGCAAATGCATCACTGGCAAAAGAAGATATAAGTAAAAAACAAAATGATATCGAAGAGATAAGAAAGACATTAAATGCATCCGAAAGCAGCAATGCAGAACTTGATGTAAAGCTCAAGGAATGCTTAGAAAAAAAAGAACAGATGTCTGCCGAATACAAAGGATTTTTTACAAAGCAGGAGGAAGTATCTAAACATCAGGCGGAACTTGATAAAGAGATTTTCAGGCTGAATAACCAGAAAGAAAAATTAAGGGAAGCTGATGAATACCAGACAAATTATATGTGGGAGGAGTATGAGCTCACGCCACATGCAGCTGCGGAATTAAGAAATGATGCATATGATGATTTAGGCGCATTAAAGAAATTAATAGCGCAGATAAAGGATGATATCAGAAGGCTTGGCGATGTAAATGTCAATTCCATAGAGGAATACAAAGAAGTATCAAAAAGATATGAATTTTTAAAAGGGCAGCATGATGATCTTATCGAGGCTGAAAAAACCCTTGTCGGTATAATAGATGAACTTGATACGGGAATGCGCAGGCAGTTTACAGAAAAATTTGCCGAGATACAGAGAGAATTTGATAAATCATTTAAGCAGCTGTTCGGAGGCGGACATGGAACTCTTGAACTTGTGGAGGATGAGGATATTCTTGAATGTGGAATAAGGATCATTGCACAGCCACCGGGAAAGAAACTGCAGAATATGATGCAGTTATCAGGTGGGGAAAAAGCCCTTACGGCAATTGCGCTTTTGTTTGCCATACAGGCGCTTAAGCCATCACCGTTTTGTCTGCTGGATGAGATAGAGGCAGCACTGGATGATTCGAATGTATCGCGATTCGCAGGTTATTTAAACAAGCTTACGAAAAACACACAGTTCATAGTAATAACACATAGGCGAGGTACAATGGCAGAGGCAGACAGGCTGTATGGTATAACGATGCAGGAAAAGGGTGTTTCAACACTTGTTTCCGTAAACCTTATCGAGAACGATCTGAGTGAATAATACAAAGCACAGTGCAAAATGCAATATTTTACAGCGAAAATGACAGATAACTGCGTATAAACAGCCAAAATGACAGGAGGACACAGGCAAATGGAAGAAAAGGAAAAAAAACCGGGATTTTTTAAAAGGCTTGTTTCAGGTCTTACAAAGACTCGTGACAATATTGTTTCCGGGATAGATTCACTTTTTAGTGGATTTTCACATATTGATGATGACTTCTATGAAGAACTTGAAGAAATCCTCATAATGGGGGATCTTGGAGTAAGGGCGACTGAAAATATCATCGAAGATTTACAGAAAAAAGTGAAAGAGCAGCACATAAAAGAGCCGGCAGACTGCAAGCAGCTTTTGATCGAGAGCATAAAAGACCAGATGAAGGTTGAGGAAACCGCATATAGATTTGAAAACGAAAAATCGGTAGTGCTTGTTATAGGCGTAAATGGTGTTGGAAAAACTACCACAGTAGGAAAACTTGCCGGAAAATTAAAAGCCCAGGGCAAACGTGTTGTTATTGCAGGAGCCGATACATTCAGGGCAGCGGCTGGAGATCAGCTGAAAGAATGGGCAAACCGTGCAGGTGTTGATATGATAGGTGCAGCAGAGGGGGCAGATCCGGGTTCTGTTGTTTATGATGCAACACAGGCAGCGAAAGCCAGAAATGCAGATGTACTTCTTGTGGACACTGCGGGAAGACTTCACAACAAAAAGAATCTGATGAATGAGCTTGGCAAAATAAATAAAATACTTGAGAATGAGTATCCCGATGCTTATAGGGAAACGCTTGTAGTTTTAGACGCTACAACAGGTCAGAATGCGCTTGTCCAGGCAAAGGAATTTTCTGATGTAGCAAAGATTTCAGGAATCGTTCTTACAAAAATGGATGGAACAGCAAAAGGCGGGATCGCAGTAGCTATACAGTCGGAGCTTTCTGTACCTGTTAAATATATAGGTGTAGGTGAAACGATTGATGATCTGCAGAAATTTGATTCAGATGAATTCGTAAATGCACTTTTCGATGTGAAAAAAGATGACGTACAGGAATAAATCAAAAAATAGGAGAAAATGATATGCTGACATTGGACAAATTTGAAGAGGCAAGTGAAAAGGTTAAAGAAGTCACACTTGAGACAAAACTTGTATACAGTGACTTCTTAAGTGAACAGACAGGGAACAAAGTATACTTAAAACCAGAAAATATGCAGTTTACGGGTGCATACAAAGTAAGAGGTGCATACTATAAGATCAGTACACTTACAGATGAGGAAAGAGCAAAGGGACTTATAACAGCATCCGCAGGCAATCATGCACAGGGTGTAGCTTATGCCGCAAAATGTTATGGCTGTAAGGCTGTTATCGTAATGCCGACAACAACACCTCTTATAAAAGTAAACCGCACAAAAAGTTATGGCGCAGAGGTTGTTTTATATGGAGATGTATATGATGAAGCATGCGCAAAAGCATATGAACTTGCAGAAAAAGAGGGATATACATTTATCCATCCGTTTGATGATCTGGCTGTTGCAACAGGACAGGGAACGATTGCGATGGAAATATTCAAAGAGCTTCCGCTTGTTGAGTATATACTTGTTCCAATTGGAGGAGGCGGACTTGCAACAGGTGTATCGACTCTTGCAAAGCTTCTGAACCCAAAGATAAAGGTTATAGGAGTTGAGCCGGCAGGCGCAAACTGTATGCAGGAGTCATTTAAAAATGGCAAAGTTACAACACTGCCTACTGTAAATACGATTGCGGATGGTACAGCGGTAAAGACACCGGGTTCAAATATTTTCCCATATATACAGAAAAATCTTGATGATATAATTACCGTCGAAGATGACGAATTGATCGTTGCGTTCCTTGATATGGTAGAAAATCACAAAATGATAGTAGAAAATTCAGGTCTTCTGACTGTTGCGGCATTAAAACATCTTAATGTAAAAGATAAACGGGTCGTATCTATATTAAGCGGTGGAAATATGGATGTCATAACAATGTCATCTGTTGTGCAGCAGGGACTTATTTTCAGGGACAGGATATTTACTGTATCAGTTCTTTTACCTGATAAGCCGGGTGAGCTTGCAAAAGTTTCGCAGACGCTTGCAGATGTACAGGGCAACGTAATAAAGCTTGAGCATAACCAGTTTGTTACAACAAACAGAAGTGCTGCGGTAGAACTGCGCATAACACTTGAATGTTTCGGAACGGCACATAAGAAACAGATTCTTGATGCACTTCAGAAAAAGGGATACAAACCAAAAGTTGTAAGAACAATGATTTAAAAAGAAAATACAAAATGTCAAGTAAAAATACTTGACACCATATGTCAGCTATGGTATTATCCTATAGGTTCGTAAATATATGATATTTATTCCACTGGGAAAGACTTGATATGGAAGAAAAACTAGAGCAGACATATTTATATGATTTTTATGGCGAACTCTTAAATGAGCATCAGCGCCAGATATATGAAGATTTCGTGTTTAATGATCTCTCGCTTGGTGAAATTGCTTCGGAGGAAGGAATTTCAAGGCAGGGAGTTGCGGATATGATAAAGCGGTGTAATAACAAGCTGGAAGCATATGAAAAAAAACTCCACCTTGTAAAAAAGTTTGTATCAATACGTGATGACATTAAGAAAATACATGAGCTTACATCAAATTTTGAAAAATCCCAGAATGAACAGACAATGACAGAAATAAAACTTATTTCGAATCAGATACTAGAGGAGCTGTAATATGGCATTTGACAGTTTATCAGAAAAACTGCAGAACGTTTTTAAAAATCTCCGGAGTAAGGGAAAACTTACCGAGGATGATGTTAAGACTGCACTTAAGGAAGTCAAAATGGCTCTTCTTGAGGCAGATGTTAATTTCCGTGTTGTAAAACAGTTTACGAAGAGTGTTCAGGAAAGAGCAATCGGAGCGGATGTGATGAATGGTCTTAATCCGGGACAGATGGTGATAAAAATCGTAAACGAGGAAATGATCAAGCTTATGGGGTCAGAAACGACAGAAATTGCATTCAGACCCGGCAAGGAGCTTACTGTTATAATGATGGTTGGTCTGCAGGGTGCAGGTAAGACAACCACGACAGCAAAGATTGCAGGAAAGCTTAAGTCAAAAGGCAAGAAATCATTGCTTGTTGCATGTGATGTGTATCGCCCGGCTGCTATAGAACAGTTAAAGATAAACGGAGAAAAGCAGGGTGTTGAGGTTTTCTCTATGGGAGATAAAAATAAGCCTTCCGATATAGCGAAAGCTGCAATAGAACATGCCAGAAAAAATGATTTTAATGTTGTGATCATCGATACTGCAGGACGTCTTCATATAGATGAGGACATGATGGCAGAGCTTATTGAAATAAAAGAAGCAACAGATGTATATCAGACACTGCTTGTGGTTGATGCCATGACAGGTCAGGATGCTGTAAATGTTGCAGGAACATTTGATGAAAAGATAGGAATCGATGGGGTTATCATCACAAAGCTTGATGGTGACACAAGAGGTGGTGCAGCACTTTCCATAAGAGCTGTCACAGGAAAACCTATTCTTTATGCAGGAATGGGAGAGAAGCTTTCGGATCTCGAACAGTTCTATCCGGATAGAATGGCTTCAAGAATCCTCGGAATGGGAGATGTGCTTTCGATGATTGAAAAGGCACAGGAGAACATTGATGAGGAACAGGCTAAAAGACTTGAGCAGAAAATGCGAAAGAATGAGTTTGATTTTGAGATGTATCTCGAATCAATGAGCCAGATGAAAAAGATGGGTGGTCTTTCAAGCATCATGGGAATGATGCCGGGAATGGGACTTGGAAATGGAAAAATGCCGGATATTGATACGGATCAGGCTGAAAAAGGAATGGCACGTACAGAGGCTATGATCTATTCCATGACACCGGAAGAAAGACGTAATCCCAAACTGTTAAATCCAAGCCGCAAAGCGAGAATAGCAAGAGGTGCGGGTGTTGATATGGCAGAAGTCAACAAGCTTGTCAAACAGTTTGAACAGACGAAGAAGCTTATGAAACAGATGCCCGGTATGATGGGCGGAAAAAAAGGACGCCGTGTCGGTGGACTTGGTGGAATGTTTAAAGGACTTCCATTTTAGAATTATCAGTTAACAAAAGTAATATTACTTTTGATATAAATTTAGAAAACCTATGAGGAGGTGAAACGACAATGGCAGTAAAGATCAGATTAAGAAGAATGGGACAGAAGAAAGCTCCTTTCTATAGAATCGTAGTTGCAGATTCCAGATCACCTAGAGATGGAAGATGTATCGAAGAGATCGGAACATACGATCCAACTAAGGATCCTAGCGAGTATCATGTAAATGAGGAATTAGCTAAGAAATGGTTATCAAACGGCGCACAGCCAACTGAGACAGTAGCTAGAATCTTCAAGAGTGCTGGTATCGAGAAATAGGATAAAGAGGTGGCGTAATGAAAGAATTAGTTGAAGTAATTGCAAAATCTTTAGTTGATTATCCGGATGAGGTTAATGTAACTGAGACCGAAAACGAGAAAGCAATTGTTTTGGAATTACGTGTTGCACAGTCTGACATGGGCAAAGTGATCGGCAAACAGGGACGTATAGCAAAAGCAATCCGTTCTGTTGTGAAGGCCGCAGCCTCTAAAGAAGACAAAAAGGTTATTGTTGAGATAGTACAGTAACATTTGGGCATCTCATTGTGAGATGCCTCTTTTGTTATACAAATAAAAATTAGGAGAGACACATGGAAGATTTACTTCAGGTTGGTGTTATAACAAGCACACATGGAATCCGTGGGGAAGTTAAGGTATTTCCTACAACAGATGATGTATCGAGATTTAAAAAACTTAAAAATGTAATATTGGATAACGGAAAAGAACACAGGGATCTTGAAATAGAATCGGTAAAATTTTTCAAAAACATGGTGATTCTTAAATTCAAAGGAATTGATAATATAAATGATGTAGAAAAATATAAAAAAGCTCCACTTTTTGTAACAAGGGAAAACGCAGTACCTCTTGAAGAAGACGAATACTTTATTGCTGACCTTATAGGACTTAAGGTTGTATCGGACGAGGGAGAGGATCTTGGCATTATAGCTGATGTACTTCAGACCGGCGCAAATGATGTGTACATTATTAAAAAGGATAACGTGGAAGACCTGCTGGTTCCGGCTATACATGAATGCATAAAGAATGTGGATATAGAGGGCGGAACTATGCAGGTCCATCTGCTCGCAGGCCTTAGATAAAGAGAAAATATACAGCGGAAAGATGATTTGATTGTAAAGGATTAGGGATTTACTATATGAATTTTCATGTTTTGACATTGTTTCCTGAAATGATTGAGCAGGGGCTTTCTGAAAGTATTACTGGCAGAGCCTTAAAACAAAATATTATATCTTTAGACACAGTTAATATAAGAGATTTTGCAAACAATAAGCACAACAAAGTTGACGATTATACATATGGTGGAGGCGCCGGTATGCTTATGCAGGCAGAACCTGTATATGGTGCGATAAAAAGCGTTACAGATAAAATAAAGCACCAATGCCGTGTTATATACGTTACTCCGCAGGGAAAGAGATTTGATCAGCATATGGCTATGGATTTTGCAAGAAATGAAGATCTTGTATTTCTTTGCGGGCATTATGAGGGAATAGATGAGCGCGTTTTAGAAGAAACAGTTACAGATTATGTTTCTATTGGGGATTATGTGCTGACCGGCGGTGAACTTGCTGCTATGGTCATGATCGATGCTATATCAAGGCTTGTTCCAGGGGTACTTCATAATGATATATCTGCGGAGACTGAAAGTTTTCATGGAAAATTGCTTGAATATCCGCAGTACTCAAGACCTTTTTCATGGCATGGCAAGGAGGTTCCGGCTGTTCTTATGTCCGGAAATCAAAAGCAGATCGATACATGGAGGCTGGAACAGTCAATAATGCGTACCAGGCAGCGCAGACCAGATCTGTATGATGAATATCAGAAATTAAGCAAATGCAGAGAATTTTTGCTGGATAATAACAAATTATTACATATAGATATGATCGAACTGATAAACAGAGGCCATGCAGAAATAATTTATGGAGAAGATGATGAATATCTTCTTCGGGATATAAATACAGGAATAGGATTTCACACAAAACCAGAAGGGGCAATTGCATTTGCCTTTGATATAGAAGATAATATAAAACCTGCATGTATAATACTTCATCAGACAAAATATATAAAACAGCTTGAAGAAGCCGGCTACAATAACAATGCCGTGTGTAAGCAGGCTGTGTGGACACGCAGAGAAAAAATGCCGGCCAGGGGGCTTTATAAAACAGACGCAGGCATAACAGAAGACGGGTATACAATAAAACTTCTCAGCAGAGATGATTTTGAGGCTGCGGCAAAGCTGTACAAGGGGTTTGATGGTGATGGATATCTGTATGACAGGATTATGGATGGTGCAGTGTATGGGGCATTTGACATAGAAAGGCTTATAGGTGTTATCGGGCTGCATGAAGAGGGAAGCATTGGCATGCTGTCGGTAGATCCTGAATACAGGAGGAAAAAGCTTGCAATGGCACTTGAAACATATATCTTTAATCTGGCTATAGAAAAAGGTCAGATCCCATATGGCCAGGTGATCGTCGGAAATGAAGCATCAATGGCATTGCAGAACAAACTCGGACTATATTTTTCAAAGACAGATATTGTCTGGATGGAAAATAAAAAAATATCGGTAGAAAAATAAAAAAATCTTGATTTTAGGACAGATTTATGATAAAGTACCAATGTTGTGAATAAAAGTGATGGTCCTCTGTTGTGAAAATAGTAGTAGCATTAAGAACGTCAAAGTAAATAGGAGGTCACAAAATGAACGCAAGTGAAATTATTAAGAGCATCGAGAACGAGCAGTTAAAAGCTGAGGTACCTGAGTTTTCTGTAGGTGATACTGTTAAAGTATACGGAAAGATCAAAGAGGGTAACCGTGAGCGTATCCAGGTTTTCGAGGGAACAGTTATTAAAAAACAGAACGGATCAAACCGTACAACATTCACAGTTAGAAAGCTTTCTAACGGTGTAGGTGTTGAGAAGACATGGCCACTTCATTCTCCAAACGTAGAGAAGGTTGAAGTTGTCCGCAATGGTAAAGTACGTCGTGCAAAACTTTACTACTTAAGAGATCGTATAGGTAAAGCTGCAAAAGTTAAAGAGCTCGTAAAATAATATCGGTCACGTAAGACTCCGCATCCAATGGGTGCGGAGTTTTTTTGTCCTAAATAATCAGTATAAATTTGACCTAATGTTTAAGTAATACAAAAAGCATAAAAAGTATATAAAAGTCAGACAATTTAAAAATAAATTTAAAATTATCAAAAAACATATTGACAAATATGTAAAATGGATGTATTATTAAACCATCAAAAGGAGATAGAAAAAAATAAAAAAAGAAAAGAGGTAGATTCCAATGCAGAGTTCATAGATGACATAAAAGCTTATAGGAATTATAGAACGGAATTAGAAATCTGGAAGCCGAGCCGAAGAGCAGTAATCGCACAGATATATTAGCAAATAGAATAATACGTTGAACCAATTCTTATAGGAAGAAAATTTAAAGATAAAATCTCTTCATAAAGAGTTTACATAAATGTAACCGGAAGGAGTGATTTTATGAAAGGCAGAGATCCATAGTTGGATATACAAGCCAGAGCAGTACATAGGAGTAAAAGGATATTTAAATATATAAGTTCGGACGAAAGTGTTTATAAGATATGAATCCTGAATGTACAAAAGAAAAATGAATAGGAGGTTATACAGTGAAACTTACGGAACCAATAGTCTAGGGGCTGTCTGATTTATGAAAAAGAATCGGGCAGCTCCTTACTTATATTAGAACTATTATTTATATCAGAATATTTTAGAACTATTTTGTTTTGTTCTATGTCAGTCTATTTTCAAAAAGTGTGGGATGCGGTTTTCAAAAACAGTATAATATTTAAAGCCCGCATCTTTTAGTATGTCAGGAACTTTGTCAAAATCATATGCAACGTGCCCGGGCTTGTGTGCATCTGCACCGACAGTGACTATTTCACCGCCAAGTGAATGGTATCTCTTTAAAATTTCTTCTGTTGGATTTGGGTGTCCAAGTCCATATTTGAATCCGGCAGTATTTAGTTCTATGCCACGTCCCTTATCAATGATCGATCTTAAAATTTCATCGATCACATCTGAATATTTATCATAAGAATAAAATTTATTCTTGTTTGGACCATACCGGACAACATAGTCGATATGACCATATACATCAAAATCAGCATTTGTATGAAGATTGTCTAGGATAGATTCAAAATATTCCGTGTATGCCGCATCTTCACTTCTGTTTTTATAAAAATCTGGATAGTAAGGATCAGTTCCATTTACTACATGGGATGATCCTATTACAAGATCAAAAGGATATTTTGAAGTCACATTATTATTTTTATCTGTAATATGTGGCTGAAGACCGATCTCAATGCCCCAGTGGATTTTAAAATCCGGGTGTGAATGCAAAAATTTATCTTTACATTCGGATATTTTTTTGTGATAGCCATCAAGATCCAGATCAAAAAGACCTGGTTCTTCTTTATAATCATAATCAAGGTGATCTGTAAAACAGATACCATCAAGTCCTTTTGTGATAGCAGAATTTATCATATCAGATGGTAAAGCCTCACTGTCACCGGAAAAAATACAGTGCATATGCTGGTCCCACATAACAAGTCCTCCTTAATCATATTGATGTACTCTCGGAATCTTCTTTAAACGAATAATTCTGGCTATATTTCCGATATACTGCTTCCATTTTCTCGTCGTACACACCGTGTACGCACTGCGAAAATGTCATTGTATATCAAAAATCTATCTCAGAAATCTTCATTTAGAAGATTCCGAGAGTACATTATTATTAAATATAACAAGTACCGTTAAAAGTTTGAAAATTATAAAAATATGTTATATATTCCGACAATACAGAATATCAAGACAAAGGTACGCCTTTATATCTGTTAAGTCTATCTGAAAAAGCTATATTGTGCAATAACAATTTGTGAAGAATGTTGAAAATTGTACACATATAAAAACATATAGTGAAAAATTTAACAAACACAAATAAAAAGACTTGAACCTTTTCAAATAATTAGGTATAATAAGTACAGCTTAGGGCGCAAGTCCTAAAAATACTTTTTACAATTCTAGGAGGAATTAAAATGGCAGTAAGAGTAGCAATCAACGGATTTGGTCGTATCGGACGTCTTGCATTCAGACAGATGTTTGGAGCAGAGGGATACGAAGTAGTAGCAATCAACGACTTAACAAGCCCAAAAATGTTAGCACACTTATTAAAGTATGATTCATCACAGGGTAAATATGAGCATGCAGATGAGGTTTCTGCAAGTGAAGATTCAATCACAGTATGTGGAAAAGAAATCAAAATCTACGCATTCCCAGATGCAAACAATTGCCCATGGGGAGAGTTAAAGGTTGACGTTGTATTAGAGTGCTCTGGATTCTATACATCAAAAGAGAAAGCTCAGGCTCATATCAACGCTGGAGCTCGTAAAGTAGTTATTTCTGCACCAGCAGGAAATGACCTTCCTACAATCGTTTACAATACAAACCATGAGACATTAAAAGCTTCTGATACAATCATCTCAGCAGCTTCTTGTACAACAAACTGCTTAGCACCAATGGCAGATGCACTTAACAAATTTGCACCAATCCAGTCTGGTATCATGGTAACAATCCATGCTTACACAGGAGATCAGATGACTCTTGACGGACCACAGAGAAAAG
>OLQH01000232.1_pt1 | contig 64382 bp, 64 predicted proteins | sample 1672671 | NCBI WGS metagenome assembly OLQH01 (sample SAMEA3136712, study PRJEB25190) | human gut metagenome
CATTTATTAAGTTTGCTGTGCCACATGTCTCAAGCACGAGTTATATAATACAGTAAAAAATCATATCTGTCAACAGATTTTTTTATTTTTATTAACAAATTTTTATTTATTTTTCCGCCCTGACTTTCCATAATGATGCTGGAAAGCCAGGGCTGTCAAATATCATATGGTACATATTAATTCAGTGCATCATATCCTGTTTCTTTTGTACGGATTTTCATCGCCTCACGTATCTCATAGCTGAAAATCTTTCCGTCTCCGACTTCTCCTGTAAACGCAGCTTTCTGGATCGCCTCTATTGTTTTTTTCTCCCATTCCTCAGAAGAAACAACTATCTCGAATTTGATTTTTGGGAGCATCACAACATCAACTTCCGTACCTCTTACTCTCTTTTTATATCCTCTCTGAGTCCCACAGCCCATAACCTGTGAAACAGTTATTCCATTTACATTTATGGCATTAAGTGCTTCTTTTACATCCTCAAAAACTTCCTCACGCACTATTGCCTCAACCTTAATCATCATAATATGATCTCCTCTCTTTCTGCTATGAATCAAGTCCGTTGAATGTCGGATAAGCACTCTCTCCATGTTCCGAAATATCAAGTCCGATTTTCTCTTCCTTTTCATCTACCCTTAATTCAGTAAAGATCCTTACAATCGCAAGACATACAAGCGTTCCGACAATGGCAACTGCTATCGTGACAACAATTCCTATAATCTGTGCAACAAAAAGACGATAATCTCCAAATACAAGGCCATCCCATTTTGCAACATTGTTTATGGAATGTTTGCCAAAAATACCCGTTGCGATTCCTCCCCAGATTCCGCCGATCCCATGACAGCCGAATGCATCAAGTGCATCGTCTATTTTAAGCTTACCTTTTAAGATTGAAATTGTAAAGCTGCATATTGGGCTCACAAGTGCTCCTATTATGAAAGCTGACCACATCGGTACAAATCCGGCTCCCGGAGTTATCGCAACAAGACCTACAACAAGACCTGTCGACGCTCCTACAAGAGTAGGTTTCTTGTCCTTTACCACATCAATAAGCATCCATGAAAGCATTGCGCTGGCGCTTGATACTGCCGAGGTAAGGAAAGCATGTGCCGCAAGTCCGTCAGCTGCAAGAGCACTTCCTGCATTGAATCCAAACCAGCCAAACCAGAGAATAAATGCTCCAAGCGCAACAAAAGGTATGTTGTGTACACGATATGCTGTATGCTCATATCCTTTTCTTCTTCCAAGTATAATTGCAAAAACAAGTGCACTCACACCTGAGCTTATATGCACAACGTTTCCACCGGCAAAATCAACTGATCCAAGCTCTGCAAGCAATCCACCCTCACCCCATACCATATGTGCCATAGGATAATAAACAACTATTGACCAAAGAAGAATAAATATAAATAATGCTTTAAACTTAACTCTTCCTACAAGTGAGCCCGTGATAAGTGCAGGTGTTATCATTGCAAACATCATCTGGAACGCAATATATACAAAGTGTGGTATCGTTGGTGCATATGGTCCTGCATCACCCATTCCGATTCCATTAAGACCAAACCATCTGAAGTCACCGATTATTCCGGCATGATTTCCTCCGAATGAAAGTGAATATCCGAAAAGTATCCACATTACCACTGAAAGACCCATTATAAATGTGCATGCCAGCATTGTATTTACTACATTTTTTCTTCTTACCAGACCTCCGTAGAAAAAAGCCAGCCCCGGTGTCATAAAAAATACCAGTGCCGTACATATCATCATAAAAGCTGTATCGCCTGTGTTCATAACTTTTTTGCCTCCTTGGGATAATATAATGTAAAGTATGTGCGCACTTTATAATGACAAAAAAGCGCCAAAAGAATCTATGATTCTTTTGACGCCTTTGTCTTTTTCTGTATACTAGCAGAAAAAGATTATTTTTTCAAGTACTTTTTTAAAAAAATAAGGAATTTGCTTATTTTCCTGAAGTTGCCTTAAGTCTTGCCATGGCACGGGCAAGAGATGCTCTCGAATGATAGTATTCCTGGATACTCTGTTTCTGGCGCATCTGTTCCTCTGCTCTTTCCTTCGCCTCACGCGCACGGGCAACATCAATTTCTTCCGGTCTTTCTGCCGATTCAACCAAAAGGGTAACTCGGTTGTTTACGATCTCGACAAACCCGATTCCTACAACTGCATATTCCCAGTTATCACTGCCTTCCGGCTGGAAACGCATTTCTCCGTCATTGACCGCGATTACCATGTCCTCATGATGGGCAAGGATTTCCTTTTGTCCATCATACTCAGGCACGATTATAGATCTGCATCTTCCAGAATAAAACACGCGGTTAGCAGCTATTATTTTTAAATAAAATGAATTTGAAGCCATTTGCTTTTCCACCTTTCAGGTCACAGGTTTTACTGCATGCTCTTTGCTTTTTCTTTTACGTCCTCTATTGTACCTACGTTAAAGAAAGCATTCTCCGGATACTCATCCATCTCACCATCGATAATAGCCTTAAATCCTCTGATAGTCTCCTCAACAGGCACATAAACACCCTGGATACCTGTAAAGTTTTCAGCTACATGGAATGGCTGTGATAAGAACTTCTGGATTTTTCTTGCTCTGTATACAAGAACCTTATCCTCGTCTGCAAGCTCTTCCATACCAAGAATTGCGATAATATCCTGTAATTCTTTGTATTTTTGTAATATTTCCTGTACTTTTCTGGCTACCTGATAATGCTCCTCACCTACTATATCCGGCTCAAGTATACGTGATGTAGACTCAAGTGGATCTACAGCCGGATAAATTCCCTGTTCAACAATCTTTCTTGATAAAACAGTTGTTGCATCAAGATGTGCGAATGTTGTTGCCGGAGCCGGATCTGTAAGGTCATCGGCCGGTACATATACAGCCTGTACTGACGTAACAGATCCATTCTTTGTAGATGCGATCCTCTCCTGAAGCTCACCCATCTCAGTAGCAAGTGTAGGCTGATAACCTACGGCTGAAGGCATACGTCCTAAAAGTGCTGAAACCTCTGATCCGGCCTGTGTGAAACGGAAAATATTATCAATGAACAAAAGCACATTCTGATGCTTTTTATCACGGAAATATTCTGCCATTGTAAGACCAGTCTCAGCGACTCTCATACGTGCTCCTGGTGGCTCATTCATCTGTCCGAACACTAAGGCTGTTTTTTCAAGTACACCTGATTCTTTCATTTCAGTCCAAAGGTCGTTACCTTCACGCGAACGCTCTCCTACACCGGTAAATATAGAATATCCACCATGCTCTGTAGCGATGTTGCTGATAAGCTCCTGGATAAGGACTGTCTTACCAACACCGGCACCACCGAAAAGACCGATTTTTCCACCTTTTGCATATGGTGCTAAAAGGTCGATTACCTTGATACCTGTCTCAAGGATTTCTTCTGCAGGATTCTGCTCCTCGAATGTAGGCGGCTCTCTGTGGATTTCCCACTTCTCCTCTGTCTGAGGCTGCTCGCCTCCGTCAATAGCCTCACCTAATACGTTGAACAGTCTTCCTAATGTCTGCTCGCCTACAGGTGTAGTAATTCCGGCACCTGTTGCTGTTACCTCCATATCACGGGAAAGTCCCTCACTGGATGCAAGCATAATACAGCGGACAGTATTGTTTCCAATATGCTGTGCGACTTCCATCACACACTTTTTATCACCATTTAAAACTTCAAGTGCGTCCCTTATTGCCGGTAAATTCTCATCTTCAAATAAGACATCGACAACAGGACCCATTACTTGGATAATTTTTCCTGTTTTCATTAAAAAGCCTACTTTCTCTTCTTCTTCTGCGATTTAGCTCCGGCTATTACCTCTGTAATCTCCTGAGTTATCGCTGCCTGTCTCGCACGATTGTACAGAATGTCTAATTCGTTAAGCATATCGCGAGCACTTTTTGATGCCGCCTCCATTGCCATCATTCTGGCATTCTGCTCACACGAGTATGATTCTACGAGTGCTCCATATACAAAGCCAACAACATAGTTTGGTACAATCCTGTCCATAACAGCTTCCGGTGACGGCTTAAGCGCAAGCTCCTCACGCGGGATATCGATAGGGATCTGTACCTTGAAGTCTGCCTTTTTCAGAGGAAGTAACTGGTGCATCTGCGCCTCCTCCTGAATGGCATTTATCATGCTTGTATATATGATGTAAACTTCATCGAGCTCTTCCTTTGTATAAAGTTCCAAAATCTCTTCAGCAATGTTTCTTGCACGGTTTAAGGTAGGATTCTGAACTGTATAATGGAACTGTTTTTCAATCTCAATTCCATGCTGCTCAAAATAATGTCTTCCCAGCTCACCTAATACAAAAAGCATATGGTTCGGATGATTTCTTAAGTGTTCTTCCGCAATTTTAAGGATATTGTGGTTATATGATCCGGCAAGACCTTTATCCGCCGTTATCACTATATATCCGACTTTTCTCTCATCCACCGGTTTATCATCGTTGGATTTGAAATATATATCCTCCATATCAGGAAGATGTCTTAAGATTCGGCTCATCTCCGACTGCAGTGTAAAGAAATACGGCTCTGTATCTGCCAGCATTTTTTTGGACTTTTTCAGTTTGGAAGAAGAAATCATATACATGGCATTCGTAATTTTAAGTGTATCATTGATACTTTTAATCCGATCCTGTATTTCCTTCGTATTTGCCATAACACTACCTGATTTCCTTTACTTATTGAACTCTTTCGCAGCCTCTACGATTTTTGCTACAAGCTCATCGTTTATGGCTTTTGTCTCTTCTATCTCTTTTGCAAGTTCCGGATGTTTAAGATCTAAGAATTCAAGGATATCTCCCTGATATTTCTTTACCTCTTTTGTAGGTACCGAATCAAATATTCCGTTATTTGCCATGCAAAGAGTCATTACCTGCTCATGAAGTGAAAGCGGATGGCAGAGTGGCTGTTTAAGAAGCTCCATAAGAGCCTTTCCATGTGCCAGCTGAGCTTTTGTCATGTCGTCAAGGTCTGATGCAAACTGTGTAAATACTTCCATCTCACGATACTGTGCAAGATCGATACGGATACTTCCTGATGCCTTTTTCATAGCCTTTGTCTGCGCAGCACCACCAACACGGGATACTGAAAGTCCAACGTTTACGGCCGGTCTCATACCAGAGTTAAAAAGGTTGCTCTCAAGGAATATCTGTCCATCTGTGATAGATATTACGTTTGTAGGAATGTATGCTGATACATCTCCTGCCTGAGTCTCTATTATAGGAAGTGCTGTTATAGAACCTCCGCCAAGTTCATCGCTAAGACGGCTTGATCTCTCAAGAAGTCTTGAATGAAGATAGAATACATCTCCAGGATAAGCCTCACGTCCAGGTGAACGTTCAAGGAGAAGTGATAATGCACGATATGCAACAGCATGCTTTGAAAGATCATCATATACTATGAGTACATCTTTTCCCTGATGCATAAAATGCTCTGCCATAGCCGTTCCTGCATATGGCGCTATATACTGTAATGATGCCGGATCACTTGCTGTTGATGAAACAACTATTGAATAATCCATTGCATCATGCTTTGTGAGTGTTGATACGATCTTTGCAACTGTAGAAGCTTTCTGTCCTATAGCTACATAAATACATATAACATCTTTGCCCTTCTGGTTTATGATAGTATCTGTTGCGATCGATGTCTTACCTGTCTGACGGTCACCGATGATAAGCTCTCGCTGTCCGCGTCCGATTGGAAACATCGAATCGATAGAAAGGATTCCTGTCTCAAGTGGAGTATTTACAGATTTACGATCTACGATTCCAGGAGCTTCCTCCTCTATCGGCCTGTAATCTTCTTCTGTTATCTCACCTTTTCCGTCGATCGGTTCTCCAAGAGCATTTATTACTCTTCCGATGAAGCCCTTACCTACAGGAATTCCGGCCTTTTTCTTTGTTCTTACTACTTTTGTCCCTTCATGGATTCCGTGATCCCTTCCGAAAAGGATTACACCAATTTCGTTCTGACGGATATCCTGAACCATTCCTTTTACTCCATTATCAAACACTACGATCTCACCATACATCGCATGATCGATTCCGTATATTGTGGCGATTCCATCACCGACCCAGATAACACTACCTGTCTCACGGCTTTCATCGTCCCAGTTTACGTTTTCGATCTCACTCTGGATAATGGAGATTATATCTGTTGCACTAATTGCGCCCACAGGGGTCACCTCCCAGTTAATTTTCTTTCAAGCTGACGGAGACGTCCCTCGTAACTTCTGTCATATTCCTCATGAAGTGCTTTTATGACATAGCCACCTAAAAGAGATTCGTCTACTTTTTCTGTCAGATCTATTTGTTCTTTCGGATATTTGTTTTGTAGCAGCTGCTTTGCCTGACTAATTTCCTCGTCAGTAGGTTCTGCCGCACTTATAAGCTGCGCACGGAGAATATGATTCTGCTCATCCCAGTATTTGTAATATGATTCAAATATATCTTTCATATCACTGCAATGCCCGAGACGGCACATCATCTTCATAAAGTTTACTATCACATCCGGCGTATTCTCCAGCGCAAAGATTTTTTCGATGATCTCATATTTCTTTGCAAGAGAAACCGTCGGATTCTCCAATACATCCTGCAGCTGTGGAGCTGTAAAGAAAAGCTTCTGTGCATTTTCCACATCCTCACGCTTTACAGACAGCCGATACAAAACTATTGCATTATTTACTGCTGCCTGCGTCATGAGCATCACCTGTCTTTACAATTTTTCTTGCTGCAAGAATTGCAAGCTTAGCGATATCTGCCTGAGCAGCCTTTGTTGCCTGCTCTTTTTCGTTTTCGATATCTGTTCTTGCTTTTTCAAGCATATGTTCTGCTTCATCCCTTGTTCTCTCAAGAGTTCTTTCCTGTTCTTCCTCTGCGCGTGCTCTCGCATCGATGATTATCTGATCAGCTTCTTTTTTTGCACTGTCAAGCTTTTCATGATACTGCTCTTTTAATGCTGCTGCGTCGTCTTTTTCTTTCTGTGCAGAAGCAAACTGCTGCTTGATCATATCATCTCTTTTATTGATCACATCCATTACACGGTCAAACAAAAATTTCTTGAAAACAAAATATAGAAAAAGCAGGTTTACTATTGTCCATATTATATTCCATGGATCAATCTTTAACATTTCCTGCACCTTCCTTTCTTTTTCGGAATTTATTTTCTCCCGTCAATTATTTAAGGAAGAGGATGATAAGTAATGCGATAACGAAACCGTAAATAGCTGTTGCCTCTGCAAGGGCACATCCTAAAAGAAGTGATTTAGAGATCTTGCTCTCTGCTTCCGGCTGTCTTGCTATAGCGTCTACTGCGCTGCTTGTTGCTTTACCAATTCCAAGTCCTGCTCCAATTCCTGTTAATACTGCGATTCCTGCTCCAATGGCTACTAATAATGTTGATGACATAATATTTTCTCCTTTTCTGTCAAAAAATTTTTAAATGTTATTCTGTTGCTTCTTTGATGAATAATCCCGTCAGAAATACAAAAACGTATGCCTGTATAAGGCCATCAAAGATATCAAAGTAGCAGCTGAATACTGCCGGTACGATTGCGGGTATTACCATCTTTAAAAGTTCCATGATAACAAATGAACCTAAGACATTACCGAACAATCGCATACATAATGATAATGGTTTGATAAAAATTTCGAGGATATTGATTGGTAATATGACCGGCATTGGCTCTGCAAAGCTTTTAAGCCATCCTTTTGTACCTTTGGCTCTTATTCCTGAGACCTCGATAAGGATGATACTCATAAGCGCAAGTGATGCTGTCACATTCATATCCTTTGTTGGGGGCTTAAATCCCAGCAGACCGATAAGGTTCGCTATTCCAATGTAAATGATGACTGTAGAAAGATATGGAATATATTGTCTGCCTCTCTCTCCAACCGTTTCACTGAAGAAATCGTTTAGCCATTTTACAGCTGCTTCCACAGCGACCTGCCTACGTCCCGGATTTTCTACACTAAGGTTTCTTCCAAGCAGAAAGCAGAGTAAAAAAACTACTGCCATTATAATCCATGTCACAACGACTGATTCATAGACAGGTATGCCTCCAAACAATGGTATCGTAAACACTGTCTCACAATTTAATTCCTCTAACAGTCCATCTACGAGTGCATCCATCTGTATACCTCCTTTCTTCAATAAATCATCTTTTCGTTAAAGATTTTAAACATCAAAAAAAGCTATGTCAATCAGATTTTTTTAACGAATTAGTACTCGTTTACCATGTGATTTTTCATAGCTTTTTTATAGTCTTTTAAACATTTTTGACATTTTTTTTGTAAATATTCTCTATTGTCTTTTGTTTTAATTTATATTTATTTAATCATTTGTAAAAAATTAGTAAATAATCACAAAATAAAGATTGATATTTTCCACATTTTGACGAACAATATTTGCTTATGAAACTACTGTATTGTTATTTTATATATAATTATTATATGTTTATTGTGACATTGTAACAGTTTAAAGCAATTTAATCAGATCATCTGCTGCCACTGGTTTCGAATATAAATATCCCTGCATCCAGGTAGGATTTAACTTTCTTATGTAATCCTGCACTTCCTCGCTGTCTATTCCCTCCACACAAGTATTAAGTCCTGCATCATTTCCAAAATCAATCATCTGCTTTACCATCGCCTGCTGCTTTTTATTTTCAGTAATTCCGGTGACAAAACTCATATCGATCTTTATTTCGTTAAATGGAACCTGTATCACAGTACTGGCTGATGAACTTCCCGTTCCGTAATCATCCATTGCAAAATGTATCCCTTCAACCTGCATATACATTATTTCTTTACGCAAAAGCTTTACCGGAAGCTCCCGGCATCTCTCCGTTATTTCAAGACACAGATGATTAGCCGGAAAATTATATTTCTTTAAAATATCAAGCACAAAGTCCTTAAACTCAAGTCTTTCAAGCTGCTTTGCCGATACATTTATATTTATAAAAAAGTCAGGATTTTCTTTCAAAAAATATACACTGTCTTTTATTGCACTTTCCAATATGAAATTTCCCAGCTCATACATACATGGATTTTCCTCTATCCAGTCAATAAAAAGTCCGGGTGAGACAACACCATACGGTTCCTTTTTCCATCGTATTAAAGCCTCAGCACCTGCAATTTTGCCTGTATCAGCATTTACTATAGTCTGATATACAACAAAGAACCCATCACATCCATTTAAAACAGACTGGTGTATGACTTTAAGTATTTCCATGTCATTTCCACCATTTACACGTACAAGGTCATTAAAAAACACTATATCAGTACGCTTTTTTTCTTTTGATCTGGCTAATGTATACTCAAGCCTGCCTATTATATCATCTGCCATATAGTCATAATCATCAAGCAATATGCCTCCTGCATAGCATTTAAGTTCAAAATGGGTTCCATCTATTTCAATATCATTTTCCAGCAGTTTTCTTATTCCGGCAATATAGCTTAACGCCTCACTCCTGCCTGCATATCTTAAGACGAATACCAGATTTGAATTTTCAAGTCTGTATACTGCACTGTTCCTGTCCATTTTATATATAAGGCTGGTTGCTATATTCTTCTGGATCCTATCAGCAAATTTTGAACCATAAACCATTTTTATGTCATTTAAATGGTCTATCTCCACTTCTATTACAGCGGTCTTTATGCCGATTTTTATATTGTAATCCATATCCTTTTCAAATCTGACACGTCCAAACAGGTCTGTAAGCGCATCTATCTCCGGTGCAACATTCATGTTTTTCAATGATGCAACAAAATATCCTTTATTATTCTGCCCTTTATATATTCCTGCAGATATTTCAAACATATAATATTCTTCCTTATGCTTGAACCGTATCCACAGCTCCTCCGAAAGAGCTTCCCCATTTATCCTTCTGGACATTTCGCTTTCGTATTCTTCTATATCATATGGATTTACATATTTTTTGAATTTGGTATAGAAATCATGGCAGAATTGTTCTTTTATATTAAAATATTGCGCTGCTTTATCTGTAATATATGTGATATCTGACTCTATATCCGTTATAAAAACATATGAATCTTTTATCAGATCTGCGGTTTTATTTAATATTCCCGAAAAATCCAATACGTTTAGATCAAAACCCCTGCTGCCTTCCATTACTATCCTCCCCCTTGCCTGAATATAGTAATATTTTACCATATTATTTGCTATTCATCCAGTACGAATTCAGCTGAAATAAACCCGGATAGCATCTTTGCTGATTATTATATATAGTCAGATACATATGGTATCTCCTGATAGAGTATATCATCAAGCTTTCCTGCCGCATCGGCTGTTGCTTCGATTTTTCCCATATGTAAAAGTTTCTCTGCCGTCTTATAACCCATAAGGAGCGTAGTAAATGTTCCAATCGACATCTTCATATGAAACTGTGGTGTCATTCCACTGTCAAGCTCGCACTTACCTTCTTTAAATGTAACAACAAATGTTTTATTGTTCCACGGCAGAAGCTCGTCTTCTATTTCAAAGCAGAAGCATCCTCCCGGTCCATCCGGATCGCATTTATACTGCTGTATAAACTGCTCGATATCGATTATCCTGCCCATGGCATATGGGCGGATCGTTTCCTTTATGTCACTGTCGTCAAGCTCAAATGCTATTGGTTCACTATAATAATTATTTCCACGTACTTCATCTATCATAGAGTCATGTGCATGTATGTATTCCCACAGTCCAAGCTGTGCTTCCCTGTTAAGATATATCATTTCTTTTATATGCATTATGTCTGAGCTTATGAGGTATACCATGTATCCGCATGGAATATCATCGGTTGTGTAATAGATTGCAACCATCGTATCATCCTCATCCCACCGGAAATATTCTTCCCACGCAAGATTATTCCGGTAAAGACATCCATGCATCTTTTCTGCGAATCTGGCATGCAGCTCCATAAACTGTCTGTCATTCCACTGTACTCTTCTTACATAACCGGGTTCACTGATCTTTGTCGGGATCTGCGTGTCTTTTACGACATATGTCATTTTGTTTGATATGATCTCCCAGCCGAGCCTTCTGTATAATGGTATGGAATACGGGTATAAAAGAGCAAATGATTTGCTGCTCTGCTTCATCCTCGTAAGACTTTTTTTCATGAGTTTTTTCATGATACCATGTCCCGTATACTCCGGATATGTACACACGCTTGTCACAAACCCGACTTCATATTTTTGTCCGTATATATTCATATCAAGCGGATATACCGCAAATTGTGACACAAGCTCATCTCCGTTAAAACAGCCTAATACGTCAGCTCTTTCAAGCACCGGAAACTTTGACTGCTTTATCTCATCATCTTTCCAGCCTGTCTCTGCAAGCTCCGCCTCTGTGACCTGAAAAGCATAGCGCAGCAGTGCATTATATTCCTCAGCATCATCCTTCGTCAAAACTCTTATTGAAAAATCATTCTGGTTCCTGCTCATAAATTCCTCTCTTTTATTTTTCTCCCAACATTTCATCACATTTTATCTGTTCTATATGGACTGCGAGATATCCTACCTCATTCTCCGAAAATCCATGTTTTAATTCATGTCCTAATTTCATACAGATTTCTTTTGCAAGTGAAAAAGAATCAGGATAATTCTGTTCTATAAATCTGTTTAAATCTACTTTTAACATTTCACCTGTAACCGCTCTTGCAACCATCGAACGGATATGGTTCATCAGACGATTATATGCCATCGTCGTTACATCTATCGTTATGCCTATTTTTTCCTCGATAAACTGCGCACATGTCCTGACCGCCTGAGCCATCTGCATAGCATCAGAAACCTTCGAGTCATCTATGGATGTATGAATGTGAAGAGTGATGTATCCTATCTCATCATCTATCACATCAATATTTATTTTTTCTTTTAAAATAGGACGTACTTTCTCTGCTATTTTGTATTCTTTGTAAAAAAGAACCCTTATATCATCATTTAGCGGATTGCTTATCTGTTCGTTATTTTTTATGCGTTTTACCGCAAACGCAATATGATCCGCCATTGAAAACAATATACTTCTGTCTATTTTTCCAAATTCCTTTTCCGCCTCATCCAGAAGCGTATTTGCTATTTCAAGGAATTCCGGTTCTATTGATTTTACAATGTCCTTTGCCAGTCCTCTGTCCCTCGTCTGGCTTACTGCATAAAGCGAATACTCCGGTGACATTTCAACTGTCTGTGTCACCTTTTTTCCAAAACCAATTCCTTTACCTACTATCAGGTATTCCTGCGTGCTTTTGTCTTTAACAGCCAACACTGTGTTATGATTTAAAACCTTTGTAATACGAAACATAATTCCCCACTTTCATAACTGATAATACATTATTTATGCAATCTCTGCAACAAAATGCCGCATGAAAAATTTTCATACGGCACCTTATCGCAATAGAATGTGGCAGGTTTCAGTTAATAAGTATCCACTGCGTAAAGTGGATCTCCAGCCTTTACTTCTCCTTCATTTAAAAGACGTATTTTCTGATTCTCTTTTAATTCTGTACATATGACAGGTGTTGTAACCGATGGCGCATTTGCTTTAAGGTATTCAAGGTCAAGCTTCATGAGTATATCTCCCTTATTTACATGCTTGCCAGCCTCGACTAATACATCAAAGCCTTTTCCCTCAAGTTTTACCGTATCTATTCCGACATGTATTATCATGCTGATCCCTGTATCTGTCGTAAAGCCTAATGCATGCTTTGTATCAAAAACAAATAACACTGTTCCGTCCTCCGGTGCGGCAACAAAACCTTCCTTCGGTGTCACAACCGCTCCGTCTCCCATCATTTTACTGGCAAATGCTTCATCCGGTGCAGTTGAAAGATCTGCCGCTGTTCCGGTCATAGGACTTGAAATTATAACAGTCTCCTTAGGTTCATCCGTTTTTGTTTCTGCTGCTTCTTTACTTAAGTTATCGTCCTTTTTATCCTGTTCTTCTTTAAGCTCTGCTGTATCCTCAAAATTTTCCTCTGCCACATTTGCCAGATAATCTTCAAGATCAGATTTTATCACAGTTACCCTCGGTCCATAAATTATCTGCACGCCCTGGCCTTTATGGACAACTCCTGATGCTCCTGTTGATTTAAGGATTGAATCGTTTACTTTGTCCGGGTCTATTACTGTAATCCTAAGCCTTGTAGCACAGCAGTCTACATCTGAGATATTATCCTTACCGCCAAGTCCCCTTGAAATCGCCGCTGAAAACTCATCATCTGCAGCATCTGTTTTTCCGTCTGCTTTTTTTCCTGATGCTTTTTTTGCATTTACATCTGCTTTTGTATAAAGCTTTGTTTCAGTATCATCATCCTCTCGTCCCGGAGTTTTAAAATCAAACTTCTTTATAAGGAAACTGAAAATAAAATAATACAGGAAGAAATATACTATTCCAACCGGTATGACGAGCATCCAGCTTGTCTTCTCATTTCCCTGCAGTATACCAAAGAGGAAAAAGTCTAAAAGTCCACCTGAGAAAGTAAGTCCTACTGCAATATTTAACATATGGGCGATCATGTAAGCTGATCCTGCAAGCACAACCTGTACTGCAAAAAGTGCCGGTGCCACAAAAAGGAATGAGAACTCAAGCGGCTCTGTTATACCTGTAAGCATACATGCAAGTGCTGCTGATAAAAGAAGTCCTCCTGCCTGTTTTTTCTTTTCAGGCTTTGCACAACGATACATAGCAAGAGCTGCTCCCGGAAGTCCGAATATCATAAATATAAACTCACCCGAGAAATATCTTGTCGCATCTGCGCTGAAATGTGTTATATTTGCAGAATCTGCAAGCTGTGCAAAGAAGATATTCTGTCCACCCTCAACCAGCTGTCCTGCAACTTCCATTGTTCCTCCAACACCAGTCTGCCAGAATGGCATATAAAATACATGGTGAAGTCCGAATGGGATAAGCGCTCTTTTTATAAGTCCGAATATAAGTGTTCCAAAATATCCTGTACCTGTGACAAGTCCACCTAATGCGTATATACCACCCTGAACTGTCGGCCAGATGAAATACATCGCCATTCCGACAAACAGATATACTATTGTGGAAATTATAGGCACAAATCTTGTTCCTCCGAAAAATGATAAAGCACTCGGAAGTTCAATCTTGTAAAATCTGTTGTGCAATGCTGCAACACCAAGACCTACTATAATGCCTCCGAAAACACCCATCTGAAGTGACTGTATCCCACATACAGAAGCGATCGTTCCGCTTAATACATCCTTTGAGATTGTTCCATCAGCAAGGATTTTGCCATTAAGCTGCAACATTGCATTTATTGATACATTCATTACAAAATATGCAATTACTGCCGAAAGTGCTGATACCTCTTTTTCCTTTTTTGCCATTCCTATAGCTACTCCTACAGCAAATATCAAAGGGAGGTTATCAAATATGGCACTTCCAACCTGATTCATGATCACAAGAAGGGCATGTAAAAATGTCTTATCACCAAGTAACCACTGTAATCCATAAGTTTCGATCGTAGTCTTGTTTGTAAATGAACTTCCAAGACCGAGTAATAATCCTGCAACCGGCAGGATCGCAATTGGAAGCATAAAGCTTCGTCCGACGCGCTGAAGCACGCCAAAAATTTTGTCTTTCATGCAAATTCTCCTTTCACAACTTACACATACAAAGCCTCTTATCTGCGTCTCCTTTAGCTTTACAGCTTTTAAAACAACTAAAAAAAGAGACATCTGTACACATAAATTGTTTAAATGATAAATAATTTATGTATGACAAATGCCTCCCTAAAAGTAACACGTCTAATTATTTTATATCATAGATATCAGGATGATTCAATCCACATTTTTCTTTTTGTATATTCTGCTGTATCTCTTGATCTCTTTTTGTTGAAATCATCCAAAAATCATATACGAAGTTCCACTCTTCCGGGCTCAGTTCTTCCTGTGAATATACTGCTTTTCTCATTATATCAATATAGTGTTCCCCATCCAGATCAGGATATACCTCACATAATATTTTTGCATACTGGCTGTCAGTGATCTTTGAGAGATTTCCATGTCCATGCTTTTCGCCCCTGACATTTTCGTACACTTTTCTGTTCAGCATTATCGCAGCCTTATTGTATCTGTGCCTTTTTATATGCTGTTCAAAGTGCTTCTGCCACATGATCTTTTTGCGATTTCTAATATACCATATGATAAAAATAATGATTCCCGCAAATAAGATCACAGTAATGATCCACATAACAGTATAAAATATTTTTGTATTATACCATTTTGTATTTTGTACATTTTTCCCAGCAGCCCCCTCTGTAGCGCCTTCTGTACTGCCACCGCTGGTTCCGCCGTTATTTAAAGCTCCACCTGATGTATCTTCAGTTGATCCGTCTTCCAGGCTGTCTGGATCCTCACTGTTACTATCATCATAATCGGATTCATGATCATTTTCATCTGTATTTTCACTGTCTGGATCCGCATTGTCAGATTCGCTCTGCTGTCCGTCATGATCATTGTCGGCATTGTAAACCCTGCTCGATGAAGCCGCTGAATAATATCCAGGAGTCATTTCTACCGGCATCCATCCATATCCATCGAGATATACTTCTGCCCATGCATGTGCCCTCGAATCCAAGACCGATGCCACATAGCTTCCATCCTCATTTTGCGAAAAACTGTCCTTAGGAACACTATATCCGCAGGCATATCTCGCAGGTACCCCCATACTCCTTAATATCATCACTCCTGCCGAAGCAAAATGCACACAGAATCCTTCCTTTGATGTTGAAAGAAAATATTCAATATTGTCCGTTCCTCCTGATGCAGGAAGTTCTTTACTATACTTATAGTAGTGGTCAAGATAATTCTGCACAGCATATGCCGCAGCCAGACGTTTTTCATTCTTTGACCGTATAACCGATGCACTATCACCTAACATACCATAAGAATCCATGGAATCATTCAGCATATAAAGATACGAATCCGCATCATCATAGCTTGCCGCATTTTTTATCATATCTGCGATTTTTTCCGCTGTCGGGATATTTGATGGTACCGACAGATAATTTGCTGATACAAACACATCATATTCATCATATAAGCCGGAATGTTGTTCTATCTGATAGTCCGGGACAAATTCGAACCCACTGCTGCCTATGCCGCCCGAAAACATTTTGTAATCGGTTGCCGTAAGTGAAAGTTCCTTTAAACTCCTGTCCTTTTTTATAATGTAGTCATTGTCTATGGTGACATCATCCGGCAGTGAATCCGTATCTGTTATATACGGCGCATATACAAACTCTGTATTAAGCCCTGTGTACTCTATGGTATATTTTCTCTTTATGCTTTGATAAAACCACTCGTAGTTATTTTCAAGTGATATTTTGTTCTGGTCTGCAATACATTCCGGCACATCCTCAGAAAAATCCGATGCTATTTCTGAATGATCAAGCTGTCTTTTCCAGCTGCCATCCGAATAAGTATCCCCATAATATCCCCTAAGGTATACATATGAATCAAGATCACCGTCCACCGTGACCTTCATCACTTCCTTATTTTTATAATCAGGAAATTCATTGCTTACCGTGCCGCTCTCAATATCATATCCCCCTGTGAAAAAGGATTTTACATCTGCCTCAAACTGTTTCTGGACACTCAGAAACTTCATTTTGTTTTTTACTATATTATCTACAGGCATTTCAAAGCATACTGCCGAAACCACTATGACAGCTATACATAATGCTCCAAGTATAAGAATGCTTCCCGGTTTTTTTTGCATCTTAAATGCCGGTGCGGCACATATGATAATTCCTGCAAATAATGCAGCCATTCCGGCAAGATCCGGTCCTTTTCCAACTCCGAGTTCACACATCAAAACAACCACCGGAAAAAGTGCCATAAATGATTCTCTTTCCAGTTCAACGGCTATCGTATGAAAGATAACTGTCAGAAATAAAACCGCTGTAAATATAAATAATCCTGCAAATCTCTTTTGTCCGCCATATATCTGAAGTGACACCTTGTAGTAGGAATTTATAAGATCCGTAAATTTTCCCCCTACATACCACATTCCTTTTAAGAACTTGTCTTCATTTTTAACCGCATAACGAAGAATAAAAACAAGATAAAATATCAAAGATCCAAGGTTTACTGCATGCCTTGCCATGTATCTTTTATAATAAATACATAGTCCATCAGCAGTCTGGCTTACAAAAGCGATCAAAAATACGATCATATAAATTGAGGGCTGGTGATAAAATACATTCATCGCACTTTTTGCGATTTCAAATGCCGACCATACAAATATCACGGTCATAATGCTGTATATGGCAGCCCACAAAAAAACCTCCCATAAAGAACGTTTTTCTTTATAGGATGATCTCGAGATTTTCCATTTCTTTTTTGAAATTCTGCTCTTTCGGTTTTCCAATAACATCCTGTCCCCTTTTTATTGTCAGATCGGAATTTACAACAACCAGATGTACTATATGCTCCATCCTGTATTTTTCAATATATAAACTGCCTGCATCTGTTTTTTCTGCAAGCTTATCTTTAAGAAAATATGACAGAAAAATGTAAAAACTCTCCTCGTCATCCACTCTCGCACGCACAATATCCTGTTTTTGCATACTATACCATGCAACATAATGGGAACACTTCTGATCCATTATAGAAAAAGAAAGACCTGCTACAAGCTGGATAAATTTTTCTTTCTGTCTGATATTCATATGTCCTGCCGGATTTGCTATAACAGTTATCGCACATGCTTTAGGAAGTGAATTTTCTTTCACGATAAGTTCATCTGCTTTTGCGCTTAGTTTCCAGTGGATACTCTGTATCTTATCACCTTTTCTGAAACTTCTCACGTCATAAACTTCTGATGAGTCATGCCCCGGCCTTATATCATCATATACATCCGCATCCCCGAAAAAATTCCGTACTGTGCCGGTTATGACAACTGGCATACTATATATCTCCGGTATCACTTCGACACTTTTTGACTTATTTACTTTTTTTACAATATAAAAAAGTCCTGAACAGTCATATATTTTCACTTTTTCCAGACAAAACTCATATGTTCCCGGCAACTGGGCCTGATACAGATAATTTCCGGAAGCATCAAGCCATTTTGCCTGCCACCTTCCTTCAAGACTATTTTTTACCCTTATTTTGTATCTGCATTTTCCTGTATAGCTTCTTTTTCTATATGTCTGTTCCTCAACCATTACACCGATATCTTCTCCCTGATCTGCAGCTGCGATCGGGATCTTTATCATATATTGCTTCTTCCATGAAGAAATGATAAGCCATATATATTCAGATATACAAAACAATACCTCTGCAAATCCGATAAAAGCTATTGCCGTATTCCCATAAATAACTGATATATAAAAGGTGATCATGATGGTTAATATTTCTACTATTAAATTAATCACTATATACCACCTTATTCATATAGGTTGCCGGTTGTCCTGTTGTGCCAAGTATCTGATTTATAACATCTGTTTCTGTCACATGTGAAACTCTCGCCTTTGTGTTAAGCACTATACGATGCTTTGCGATATCCGCAAAAATAGCAGTGACATCCTCTGGGATAACATAGTTTCTTCCACAAAGATATGCATATGCCTTTGCCATTTTCGTACATGCGATCGTGCCACGCGGGCTTATTCCGAGATCTATATATGGATTATTTCGTGTAGCAGATACAAGGCTTACTATGTATGCATAAATATTATCATGCACAAAGACCTGCTCCACCTGTCTTTGCATCTCATATAACCCCTGTGCATTCATAACAGGATGTATATCTGTGATCTGCGATTTTATGCTCTTTCCCTTTGCTATCTCAAGTTCGTCCCTGTAATCCGGATATCCCATACTCATACATATCATGAATCTGTCCAGCTGTGACTCAGGAAGCAGCTGTGTTCCCGCACTTCCCTTTGGATTCTGTGTAGCTATAACGATAAATGGTTTTGGCATTTCATGGCTTACCCCATCCACCGTAACTTTTCCTTCCTCCATAACCTCAAGAAGCGCTGACTGTGTCTTCGGGCTTGTCCTGTTTATCTCGTCTGCCAGAAAGAGGTTGCACATTATCGTTCCCTGATAATATACAAACTGTCCTGTCTCTTTCTGATACATTGAAAATCCAAGTATGTCCGCCGGCAGCACATCCGGTGTAAACTGCACCCTGTGGTTTTCGAGTGCCATTGCCTTTGAAAATGCCACTGCAAGTGTTGTCTTTCCAACTCCAGGAACATCCTCTATCAGGATATGTCCACCTGCTAAAATGGCAGCAAAAGCCTTGATGATACACTCATCCTTGCCTTTTACTGCCTTTTTTACTTCATCTATAACAATCTGCGCATTATTCATTTCTGCCCCCTTTTATTTTTCAATCCTTTGACTCTATAACTATATACTGCCCTTCATTTACTGTTATTTTTGCTATATCATCTACAATTTCATTTGAAATCCCAAGCGTATTAAACCCTTCAAACGTATAATCCTTAAGCGGATATTTAAATCCCTCAAGCGTTATTTTATTATTTTTGCATACTGGAATTATTGATACAAATTTTCCATACTGTTTATTCTTTTCAATTTCCAGTTCATTGTCGATCATCCTTATCCTGTTGTGTGTATCTAGAAGCTCTGCTCTCTTTCCCTCTGACATTGCCTTCCCGAGAAGTGATATGTTTCCCAATACGTGATCTATTCTCGTTCCTGTCGCACCTATTATTATTATGTGGTCCGCTCCGTGATCAAGCGCTATCTGTAAGGCACATTCCGAATCCGTATCATCTTTTTCAGGATTTAACGCATGTATATCGCTCATTCCTTTTTCTTTAAAATATGAAAGAGCCTCATTCTTTACCGAATCAAAATCTCCAACTATAATATTCGGTGTTATTTTGTGTTCATATAAAAAATCCATTCCTCTATCTGCAGCTATTATTACCTCAAATCCTGAACTCATTATTAATCTTTCTGCAAAATCCCCATCTATTTCTCCACCGCAAACTATTAAATATTTCATCTTATCCACCTTCTATTCGTTCATAATATTTAAAAACCTGTCAACATTTTCTTCTATACCACCGTTAAAAACAGCACTTCCGGCAACTATTATATTGGCACCTGCATCAAGAAGCTTTGAAACATTCTCTGTATTTACGCCACCGTCAACTTCTATGTCCACTTTATTATTTGTTTCCTCAATAAGACTCTTCAGATCACGCACCTTGTCTATCGTATAAGGAATAAGCTTCTGACCTCCAAATCCAGGATTTACTGTCATTATAAGAACCATGTCGACTTTTCCAATAACATATTCGATCGCCGATAATGGTGTAGCAGGATTTAATGCAACACCTGATATAATGCCCTTGTCCTTGATCGCATCTATCGTGCGGTCGAGGTGTCTGCATGCTTCAGCATGGACTGTTATTATGTCAGCCCCTGCATCTGCAAATTCGTCAATATATCTTATAGGTTCTTCTATCATCAGGTGTACATCAAATATCCTGTCTGTGCATTTGCGGATCGTCTTTATAACTGGAAGCCCTATTGATATGCTAGGTACAAACTGACCATCCATGACATCTATGTGCACATACTGGGCGCCTGCCTCATCAAGCTTTTTAAGCTGTTCTCCCAGTATCGTGTAATCTGCTGATAAAATTGATGGTGATAAACAATTCATAATTTCTCCTTTTATTATTATAGTCTTATTAATATTTATGCCGGTTTTTTAATTCTTCATATAATAATTTATAATTTTCATAGCGGACCGGCGATATCTCCCCGTCTTCTACAGCTGCTTTTACTCCACAGTCAGGTTCATTTATGTGGCTGCACCCGATAAACCTGCAGTATGGTTCATGCCTTACAAATTCCGGATAGCATGTCCACAGATCCTCTTTTTCAAACCCGGGAACATCCATCGAACTAAATCCCGGAGTGTCCATTATATACGTGTCATGTGAAACAGGTATTATCTCCGAATGCCTTGTCGTGTGCTTTCCTCTTTCTATCTTTTCACTTATAGTTCCGGTCTCCATCGTGATATCTGACTGTAGACAGTTTATAATGGATGACTTTCCTACTCCAGATGGTCCTGCCACTGTGGTAGTTTTGCCTTCAAGCAGGCTCCTTATACTGCCGAGCCCTTCTTTTGTCTTTGTACATGTAAAGATCACATTATACCCTGCCGGTTCATAGATCCTGCTATATTCCTTTAGCTTTTCCTTATCGACTAGATCGATTTTGTTAAAGCATATCGTCACTGGGACTTTCTGGTATTCCATCATACACAAAAACCTATCAAGCAGATTAAAATTTGGATCCGGCTTTGCAGATGCAAAAATAACCAGGGCCATGTCAATATTTGACACAGCCGGCCTGATAAGTTCGTTTTTACGTGGCAGGATCTTCTCGACATTGCCAAGCTTATTTGCCTCGTCAATAACAGCAATCTCGACATTATCTCCTACCAGCGGTTTTATTTTTTGTTTTCTGAAGGCTCCCTTTGCCTTACATTCATATAATCCGGCTCCCTCTACATACACGTAGTAGAAGCCGGATATTCCTTTTATAATTTTTCCTGTCATCTTATCTTTTAGCTTACAGTCGCCTCTTTATGTGCTGTCTTATGCTCTGTAGTTGTTGTTCCGTCCTCATTTGTAGTAACCAGATCATATTCCCAGTCTACTGCAGCAGTTGCAGAATCTCCGCTTATCGTACCTGAAACTGTCACAGATACTGAAGATACCGATCCGTTTGCATATTCCTTATTATTATCGTATAACTCATATGCACCGGTGATGTTTGTAGCCTCAGCACCTTCCGGTACATCAAGAGTCAATGTTGTAGATACCTGCTTTGTTGTAACTTTTTTGCCCTTACTGAGTGTAAGTGTTATAGTTGTTCCTGCTTCAACGGTATCTCCGGACTTAGTCTGGCTTATTACACTGCCCTCCGGTACACTGTCATCATACTGCGCATCACTATAAGCATATTTAAGTCCTGCATTTGAAAGAGTGCTCTCTGCCTGTGCCTGCGTATATCCCACAACGTTTGGAACAGTTATCGGTTCCTGTCCCGGACTTAAGATGATCGTTACAGTATCACCCTTGTTTGCTGTATCCTTCGCAGAAGGTGACTGATCCACAACAACATCAGCTGCAACATCATCATTGTAATCTCCATATTCTACAGATACCTTAAGTCCTGCTGATTTTATGGCAGCTTCTGCAGATGTCTTTGTTTTTCCTATCACACTAGGGACAGAAATAGTCTCTTCCTTCTTTTCTTCCTTTCCAGCAATAGTTACATTGATCTGTGTGCCTTCTTTTACTGTATCTCCCTCTTCGATATCCTGCTCTATGATCGTTCCTTCTTTTTTGTCTGATTCTTTTGTTTCAAAAGCAAATACCGTAAGGTCAAGTCCCAGTCTGTCGACTTCCTTCTGTGCCTCGTCCACAGTCATTCCAAGTATAGATACCATCTTGCCTTCTTTTGTCTGGCTCTCTGTCTGTTTCTGTGTTTCCTGTGTGTTCTTCTGTGTCTCTGTAACCTGTGTCTGCGGCTCCTTTGTTTCAGTTTTCTTTGAACCGAATTTTATTACTCCTGCAACAGACAACGCAAGATATACTATGACAATAAGTATTATCACAGCTGTGACTATTCCCATGATCGTAACCGCTTTATCCATTTTAGGATTTAAGAGTCTGCCCTCATCATTGTCATCATCATCGTCGTCATCATCATCATCGTCATAATCTTCATCTTCATCCGGATCCTCGTATTTTGGCTCTGCTTTTGGTTCCGGCTTTTGGATTCCATGGTCTTTTATTTTTTCAAGTTCATCCTGCCCGATGACTTTTGTCTTTCCATTGTCCACAAGCGGTGCAATAACTACGAAATCATCATCTGGATTTGCAAGGGATCTTCTAAGGTCGACAAGCAGTTCCTCTATATTCTGATATCTTCTGTCCGGTGTCTTCTGTGTACATTTAAGTATTATCTTTTCGAAGCTTATCGGAATATCCGGTGCATATATGCTTGGTCTTGCTATATCCTCCTGCAGATGGCGCAGTGCAACCGCAACTGTCGTATCTCCATCAAACGGAACCCTTCCTGTTATCATTTCAAACATAACGATACCGAGTGAATAAATATCGCTCCGTCCATCAACAAATCCGTTTCTTGCCTGCTCAGGAGATGCATAATGCACCGATCCCATAACATCTGCGCTTATTGTGTTTGCGGATGCTGCACGTGCGATGCCAAAATCCGTAACCTTGACCTTGCCTTCCGTTGATATGATTATATTCTGTGGCTTTATGTCACGATGTATTATATCCTTATTGTGTGCGGCCTCGATTCCTCTTGCCACCTGAATTGCGATACTTGCTGATTCCTTAAATGACAGCTGTCCCTTTTTTTCTATATATGTCTTTAAGGTTATTCCCTCAACGTATTCCATTACAATGTAATACAATCCGTCTTCGCTTCCTACATCATAGATATTTACGATGTTAGGGTGCTCGAGTCCTGCCGCCGACTGTGCCTCGGCACGGAATTTAGTGACAAAAGAGCTGTCCTCTGAAAACTCTGATTTTAATACTTTTATGGCAACAAAGCGGCTTAATATATGATCCTTTGCCTTATACACATCAGACATTCCGCCCGCACCTATCTTGCTTAATATTTCATATCTATCCGATAAAAAATTTCCGATTTCTAACATGCCTTTACCTCGTTCTAGAATGGTTTAATAATCATTACTGTAATATTATCTCGTCCGCCATTTGCATTCGCCTCTTTAACGAGCTGCATTGTAGCTGCCTGCGCATTATCGTACTTTTTGATAATATCCAAAATTTCATCGTCTCTTACCATATTTGTAAGACCATCTGTACATAACAATATCGTATCATCCGCTGTGATCTCTACCTCGAAAAAATCAGCTTCAACATGATCCGACGTACCTACTGCTCTTGTGATGATATTTTTGTCCGGATGGACCCTTGCCTCATCCGCATTTATCTCACCGAGCCTTACCATCTCATCTACAAGAGAATGATCCCTTGTGATCTGACGCATATTCTGTCCCACTACATAAAGTCTGCTGTCTCCTATATTTGCTACGAACAGCTTATTCCCGATTATAGTTCCAATGACCAGAGTTGTACCCATTCCACTCTTTGATTCATCTTCCCTTGATTCTGCAACAAGCAGCTCATTTGCTTTATTGATTGCCTCTTTCATAATTGCAATCGGCTCTTCGCCGGTATTTCTTGACACAGATGCGACAACACGTTCTATGGTATATCTCGACGCATAATCGCCTGCCTTATGTCCACCCATTCCGTCTGCTACAATAAACAAATTGGGAAGATTTCCTACAGCTGTATCTGATGAGAAATAATAATCCTGATTCATTTCCCTGACAACACCTGCATCCGTAACGGAAAACGTCTTCATCTAGTCTATTCCTTTCTCTTTATCTATATGCTTCTTCCGAAGCTGTCCACAGGCACCATCTATATCTCTGCCCATTTCCCTTCTAATAGTAACATTTATTCCATTTTTTTCAAGTTTATTTTTAAATGCCTTTATGACCTTCGCGTTTGACTGGACATAATCCCTTTCTTTTATAGGATTGACCGGAATCAGATTTATATGACAGTTCATCCCTGCCACAAGCTGCGAAAGCTCAGCTGCATCCTCATCCGTATCATTTACACCACCGACAAGACTATACTCAAACGTAACTCTTCTTCCTGTCTGTTCAAAATAATATCTGCATGCATCTATAACTTCATAAATGTCATAGCTGTTAGCTACCGGCATAAGTGACATCCTCTTTTTCTGATTCGATGCATGAAGCGATAATGCAAGAGTTATCGAAAGCTTTTTATCTGCCAGCCTTCGCATATTCGGAACAAGACCGCATGTTGATACTGTCAGATTTCTCTGGCTTATATTTATTCCATTTTCGTCTGTGAGCAGTTCTATAAATCTGAGCAGATTGTCATAATTATCAAGAGGCTCACCTGTTCCCATGACTACAACATTTGATATACGTTCTCCTATATCTTTACCTATCTGGTAAATCTGATCTATCATCTCAGAGGGACGTAGTCCTCTTACAAGACCATCCAGCGTGGAGGCGCAGAACCGGCACCCCATACGGCATCCAACCTGTGACGAGATACATACAGAATTGCCATGTTTATATTTCATCAATACACTCTCTATCACGTTTCCATCATCAAGTGAAAACAGATATTTTCTCGTTCCATCTATCTTTGAAATCTGTACCTCTTCTTTTTTTACACAGACAATTTTGGCCTCTGCACTGAGCTTTTCGATGAATTTCTTTGAGATATTTGTCATCTCTTCAAATGATTCCACATGCTTTACATGTATCCACCCGTATATCTGCTTTGCCCTGAATTTCTTTTCTCCAAGAGAAATAATATATTCTGTAAGCTCCTCCATATTCATGGATTTTATATCGGTCTTTTCCATTATCTTATCTCCCGTTTCTCTTAAGAACAGCTATAAAAAAACCATCATTTCCAATTTCTTTTGGAAACATCTGTTTTGATGTTTCAAGTTCAAACTCCGGATACCTGTTTATAAACCACCTGACATTTTCTTCATTTTCAGCAGGGTTCATTGTACATGTACTATATATAAGCTTTTTGCCTTTCCTTACATATGTATGCACTGTATCAAGTATTTCTTTCTGAAGCTCTGCCAGTCCATCAAGTGACTGTTCTGTCATTTTGTATCTGATATCCTTTTTTCTGCCAAGTACACCTAGACCTGAACATGGCAGATCACATATAAGGATATCTGCTTTTTCTACAGATGCTTCATCGAATACTGTTGCATCCATACATACCGCCCCCATATTCGACAGTCCATGTCGTTTAATGTTTTCTTCAATAAGCGATACCTTATAGTCTGTAAGATCCCTTGCCTCAACAAATCCACTTCCATTAAGCAGCTCAGCAATATGTGTACTCTTTCCTCCCGGTGCCGCACAGACATCTATAACATGATCACCATGCTCCGGTTTAGCATATTCGGCAACCATCATCGAGCTTACATCCTGCACATAGAATAACCCGTTTCTGAATGATTCGAGGCTGTTTAAATAATCAAATCCAGATATAACAAATGCATAATCAAGCCCTTCGATCTCTTCCACGCATACACCTTCATCACATAGTATATCCTTCAGTTCGGAAGGTGTGCACTTTGCCGTATTTACACGTATTGAGATAGAATTTCCGCTTTGAAATGCAGCAAGTATCTCCTGCGTTTTTTCATTGCCATAGTCTTTTATAAATTTTTTTACTATCCACTCCGGCATTGAATATCTTACGCTCAGATATTTGTTAAATTCTTTTTTAACATCGGGATATTTTATATCATTTATATTTCGTGCGATATTTCTGAGCACACCATTTACGAATCCTGACAGCTGTCCGAATTTATGTTTTTTTGCAAGCTTAACTGCCTCATTGCATACTGCCGCATCTGGTACAGAATCCATATACTTAATCTGATATACACTCATCCTCATCAGGTTTCTGATCAGAGGTTTCATCTTTTTAGTTTTCGTCTTTGAAAAGAGATCTATTATATGATCAAGCTCTATCAGATGTTCCATCGTTCCATCTGTAAGTCTTGTTATAAATGCCCTCTCTTTCTTTGGCAGATACTGGTATTTATCAAGTACACCCTTTAAAACAATATGTGAAAACTGTCCTTTCTCATTTATCTCTATGAGCATCTGGAGTGACAATTCTCTTGTACTTATATTATCTGTCATCTCTTCTTCCTCCGACAAGAAGTATTATTCGAAGAAGCTGGAGTATTGCAGCTGCTGCACTGGCAACATAGGTAAATGCGGCAGACTTAAGTACTTTTCTTGTATTTTTAAGTTCATCGTCACTTAGGATATTCTGTGTACGAAGCATCACAAGCGCCCTTCTTGATGCATCAAACTCTACTGGAAGTGTTACAAGCTGGAAAAGCACAGCAGCAGAAAATAAAACAATTCCCAGATCTATTATAAGTGTTGAGGATCTTCCGTTAATGAAAAGACCGATAAGTATAAGCGGCCATGCGAGCATTGAGCCGAAATTTGCTACAGGTACAAGTGCACTCCGAAGAGATAAAGGAGCATAATTTTTTGCATGCTGTATAGCATGCCCACATTCATGTGCCGCAACACCAAGCGCCGCAACTGAATATGAATTATATACAGGATCTGATAAGTTTACTGTTTTTGTTGAAGGATCATAGTGGTCCGTCAGATTTCCTGACACATGGCGTACCGTTACATCATATATTCCGGCAGCTTCAAGTACACGCTGGGCCACCTGTGCTCCATTCATTCCGGAATAACTTCTGTACTGTGAATATTTGTTAAATGTTGTTTTAACTTTGGCAGATGCAATCATACAGATGATCGCACCGATCACGACAAGTATATATGTCGGATCCCAATAGTAATAATAATGTCCCATATTATCTCTCCTTTTTTATTAACCGATGAATGTTCCCTCTTCAAGCTTATAGCCCCTTAAAAAAGAGCCTGTGTCCATTCTCTTTTTTCCCTGAAGCTGTACTTCAAGCAAGGACAGCGCACCATCCCCTGTCTGCACATACATATCATTTTTACCTATATGGTATATGCATCCCGGACGATATTCATTATTATTTCTGACAACCTGTGCTTTCCAGATTTTAAATGTCTTACCATTCAGGTTAGTATAAGCGCTCGGCCATGGATTTAATCCTCTTATAAGCCTTTCTATGCTCTCGGCAGGCTTCGTCCAGTCTATATAACCAAGTTCCTTGCTTATCATCGATGTGTGCGTTGCTTCCTCACTATTTTGTGGAGTAAACTCAGCTCTTCCTTCTTCGATCATTTTCATTGTCTCTACACAAAGTTTTGCGCCGATTCCTGAAAGCTTATCAAAAAGGCTTCCCCCTGTCTCATCGCTTTCCACACGGACTGTTGCCTTTGCTATCATATCTCCGGTGTCTAAGCCTTCATCCATCCTCATAATGGTAACACCTGTAAACTCATCGCCGTTTATAACAGCCCACTGGATAGGTGCCGCCCCTCTGTACTTAGGAAGCAGTGATGCATGCACATTTATGCAGCAGTATTTTGGCATATCGAGTATGCTCTTTGGCAGGAGCTGCCCGAAAGCCGCAACAACAATTATATCAGGATTAAATTTTCTGAGATATTCAATGTTTGCTGTTTCACGTATCTTTACAGGCTGGAATACTTCTATACCATGTTTCAGTGCGCATTCCTTGACAGGTGTAAGCTGTACTTCCCTGCCTCGTCCCTTAGGCTTATCCGGCTGTGTCACAGCCAGCACCACCTCATGTCCGGCTTCAACTATTGCCTCAAGTGTACCAACCGCAAAATCCGGTGTTCCCATAAATATTACTCTCATGTCAATCCCTCCTGCTATAAATCTATCTACTATTCAGCATCCTCATATGTCACATCATGAAGAGGACCTTCAACCTTTTCGACATACAAATGTCCATCGAGATGATCAAGCTCATGACAGATACATCTTGCCAGAAGCTCTTCTCCCTCTATTTCATATTCCTCCATATCTTCACCCAGAAATCTTGCCTTTACATAATCAGGACGAGTAACCTGCCCTGCTTTTCCCGGAACAGAAAGACAGCCTTCATCTCCTGTCTGCTCACCTGATGTCTCGATTATTTTTGGATTTATCATAATGATAGGTCCTTCTCCGACATCAATGACAACTATTCTTTTTAAAATACCAACCTGAGGCGCTGCAAGACCGACTCCGTTTGCCTCATACATAGTCTCAAGCATATCATCTATCAAAGTCTGGATCTTTGGTGTCATCTCAGTAACTTCCCTGCATATTTTTCCAAGTACCGGGTCACCTTCTACCCTTATTGTTCTAAGTGCCATTTTTCCTCCTTTAAAATCCGTTTACCGGATTAAAATCAAATTGTAATGAAATCTTTTTATATTTTATATTGTCTCTTATTGATTTGTCCACAAAATCTTTTATAGAGACTAATGTTTCGTATTGTTCTGTCTTTATATATATTACTTTTCTATATACGTCATTTATCTTTGATATTCCTGCGTCCGCCGGACCTATCATCTGTATTTTTTTTTCACTTTGTGAAATAATGCTTTCAATAAGCTTGGCAACATCTTCCGATCTATTCTGTACCTCTTCCTGTCCGTCAGATGTTATAAGTAAAACAAGCATATTCCAGACCGGTGGATAACGCAGCATTTTCCGGTACTCTATCTCCTTATCGTAAAACGCTTCATAAGCCTGCTCTTTTGCCGTCTGGATTGCAAAATGCTCCGGCTCATATGTCTGTATTATGGCATTTCCGGGATATCTCCCTCTCCCTGCACGTCCGATTGCCTGTGTAAGTATCTGGAAAGTTCTCTCTGCTGCCCTGTAATCGTTTACATTAAGCGACATATCAGCAGCAAGCACTCCGACAAGTGTAACATCCGGGAAATCATGACCTTTTACTATCATCTGCGTTCCAATCAGAATATCAGCTTCATGATTTCTGAATGCCTGCAGTATCTTTTCGTATGAATCCTTTTTTCTTGTTGTATCGTAATCCATCCTTATTGTCCCAGCCGTAGGAAAACGCATATTTATCATTTCTTCTATTTTCTGTGTTCCGGCTTTAAATCCGCTTATATATTTTGAACCACATTTTGGACAGATCTTCGGTGCCGGCTGTTCATACCCGCAGTAATGACATATCATCCTGCCTTGTGCATGCTGGCTCAATGACACATCACAATGAGGACATTTAACAACATATCCACATGAGCGGCATGACATAAAGCCTGCTATCCCACGCCTGTTTATAAATAAAATTATCTGCTGTTTTTTATCCAGACGATCCTGTATCAGCTGCTGCAATCTTTCACTCAAGATCGATCTGTTCCCATTTTTTAATTCTGTGCGCATATCAACAATCTCGCACTCTGGCAAAGGTTTGTCCGCAACTCTGGTTTTTAATTCCAAAAGTCTGTACTCTCCCTTTTTTGCTTTGTAATAGCTGTCCACGGATGGGGTTGCAGAGCCCAAAACAACAACAGCATCGTTCATTTTGGCATATTCTATCGCAGTTTCCCTCGCATGATATCTCGGAACGGATTCACTCTTGTAGGAGGTTTCATGTTCCTCATCAATTATAATAAGACCAAGATTTGAAAATGGTGTAAACAATGCTGATCTTGGTCCTATCATTATGTCGATGTCTCCGTTTTTAGCTCTTTTAAACTGATCATACCTCTCGCCCGGTGAAAGCTTTGAATTCATTATCGTCACACGGTCTTTAAAACGCACATAGAAACGCATCGCTGTCTGGTAGGTAAGTGCGATCTCAGGTATCAGGACGATAGCCTGCCGGCCTCTTTTTACACACTTATCAATAAGCTCCATATAAACCTCAGTTTTACCGCTTCCGGTAACCCCTTTTATAAGGAATACACGATTCTTTTTTCCTGCTGCGATGTCAGTTTCGACCGCATCAACTACCGCCTGCTGCTGTTCATTTAAAACCTTATCATACACTTCGTTTTCTGTATTATTTATAGGTTTTCTGTATTCTGTAGCGCTTTTTATCGTTATGAATCCACTTTCTTCAAGTGAATTTATAGCGGCTGTGGATATTTTAAGTTCTCCTGTAACAACAGAATATTCCAGTTCCTTCTTTCCGATCAGTTCTCTTAAAAGCCTTGCTTTTGCTTTCTGATGCTTTGCCTCGCAAAGTGCAAGCTGCGCTCTTGCTTTTATATCATCAATATTTAAATATATCGTGCGTTTTGTAACCTCTTTGACACTCTTTTTAACAGGTATGACGGTCTTTAACGCCTGATTCATTGTTGCGCCATAGTTCTTTCTGATCCATGACGCAAGTGCGACAAGAGACGCTTCAACCGCCACACTGCCTTTTACTATATTACAAAGAGGCTTTATCTTATCCACATCAAATTCAGGGTTTTCTGTTATTTCCACAACATATCCCGTGATTTTTCTGTTTCCGAAGGGGATTTCCACACACACACCCGGCTCAATTTCATTTTCCAGCCCTGCCGGGACCAGGTATTGGAATGTTTTATCAAGTTTTTCGTGAGATATATCAACTATTACGTTGGCATACATCCTTTATCCTATTTAACTCCTTCGTATTTTTCCTCACAATATTTGCAGCGATAAATTTCTTTTTCTTCATCCGTGAGCACAAATATCTGGTCGAGTTCCTGCTCAATAGATGTTATACATCTTGGGTTTTTGCACTTTATTACGTTTGTGACCTGTTTTGGAAGATTTAATTCCATCTTATCTACTATTTTATCTCCCTTTATTACGTTTACTGTAATATTATGGTCAATAAATCCCAGAATATCAAGGTCTAGTGCCTCTATCGGACATTCTACCTTTATTATATCCTTTTTTCCCATCTTGCTGCTCTTTGCATTTTTAATTATCGCAACAGTACAATCAAGTTTATCAAGCTTAAGGTCATTATATATCTGCATGCTCATGCCTGCTTTTATATGATCAAGTACGAATCCTTCATGAATACCGCTTATATTTAACATTGCTTTCTCCTTTTTATAAATCCAAAATTAATCTGCCAGTCCAAGTAATGTAAGTATAAGTGCCATTCTTACATATACCGCATATTGTGCCTGTTTAAAATAGCAGGCTCTTGGATCGTCATCAACTTCTACAGATATCTCATTTACTCGTGGAAGCGGATGAAGGACAAGCATGTCATCCTTTGCAAGTTCCATCTTTTCTTTTGTCAGAATATAGTAATCTTTTAATCTCACATAGTCTTCTTCATTGAAAAAACGTTCCTTTTGTACTCTTGTCATGTAAAGCACGTCAAGCTTATCCATGGCATCCTCTAACTTTTCAACTTCCTCAAATTCAATGCCATTTGCACGGAGTACATCATCCCTCACATAATCAGGAATTTTAAGTTCTTCCGGCGAAATAAGTACAAATTTAACGTTTTTATATCTGATCATTGCATTTATAAGTGAATGAACAGTACGTCCGAATTTAAGATCTCCGCAAAGACCAATTGTTATGTTATCAAGTCTTCCTTTGAGGGAACGGATAGTAAGAAGATCTGCAAGTGTCTGTGTCGGATGCTGATGTCCTCCGTCACCGGCGTTTATTACAGGTATACGTGATTTTTGTGATGCAACAAGAGGAGCTCCTTCTTTTGGATGTCTCATTGCACAGATATCTGCATAACATGAAATAATCCTTATTGTGTCGGCTACACTCTCACCTTTAGTTGCCGATGATGAATCTGCACTGTGAAATCCAAGTACTGAACCTCCAAGGTTGAGCATTGCCGCTTCGAAACTAAGCCTTGTTCTTGTACTCGGCTCATAGAAACATGTAGCAAGCTTCTTTCCCTCACATTTGTGAGCGTATTTCTGTGGATTTGCCTCAATATCATTTGCCAGATCTAAAAGTTTGTCCAGCTCTTCGACTGAGAAATCCAATGGACTCATTAAATGACGCATAGTATGCCTCCCATTCTTTGGTGCTCGTTTTATATCCATACAATAATATAATAATAAATGCCCTATTTCAAGTTGGCATTTACATTTTTTTGTTGTATTATAAAAAATAGCAAATAAAATATTATAAAAAGGAGAATAATCATGTCAGACAACAGTAATTTTATGCACAATGATAACGATAATGCTATCGTGTATTCCGAAAGAAAGCGTATTTTATTTTTAGGTCTTCCATGGACCTTTACAAAATACATAATCACACCGGAATATATAACAATCCGCCAGGGGCTTTTTAACAGGGTCGAGGATGACTGCTATATGTATAAGGTTTCCGATGTAAAGCTTACAGCCTCTCTCTTAGAACGCATTTGCGGCCTTGGAACAGTTATATGCTACACAGGTGATATCACAACACCTGAGCTTCGCCTTACACATGTCAAAAGATCAAAGGAGATAAAAGCATATCTTCTTAAGCAGTCAGAAACTGCACGTCTCAGACGCCGTACATTAAACACTGTGGATATCGGTGCACACAACGATGACTTAGACCACAATGGAATCCCTGATTCTATCGAATAAACATAATGCATCATAGGCTCAATGCTTATGATGCTTTTTTAGCAGCAAAACGGCATAAACTGACAGCACAGCCATGTTCCAAGCAGGCTGCAGCATACATTTCCTGAACCATCCGGTCTTCCATATGTACTTCCCATATTCGAGTACCATGTTCCGCCAAATTCCAGGTACTGCTGGAACTGACGATACTGTATATTGTCAGGTTCAAATGCCACAGCTCTTTGTATATGTTCGACTGCTGTCGCTGAATTACCGAGTTTTTCATTAGCGATAGCGCTATAATAATACCATCGGCCTTTTCTTTCTGAAAAAGGTACTTCTCCCAATACCTTTACAGCTTCATTATAATATCCGTTACGGATAAAGTTTCCCGCAGCACGGACTTTTGGATTTTCTTCGTCCTCCGACGTCCTGTGCGCATTGTCATATGTGTAACGTCCTGAAAATCCGCCAAATGGTCCATATCCATAATCTGTATTTGTGTTTCCACCAGCGGAGGTTCTGTTTCCATATCCCGCATCAGAATAACCGCCGTTTTGTTTTCCTTTTATGATCTGATCATATGCCTGCTGGACTTCTTTGAATTTTTCCTCCGCCTGTGCTTTGTTCGGATTGTTTATGTTTGCATCCGGGTGATATTTACGGCTGAGTGTTCTGTATGCTTTTTTTATCTCATCATCTGATGCACTTCGGCTTACACCAAGCACCTGATACGGATCTGTCATTTTTTCGACCTCTTCTTTTTCTTATTCTGAATATATTCGTACTTCGACCAGACTCCTGAATACAACACATTGCGGATTATGCCGGCATGTAAAAGTATCGGCATTCTCTCAAACGATTTGGCTGCTTCCGACATCATTCTTGTCATCATAAGATAACAGGTCTGGTCAAAATCCATACAACAGCACTTCCTCATGCGTTCTAACGGATTATACGAATTGTTTTTTATATCTCTATCTATGTCCTCATACGCATCCATTATATAAATAAATTTGCCGAGGAAAAAACCTAATGTCTTAAGTTCATCATACCATTCATCGCATTTCCATGCAAATATCTCTCCCAGCATATCTCCTGTAAGACCTGCAACAATGTCAATATTTGTTTCTTTATTCTTTTCGAGCTTCTCAAGATTTTTTATATATTCATCAGCAGCCTTAACCTGGCGCGGATAGAGTTTTCTTATCTTTTGATAGTCTTTTTTGAGAAACCCTGCAATTGTTTTTTTGAAGAAGCTTTTATCATCTTTCCAGTCATCGACAAGATTATAATATGCTAAAAGAATATTCATCGCTGCTGCATAATCGGTTATGCCGCTTATTCTCGATGAATGCTTCTGCGCAGGATGTGCTGCACATATAAACTGTTCCTGCTTTTCATCATCCGGCTCATAAAGACCGCTCAGAAGCACTATCAAAAATGTCATATCATAGTTTAATACCAACTGTCCTCTTTTGCCATAGTCCTGTTTTAATTTGCGGCACAATCCACAGTAGTATTCCTGATAAGTCTTTATCTGTTCATCCGATAATTGTTTTTTATTTACAGTTATATATCCAAACATGTTCTCCCACCACTAACTTCGTCTTATAAACTCTTCTCTGCATTTTGGACATGTGATACATATTTTGCCATGGCCTCTTGGAACTCTTACTTCCTGTCTGCACATCGGGCATTTATAAAATTTATACATTTTTCTCTGTTCAAAGTGTTTCTTTTTTCTGTTCCACTTCACGGTCCAGTCATACCTGAAATTTAAAAATTTCTGGTTTTCCTCATATCTTTTACTGACATTTCTTGAAAACACCCTGAAATACATATGCACGATAAGTGCAATAGCAATAAGATCAAGCAGCCCTGATCTTGTAAATATAGACAAGATAAGTACAACAAGTACAAACCATGATTCAAATCTTGCAAGATCATCAACACCATTTCTTCCCACCATAAATCTGGCTAATTTTTCTCTCATAATATACCGCCTCACTCACTAATATTAATACATGTTCCGTTACAATTAATACTACAACCTAACTAAATTTTCCGTCAATAGAACTATTGTCTTTTAAGAAACATTTTATATTTCCTTAACTAAACTTCTTGATTTTTATTTAAATGCTTGGTATATTAAATAATGTTTATGCAGGACAGGTGATCGCGGCTGCAAGTGTCGAAAGACCGCAGGTGAGGAAAGTCCGGGCTTCACAGGGCAGGATGCCGGTTAACGGCCGGTGGAGGAAACTCTAAGGATAGTGCAACAGAAATATACCGCCACTTTTGTGGTAAGGGTGGAATGGCAGTGTAAGAGACTACCGCCTTTCTGGTAACAGAAAGGGCACATGTAAACCCCATCCGAAGCAAGACCGAAACAAAGCATTGACGTGGCCCGCCAGCTTTAGGTAGGTCGCTTGAAGCGTCTGGCAACAGGCGTTCTAGATAGATGATCACTCAACGACATAACCCGGCTTATCGTCCTGCTTATAACATTAAAGGAATCACATATGAAAAAATTTATCTGTAAATATTACAAACTTCTTATCGCTTCAGTTCTTATAATAGCTCTTATAGAGTATGGTTTGGGAGCGTATGCAAAAAACTATTATCACGCAGGAGCCACATCTGCCGATGCACTTTTATCTGACGATATCGTAACAGTCGATAAGGTATCAAAGCGGCATGAAAAGACGATTACTTTTTCTCCTGAAAATCCCACAAAAGGACTTATTTTTTATCCGGGCACAAAAGTTGAATACACCGCTTACGCCCCTCTTTTACACGAATTTGCCAAAAACGGATACGTCTGTATGGTGATCCATATGCCATATAACCTGGCAATACTTGACAAAAATGCTGCCGGTAAATATATTGATTCATTAAAAGAAAAATATAAAACTGTAAAAAAATGGTATGTCGGTGGTCATTCATCCGGTGGTACCATGGCTGCATCATACGCTGCAAAAAACACCGATAAAATAGATGGTCTTTTTCTTTTCGCTGCCTACTCAACATCCGATCTGTCAGACAGTGGGCTGTCTGTATACAGTGTCTATGGCTCAAATGATAAAGTTTTAAACCTAAAAAAGTACAACAAATACAAAAAAAATCTGCCAAAAGATCTGCATGAATTTGTTATAGATGGCGGCTGCCATTCATATTTTGGAAACTATGGGCTCCAGAAAGGTGACGGAGATCCGGATATAACAATGGATGAGCAGATCCAGACAACTATTGATTTTATAGAATCTGAAAATGCCGGCTGATTTGATATGTTCTTTTACCGTTATCCGGTAATATCGGTACATATCAAGATCAGCCGGCATTTTTTTATCATTAATTATCAAACGTTAAAGCAGCTGCCACCGACAAACTCCCTCACAAGTGAATTGTTCGGTATCCCCTCCGCCGGAAGTGGCAGAAAATAATCTAAAAACTTAAGAAGTCTTTTTGCCTCGAGGTATTCCGGGCAGTCCTTTCCGATTCCAAAAAGAAGCGGTTCAGCATACACTTTTAAAACAGGAAGCTCATATATGAGCGCAGAATTAAACATCACATCAGCACTATCCTGATAAGGGAAAATATTTTTTTCCTCACCATTTCTTACTGATGGCCACATAGCTATAGTTTCCCTAGCATTTGTTCCTCTTGTACGTGCATCCCTTACTATTCTTCTTATCAGGCGGGAATCTGTAGTCGGAAGAGGATTATGCTCATCAATATTAAGCTGTGTGAGCGCAGAAATATAAATCTTGAATTTACACTCTGAAGGAAGCATGTATGACAGCTTATCATTCAATCCATGTATCCCCTCTATAACAAGGATATCACCATCTCCCAGCTTAAGGGTATTACCTCTGTATTCACGTTTACCTGTCTTAAAATTAAACGATGGCATCTTAACTTCCATTCCGTTTAAAAGATCCATCATGTCTTTATTAAACTGATCGACATCCAACGCTTCGAGACATTCAAAATCAAAGCTTCCGTCCGGATTTTTCGGACAAAATTCCCTGTCGGCATAGTAATCGTCCAGACTTACCGGATGTGGCTTCAATCCCTTTGCTGTAAGCTGTATTGACAGCCTGTTTGCAAACGAAGTCTTTCCCGATGATGACGGTCCTGCTATCATCACAAATTTCTTTTTATTGTCTCCTGCAATAACAGCTGCAAGCCTTCCTATCTTCTCTTCCATTAAGGCTTCCTGCAAAAGCATTATCTGCTGTCCTTTTCCAGCTGAGATAGCATCGTTTAATGCCCCTACTGTGCCTATTCCAAGCATACGGCTCCAGTCCCGTGACTCATCAAGCGTATGAAATAATTTGTTTGAAGTATTAAGAGGCTCAACTTTGTTTGAACCCTTTGAAGGAAAAACAATAACAAATCCATCCTCATATGAAACAACGTCATAATATCTAAGAACTCCGGTAGATGGCGCCATATAGCCGTAGAAATAGTCTTTTATGCCATCTAATTCATATATATTGACGCGTGAGCTGCGCCTGTAATGCAGCAGTCTTTCTTTATCCTTCATTCCAAGACCTGCAAACATTTCCTCTGCGGTCTGTGTTTTCTCGCTGCTCTTTGTGATAGGGATATTCTGCTGCACAAGCTGATCCATAGTCTTTTTTATGGATGAAATATCATCTTCATGGAGCTTAAGTACACTTTTGTTTAGGTTTATTATCTCACAATAATATCCCTCTCCCAGGGAATGCAGCACTTTAAGTTCTACTTCATCTCCGTATAATTTCTGAACTGCTCTCTGCAGAAGAAGTATTACACTTCTCCTGTATGTTCTTCTTCCATCCCTGTCTGCTATGGTCAGAAATTCGATCTTACCGTCACGGTCGATTTTTTTACAAAGTTCTCTTAATTTTCCATTATATATAGACAATATAACCTGATTTTTAAAAAACGGATTATATTTTTTTGCAAGTTCCTCGATTTTTGTATTTTCTTCTACATTTGCTTTTTCAATATTTCCATCAGGAAGAACTATGTCTATTTTATATTCCTGCATTACGAATCGCCCCCATAGTTGAATAAGCAGCCTCATTATACTCTATCTGCTTATTTACCTGTTCTATTCTATTTAATATTGCATCAGAAGATTCCTGTTTCTTAAGCTGACGCATTATGTCCGCAAGCTTATGGTGTTCTTTTACAAGAAATTTTCTAAGCACCGGATTACCGTTTTTAATGAGAAACGGTCCATATAGATCGCACACAGCGACCGAAATATCATCCATGTTATCCCACGCATAATTGTTTGTATCATTTACGACACGCATGATCGGATAATATTTTCCGTCTTCTAAAACCATGTCTTCATCGACTATCTTATACCCGGCATTTCTCACGTAGTACCGGACTTTGTGGATATCCGACTGTGGCTGTAGTATAAGTTCTTTTGCTTTTTTGCAGACAGCATCTCCCTCTGTCAGAATATGTATTACGAGTTCACCACCCATTCCCGCAATGATGATGGACTCGGCCTCTCCCTCTTTTACTGCAGACAATCCATCTGAAAGTCTTGTAGTTATCTTATCCTCAAGTCCGCATGAACGTATATGGAGATTTGCACGTTCAAGCGGTCCCTTATTAATATCAACTGCAATAGCTTCCGGTATAGTCCCATCCGTAACAAGTGAGATCGGTACATATCCATGGTCTGTTCCAACATCACAAAGCTTGTATCCCTGTGTAACCATAGATGCCACTGCCCTCATTCGTTTAGATAATTTAATCATTTTACTCCAGATAATCCTTCAGCTTTCTGCTACGGCTAGGATGACGAAGTTTTCTGAGAGCTTTTGCCTCGATCTGTCTGATTCTTTCTCGTGTTACATTAAACTCCTTACCTACTTCCTCAAGAGTGCGGGCTCTTCCATCCTCTAAGCCAAAACGAAGTGTAAGAACTTTCTGTTCTCTTTCTGTAAGTGTTCCAAGCACTTCCTCAAGCTGCTCTTTAAGTAGTGTAAATGCAGCCGCATCTGCCGGTACAGGGACATTATCATCCTTTATAAAGTCACCAAGATGTGAGTCTTCCTCTTCTCCGATAGGTGTCTCAAGCGAAACCGGTTCCTGTGATATCTTTAATATCTCACGTACTCTTTCTACAGGCATATTCATCTCTGCAGCGATTTCTTCCGGAGACGGCTCCCTTCCGAGCTCCTGTAAGAGCTGTCGTGAGACTCTTATTAATTTATTTATCGTCTCTACCATATGCACCGGAATACGGATCGTTCTTGCCTGATCTGCAATCGCTCTGGTTATTGCCTGTCGTATCCACCATGTAGCATATGTCGAGAATTTGTATCCTTTTTTGTAGTCAAATTTTTCTACAGCTTTTATAAGACCAAGATTTCCCTCCTGAATAAGATCAAGGAAGAGCATTCCTCGTCCCACATATCTTTTTGCGATACTTACAACAAGACGTAAGTTTGCTTCAGCAAGGCGTTTTTTTGCATCAGCGCCAAAATCAACCTCCTTCTGGAGCTTCTTTATCTCGTCCTTTAAGTCTGCTTTCTCTTCGTCTGTTGCATTATCCATTCTGCCCTTTAAGATAGATATCTTTTCTGCTGCAACTGCACCATCCTCCATCTTCTGCGCAAGCTCGATCTCTTCATCAGCACTAAGAAGCGGAACTTTTCCTATCTCTTTTAAGTACATTCTTACAGGATCCTCAACGCTTACTCCATCAGGAACTGAAAGATCGATCTTGTCTACCTCTACCTCGTCTTCCTCGTCAAGTAGAATATCATCATCTACATCGTCATCATCATCACTGATCTTAAGCACGTCAATGCCATTGTGCTCAAGATAATCAAGCACAAGCTCGAGTTTTTCAGGATCAAGATTCATATCTTTGAAGAAATCACTGATTTCCTGATATTCCAAAATATTTTTCTTTTTCTTGCCAAGTGCCAGCAATTCAATAAGCTTCTGCTGGAACTTTGCTTTCATTTCTGCTGTTTCTACTACTTCTGCCTGTTCTTTTTTCTTAGCCATTATAATTTTTCCTCTTTGTTCTAGTATTTTTTCCCTAATCAATAGAAATATGCAATTTTTCTAATTCTTCCAGTGATCTTTTATCGTCTATTATCTTCATCATTCCTTCCATATCGGTCGGTGAAAGATGGGCTGATCTGTAATTAATGCTGTTTTCCTTTACTCTTATAATAGTCTCCTTAAGGGCTGTTTCTTTATCATTCTTTCCCTCAACTTTGTGGATAGTAGCATTAAAAAGACCTGCAACCTGACGCTGTTCCTCTTCATCCGGAAACATGCTGACTATTTTTGCCGGATTTACGGCTCCGTCAGTTTTAAACTGTGTAAACACCATCACAGCCACCCTGTGATATAAATCCTCTGTAAAATCATTCTCAGATATATATCCATTTATTTTTTTAAAAAGACCGGTATCTTCTATGAGCCATGTAAGGAGCAGCTTCTGCGACTGCTTCATTCCGTCTTCTTTTTTATTTTTCTCATTGATACCACTCTTAAGAGGTGTCCTCTCTTTAACTATGCCTCCCTTTACAGCAAGAGAATTTACAAGACGGCGCAGCTCTTCAAAACCTATATTGTAAGTTTCCGCAACCGCCTGTATATAGTTATTTCTTTCAAGTTCTTCCGGAAAATCTAAAAGTTTCTTCGCCATCTGGTTATAGAAAGCTGTCTTTGACTCAGGATCTTTCATATCGTAGCTTTCCTGCATTATGCGGATCTGAAACATAAAACTGTTTTCTGCATTGTCAATTCTTTCCTGATATGCCCCGGCTCCGAGTGCCTTTATAAATTCATCCGGATCCTTGTACGGCCGCATATTGATGATTTTGGTTGTGATCCCGACCTCTTTTAATATCGGGATCGCACGTAGTGCAGCCTTTACCCCGGCGCCATCACTGTCATATGTCAGATATACTTCTTTTGTGTAGCGTTTTAGCAATGATGCATGTCCACTCGTAAGAGCTGTTCCAAGCGATGCCACTGCATTATCAAATCCTGCCTGATGTAATGCGATAACATCCATATATCCCTCGCACAATAAAAGCTGATTTTTCCTTGTTGTCCTTGCTATATTAAGTCCGTAAAGATTACGGCTCTTGTCAAAGATCTTTGTCTCCGGGGAATTTAAATATTTCGGCTCGCCATCCCCCATAACACGTCCACCAAAGCCTATAACGCGGTTATGGACATCCATTATCGGAAACATTGCGCGATTCCAGAATTTGTCGTGTCCTCCACGCACTTCATCTATAGTCACAAGTCCTGATTCTTTTAGGATCTCATCATCATATCCACGGCTTCTTAAATATCTGTATAGATCATCGCTATACTGATCAGAGTATCCAAGACCGAATTTCTGCATCGTTTCATCCGAAAGCTCTCTTTTCTTAAAATAATCATGAGCCCTCTTTCCTCTTTCACTCCTTAAAAGAGTGTAAAAATATTTTGCTGCTTCTTTATTTATTTCCAAAAGACGTGTCCTTTTATCCGCCTCCCGCTTCTGCGCTGCAGTCATCTCCTGCTTAGGAAGCTCGACCCCTACACGATCTGCAAGCTCCTGCATAGCCTCTGTAAATGTAAAATTTTCATATTGCATAAGAAATGTAAAAACATTTCCACCCGCTCCGCATCCAAAACAGTAATACATCTGTTTATTCGGTGATACAGAAAACGAACCTGTTTTTTCATTGTGGAACGGACATAAGCCAAAATATGTACTCCCCTTTTTTTGAAGATGTACATATCCTCCGATGACATCCACTATGTCATTTCTGGAACGTACTTCCTCAATAAGTTCATCAGAATAGTACGGCATTATTTATTGTTCCTCTCTATCTATGATCTAATAATAAATCTATAATAAATTTTATATTTATCCATTTAATATCCATCTATTTCCCATGCCACCGGCACAAAATATTCATGGAATTTTGTTATAGCATACTGATCTGTCATTCCCGATATGTAATCGCAGACTATACGCCCCCTGTCTTCTCCGTTATCCAGCATAACAAGAAGCTTGTCCGGAAGTTCATCTATGTGATCCATATAGTAATAATACAGCTGCTTTAACATGGCTTTCGCCTTTACTTCTTCACTCTTAGCAACGGGATTTTTATATAGGTTCTCAAACATAAATCTGCGGAGTTCTTTCATTGCCTGTGCTGATTCCTCCGACATCATTATGTCATCCTTATCCATGCTGTTTGTGATTATATTGTGTATCATATGATTAAGCCGGCTTTTTGTGTCAAACCCGAGCGTCTTCCTTATTTCAAGAGGAATATCATCCTCGCATAATAGCTGCGCTCTTATCGCATCATCAAAATCAGAATTGATATATGCTATTTTATCTGACAAGCGCACTATTTTGCCTTCAAGTGTGTGCGGCATAAGACTCGTCTGATGGTTTAGTATGCCATCCCTTACCTCCCATGTAAGATTAAGCCCTGCACCATCTTTTTCAAGCTTTTCAACAATTCTCACACTCTGCTCATTGTGTTTAAAGCCGCCCTCATATATCTCATTTAAAATATTCTCTCCTGCATGTCCAAATGGTGTGTGACCAAGATCATGTCCTAACGCTATCGCCTCAACCAGATCCTCATTTAACCGCAGAGCCTTGGCTATCGTCCTTGCATTCTGCGATACCTCAAGTGTATGAGACATTCTCGTCCTGTAATGATCCCCTTTCGGAGTCAGAAACACCTGTGTTTTGTTTTTCAGGCGCCGGAATGATTTGCTATGTAATATCCGATCCCTGTCTCTTTGAAAAACAGGTCTTATATCACACTGCGGCTCATCCTTGTCACGACCTTTTGAATTTATGCTTAGACACGCAAAAGGACTTAAAATTTCCTCTTCACGCTCTTCTATCTGCTGCCTGATCGTCATATATGCCCATGCCTCCTTGTGACTGGCGTAATAACAACTTTCATGCCTACATTTTTATAATTCTATGTATTTTTTGCTTTTCCTTTATTTTTTTGAATTTTATTTCAAAAAATTTATGTACTAATTTCCTCCAAGCACATCAAGAAGCTTTTGAAGCTGGACCCCGGTTATCTGATTTTCATAGCTTCCATAGTAAAATTTATTATCCTTTACAAGAATACAGCCAACCCATGTTCCTATCTGGTTGTCCCCCTCAACGGCATCCTTCATTGCCGGATAGCTTTCTATAGTAAAGTACGCATCGTACTTTTTGAAATCCTGCGGATCTATCTTTACCTCTCCAAATGTATTCTCGAGACTTTCAACAAACTGCTTCTCACATTCGGTATAGCCTGTAACTTCCTTGCTGTACGCAGATTCACTGCTCCAGTCCTCATCCCAGAGTAGAAAAACATTGTCCCTTTTCCATGAATCCACCTTTTCCATGACCGACATTTTTTTGTAGGATAACCTGTCCGCACCTGACATCTGCATATATGTCTGATCATCCTTTTTGTCCGAATATAATACATTTGCAACAGCCGTCTTATAGAAACGGCTCTCACAATCCTGACCTTTGTATCCTATGTAACCGAGTGCTTTTCCATTTTCATCGTAATCCAGATCTATTTTTATCGGCACATATACCTGCGATCTGTATACCATAGGTCCCATCTTCGAATCGTCTGTAAGGCACCTTGCAACCCTTGTGTACTCAGCTTCATCATCATCTGCAGGTGACATAAAAAACACTACCGTTCCTGCTCCGGCCACACACAATCCAAATAAAAGTACCACTGTAACCGTTGATATCCTGACACTTTTTTTCTTTACTTCTTTCTGATGCATCATACATATCTTAAGAGCAGTCCTATATGCAGCATATACTTCTGCCACAGTTAAGATAACTGCCGCTACCAAAAACAGCACGATCTGCCATATTTCCATATTTTTACATAAAAGCAATTCATCAAACACGCACATTGCTTTCTTTCTGCCTGATCCAGATATAAAAATACGACCTACAGCTACTATCATGACACAGATAAGCGCATGTATAACGCTGTCTGTCATAATATATTCTATCCAGTATTTTCTCGTTCTGACAAAAATAAGTGGAAACAGTGATACAATAAACGCAAACACAAGAAAAGCAGCAAAAATATATATCCAGCTATCTGACACTGATGCCCCATATATACCTTTAAAGTACTGTTTTACATTAAGCTTTTTAACATTTCCCCAGCCAGAAAATCTGGAAATAAACAGTATGACCTCCATTGCTATCCAGACAATTACATAAAACAGGACATAATTTATAAGAAAATTCTTTATCTGCGTTTTGTCTGCCGCCTTACCTTTTTGAGCCTCACTTTCTGTTTTTACTGCCAGTGCAAGCATATAATAAACTGCCAATGAACCCATAAATGCCGGGATTCCTCCCATGCTTCCAATAAAAAGGTTTACAAACTCCATAACATACAACGAAAAAATTATGGAAATAACCAGATGTTCCGGGGATGCGCTCGCATCTTTTAGAATCAAATTTAGTTTTTTCATAGTAATGTCTTCCCATATAACTCAAAAAGGAAGCCTTTATTTCCGGCTCCCTCAGCTAATGCAGGAGATGGGACTTGAACCCACACGATATTGCTACCACAGGCACCTGAAGCCTGCGCGTCTGCCAATTCCGCCACTCCTGCGAACAGACTATATTCTATCAAAAACCTGTTTAGATTGCAATAGTAAAATCAAAATATTTTTTGATTTTTTCAGGCAACAGTAGTATTATGTAACTGTTTGCAATTAAATTGTAAATAAACGTAAAATATAAGGAGGCGCTTTATGAAAATAAAGACAAAACAGATAACACTCACAGCTATCATGCTCGCAATATGTATTGTAAGCCAGTTTCTCAAAAATTTAAGCGTATATATTACCGGCCCGATAATAAATGCTGCTCTTATTTTAACTGTCGTATATGCAGGACTCGCCTGCGGAATAATTTTAAGCATCATTACACCCATAACTTCTTTCTTTATCACCGGAAGTCCTGTTATGGCTGCAATCCCTGCAATGTTTCCATGCATAATGCTTGGCAATATCATCCTCGTATTATGTATTGCCCTTTTAAAGGATAAGTTCGGCGGAAAAGTTTCTCTTCCACTTTCAATGGGGATTGGTGCGATATTAAAGGCTGCATTTATGGGAATAGCTATTTCTCTAGTGATTTTACCTACGATGCTTCCGGTAAAAATGAAACCGATGATAAAAGTTCTCCAGATGCAGTTTTCCCTCACACAGCTGATAACTGCAGTTATCGGCGGCATTTACGCATTTATAATAATCAAAATAATTGACAGGCAGATAAACCGTTAGGCTGAATGGTTCAAAAATAAAGCTTCTTGGTTTTGTAACTACTGATCAGGAAGCTTCACCATATTCCATTGATTCCAACCTCTCCAGCTTTTTCTTTCCAGTCTCATAGTCTGTAAACACTAATCATTTATATTTTCTCCTACAACCTTGCACCTTTTCCTGCAAAAAGCAATGCCGTATGCCAAAATATCGCACCTTCCCTCATTGCGCAGAGCCTCATCATACCTCTTCTCCTTAATCTGCGCCATAGCAGCCTCACACGCTGCATCAAGGTTTTTCATCTCTTTTGCATATTTCACTTCAATAACTATACCTGCATCCGGATCCTCCGGCTGGATTAAAATATCACTGAAACCGTCTCCAGACTCACGATTTGACTTAATAAGCCAGCCCGGATTGCTTCCGCGAAGCAGGCCGAGGAGCAGACCGTGATAGAAGTTCTCTTTCATATCATCAGAAGCCTTTGTATCAAGTATACTTATCATGCGGCTCATCACGATGTTAAGCTGTCTTGCAATCTGCTTCTCATCTTTATCAAGGATAGCTCCGGATAAAAGCTTCATGGTATCATCATCTTTTGCGACAACAGCCTTGAACCACTCCTGAATCTGGAGAACAAACACTTCACGCACCTCTTTATTTGGAATCACCAGCTTGTAGGCATAGCTCTCGCTGTCAGGCAGCCTGACCTCACCCGCCGTAGTCAGGTAGCCTGTTGTAAAAAGTACACTCCACAGATTGTCTATAGTATTGTCAATCTCATCATAGGTCAAGTCAAGGCGGAGCTGTTTCTCAACAAAACCACCTGCCACGAGCTTTTCTATCTCATCTTTCGTGGTCTGGTCTGCCTTGTCTACAAAGCGCTTCACCATGTCATTGCCACTGCTGTTGATCCAGAATGCACTCGGCCTGGCTGATGGATCAAAAACCAGCTTCTTGGCAAAATTGATTACATCCCACGGACAATAAATGTCGGTATTACCGAAATGATAGCCATCATACCACTCCTTTACATCAGGGTAACGCTCAGCCCTGTCATAATCCGTAAGCAGCTTCCTGACCTCATCATCAGTAAAACCAAACTGTTCATCATGGGCGATATCTACAATGGAATTGATTTCAAAATTGTTGAGACCTGTAAAAATACTCTCCTTGGATACACGAAGACATCCTGTGAGTACGGCAAACTGCAGAAACTCATTAGTCTTGAGTGCCTTTCCAAAGAGTCCTCTGATGAGTGAAACCATCTCTTTATAGTAACCATTCTGGAATGCCTTATCGAGAGGGACATCGTATTCATCTATCAGAATAACCGTCTTTTTCCCATAATGCTTATATAATAAATGCGACAGCATCTGAAGACCTGATACCAAAATATCATCATCCATAGAATATTTGCCATTATCTAATGCAATAAGTGCCTTATACTGCGCTTTTTCATTGTTAGACAGCCTGTCACTTTCTGCTAAAAATTCGAATCGCTGGGCTTCTATTCCTATGAGCTCAGTAATACGATATATGGCATCCTCGTATTTCAATCCCTCCACGCTCTTTAATGACAGGAATATAACCGGATATTTTCCCATATGTTTGTCACAAAGCTCTTTGTTGCCTGAAATATATAAGCCTTCAAACAAAGACTCATCCGTGCCAATCTCAAAAAAGCTTTTTAGCATGCTCATATTTAGAGTCTTTCCAAAACGTCTCGGGCGTGTAAAAAGAGTCACCTTTCCCCATCCCTGTAAAAGCTGCTCTATAAGCCTTGTCTTGTCAATATAATAGAAACCGAGTTTTCTAATTTCCTCAAAATTTTCAATTCCTACCGGCAGTTTTAAAGTGCTTGCCATATGAACCTCCACAAAACGTATCAATCCGCTATACTTAGCTATAGTATAGCGGATTGAGGGGTAAAATACAAATATTATTACCGTTTAGCCTTGGTTACTTTAACCGTAATCATTCTTGTGACCATATTGTAATAATTTTAATTTAAAAAGCCGCCCAGGCCATAGGCCTGTGCGACTTCTCATAAGATGATTTAAATTAAGCTTATCCTTCAATAGCAATATGTTTTGTGGTCTCAACCTTCTTTGGCTCCTTCTTCGGAACTGAAAGTTTAAGAATACCATCCTCATACTTTGCCTTGATATCTTCCTGTTTCAGCTCATCACCTACATAGAAAGACCTGCTCATAGCACCGGAATAGCGCTCCTTGCGGATGTACTTGCCATCATTTTCATCCTTCTCTTCCTTGTCAAGTCCTTTGGCTGCGCTGATAGTTAAGTAACCATCTTCCAGCTTAGCCTCAATCTCATCCTTCTTGAATCCAGGAAGATCTATATCCACTTCGTAGCTATTGTCTGTTTCCTTGACATCAGTCTTCATAACGTTCTTTGCATGTTTACCATAAAGCACCTTATCAACATCAGGAAATGAAAAATCCATCCAATCATCGTTAAATAAGTTTTCTCCAAAAATACTAGGCATCAACATAAGTCATCTCTCCTTCTTAATCTATAAAATCTGTGTCAACCTGTTTCTTTGGAACCGGGATGTTTCAAGAACTCAAAGCCTTTGCTTTTTGTTCCTTTCCTTTGTTCTTGACTATGTTATACACCCAAAATTAGCACTCGTCAATAGAGAGTGCTAATAATTTATAAATTGTTTATAATTTACTTTTTAAAGACCGGAATTATTATTTACCGGGGCATATATTGCATTATTTCTTCTGATTTTTCTACCTGACTATATGGAATTATATCACTCATTTGCTGTGTCCTCTCTTAGTGTTGTACAGGTGTAAGCTTACCTTTCTCCATTTCAAAAACTTCATCACATAACACTTCTATATCTTCTTTATTATGGCTTGCAATTATAATCATTGTTCCTTCTTCTCGTAAGTTAATAAAGAGTTTTCTCATTTCCATAACTCCATCGTTATCCAAACCGTTCATTGGTTCATCCAAAATTAAAATTTCTGGTTTTTCCATAATTGCCTGTGCTATTCCCAGTCTTTGTTTCATTCCCATAGAATATTTACCAACATGTAATTTACTGTATGGATCAAGTCTTACGCTCTTTAACGTTTGTATAATTTCTTCTTTCCCTATTTTATTTTTAATCATAGATAAAAACTGTAAATTCTTATATGCACTATAGTTTTCCAAAAATCCCGGTTCTTCTATAATTCCTGCTAAATTTTCCGGCAAATCAATATCTGTACCTAATTTTTTATTATCTATTATTATTTCACCTGAAGTAGGTACAACCAATCCACATATACATTTCATTAACATAGATTTTCCTGAACCATTTCTACCAATGATTCCGTAAATATGTCCTCTATCGAAATTCACATTTATCTTATCTAATACCTTCGTCTCTCCAAAACATTTTGTCAGATTCTTTATCTGTATCAGCTTCTCCATGTTTATACCTCCCGTATCATTACTCCGACATCCTTTTTTTCGATTACTTTTATAATCCATACACTTAAAATAATAATCGCTGTCATATAAACAACCATCACATAAGTAAATGTAGGATATTGTGTCAATTTTCCCACATCTAATTTATTTAATGTTGTCCACGAGACTGGCGAAAACCACTGTGCCATTTCATTTCCTGAAACTGCCGCACTCAAGATAACCAAAAATCCTGAAGCTACTATTCCAACAACTTTTGACTTTGAAATAACATTGCACCCATATATAATTAAGCCTAAAATTCCTCCGCACAAAACAGATAATAACCAAGTGAAGAACATCGCTTGAGTAGGTGTAAAATATGTTAAAATATAAGTACTTATTGTTACTGCAGTCCCTTTTACCAACGGAACATTTGAAAAAGCCAATGTACCTAATACCTTTCCCCAGTCATTCATGTACTCTATGTTTCTTATATTTAGCACAATCGTCATAGCTGCTATTAAAGAAAAATACATTGCTGATGTCATAAAAATATAAATAATTTGACCAATGCTCCATAATTTTCTCTTACATCTCATTAATATATATATCTGATTCTTATCTATAAAAGGAGCGTCACAATATATAAATATCAACGGCAACATAAAAAGGATTCGTATATAGCGATCTGTATACAAAAATGGATATAGCCAAGGTGAGCTTTTCATCCCCATAGCCAATGCATTTGTTGAAATCTCCTTTGTATAACATTGAACAAATATCATAGTTAATATCACTAATATCCAAATCCGATAATTTGTTCTCCATTTTCTAATATTTTGTATTGCAACAATCAAAGAAATTTTAACTGATTTCATTCCCTAACCTCCTTTTTACCCGTTTTGCGAAAATCAAACCCTGGCCTAATATAAGTACTGTAAATATGAATATCGTATACAAATAGCTATACGTTGCATTTTTCCCCAATACATTACTTGCTTTCGCCAACAGATACATATTAAAATATGGCGGTAAAAGACCCGTTATCTCTTCTAATAAATAACTAAAAATGAGCGGTGAACATATTGCAACAAAACTATTAGGAATATATGATGAAATCATTAATCCACTCATTACCCAAACTGCCATTGATGCTGCATAAATACTGACGATACAACATACATATAAAAATGACTTTTGATATAGAAAAATGCCATATGGCATATTCTCATCTAAACCCATTCCGTTTATTCCGCTATAATCGAATCCCATACCAATTAATAGACCTATGAAAATCAAAATTCCCAAGAAAACTACCAGAAAAGAAATTGATACGCACACCACGATTTTGGATATAATATAATTTCTTCTTCCCGTTCGAATGACTATATTTTTTATATATTGATGTTTCCAATCGTCATAAAAACCTGTCACACAAGGCAGCGCCGAAAAAATAATTATCAATTTTTTGAAAACGCTCAACCCAATTAAAATATCCAATATGTAATATATATCTACACTGCCATGTATATATTTTTCTGTACTTATATAACACAAAAGCACAACTCCTAATATTGATAAATACATTTTAGGTGAACTGAATATTCTTTTGTAATCTGCTTTCAATTGTTGTAGAATCAATATGTACCTCCTATCTGAATTTCCATTCCGGTTTGAGCGTCAAAAATTATTGGAAAAATACTGCTGTCTCCTATCAGACCATTGTCTTCCTTATCTGTCGAATGTTCAATATTTTGCCTTGCCATACATACAAACATAGGTTTTAACTCATACTCCCCTTTTTCAACATTTTTTAATACCGGAACATACTCTAAATTAATTTTTTCGATTTCAACTTTATCAGTAATCATAATATTTCTGAACTTTTGTTGGATATTTTCCAAAACTGTTTGTGTGGTCAATATTTCATCTGAAAGTTCATTTTCTGTTTCGAGTTCATATATATTAAGTGCATGAAAAGCTATGAGTCCTTGTTTTCCCACAATTCCCACAATCCTTTCTCCTGCAGCCGGTCCACTTCTATATCCAACTTCCGTTATCGGCAGCGTATCTATTGTGCCTTTAAAGACTATGGCATACGCCGCATCTTCCTTTGTCCACTGATGAGGTGCATTTCCATTTGGATCAGTTTGTGAATAATCAGTATTTTCTTCCAACTTCTCATATGTCAGAGAATACACTCTGGGTTTAGAAACTTCTACACCAATTTCATCCAGAATACTTTTCACCTGTTCAATAGCCGCTTCTTTATCAATACCTGAAATCTCTGTTTCAGGAAATTTTTCTGTAGTTCCATCTGTAAGATATGGCATGGTTCCATATAAATATCCTAAATATGAGTACTCTAATTCTGTTTTCGTATTATATTGTAAATTGCCGTTCTGTATAACAATCGAACTTCCGTCATCCCAATATATATAATTATCATTCAAATTATCATTATGTATATTAGGCATGGTTTTATTTTCAGAAATATTTCTTCCATTTCCAAAAACATTACTCACTTTGTCTACATCCCAGCTTTTTAAAATCACATTATTATCATGCCAATCCGCATCAGATTTTATGTCTGTTTGGGCATTCACAAATAATCCCTCATCCAATTTGCCTTCAATATGCGAAGCATTTTCATCAATATTAATCTGGTTACTATCTGTTTCTTTTTTTTCTTCCAATGATACTTTTCCGTCCGGATAACATCCGGTTACCCCCAAACATACCATCAATGCTATACTACTTAACATCCCAATTTTTCTTATTTTCTTTTTCACTAATCATCTTCTCCTTTTCTTTGTTTGCGATTTACTTAATCTAATTTCATTTTCTTTGTTTTAGACATTATTTCAACCCATTTTGCACCAAACGACATTTTCAGTCCATTTTTGGTCGATTTTCGTCTTTTCATACGCATTTTTTGCATTCAGAAATTCTATATGATAAGATGTATATAAATATACATTCATTAGAAAGCCATGTGCAAAAATGCGTATTTTAATTTGTGATGACGATACTCTGATAATAGAACAATTACAGAAATATATTGAATCCTACTTTGAATCAAACCATTTAAAATGTCCCGAATTAGTTTCCTTTACCAGTGGTGAATCTTTATTGGCTGATAAAAACGAAAAAGATATTGTTTTTCTGGATATTGAAATGCCCGGTATGAATGGGATTTTCGTAGGAAATGAATTAAAAAAAGCAAATAAAAATGTCATAATTTTTGTTGTTACCTCTTATTCCGAATATTTGGATGAGGCAATGCGTTTTCATGTATTCCGCTATCTTTCAAAGCCTTTGGACAAACAGCGTTTTTTCCGAAATATGAAAGATGCCTTAACATATTACAATTCCATTACTACCAAAATTCCTGTTGAAACTAAACAGGGGGTGTATTCGTTTCCCGCTTCTCAAATCATTGCCATAGAAGCACAGGGACGAAAAGTAATTGTACATACTGCCCGGCAGGATTTTGACTCCATTCATAATATGGACTACTGGCTGGAACAGCTCCCAAAAAACAGCTTTTTCCAAACACACAGGAGCTTTATTGTTAATTTTGAACATATTGTGGATTTCGATCATTCCACCATACATTTATCGAATCAGCAGATTACCGCCTACCTGACACGCAGGAAATACAGTTCATTTAAAAATGCTTATCTACTATATCTGGAAAGTATGAGGTAAAAATAGATGGAACATATCATTTTACTTTTTTTTAGCTTTTTTACAGAAGCGGTTATATTATGGCAATACGCCTCCAGCCTTTTTACCTCTTCTTATAGCAATAAAATAAAACTGGCACTATTGAGTGCTTTTTATGCTATATTGTTTCTTATTTCCCTGCTAGGACAAACAGGGCTTAATACCATCAGTTTTTTTGTGATTAACACTATTTTTCTTTATATGTTGTTTAAGCTCAAGTTGTTATTGGCACTATTCCATTCCGCCATACTTACAGCAATTATGGGAATATCTGAACTTGCAGTTTTCGGAATTATGTCAAGATTCTTTCCACATTTTCTCTTAGAAGCAGATGCCGGAATTATTTTTTATACGGTTTTTAGCAAGATTTTATTTTTTGCAGTCATCTATTTATTAATTCATCTGTTCAAAGGAAAAAATATAAATCATGAACAGTACGATCGCTCAGGACTTCTTTTAATGCTAATTCCGGTTTCGTCTATTTTTATTATGTTTACTTTTCTTGCTATTGGTGAAACATCAGCCTTTGCCCCACCTGTTGATTTTATGGTAACAATCTGTGCTGTTTTTCTGCTGATGGTCAATCTGCTTGTATTCGGCATCTACCAATATAATCAGAAAAAATCACAGGAATATACCGATATGCAGTTGCTGCTCCAGAAAGAATCGGATTTTGCCCAATACTATGAAATGATACTTTCGCAAAATGAAAACCAAAGTATTCTGATCCATGATATAAAAAAACATCTTCAGTCTATCAAATTACTGAATGAAAAAAATGATTCTGATAAAATAAATGCTTATATACAACAGCTTATTGAATCTTCTGACTTAAAAGGAACCTCAAAAGTCTGCGATAATGAAATGCTGAATGCAATTCTCTGCCGCTATCAGCGGCAATGCAACGAGAAGCACATTGTTTTTCATACTGATATCAGAAGTGATACTGTTCAAAATATTTACCAGCACGATTTGACATCGTTATTCTGTAACTTATTGGATAATGCAGTGGAATCAGCAGATAACATCCCCGATTCTTTTATTGAGCTTACCGTAGAAAAAAAGGAAAATTCACCTTTTATTATTATCATACTCATAAATTCCTGCCGAAGCACCCCTGTGTATGATCAGGATGGACTTCCTGTATCCCATAAAGCAAATAAGGGCAGACATGGCTTCGGAATCAAGAGTATTAAAAAAGTCGTGAAACAATATAACGGAAATTTGCAAATGTATTATGATAATGATTCCGGTACTTTCCATACAATCATAACCTTAAAACAGTAAATGCTAAAAAATTAGGCAATCACAGCTGCCAGTAACGGATCTGCTGCTATCCACAAAATATTTCTTTTCATGCGTTACCCTCTTTTTTTGCATCAAACAGCAAGGCATTTCTTTTGGTGAAAATCACTTTATTTTGAATTAGCTAGCTCAAGGCGAACAAAATACATTCTGTCACCAGTTTTGCTCCATAAACAGGTATATGGAAAATGTTCAGGAAAATATTAAGAATAATATTGTTCAATATTTAAATTCCGCTGGCTAACGTAAAATAATCTGCAACGGTGCGAAACTGTCTGTTCGTATAAAAAACAAACCGACAATTTAAGCTGTAATTATAAAACGCACTGACCATTCGGGCTGCAATATTAGCTATAAGTACCGGTAGCGTCCCTTCCGGAAATAAGAAAACAAAAATCGAAAATAAAAAATAATCCAAAACAAAACTGGAAAGCGAGGATATGGTAAATTTTAAAAATAGATTCTTTAAATATTTCCTAAATAACTACTGCGTCTCAGCTTTTAATACTTAATTTTAGCCAAGTTTATCCGTTATCTTAATCTTATTGGTAGACAATGCAACGATTATGCCTTTTGCGCAAATAAAAATGGACAGATGATATACACCTGCCCATCCCGTTAATGGAATATTTGGATTAAGGGCATTGCCCGAACTTCCAGACAATCCTTGCCTTCCCACGGCTTATTCTATTTTATGTACTTTACAGATACTTTATTCTGTCAAACCTATCTTCCCAATCTACTGGCAAAATGTCAAGCTGGTACACATCAATTTTAGCTCTTGAAATAATTTTCTTTAGCTTTGATTTCATTTCCTCACTGTCTTTGGGATTCATCACTTTTTTCAGAGCATATAGTCTTGAAAAGAAATCTTCTCCATTCAGTAGTATATCGGTATCATCTTCCGCATCCGACAATACAATAGCTTCCTGCATTCCTACCAGTCTGGAATGGTGGGCACAGATATTCCTCAATGTTCTTACACCATTCAACCATGTATCCATCTGCATGGTTATCTTCTTACCATATTTTCCCCGGCTATAACTATATAACAAGACTTCCTTGCGAAGATCGCTTCTCAAATACATATAAATATTTTCAATCGTTCCAAACTCAAAATATGAAAATGCCGCCCAACTTGGAATATTCATTGAAGCCCTTTTCCCACCACTTCTATATTCTTTCAGCTCCGGATATTTCAATACGTCCTTTCGCATCTTTTCTTCTTTGTCTTGTATGTCAGAAAAGAAATTATTAAAAAACTTGACATTTCTTTTTCTGTAAGACTTGTTTCTTTCACTTCTCGTTGGTGTATAATTTTGCTTATCCAAATAAAACACCGCATCATCCGTTTTTAATGAAACTGCATTAGAAATCGCTGACTTTATTTGAATTTCAGCCTTTGCACAGGCTTCATACATAACCTTTCTCAATTCAAAATCAAACTGATACAAAGCAAACAGCACGTCCTGTGACGGTTTCATCAAAAACACATTGGTATATGATAATAAATACTTCCCATATCTGCTAGCACGGAAATACCCAGAATACTGCAAAAAATTACGCATTTTTGCCCGTTTTGTGAACGTAACATATTTTTTCATTGTATCAATCTGTTCTTCCACGGTAAAGGGTTTATTATTAGCCAACTTCACACCCCCTCATTGGTAAAAAAAAAGAATGGATATACCATTCTTAATCCCGTAAATGGAAAATTTGGATTAGGGCATTACCCATGCCTTCCCACGGCTCGGCTTTATTATAGCATATCTGCATTGTTTTGCAAGTCTTTTTATCAACCTCAGCTTCATACACCGATTCTGTATAAGAATCAAACAGCACCCATTCTACTAAATCAAAATGTCCCGGATTCTCCTGCAGAATTCTGGCAACTATACGTACCGCAATCTTTGCTGCAAGCTCCACCGGAAAACTTATATACTCCCGTTGATATGGAAGGGAATGCAATAGACCTAATTCCATTATCCATGAAGTATCCTGCACTCCGCCAGAAGCTCCGATCCTGCTGCCCTATGAAGCGCACCATCCACACCACCTCCGCCAAGAAGAGAGTTGTTCGCAGCATTTACAATAGCCTGCACATCTCTGCTTTTTGTAACATCGCCTTTTACTGTCCTAATCATATCCTAAGCCCTCTCAATTCATAAATTTATCCCATGGTGTACGCACCTCAATAAGGTTTCCGGACGAATCATAAAATCTTACAAACCTCTGTCCTCCGTCAAGTTCTGTCAATTCTGTAGCTTCATATGACAACCCCATTACAATGGTCCACCTCGTGCTGAATTATCTGTGCTGTCCAGCCTGTGTATTTGCCATGTTTCTTTTTGAAATTCTGGTCGAGATAATCCACTTCAATCTCTTTATATCTTGTGCATGGTCTCACACCATCCAGCGAAAGACAGCCTTCCTCGGTCTGAAAAGCACCTGATTTTCCGGTAATCACCGGATTAATCAGGGCAAACTGGAATGGTCCGGCCGCAACCACTATGATATTCTTTTTCACGCCAATCATGTTAGCTGCCATGCCAACACAATGGTCAAGATTTGCTCTCAATGTGTCAAGTAAATCCGTAACCACCTGTTTATCATCTTCTGTTGCATCCACTGATTTCTGTGCAAGAAACAGTGGATCACGCATTATCTTCTTTACCATTATTTACTTCCTGTTATACAAAAGCCTGCATCAAATTCCAATGTATTCAAGAGAGTCTTATATTCACCGTATTTTACATTCGCATCAGAAATCAATCTAAGCATTTCCTTATCAATTTTATATTCTAATGGCATTTTTGATGCTTTATATGGTTCCATATTTTATACTCTCCTTTCGTTTACAGTGAAATTATACCACCTTTTTCTGTTTCTGACATATGTTTTTCATTTTAAATGAATTAAATATGTGAATTCACATCTATTACCCCCAACCACCATCCAGAAAGAGCAAAGTTAACCTATTAAGTACAATACCTGAATGTTTTGTCAGTGAGCATTCGAGCAAAAATCAATCCAAGTGGAAGAGCTAATATAATTAGCATCGCAGAAGAAAACCAATCAGCTGCCACAGTGAGTGACATTGTACCTAAATTGTACACTGCACGATATATGTACAATCCCGGAATCATAATAACCACAGATGGCACTGTGATAGCAATTCGTGGATAACCGAATCTGTTTTTGAGTAACGATGCCAAAAGACCGGCGGCTAATGAACCACAAAATGCTGCCACAGCAGGTGGCATTGCCGTGTAGTCAACCAATTCCAGTCTTAACGTATTGGCAATACTTCCAATCAATGCTGCCATTGCAGCTAGCGAAACCGGGCTATTGAACATAATCGAAAAGCCAAATACACCACAAAAACCTGCTATCAACCTGAGCACAAACTGAAGGGAAGGTTCCAAATTCAAATTAGGAAAATCTATAGGCGTTAAATGTAATAACAGTGCCATAATCCATGCGGTAAGTGTTGCTACTGCAATAATAATAACAGAGTAGAAAAGACGCTCCATACCTGATCGCATATCCAGCTTAGCTAAGTCTATTCCGCTTGTGATAAATGGAAATCCCGGAATAATGAAAAGCATTGCGCAAATATATCCTGCCTCGTGCTTTACAGAAACTGAAAATATATTTTCTGTAAATTTCAAAGCCATAGCATACACAAAACATGCCACTATAATAGATAAAACAATATTCAAAAAAATTGTGAAACGATGCTCATTTAGCTTACATCTAAGATAATTTCCAAATCCGGCTCGGGCATGCGGACGAAAAGTTGGACTGTGTAATGCCTGACATGTTATGAGGTACACACAAGAACAAATATCGACAGCACTTGTATTACTAAAAGCGACAGGATCCCCAGACAAAGTTGTCCAAACCTTAGGGTATCCATCTGCACCAATGCTTTATCATTGGCGTAAAAAGTATCCTGAATATTACGATGTTCCAAATCAAAAGCATTGGAGACAAGCTCCAACTGAATTGAAACATGACGTAATTAAACGTTGCCTTATTAAGGGCGAGCCTGTAAAATTAGTGGCAGAAGAAATCGGATACACTCCTTCCTTGATATATAAATGGATTAGGGAGTATCGGGAGAAGGGATGTTTTCAACCCATGAAAAGAACTACTGCCAACATTAATGTAAATCCAAACGATATCACATCTGCGGAAGATATCAATGAGCTTAAAGCTCAGATGCTTGATATGCAGATGGAAATAGATATTCTTAAAGAAACAATCAATGTATTAAAAAAAGACCCCGGCATCGATCAGACAGCTCTCTCAAATTGGGAGAAGGCAGTGATAATCGATGCCCTGAAAAATAAGTATTCACTGCCGGATCTTCTTAAAAAACTAAACCTTGCAAAAAGTAGCTATTATTATCAAGAAAAAACCATTTGTGCAGAGGATAAATACACCAATCTTCGCAAAAGAATCATACAACTGTTCCATGAAAATCGTGATGTATTTGGGTATCGAAGAATTCATACGCTACTTCATCGTGAAGGCATAAAAGTTTCTGAAAAAGTGGTTCGTCGTATTATGAAGCAGGAAAAACTAATTATCAGACGAAAACGCAGACAGAAATATAACTCCTATAAAGGTGAAATAACTCCCGCAGTGGAGAATGTTATAGCTAGAGATTTCCATGCTACAAAACCGAATCAGAAATGGCTTACTGATATCACAGAGTTTTCTATCAAAGCAGGAAAAGTATATCTTTCACCGATAATTGACTGCCTTGATGGTATGCCGGTGAGTTGGACTATAGGCACTTCTCCGAACGCAGAACTTGCCAACACTATGTTAAGGAATGCTATTGCTACACTTAAACCAAACGAAAAACCTATCGTACATTCTGACAGGGGATGCCATTATCGTTGGCCAGAATGGATACAGATAATGGAAGAAGCAAACCTTACACGATCCATGTCCAAGAAAGGTTGTTCTCCTGATAACTCTGCATGTGAAGGTTTCTTTGGTCACCTCAAAACAGAAATGTTCTATGGACATGACTGGGATGAATATAGCATTGAAGAATTTATCCAGGAGATAAATCGCTATATGGGTTGGTATTGCAAAGATAGAATTAAATCAACACTCGGAGGACTTAGTCCTCTAGATTATAGAAGGAGTATAGGCATAGCGGTCTAAAAAAATGTCCGCATGCCCCTTTTATCTATTTCATTTATCATTTTTACTGCATCAGCTTCTGAAGTATTATACAGCTTACAGATACGCTGTATTTTTTCCGGCATATCCCCATGGATATACACATTCAATACATCATCCCTGTCTTTCAAAATATAATCAGCATTTCTTCCAATAATCACACATGGTTCTTTTTCTGCCAGATCCAAAATCACTTTTCTCTGCGCCTCATATACCATATCTTCTACTGATTTTCCTGTAATATCACGACCGGTAAATGCATATGCAAAACCCCCTTTCTTTGGGGACAGCTCAGCATTTTCCTCAATATACTCCGGTGCCAGTCCTGACTCTTTTGCAATCTGTCCAATTATTTCCTTGTCATAATATTTAATTCCAAGTTTCTTTGCAACTTCTTCTCCGATAAAACGCCCGCCACTTCCAAACTCTCGGCTTATCGTAATGATTCTTTTTGCCATAGCTTATGCCTCCTTAACTTAAACTTTCCACGTTATTTTTATTGATTCTCTTTAAAAATAAATATCCTAAAATACAAGCAATCACTTCAGTGATTGGAAATGCCCACCAGATCAGCGAAACCCCAATCTGTCCGTTTCTTACAAAAATTGAGAAGATGCCTGCCAGAGGTAATATAATTATAAGCTGTCTGAGCAGTGAAATCACAAGCGATTCCATACCACCATCAAGTGCCTGGTAAATACCCTGATATGCCACATTTATTCCGGCAAAAATAAAGCTGATGGAAATAATTCTCATTGCCCCGATAAAATATTCTCTTGATGCTCCTGCATTGAACAAAGCAGCAAATTCTCCCGGGAAAATTTCTGTAATCGCCACTCCTATGATCATAAGTACAATCGTATAGCGCAATCCATACCTGATACCATCCTTAATTCTCTTTTTACTGTGCATCCCATATGAAAAAGCGATAATCGGTGTAATTGCATCCCTTAGTCCGAATGCAAGGAACAATACAAACTGCTGCACCTTATAAAACAAACCATATGCAGTCTGCACCGAAGGACTAAATTTTAAAATAAGGTTCATCATATAAACCATAATTGACATCAGAGCCTGTGCAATAATAGCCGGAAGTCCGATTGCATAGATTTCCTTGATTATTTCTCCATCAGGCTTCATATACTTTGTATCATGCTCAAATTCCTTGTTCAGCTTCATATGAAACACAAACAGCAGTATTGCAGACACAACCTGACCGATAACAGTTGCATATGCGGCACCCTTTACTCCCATTTCGGGAACCGGTCCAATACCATAAATCATAATAGGATCAAGAATAATATTTATCACTGCTCCAACTACCTGACCAATTGTAGAATAAAGAGAACGTCCTGTTGCCTGCAGCAGCTTTTCAAATAATGAAAAGAAAATAATTCCAAATGAAATCACACAGCATATTCTTAAGTAATCTGTTCCCATTGAAATAACCTGAGGATCAACGGTCTGTGATGAAATATAAGCTTTAACTCCAAAAATTCCAAACAACAGGCATACTATATAAATTATTGCACCAAGAAATAAACTGTTTCCTGCAACCTTTGCAGCTTTTTTACTATTTCCCTGACCAAGTGTTCTTGCAAGAAGTGCATTGGTTCCCACTCCTGTTCCGATTCCAACTGCTACCATAAGCATCTGAACCGGAAATACCAGTGTCAGCGCATTAAGTGCTGCCTCACTTCCTGACCTCATATTTCCCACAAAGGCGCTGTCTACAATATTGTAAACTGCCTGCAATGCCATAGATAAGATCATCGGTATTCCCATCTGTACCATAAGCTTATTTACCGGCATCTCCTTCATCTTGTTACTTTCTGCCATCTTAACTTATTCCTCCTTTTCTGCATAAAAAAAGTGCGCTCTTATCTCATAAGCCGGACTTACGCTGATAAGCTACACACTTTATAATGCACTATATATTTTAATTATGTGCGACAGCAGGTGCACACAAAAAAACGAGCAGCTAAACTGGATTTACGCTAGTCTGCTACTCGTTCATTCATATATTATATTGTTGGTTTTTTAAAAAGTCAAACTAAATTTTTCTTGTTTTTTAGATGATGTTTTAAAATACGTGCAGAATATTAAAAATCAAGCCGGCTTTTAAAGCCAACAATCTGAAGAATTAAACCTACAACCGCAAGTATCAGCAAAAATATAAAACCATGTGTAGATCCTGCTGCCGTTTTTTGCTCATGGCTGAAAGAATTATTCTGCATCTGCGCTGCTGCCACCAATGCCGCACAAACACTGGTTCCTACAGCTCCTTTATTTATTCCAGAGCCATTTTTTAATTTTTATCATATCCTCCTGCCTTAAGTCGGCATGTACGTCCGATTCAAATGATATATATTCATAATCCTTTTTGTATTCAGACAAAAGTGATGTCAGTTTTTCTGCCTGCTCTATTGAAACTTTTTTATCACCTGTCGTATGAAATATAAGCAGCGGTGTATTTATCTCGTCCGCCCAGTATGTTGCAGAACGCTTTTCATATTCTTCCGGTTTTTCCTCTGGTGTGGAACCAATAAGTTCTTTCATAAGAGTTTTCATATCATCCCGTTCTTCATATCCCATAAATGCGTCCGCAAGTCCTGAGATGACAACGGCCTTATTTATCTTATCATTCCCTTTTAATGCTTCATAAGTCATCATTCCGCCTCGTGAAATTCCAAGCATATTGATTTTTGAATTATCTATATAGTCAAACTCCTCACACAGATCAACTATTTTTGTAACATCATCGACATCATCACCGCCGAATTCATCCGTTCCCTCACTGTTTCCGCAGCCTCTGTAATTTGTCGCAACACAGATCATTCCGATATTATACGCATAGTACAGTGTATCAGTCTCATTTAGACTGCTGTAATTTCTGTTTCCGCCATGATTATAAATGAGACACGGACTTTGTTTACCCGTCACTATCTGGGATTTCGGTGCACTTATATATGCTTCGATCTGCAGACCATCACTTTCATAAAAGAACCGGTAGCTTAAATAGTCATCAAGTGCTACACCCTTTTCCTTTTCTATTTCAGTCAGATCAAGTTTTTCATAATCAGTTATCCCTGCGCTCTCGAGATTCTGCTCAATAACCTGTTCAGCGCTTTTGGCTTCACTTTTTTGTGTACTTTCTGACTCCGAAACTGTTATACCGCCTTTTGTGCCTGATGCACTGCCACATCCCAAAAGCGAGATGCATAATAGTAATGCAATCCACAATTTTTTTCTTTTCATAACTTTCCTCATATATTCCTATACTATTTTATTTTCATACGTTCATTTATGAGTTCATTTATTTCATCACATTCTATTCTTTCCTTTTTTACAAGAACATACGTTATCACTGCGATTGTGACAATGAACTCTATAGAAAGAATTATAACATTGCTCATTGTAAAATCATACCATTTTAATGCAAACACACTGCCTATTGTTACTGCATACATTGCCAGATACTCTATGCTGAAAAATCCAATATAACTTTTAAAATTAATTTTACCTATAATATTCCAGATACAGACTGCTGCTGCCACTACACCAAATAATTCCAGAATATATACATTTCCCGTATAAAATTTAATATTAATAATACTATAAATCAGTAAAACCAGTGTAAAATCAATTGCTACATATTCAAATTTTTTTATTATTGTTTTCATATCTACATCCCCCTTATTTTGTCCTTTATTGATGATATATAGTTTCTGGAAATAACTACATGCTCACCATTAATAAGTTCACCATCCATTCTATGATTTGAGAGCGGTGCAACTGATTTTAAAACATTAATATTTAAAAGCATTGATTTACTTATTCTTGTAAATGAAGTATTTTTCAGATCCACCTCAATTTTCAAAAGACTCTTCCTCAATTCATAAACTTCGCTTTCTGTCGCTGCGAAGCAATTCTTATCAACAGTTTCAATATAAAAAATATCATTTATCTTTATGTTGTATTCTCTATCATCTTTCCTGCAGCGAATACTTCCATCATATAAAAGAATGTGCTTTGCCAGCTTTTCAATATCATGATTTTTTTGTTTACAATTAACCACCACTTCTGTTTCGTCTATTGTACTCTTTTCAAAAATACTTAATTTCATCTTTACCTCCATATGATATTTGGATCCATGAATTAAGAATAGACAAACATTTTACTTTTTACAAGAAGTCTGTTCCCTTTTTACACTTTTTGAGTAATGAAATACATTTTCGCCATAAGACTCTATGCCTTAGTTCTCGGTTCTGGAAACTGAAATCTATCTTTTCTTATATGTTACTACAATTCCAGCCACAGAAATCAAAAAAACAATCGGTGCAATTCTTACAAATAAAAATTCAAACCCATGCATTATTGTTCCTGCCATTGCCAATTCAAGGTCTTTGTAATTCCAATCCAGATAAGAACTATTCATAAATGCAAGTGTGATAAATATTATCACTATAGCCGCACACAATGAAATGAGAATCCATCGAATCGTTTTCAGCTTTGCTGTACTTCTTTTGGCAAGCTGTAAATTAATAACTTCCAATTTTTCAGAAAGAGTCTTTAAATCATCGGTAGTCGGTTCTGCTACAGTTTCTCCAAGTAATCCACTTACAGTAATATCCAGTTCATCTGCCAAAATAATCAGCATACTGGAATCCGGAACAGACAAACCATTCTCCCATTTTGATACCGTCTGTCTTACCACATTTAATTTAATGGCAAGTTCTTCCTGTGACAGCCCTTTGGCTTTTCGAAGTTTTTTAATATTTTCATTTAGCATAATCTATGCCTCCTTGTTTTTGATAGTTCAATTCTATATTCAATAAAGCCGTTGCCACAAGCAACGCATATTAACATGACCACTTTTAACCGTGCATCTTGGAATTGATCTAGTTCTTTTACGCGAATTTCTAATACACTATCTACATCCTAAAAAAACAGCAGTCATGCTTTCGCTCCTAAAGTCAAAAAAGAAAGAGTCAAGTTCTAAGACCTGGCTCTTTCTTTTACATAATGCGGAAGATGTCGCAAAACGTCCGGTGGACGTTTGTTCTGCGACGACCGAAGTGAAGCGGAGAACTTGATCTGGGGTCACGGACCGCTTCGGTCTTGCATAAAAAGAAAGAAGGGGCTGTAAAAAAACTCCCCTGACAGAAAAATCGCCCAGACCGTGAGGTCTG